>OFMD01001205.1_pt1 | contig 17190 bp, 18 predicted proteins | sample 1541211 | NCBI WGS metagenome assembly OFMD01 (sample SAMN04209231, study PRJEB22552) | human gut metagenome | biome: gut; material: feces | host: Homo sapiens | place: USA: Oklahoma | reverse complement strand
GATTTTAAAATCAAAGAGGTTTTTGGTATTTGGTCGCTTAACTTAATACCATTGGATTTTCACCCTAGTTTCTTTGCAAGCTTGTAAGCACCATATTCCGGTGTATGAATAGGTGAAATAAGATGATCTATTGTTTCATTAAGAACAGGTAGAATATAGTGAGAAGCATGATCAAATACGCCTCCAATATAGGAAATACGAGATGTTGAATCATGTTCTTTTAAGAGTGTTTGTATGAGTGAACGAATTTCTAATGCTGCCTGTTTATATATTTCTATTGCATAAGGATCTCCATGATTGGCAGCTAATCCATTGATATAAGCATAGGATGCAATAGATGTACGATCAAGACTATTCATAAATGTGATGATATCATAATCAATATCTAGATGACATTCTTCCATAATCAAATCATAAAGAACTGTTTTTTCTAGTCTGCCATCTATTTCTTTACAGAATGTATGAAACATCTTCTTCGCAATCCAATAAGCACTGCCTTCATCTCCTAATTGATAACCCCAGCCTCCACAACGTGTGAGCTTATTATTCTTAAGTGATAAGGCAATACTGCCTGTTCCTGCAATGACCACAATACCATCATGACCATCTAATGCACCTTCTATCGCAATTCTTACATCACTTTCTACGACAAAAGTTCTATCTTCAAATGCTTCTTTACATATGTATTCTATTTTATCTCTTAATTCTTTCTGTTGGCCATATCCTGCAAGTCCTGCACCAATAATGGCAGTATGATCAGGATCTAGCTGATTGACACCATCTCTTAATATTTCAATAGATTGATCTTGTGGCTGAGTTAAAACATGTACTGTAGGAAGGATTAATTCTTTTAAACGAGATCCGTTCTCATCAAAAAGAACCATCTTTGTTTTTGTACCTCCGCCATCTATACCTATATACAACATTTCTGTTACCTCTTAATTTTCAGATGCTTCGTTTGCCTTTTCTTCTTCTAATAATTCACAATCATACATCTTAAAGAATGGATAATACATAGTTACCATTATTAACACTATTTATATTGTGTGTTATTCATCCCACACCTAAAGGAGTGGGCTTTCCGCACAGTTTTTTTAAAGCACTCTTGAAACCAAACATAAGGATATCATAATCCGTCATACCAAAGACATTCTTGTTTTGTTTATTGTTTTGATTCTTTACAACGTACTTAATCATCTCATATCCTCCGATAGATAACTTTTTACAGTTTTACTGATATTTCCATTGTTTTTAAGAAGAGCTTCTTCACATTCTTTTTCATCTTTACCTGTTAAACCAGATAGAATCGCAATCTTTACATTGTAGTGACATTTAGTTAATAGTGCGATTGATTCTTCTTCAGAACAATCTAAAGATTGTGAGACAATGTTGACAGCTCTGATCTTAAGTTTTTCATTGGTAGGCTGTACATCAACCATAAGGTTTTTATAGACCTTTCCTCTTTTGATCATTACAGATGTAGAAAGCATATTTAAGACAAGTTTTTGTGCGGTCCCTGCCTTCATTCTTGTAGAACCAGTCACGACTTCTGCACCTGTAATTACTTCTATTGGATAGTGGGAGTATTTTGATATTTCCCCATTGTGAACACAACAGATAGAAACTGTCTGGCATCCTAATGTGCGCGCATATTGAAGTCCGCCAATGACATAAGGTGTTCTGCCTGATGCTGCAATACCACATACAACATCTTTGTCTGTTAAGTGGATATTCTTTAAGTCCTCTACAGCGAGTTCCTGAGAATCTTCTGCACCTTCTATTGCAGTTGTAAGTGCGATGTTCCCACCGGCGATTAATCCTTGTACTAGACGAGGATCAATGCCATAAGTAGGAGGACACTCTGATGCATCTAGTACACCTAATCTCCCTGATGTACCAGCACCAATATAAATCAGTCTGCCACCTTGACTCATCTGTTGATAGATACAGTCAACAGCATCTGAAATTTGCGGTAAGACGTCTTTTACAGCGAATGCAACCTTCTGATCTTCATTATTAATAGTTGTGAGAATATCTATCGTAGACATTTCATCTATATGTAATGAGTCAGGATTTGACTGTTCTGTATCTAAGTTATTTAAGTTCATTCTTGTTTCCCCCTTCCAATATCATTATAGATTTGTTGAAATATTATCTCTAAAGTAAAAGACTCATAGTGAAATATGAGTCTACTTTTTGAGTATAGAGACATTCTCTTTAGAATCTATGAGATTCTTTTTATGTTCTTCAAAGTTCTTCTTAAATACACCGTAGTACAATAAGTCAGTTATCACAAATGAAGAGATACGAGAAGAGACAGCACCAATACGCAAAGCTTTTTCTTCACTTGGTACTTTGAGTGAATAAGTACTTAGTTTAGAGATTGGATTAGCGTTAATTTGTGTAATAGATATAATTGGTATTTGTTTTTCATGTAACACTCTAGCAACATCTACTAAACCAGTCGTAGAACCTGAGTAACTGATAATAAGTGCTGCATCATTTTGATCCATGCTTTGGGTGAAGGTCATCTGTACATGTAAATCAGCATTATAGATCACCTTCTTACCTATACGCATGAGTTTTTGATAAATATCTAAACCAATGACTGATGAACCACCTACACCAAAGAGATAGATAGTAGAAGCATTATTAAGTAAGTCTATGGATTCTTCTAGTGTATCTATGTTTATTAACTGATAGGTTTTTAAGACTGTATTCATATTTAGTCTACAACCTTTTTCTACTAGTGTACTGATATTATCTTCTGGTTCAAAGATGAGATCTACTTCTTGTTGTTTTTCTTCTTTAGTTGATTGAGCTAGGTTCATCTTTAAATCACTAAAGCCTTTAAAGCCTATTTTCTTTGAGAAACGGATAATAGCAGCTGCAGAGGTATTAGTCTTTTCACCTAGTGCCTGTGCAGAATCCTGTAAGATATCATTTTCTAGTATATATTCAGCTATGAGCTTTTCTGTTGCAGTATAGCTATCATTGTATTCTTTAATTCTTAAATATGCGTTCATAGGATCACCCCCGATTACCCCTATTATAGCATATAGAAATACTTACTTTGTATAGAAAAAGAAAAGAGCCTTTGTGTTTGAATAGTCAAATACAAAGGCTTTTTCAGGAAGTTGTTTATTTGTATGTAAATTTAATAATAGCACCTAGTCCTGATAATAGGACAATTGACGGCATATATGATACAAATGTAGTAATCAAATTTGAAACCGTACTTGCAATCCAAGGCCCAAACATAGGAATAATTAAATATATTAATAAAAACTGAATAACATGTTCCATAGGCTTATATACTAATCAATCCATTGATTGATTACCTTTCTTAAGATTTTCTATTATGAGTTGTTTAATTACATTGATAGAAATCAATCCTGCCTAAAGTGTTTCGAGTAAATCTGTTACTTAGGTTATACTTTATGACAAAAGGAGGAGGCATTATTTGAATGCACAATAGGCAGGTTATTTAAAACTCTATGATTTGTTTTCCTTTTGCATCACCAGCCTTCACTTATAATGTATGTCCTTTTATTTTTCCCTCTTTTTACACATTCTATATTGAATAATTGGATCCTATAAAAAAGAAGATAGATGGACTACAAATCCTCCATACTATCCTCATATATAATTCCTACCATCCGTGATCTGTTATTCTAATTTAAGTTTTCTTCGTCTACTCCCTCATATACTTTCATTAACTTATTATTGATACTCTCTTCATCTGACATCATCAAATGTTTAAATCTTTCTATAGACTCATCAAACATATTTGGATCATAAGTGATATCTTTATACAAAAATAAATTACCAGCATTATAATAAGTATCAATCTTTAGTAAAAGTGCATGCTTAGTGATCATAATTTCATCCAAACAATGTTGCTGTACAATTTCAATAAGTTTAGTGTACAAACGTACCTTGAACAAATATTTAGACATTTTGTTTTTTCTAGAATTGTAATCACCACTCTTTCTAACAAACTCACGAGAGAATTTCATTACATATTTACTACGTTTGATATGATATTGATATGTTTTGTCATGACAGAGTTTAATGTTCTGACTAATATACTTATCAAACATACACTTATGTTGCTTTGTATAATCTTCCATTCGTTGTGATCCATAGACTAATGCATGAGTGATTCCATGTAAACGTGTCAGACATAAAGGGTGATTTAATCCCTTATACTTAATACTATTCAATTTTTCAATTTCTTTTTTTGATTCAATTTTATCTAATGATTCATATTTCATTGTTATCACCGTCCTCACTTATAATGTATGTCCAGTTATTTTTCCCATTTTCGTTGAATATAAACCCCTATTCTTACTAAAACAGGGAAAAAAATACTCCCTTACATTATGAGTAAAGGAGTTGAGTAAAATGTCAAATAAAGTATGGGATGAAGAAAGAATTAGAGAAGAATTTAAAAGACTAGATAGCATGACTGGATTACATGGTGCTGATTTACCTATCACATTTGGGAAAGCTAAACATACATTAGGATGTTTCTATATTGATAATATTAATAAGAAACCTAAGAAGTTTCATTTCTCATTGTTCTATTTTGGAAATCCTGAATGGTCAGAAGCATCTGCTTTAGATGTAATCAGGCATGAATATGCACATTATATGGATTATATGTTTAATGGTAATTCAAGTCATGGTGCTTCATGGAAAGCTTGTTGTCGAAAGATTGGAGCATTGCCTTCAAGGCTTTATAATCCAAAAGTAGAAGAGATTAATCTCCATATGGAGAATAAACAAAAGGAACTAAATTCACAGATTGAATCTATTAAACAAGGAAATATGGTTATTCACCCTACATATGGTATTGGTATTGTGAATAGTATTTCTGATGATAAAAGAAAACTATACATTAACTTCAACAATGAAATGAGATGTCTAAGTGCTCCATGGGTGACTGAACATTGTCAGATTGTTAAATAAAAACATCCTCTATGGGATGTTTTTGTGTCCCCAACAGGAGTTACTTATTATGAATATATGAAAGATATATCATAGAAGTTGAAAGAGATAGAAAGTTTCCGTCCCCAGCAGGGGTTAACCATTATGAATAGTTGTTATGTATACTATACTGATAGAAATTATAATAAAGATTAGTTTCCGTCCCCAACAGGGGTTACTTATTATGAATAAAAGAATCAAAGCTGTACAGTTAGAGCCATCTGAAAAAGGTTTCCGTCCCCAACAGGGGTTACTTATTATGAATAATCAGAAAGAAGAAGTAAAAACAAATTAAAAGGAGACATAGTTTCCGTCCCCAACAGGGGTTACTTATTATGAATACAGAACAAGAAACGGAGAATATTTTGTAGAAGTATGTTTCCGTCCCCAACAGGGGTTACTTATTATGAATTCTTACGATCAATCTAATAATATTTATAATGATGTGTTTCCGTCCCCAACAGGGGTTACTTATTATGAATAGCCTTTTATTTTATGCCTATAGAAGAAGAGGGAGAAAACAAAGTTTCCGTCCCCAACAGGGGTTACTTATTATGAATGGATTGGACAAAGATACAATCAATACTTTCACAATGATAGGGTTTCCGTCCCCAACAGGGGTTACTTATTATGAATCAAGTAATAAGAAATTAATTAATACATTAGGTTTAGACGTGTTTCCGTCCCCAACAGGGGTTACTTATTATGAATTTAACCTAATGAAAAAGTTAGAACTAAAATTAATTTGTTACGGTTTCCGTCCCCAACAGGGGTTACTTATTATGAATAGGAAGAACCTGCGCTGAATGGAAGACAAGAAAATACGGGTTTCCGTCCCCAACAGGGGTTACTTATTATGAATAATTGCATTTGGCTCGCATCGCACTTGCTACATCAATGTTTCCGTCCCCAACAGGGGTTACTTATTATGAATCAAAGGTTGTATTTGCTGATGCAGTAGCAACTAGCCATACGTTTCCGTCCCCAACAGGGGTTACTTATTATGAATAGTTACTTCTTACGGATTTTATGGATTATTTATTAGATATGGTTTCCGTCCCCAACAGGGGTTACTTATTATGAATATTGCACTGATTTGGAAAATCTATTCGCTAATAGTTTCCGTCCCCAACAGGGGTTACTTATTATGAATGGCATGGTTGCACTTATCATTGCACTTGCTGAAGTGTTTCCGTCCCCAACAGGGGTTACTTATTATGAATGGTTTTACAGACAAAGCGCTATTGAAAGCAAAAGCAAAGTTTCCGTCCCCAACAGGGGTTACTTATTATGAATATAAATATGAATAAGGTAATGTTATGTGGTAGAACTTGGTTTCCGTCCCCAACAGGGGTTACTTATTATGAATACAAGTCAGAATGATTTTTTAGATTTAGAACTTTCGTTTCCGTCCCCAACAGGGGTTACTTATTATGAATATTTGGGGCAGAATCAAGCGGTAAGACAACACTGTTATATCAGTTTCCGTCCCCAACAGGGGTTACTTATTATGAATTATTTATTATTTTAAGTGAAATATACACAATGTCGGTTTCCGTCCCCAACAGGGGTTACTTATTATGAATACTTACTAACTTAATTTTCTTATCACTCTTTGTCTTAAACAGTTTCCGTCCCCAACAGGGGTTACTTATTATGAATATGTTGGCGTTTTAGAAATTGAAGGAAAAGAGTATATTGTTTCCGTCCCCAACAGGGGTTACTTATTATGAATTTCTAAAACGCCAACATTCAACTGTTCATCAATTCATTCAGTTTCCGTCCCCAACAGGGGTTACTTATTATGAATTTTCCAAAGGGTGTATATGAAGCATTGAAAGGAGTACATAGTTTCCGTCCCCAACAGGGGTTACTTATTATGAATCATCAATATTGAGTTCTTCCGCAATATGCTTAGCCGCATTCTCACTATCACCTGTTAACATGATGATATTCTTAAAACCACTACTTCTCAAATTTTGAATAGTTTCTTTCGCTTCTTGTTTAAGTGGATCATAGATAGAAATAATACCAGCGAGTTCTCCACCTATTGCGAGGAATATCAAAGAACTGGCACCTTCACTTTGTAAGTTATTGATGAGTGTTTCTATTTCTTCTGTTTTAGTAATATGTTCATCTTCAAATACAAAATGATTACTACCAATAATAGCACGCTGATCACGATAAATAGTCGCAATACCATGCGCAATAATATACTTTACTTCAGCATGTTCTTCTTCATGATGCAAATGTTCAGATGATGCCTGTTTTACAATCGCATTCGCTACACTATGTGGGAAGTGTTCTTCTAAACAAGCTGCAATACGTAATACTTCATCACGTGTATAGTTACCTATTGGTGTAACCTTCTGTACAAATGGCTGAGCATTTGTGAGAGTTCCTGTTTTATCAAAGACAATCGTATCTGCCTGATCCATTGCTTCTAGGTATTTACCACCCTTAACCATAACAGAATGACGACCTGCTTCCTGCATTGCACTAATAACAGAAATAGATGTAGATAACTTAATCGCACATGAATAGTCTACAAGTAATACTGATGAAGCACGTGTAAGGTTTCTTGTGGCAAGTAATAATCCAAAGAAAGCCACAAAACTATAAGGGACAATTGCATCTGCAAGATGTTCAGCCCCTGATTGAATACCTGCTTTCAATGATTCGTTTGTATCAATCATATCTACAATCTTATTAATACGACTTTCTAATTGCAGATTTCTCACTTTGATATAAATCTTACCTTCTTCTACAACAGTCCCTGCAAAAACAGAACTTCCTTGTTTTACCATCTTACTTAGTGGTTCACCTGTAAAGCTTGATTCATTAATCATGGCTTCACCATTTACTACTTCACCATCTACTGGAACCATAGAACCTGTCTGTATAACTACAATATCTTCTTTCTGTAAATGAGTTGTAGGAATCTGTTTTTCTTTTCCTTCTTCTAATACCCATACTTTATCAATATTCACAGATAATGTTTCTTTAAGCTGTAATGATGTTGTTTTCTTTGTATAGTCTTCAAGTAATGAAGAGATATTCAATAAGAACATGATATTACGTGCTGTACCCCATTGTCCTGATAATAAAGAAACAGAGATACTTGTGGCATCTAGTACTGGTACATCAATACATTTATGTACAAGAGAATTAAGTCCTTCTTTTACATAACGAATTGTATGATAAATGGTTAATACGTTTCTTACTGGTAATGGTAAAAACCATTTAGAAGCATATCTTCTTGCGATGATTGCAGTGAATTTTCCAATGTATTGATCGTTGATATCACGATGATCTATAAGATATTTGTTTTCTTTAATGATCTTTTCATAGGGTGCATCATCAAAGTGAGGGATATCTAAAGAGTTGATTTTGTCAATCAAAGCATCTCTTTGATCAACACTATAAGTAAATAGAATAGAACCTGTTCTTTCATTGACATCGGCTGATTCAACCATATCCCATTTACATAATGCGAAATGTAAGGCAAGTGCCTTATTTCTAGAAAAGCGATAACGGCCATAACGTATTCTCATACGTCCTGGGATGTCATGTACTATACGATACTCTAACATTCTCTTATCACCTAAAAAATAGGAAATAACTATTCCCTATTTTGCTTCTTTCTTGCTTTTCGCTTCAGCATAGATATCTTTTGCGTCTTCTACAATTGTATCATATGATGCAAGTGCCTGATCCTTTAACTGCATACCAGTCGCAACTGATTTTACTGCAGCTTTTCTTGCGCAATCGCTCTTTACGAACTTACTACCTGCCACTGTAGCGGCTACACCACCTACAAATGACCATAATAATTTGTTTTTGAATAAATCTTTCATATTCTTTTCCTCCTCTGTTAGTCCTAACTAACAAAATCATAATAACACTATAGAGAAGGTTTGTGAACAAAAAAAGTTAGAGGAGTATAACTTTTGTTAGAGAAGCATAACCAATGTGCCAGATACTATTAGTATTAATCCAAGTAATGATTTCTTAGAGAGTTTCTCATGGAAAATAAGATAAGAGAATAATACAGTAAATAGAATACTCAACTTATCTATAGGAGTGACTAGACTTGCTGGTCCACTTTGCAAGGCATGATAGAAGCATAACCAGGATCCTCCTGTAGCTAAGCCTGATAACACAATAAAGAGATATTCTTTCTTTGGAATACTTTTCATATTCATTTGACTATGCGTCACAAAAACCACAATCCAGCTCATAACAAGTACAACACTTGTACGAATGGCTGTTCCTAAATTACTTTCAATATTTGTAATACCCATCTTACCAAGTATTGTCGTCAAGCTTGCAAAGACAACAGAAAGAACAGCATAAAGTAACCAGGTATTACTTGTCTGTTTATTATCTTCCTTCTTTTCTACCATTAAATATGTACCTGTTGTAAGGCTGATCATACCTATAATCTTATAGACTGTGACACTTTCTTTGAAGAATATAAGAGAAAGAATAATCGTCAATACAACACTTGTCTTATCTACAGCTGTGACTTTATTAATATTTCCTAGCTGTAATGCCTTAAAGTAACATAACCAGCTCGCCCCAGTAGATATTCCAGAAAGAATTAAGAATAGAAATGTCTTATGGGTGATTGTATGGATTGTATCAAATGAGCCAACTATTCCTACCATGATCCATGAAAAGATGAGTACGACAATAGTACGTAATGCAGTGGCTAGATGAGAGTTTGTATGTTCAATACCACATTTTGCGAGAACTGCTGTAAGTCCTGCAAAAAAGGCAGAACCGAATGCATAAAGAATCCACATAAAAAAGCCTCCTTATAATACTATTATAGGAGGCTAAAATGAATTTGTTTAGAATTCTTTGATTGCTTTGATTACATCTTCTACAGTTAAATGGAATGCCTTGAATAAGTCTGCTGGCTTACCTGAAGCACCAAATGTATCCATAGTGACATATTTGCCCTTGAATCCTGCAAATTCACCCCAAGATAAACGGCTTCCTGCTTCTACAATAATTCTATTTTCTACACATGATGGTAAAATAGATTCTTTATATTCTTCAGACTGTTCTCTGAATAATTCCTGGCAAGGCATAGAAACGATTCTGATATTTAAGTTAGGGTCTTTTAATTGTTCTTTAGCTTTGACTGCTAAGTCTACTTCTGAACCTGATGCAATGATGATGATATCTGGCTTACTCATACAATCATCAATAATATAACCACCTCTTAAGGCACCTCTGTTACTGCCTACCATTTTAGGTAAGTCCTGTCTAGAAAGGATGAGAGATGTAGGTGTTTCTTTTGAACTCATTGCGACATACCAGCCGGCTTTTGTTTCAAATTCATCACATGGTCTAAATACATACATGTTAGGCATTGCACGAAGCATAGTCAACTGTTCTACTGGTTCATGTGTTGGTCCATCTTCCCCTACACCAATACTGTCATGAGTAAATACATAAGTAAGTGGAAGCTTCATTAATGAAGATAAACGAGCCATAGGTTTTACATAGTCACTAAATACAAAGAATGTAGCCACATATGCCTTTAATCCACCATATAACATTAAACCATTACCTACTGCAGCCATAGCCTGTTCTCTTACACCAAAGTGGATATTACGTCCACCATAGTTATCCGCACTGAATTCACCTTCACCCTTTAAAACTGTCTTATTAGAAGGTCCTAAGTCGGCTGAACCACCAATGAAGTTAGGGGCAAAATCCTTAATAAGGTTCATTGTTTCACCACTTGCAGCACGAGTTGCGATATTGTGATGTTTATTTGCCCAGAATAATGGGTTATCCTTGAAGATTCTTGCAAAGTCAGGGTTAAAATACTGTTCCCATACAATCTTCATTTCAGGATATTCTTCAAAATATTTATCCTGCATGTTAGTCCAAGCATCATATAAATCATCTACACGTTTTTGTGTAGAAGCTAGATAGTCATATACTTCTTCTGGTACATAGAAATCTTCCTGTGGAAGACCTAGTTTTTCTTTTAATGCCTTGATGTTATTCACGCCTAATGGTGCACCATGAGTGCTTTCTGAACCTTCGTTTGGACTATCTTTACCAATAGTTGTCTTGATTTCAATGAACTTAGGTTTACCTTTAATAGTCTTTGCTTTTTCTAATGCAGCAAGTACTTCATCTAAGTTATCACCATCTTTTACAGTTAATGTTTCAAAACCAAATGCCTTTACTCTGTCTGATACATTTTCTGTAAATGTAATGTTTGTGTTACCTTCGATAGAAATGTTGTTTGAATCATATAAGATGATGAGCTTTTCTAACTTAAGTGTACCGGCGAGTGATAATGCTTCTGAAGAGATTCCTTCCATCATACATCCATCACCAGCTAATGCATAAACATAATGATCAAATAGATCATAACCTGGTTTATTAAATACAGTGGCTAAATGAGCCTGACCCATTGCCATACCAACAGCCATGCCTAAGCCCTGTCCTAAAGGACCTGTAGTGGCATCTACACCTACTGTATGTCCATATTCTGGATGTCCTGGTGTAAGTGAACCTAACTGTCTAAACTGCTTTAAATCATCCATAGTTAAGCCATAACCATATAGATGTAATAAACTATAAAGCATGCTTGAACCATGTCCTGCTGATAAAATAAAACGATCTCTGTTAACCCATTCAGGATGCTTTGCACTATGGTTTAATACTTGTGACCATAATACATGAGTGAATCCAGCAGCCCCTAAAGGAAGTCCTGGATGTCCTGAATTTGCTTTCTGAATCATATCTGCACAAAGTGCTTTAATTGTATATACTGTTTTTTGATCAATCTTGTTCATTTTTTCTGTTTTCTCCCATTCATCATTGTTAAATATTATACCTGTTCTCTTTTTGTGAATGCAAGATATTTAGTACTTCACATTCCAATTCATTGCAGCATTATATAAGAAATACAGGCCATACATTAAGCAGCCTTCATCAAAGATAGTGGCTTTGTTATGAAGACCATAAATATAACCATCCCGTTTACATCCTGCCGCAAGAGTCACAAAGAGTGAAGGTACATTGGCAGTAATATGGCCAAAGTCTTCTGAGATAGTAAGAGGTAGTTCTAGCTTCTTGATATAACCGCCAAATACATCTTTTTCTACATCCATAATAGATTTAAGTAATGCAGGATCATTATAGACACTTGGTGCCTGCTGTAAGATTGTGATCCCTGCCTGGGCATGATACATAGAAGCAATACTTTGTACTAATTCATTGACTCTTCCCATAATATATTCCTGATCATCTGGACGATAACTTCTTAAAGAACATTTCATATAAGCTTTTTCTGGAATAATATTATGTGCTTTACCTGCATTCATAATACCAATTGTAAGTACATCATCATGACTCATGCTGATTTCTTTAGGAATGATTTCCTGTAATTGCTGGTATATATGAACAGCCACACGCAGTGCGTCAATACCTTTTTCTGGCATAGAACCATGTGAACTCTTACCTGTAATATTGATTTCAAAGATTGTAGAAGCGGTTGTCATTGCTTTACGAATCGTACGGATTGTACCTGTCTTATCTTCTGTCGCCGGCATGACATGTAAGCCTACTGCCGCATCAACACGAGGATACTTTAATACCCCATCTTCAATCATCATCTTACAGCCCACTAGTCCTTCTTCATGAGGCTGGAAAACAATCTTGATCTGTCCTTTGAGTTTCTTTTCATTCTGTTTCAAAAGCTTGGCACACATCAACATCATAGAAGCATGCATATCATGTCCACATGCATGCATTGCCCCATTAATAGACTTAAAAGGAAGATTTGTATGTTCTACAAGTGGTAAAGCATCCATATCACTTCTAAGTAAAAGAATCTTCTTATCATGAGGTCCTACAAGTATTTCAATACTGCCTCCTGGATTCACAATAATATTCTCATAACCATACATTTCAAGCAGTTTCACTATATATTCCTGTGTCTGAGGAAGAGGATGACCGACTTCTGGATGTTCATGAAAATGTCTTCTCAATCGTATTAATTCCTGTTCAATATCCTTGTTGTTTGATATCCATTTTTCTATCTTTTCCATAACTTACACCTACTTTTCCATTTCTTGAATAATACGTCTTGTATTAATAATCTTTTGTGCATATTTTTCTTTATTACGTTTCACTAATCCATAGTAAAGAAGATCAACAACAATAAGTGAAGAATAACGAGAACTCATCGCTCCGATACGTAATGGCTGTTCCTGTGAAGGAATAGTTAATACATGATCTACTAACTTACCAAGCTTATTATATGCAGATTGTGTAATTGCGACAGATGGGATGTTCATTTCCTTTGCCCATTTAGCCGCAGTGACTATACCTTTTGTCTCTCCACTATATGAAACAAAGATGGCTAAATCTTCTTCAGTCATATTGGGAACAGATGTCATCTGAAGATGAACATCTGGATAAAAGCAGGCATATTTCCCTATTCTCATCAGTTTATGTATAAAATCATCACAGACAATAGCTGAACCACCTACACCAAATAAGTAAACATGTTTCGCTTGTTCTAAAGCTTTCACAACATCTTCTAGTGTAGAAGCACTAAGAAGATGATATGTTTTATCAATAGTCACAATCTGAGAATGATGTACTTTATTCATAAGTGTTGCCATATCTTCATCTGGATGTAGTAAGTTATCTACTTCAGGAATTGATCCTACTAGATCCTTGGCAAGTTCAATCTTTAATTGTGGAAAACCAGAATAACCAAGTTTTTTCGCAAATCTAACAACTGCTGCAGAAGATGAATGTGTTTTTTCTCCAAGTTTCATAGCAGAATCATCAAGAACATATTCTGGATGTTCTATGATATATTGCGCTATTTCTTTTTCTGTTTCTGTAAGGCTTGCTTCTTTAATACGTGTAATACAGCTCATTAGAACCTCCTTCCCATATATGACTACGCATATATGTTTTTATTTGTCTTTCCTTATACAAAAGTATACCATGTTTTTCTTTTACATCGCATTTTTTATGGCACATTATATGAATTATATGCGTTTTTAATAAGATTTTATCATTTTAAAAGAAATTTTATTATCATTTAATAATTCATTTTATCATGAATATGAGGTGCTTTTTTTCGCTTATTCCGATAAATAAATATGATAATTTACAGTTATGATGATAATTTTTTATTGACGTGACTATTTTCTATTCGTATAATGCAGTCATACCAGAAAGGTAAAAAGAAAACATAAACATGATAAAGGGGGAGTGCTTATGGCAAAGGTTTTAACTGAAGTTTTTGGTATATGGTATTTAATTGGTGCCGCGTTTGTATTCTTTATGCAGGCAGGCTTCGCAATGGTTGAGGCAGGGTTCACCCGTGCTAAGAACGCTGGAAATATCATCATGAAGAACTTGATGGATTTCTGTTTAGGAACTGTTGCTTTTCTTATTGTAGGTTATAGCTTCTTATGTGGGAGTGATGTAGCTAACGGATTTATTGGCTGGATTGGTTTTGGAAATGGTCCATTAACTAACTTTGCATCAACGGATTGGTCTAGCTTCGTATTCAACTTAGTATTCTGTGCAACTGCAGCAACTATCGTATCTGGAGCCATGGCAGAAAGAACTAAGTTCTTAAGTTATTGTATTTATTCATTCGTTATTTCTTTAATTGTTTATCCTATTGAAGCTCATTGGGTTTGGGGACCTGATGGCTGGTTAACAGCAATGGGATTCCATGATTTCGCTGGTAGTGCAGTTATTCACTTTGTTGGTGGTTTAACTGCTTTAATTGGAGCTAAAATTCTTGGTCCTCGTGTTGGTAAGTTCAATAAAGATGGAAGCCCAAATGGTATTCCTGGTCATAGTTTAACTATTGGTGCTTTAGGTGTATTTATTCTTTGGTTTGGCTGGTATGGATTCAATGGTGCTGCTGCTAAGAATGGTACTCAGTTAGCAACAATATTCGCAACTACTACTGTTGCACCAGCACTTGCAACATGTACTGTAATGATCTTTACTTGGTTAAAATATGGTAAACCTGATGTAGCTATGAGCTTAAACGGTTCACTTGCAGGTTTAGTTGCAATTACTGCTGGCTGTGATGCAGTCAATGTAATGGGTGCTTGTATTATTGGTATTTTATCTGGATTTACTGTTTGTTTCTTTACTTGGTTGTTAGATTATAAATTACATACCGATGATCCAGTTGGTGCTGTCGCTGTTCATTTTGGTAATGGTTTACTTGGTACTATCTGTGTTGGATTATTTGCCTGCGGTACTGATACAATGCCTAAGGCTCAAGGTCTATTCTATGGAGGAGGCTTTAAGTTATTAGGTACTCAGTTACTTGGCTTATTATGTATTGGTGTTTGGACTGCTGTCTTAATGACTATTACATTCGTAGTTATTAAGCATACTGTTGGTCTTAGAGTTACTGAAGAAGAAGAAATTACTGGTCTTGATAAGCTTGAACATGGTTTAGAGAGTGCTTATGCAGGTTTCGCTTTAGAAACAGAAACTTATACTGGTGCTACTGCTGTAACTGTTTCTGCTCCTGAATTAAGTGTTACAGAAGCTGTTCCTACTGTTGCAGTCAATGGGGAAGGTAAGATCAGTAAGATTGTTATTATTGCGAAAGCAGAAAAGATGGATGCTTTAAAAGTTGCTATGAACGATATTGGTGTTGCTGGTATGACAGTGACAAGAGTATCAGGCTGTGGTGTTCAGAAAGGACAGACTGCTTATTATAGAGGCGCTAAGGTTGATATCCAATTATTGCCTAAGGTAAAGGCTGAGATTGTTGTGTCTAGTATTCCTGTACAGACAGTTGTAGATGCAGCAAGAAGTGTTCTATACACTGGTCATATGGGTGATGGTAAGATCTTTATCTATAATGTAGAGAATGTCGTAAGAATCTCTTCTGGTGAACAAGGTCCTGAAGCCTTAAGCTATGAAGACTAATAAAAATGAGACTCGATTCGAGCCTCATTTTTTTCATTATTTGATTGTTTGATACCGTTACGTTATTTCTTATATATAATAAGAAACATATAAAGGAGAAAAACATGGGTAAAATAATATTTCTAGATGTAGATGGTACATTAATTGATTATGAAGCAAAGTTACCTGCTTCAGCTGCTAAGGCAGTAGACATGGCACGCGCAAATGGACATAAGGTATATATTTGTACTGGATGTTCTAAGGCTGAAGTACTACAACGTAATTTATGTGATTTAGATGGTATGATTGGTGGTAATGGTGCTTATGTAGAAGACCATGATGAAGTTGTAATGCATCAAGGATTATCAAAGGAAGATGTAAAACATATTGTAGATTGGTGTAATGAGAGACACTTAGGTTTCTATTTGGAAGCAAATAGTGGTATGTACTGCAATGACTATATGTTAGAACAGGGTCCTGAAACTATGGTTAAGTATGCTCAGGGTAAAGGAGCAGACCTAGAGAAAGCAAAGGAATCTTCTAAAGCATTCATGGATGGATTTATTCATTTACAGGGTGAAGATTTATATAGAGATGATGTGAATAAGATCAGCTTTATCTTAAGTTCTTATCAGGATCATTTGGATTCTAAGGTGGAATTCCCTACTCTTGTAGCGAATACATGGGGTGGTAAAGGTGAAGTAGCCTTATATGGTGATTTAGGACCTACTGGTATTACTAAGAGACATGCGATTGAAGTATTAATGAAACATCTTGGTGCTGACTTTAAGGATACTATTTCTTTTGGCGATGCAAAGATTGATTTATCAATGTTTGAATGTTGTGCATATAATGTTGCTATGGGTAATGGTGGTCCTGAAATTAAAGAAGCAGCTGATTATATTACGACTGATGTCAATGATGATGGACTTTATAATGCATTTAAGCATTTAGGACTAATATAAAAGCCGTTGTGAGTGTAATGCTCACAACGACTCAGATTGTTGACAAATTAGATGAAAATATCAATTGGGCTATCTTAAATTGGTATTTTCATTTTTTGTTTGCTTGAAATATTCATATATCACTCTAAATATTAAAAAACGCAAGCATATTGGGGTTATATTAGTCCCATTCTTTGCTTGCACAATCCCAGTTTCTTGAGATTATGGCAGCTGAAAATGATCAGCGATTCATCAATGGTATTAAGTTAAGCGACCAAATACCAAAAACCTCTTTGATTTTAAAATC
>OFMD01001191.1_pt1 | contig 17278 bp, 15 predicted proteins | sample 1541211 | NCBI WGS metagenome assembly OFMD01 (sample SAMN04209231, study PRJEB22552) | human gut metagenome | biome: gut; material: feces | host: Homo sapiens | place: USA: Oklahoma | reverse complement strand
ATGCAAAAATAATTTCCTTTTCCACAATCTCCCTCGCACAAGCCCTTATGTTATTCGTTCTTCCAGTCCATTCTAAGGCGTTTTCTTCCTTTAGGCATTCCGTTATGCCCTGTGCTTGCTTCATGCCCTCTATGAGCCGTTCAAAGTGTTCCTGTGCCTGTCTGTCAATGTCGGCAAGGTAAGCATTGAGCCTGCCGCTTGTGAGAAGATTGGTGTATGTAATTTTGCGGTACTCCCGCAGATAGTCCAAGTGCCGCCGTCCGAATAAGTCTATCGACTGTTCCTTTTCGGGTGGTATGGTAAGGCAGGGTAAAATGTATTCGCCTTGCCGTTCGTATCTGCCGCCCATTTCCTCAAAGATTGATTGTACCATTTGTTTTTCCTCCAAATAAGATATTCACTCCATACTCATGTCTGCTATCATTAACACAATTTACGTTTTCTCCTTATCTGGTTTCATACATTATTTAAAATTAAATAAAAAAGTTAATTGGGTAAAATCATGTTTTGCTACATGTGATAAAGATGAATTGTTTTTAGGAAAAAATGTATTAAATGCGAGAATTACACAAGAACAGTTTGTTGAAGAAATGAAAAAAATTAAATAGTATTAAGATAATAAAACGCCCACTTTGTAGGCGTTTTATTTGAAATACAGATTTAATTCAACTATATAATTCTAAGGAACTTAATAAAATGAAGAAAAATAATATAACACTTGTATTTGTTGCTATCGTTTTTTCGATTATTGTTGGAATGATAATTGGAAAAAGCTTATTAAAGTATAAAGAAGGTGAGCCAGATGTAGTTGGCAGTTTTTCTATGAATAGAGATGAAAATTTTACAGTAGTTGCTAACAGAAAAAATATTTCTGATAAAGAAGCATTTGCAAGACTGCTTTTAAAAATGTACAAAGAGAATTCATTTCATTCAATAAAATTTTCTACAGATCATGGATATGCAACCAGCCTTGATATGACCGTATATTCTTGGAAAGAAGATATCGAAAATGGCGAATCCATTATGCAAATAGAATTTAGACCGATTGAATATGGAAAAGATTATGATCTTGTTCATAATCCGGATAAATATGTGCTTCTTATCGATGGAACAGAAATAAAGTGAAATATATAGATATGTAGATAAAGCGCAGAAAAAGAGGATTGCTCAATACAGGTTATTTTCAATTATTACCCCTAAAATGATAAAAGAGAGGCAGCGGATAATCCGTTGCCTCATTACAGTATACGACACTTAATCTAGTACAAAAGTTTTTAAATAAATGGACTATATTTCTTTTCTGTAGTATACTGTTCTCATCAAATCAAAAGGAGCATTAAACTATGGGAAGAAAAGCATCCACTATTAATCTTAGCGAGGACGAACGTTTATATCTTGAAACTCAGATGCGTGCAAGAACAATTCAAGCCCAGACAGTAATTCGGGCAAGAATTTTACTACTCAAAGCAGAAGGTATTTCAGTTGACCATATTGCAGACAAAGTAGGAATGAATCGCAAAAGCGTCATGCTCTGTATCAATAAATACCTTGAGGGTGGTGTGGAAAATGCTCTGTTTGATGCACCCGGTCGTGGCAGGAATGCTGAAATAACCGATGATGAAAAAGCCTGGATAATAAATATCGCCTGTCAGAAGCCTGTCAATCTTGGATATTCAGCAGAAGTATGGACGCGTGCTCTTCTTACAAAACATATTAATAAATTTGCCGAAGAAGCAGGTCATACAAGGTTGTCAACAATCAGTCAGTCAAAGGTCCGCACAATACTGGAAGAAGCGGATATTAAGCCTAACAAAATAACTTATTACTGCGAAAATCGTGACCCTGATTTTGACCAGAAAATGCATAATGTTCTTCTTGTATATAAACAATTGTCTTTACAGTTTGACGAGAAGGGACAGCTCATTCCGTTTAAGGAGGATGAACAGGTTGTACATGTACTTTCCTATGATGAAAAACCCGGAATTCAGGCAATTGCCAATACCACAGAAGACCTCTTGCCGGATGAAAATCACAAGACGGTCAGCCGTGATTATGAATATAAACGTCTTGGAACTATTTCACTGCTTGCTGGAATCGACTTACAAACAGGGGAGGCAATTCCGCTTGTAAAAGATAAACACAGCAGCAAGGAATATATTGAGTTTCTAAAAATACTTGATTCAAAATATCCGGAGACTGACCGGATTCGTCTGGTATTGGATAATCTGAAAGTTCATTCTTCAGAGGAAACCCGAAAATACCTTGCGACAAAGCCGGGAAGATTTGAATTTGTGTTTACTCCCAAGCATGGTTCATGGTTGAATCTTGTTGAGGGATTCTTTAGTAAACTCACACGTCAGATGCTAAAAGGCATACGTGTAAAAACTAAGGATGAACTTGTGCAGCGTATCTATAGATACTTCGATGAAGTAAACGAACAACCTGTCGTATATCACTGGAAGTATAAGCTTGAAGAAATTAATTCAAGTGAAGAGGTGGTGGTTGATACGTTGCCAATTCAAAAGTCCAGTTAATTAATAACGGTTATACTAGTCTGTCTAATTCATCGACTACTTTATATGAGATGCTATTTAACTGAATGACTTTCTTATTTTTTAGGGCTTCTGTATCACTTTTTTTATGAGTTCTTTTATGATTTCTATGATAAAGAAGAACTTCATTTTCTTTCAGTTTTACATTCTTCCCTTCTGTTTGATTGTAATCAGAAAGTGGAATCATGACTAAATCTACAGCATTTGAATTGGTATAATCCCCCGCTGCCATCATATCAAGCTGCTTCGTTTTGTTATTATTATATACTGTTGTAAATCGCCCTACATGAAAACGTATCTGTGAAGTTGTCACTGTGTGATTTTTCTTTGTCATATTCTTTATAATTTCTTCTATCTGTCCTTCTTCTTTTTGATTGATTCCTGAACTTGTGATTTGCGCCTCATATGGAAAACGGGTCACAATCACATCATTCAATCCCCCATATAAGGATACTGTCATAGAAACCATCACAAGAACCATTGTGCTTAATATGCAGATGTTTGCAAGACCTACCGCATTCTGTTTCATTCGGTAGATCATGCCTGATACGGCTGTAAAATGTCTCGTCTTATAATAATAGCTTTTTTTGTTTCGGAGCATTTTTAAAAATGCAATACTTCCTGCCATAAACAGGGCATACGTCCCTATAATAACAAGTATAACTGCAATGAAGAACTTTCCTAATGCCGCCATCGGTTCTTTTGTTATAAGTGCGATAGAATAACCTCCTGCTAAACAGAGGATTCCGATTATCGTCATAATCCATTTTGTCTTTGGCTCTCGTTCTCCCGTATTTCCTCCGCGCAGCAGTTCGATTGGATTTGAAAGCTTCATCTGTAAAAGGTTATACAGAAAAATTAAAATAAAAATTGCGCCAAAAAGAATCGTTGTCATTCCAGTAGATGCCAGTGAGATTCTATACTCTATCTTTCCACCCATATGCAGTATTTTCAATAATATAAGATACACGAGTTTGCTCAAAAGAATGCCTGCTAAAATACCACCAATGATACTTGCCACCGTTGTTATTACAGATTCAAGAAAAAGCATTTTGCCAAGATGTCCTTTTCCCATTCCCAGAATATTATATATTCCCAGTTCCTTTTTCCGGCGTTTAATTAAAAAACTATTGATATAAAACAAAAAGATAATCGAAAAAATGAGAATTACCGCTGCTGCATAAGACAACATAATCGCAAGCGGACTACCTTTTTCTACTAGAGAACGATTGCGGTACAGATTATCCATAATAAAATACATCATCACAGAAAATGCAGAGGCTAAAATATATGGAATATAACTTTTCTTATTATTTTTTAAATTCGTTACTGCAAGCTTTCCATAAATTTTACTATTCATCATCCGCACCTCCCGCTGTGATTGCAGTCATCGCATCGGAAATCTTCTGATACATCTGTGTCTCGCTGAGGTTTCCTTTGTAAATCTGATGAAATACCCGGCCGTCTTTAATAAATAAAACCCGCCCTGCTGTGCTTGCTGCCTTTACACTATGTGTTACCATAAGGATGGTTTGTCCATCCTGATTTAAATGGGTAAATAAACGCAGAAGTTCTTTTGCTGCCTTAGAATCCAGTGCTCCGGTCGGTTCATCCGCCAGCAGAAGCTGCGGCTGTGTGATAACTGCTCTTGCAACGGCAACTCTTTGCTTTTGTCCTCCCGAAACTTCATAAGGATACTTCTCCAGCAAGTTTTTGATACCAAGTTTATCTGCAAGTGGAAGAAGTCTTCTTTCCATTTCTCTATACGATGTTCCGGAAAGTACAAGCGGAAGAAAAATATTATCTTTTAAAGAAAAGGTATCCAGAAGGTTAAAGTCCTGAAATACGAATCCCAGATTATTCCGGCGAAATGCCGCCATCTCTTTTTCTTTTACTTTGCTTAAATCTTTTTCTTTTAAAAATACTTTTCCTTCGGTCGGCTTATCAAGTGCCGCTAAAATATTAAGAAGTGTACTTTTTCCTGAACCAGATTCCCCCATAATTGCTACATATTCGCCCTGCTCCACAGAAAAGTTTACATCTTTTAATGCTTCCACCTGATTTCCGCCAAAGCGTGTTGTATATACTTTACGAACATTTTTTACATCTAATAATGCCATTATAATTCCCTGCCTTTCTTCTTCTCTAGAGCGTGTTTGAAAAATGCTCTAAGCTTACAGGTTTATTATAAAAAGAAAGTGCCGCTGCTTCCATCGAAGTACCTAACACTTTCTGCTCTTACCTTACATTTTTGTAAGATATATCTTTGTTCCTCTTCCCACCTCTGAATCTACTGTAATGTTCCATTGCAATTTATCCATAATATTTTTACATAAATACAGACCGATTCCGGTAGACTTCTTGTTCTCTCTGCCATTATATCCAGTAAAGCCTTTTTCAAAAATTCGCGGAAGATCTTCTGCCGGAATTCCAATTCCTGTATCTTCGATTACAAGAGATTTTTCTTTCATATAAATAGAAATCTGTCCCTTCTTTATATATTTCAAGGCATTCGATATGATTTGCTCGAGTACAAAAATAAACCATTTTTCATCTGTTACTATACAAGCTTTTGTCGGTTTAAAATCCATTTTTATCTTTTTAGATATAAAAATCTTTGCATACTTTCGTATCACCTGCCGCACCATATCATCTACCGCATACTGTTTAAAAGATAAATCTGAAGATATGTCTTCAACTCTTAGATAATTTAATGCCATCTCCACATACTGCTCTATCTTGAACAGTTCCATTTTCATATCAGAAACAGGTATTGATTCCTGAATAATTTCTAACCGTTTATTTATCCGGCTGTTCACTATATCTTCTTCATATAAAAATTGCTCCGTATTTTGCAATAAAATATCCAATGCAGCAATCGGTGTTTTGATCTGATGAACCCACATGCTGTAATAATCAGACAACTCCTGTTTTTCAATCTGCACAGAGGATTCCAGCTCTTTTTTCTCTTCGTAAAGCTGCCGGATCAATTCCTGGTACATTTCGCTTTCCCGGCTTTCTGCCTCCGGAAATCCTCCTGCCTCTGTCCGGATTTTTCCCTGATTTTCTTCCAGTATTCTTTGTCTTTTTTCATATCGTATGAAAACAAGTGTAAACCAGATCACATTCCATAAAATCACCAGAAGGAACGCATATCCTGCAATCTCCACCGGAATTTCATAGATCCAGAAGATGACTGCAAAGAGAATGCCCGAAACAAGAACCGCTATTCTCTCCGGTCTTTTTTCTTTCCAAAATGCCCTTAAAATCTCTGTCATACCAGCATGTACCCGATTCCTTTCTTTGTCCGGATCACATCATGCATTCCGGCTTCCTCCAGCTTTTTCCGAAGTCTCGCCACATTTACTGTAAGTGTATTATCATCGATGAATTCGTCACTTTCCCAGAGTCTGGTCATGATCGCATCTCTGGTCACAAATTTTCCTGCGCTCTCAAAAAACATCTGACAGATCTTGAACTCATTCTTGGTGAGTTCAATCTTCTGCCCGGCTATTGTAAGTGATGCATCTCCCAGATTCAGCAGCATTTCTCCATGCTCAATGATATTTGCCGTTCCCTGAAGTGCATATGCTCTTCTAAGCACCGCCTGCACCTTTGCTGTCACTACATTCAGATCAAACGGCTTCTCGATAAACTCATCTCCGCCCATGTTCATTGCCATCACGATATTCATGTTGTCATTCATCGATGACAGAAAGATGATCGGCACATTGGACAGCTTCCGGATCTCCTGGCACCAGTAGAATCCGTTGTAAAACGGAAGCCCGATATCCAGGATTACAAGCTGTGGATCTGTCTTTTTAAATTCTTCCATTACATTTTTGAAATCACGTACACATACTGTCTTATAATTCCACTTTTTCAAATGCGATGCCAGCCGCTCTGCGATCGTGTTATCGTCTTCAACAATCAGTATTTTATACATTTATTCCTGACTCTCCTAAACTCTCTTCTGGAAGTTTCCGTACACCTTAACCCCTTCATCTACCGTAGTAAATGCTTCCGGATCCAGTAAATACACCATGTTCAGGATATCTTCTACTTCAAATTTATTCACGATCGTCACCAGAACATAATTGTGTTCACTCGTAAATGCACCTTCACCATTCCACTGCGTAACACCACGTCCGGTTTCTTTCATGATTGCCTCTGCGATTCCCTTCTTCTTCGTGAAAATCAGCATTCTCACATTGATGTTCTGAAAATGCATCCTGTCCAGAGTTACCGTGTAGAAGAACAGGTAGACGACCGAATAAATCACCGTTGAGATATCAAAAACTAAAAGATAAATGGCATACAGTATCAGATTGAAGATGGTTCCCAGTTTTCCAACGGACATTCCCGCATATTTTTTCGCCATCCAGATACCGATAACCTCGATTCCACCACCGCTTCCTTTTGCCGTCAGCATGATTCCGATTCCGGCTCCGGTTACAACACCACCGATGATGATTCCAATGACCGGATCAGCGATCACTGCTGTTGCCGGAGTTGGTACGATTGAAGTAAATAAACTGATTCCTACCGTTCCAAGGATTGTATTTATAAAAAATGTCTTTCCGATTTTAAACCATGCAATAAATAAAATCGGAATGTTGAGCAGTAAATAAATGATACCATACAGGTTCAGACCTGCAATTTCCTTAATCCCGATCTGTCCTGCTCCATAACTTAACAGCTGTGCAAGACCGACTGCTCCCCCACTGTATAAATTCATAGGGATAATAAATACATTCAGACCAACTGCGTAGATCAGACAGCCCACTATGATCCAGACAACCTGCATTCCCCTCTTCTGTGGCAAAAAATTGTTCATACTTTTTCTTTCCTCCTTGCTTCCGTTTTGATACCAGATATTTCATAACTTTTCCATACAGTATATCACGCCGGCATCTGAATTTGTAGACTAAAGTACAAATCGGCTTATAATTTTCTGTTATATATTTTAATCATTTTTCAAATAACAAAAGATGCCGCTCTGTTATCTGTTTTGATAACTTTGCAGCATCTTTCTACTCTTCTTTTTTTATCCAACGTGACGCTCAAATCTCTTAAATCCAAGAATATTTTCAATCCGATCCATTGCATCCTTTTTTACTGATATACTCAGCGACTTCCTTCATAGCCTGATAATTATTAATCTGCACACTTCCCATATTACCACTCTTTTCAATCTTACGATCAATAAATACAACTGGGATTGATAAATCTGCAAGTAGCTTGTTACTGGTCGCATAATCCGAACTGACATAAATGATCCCATCTACCATTCTGGATTTTAACACATTCAAAAACTTTTCTTCCTGCACCGCATTATGATCCTTGATTTTTGTTTTGTCAATATTCTAATCAGCCTACACTTACTTTTACTCCGCCTTCACAGCCCAGCGCATCTTCGTAGATCTTGCACGCCCATTCTGTGCACACTCTTCTGCCGAAGGTCGGACTACATCTTTGGCATATTCGGAATAAACTCCCTCGCGATATCCTGCTTTTAAAGCTTTCTTCACCAGTTTGTCTTCTCCTGAATGGAATGTCAGAATTGCTACTCTTCCCCCCGGTTTCAAAGTGCCCGGCAGTTTTTCCATAAATTCATAGAGTACTTCAAATTCATGATTCACGTCAATTCGAAGTGCCTGGAAAGTCCGCTGACAGGTCTTCCTGATGATATCTTTTTTCTCCTTATTTTCCGGAAGGAAAGACAAGGTCTGTTCGATCACCTGACGTAGCTTTGTCGTAGTATCAATCCGGTGTCCTTTCCGGATTTCTTCGGTGATTGCCTTTGCCAGTTCTTCACAGTACGGCTCATCCGAATTTTCATATAACATCCCGGCAAGTTCTTCTCTTGAAATTGTATCCAGTCTCTCGGCTGCACTGATCCCTTTTTCCTGATTCAGTCGCAGATCCAGAGGTCCGTCCACTTTGAAAGAAAATCCTCTCTTCGGGTTGTCAATCTGCATGGAAGACACACCCAGATCAGCCAAAATAAAATCAAATCCCCCAACTTCTTTTGCAATCTCATCGATAGTACAAAAGTTCTGAAGACGGATTGTCAAAATATCCTCCCCAAATCCCTGTTCTTCCAGACGTTTTTTTGTCTTTGCAGATTCTTCCGGATCTACATCTGTCGCATAAATGTGCCCCTTTCCTTCCAGACATTTCAGCATCGCTTTTGTATGTCCGCCATAGCCAAGCGTTGCATCAAATCCCACCTCTCCCGGCTGGATCTTCAAGAAGTCAAGAATTTCCTGCACCATGATCGAAATGTGCATTCCGGCAGGTGTATTTCCTTTCTGAATGACATGGGCAATCATGTCCTGATATTTCTCCGGCTGTAATTCTTTGTATTTTTCTTCAAATTTTCGTGGATATTTCCCCTTGTACCTTGTGCGGCGCTTATGAACACCTTGCTCAGTGTTCTTTTCCTGTTCTGACATACATTGTCTCCTTACTTGTTAATTTATTTTTGGTTTTTTCGAATCTCTGGTCAACTCCATCGATTTTGTTGACTCATTGCCATTTTCTCAACGTTTTCCATATTTTTCTTAATATTATTTTGTTCGACTGTAACTTGAACAGCTGCTACTTTTAACTGACCATCCATTTTGCCTTCTTTCTTCAAAATATTAATTTGTTTAAACTCACTATACTCTATCACTCTATCAGCGTAAAGCATTTTTTACAAATCGCCCTATTTTTGTGCATATACAGTTTTGAGTTGTGCATGTTGCATAATTTTTCTTTTTACCTATTAACTGAACAAATTTAAGGTTAACAACTGAATAAAGCTATGTTTTCAGATTGTTTTTCGAGGTGTTATTATAAATATAACATTTTAATCTGGCAGGCTTCTCTCCAAACAGAGTCGTCCATATCCCATCTCACGGTTCGGATACTTTCCAAATCCCGGCAACTCTCTCGCCCCGCGCCGGAGATACGCCTTCACCTTCTCCCCATACAAAAACGGATCATTTCCTCTTACGATCCCCCATTCCATCAAAAGTGCCGATGCTCCTGTCACAAACGGCGTTGCGAAAGAAGTTCCACTCACCACTGTCACCCCTCCGCCAACTGCTGTCGTCCTTACGTTCACTCCTGGTGCCACAAGATCCGGTTTCGTCCTTTCATCCTGCCAAGTATATCCTCTTCCTGAAAAAGATGCATAGGAAAAAGTAAGCGCATCATACGCCCCCACCGATATCACTTTATCTGCAGTTGAAGGAATCGTTAAAGTCACTTCTTCATCCGGATACAAAAATCCTGTCCCCCGGTTCAATACATTCTCACTTGGCAACCACAGATCATACTGCCCTTCCACAACCCTTGTCGGATTCAAAATGATCTGCCAGACTCCCGACGTAATATAATCTGTCACCGGAATCATATCAATATAAATCTCCTGCGCGACATTATACGGGCTCGGTTTTCCATAATATAATAAAATCTCCGTTTCCCCGATCCGGAATCTCTGCGAACCGAGAACAGATTGTATTGGACCGATCCGCGTCCCCGCAGGAGATACAAATGAAATTTCCACTTCGTCCGTATACGCTTTCCAGATCTGAATATTCAATGTTGGTTCATCTGCCTGTACTGCGAGCTGTATTCTTTCTTCTTTTCTTTTCTGCAGCACTCCAGAAGTATGCCCGGCACTTGCTGCTTCATTTCCGGTCCCCACACAGATCACACTCTTCCAGAAATTCGACAGATCATCAATATACCGTTCTACCAGACTCCTGCCGTCATGAGAACCATATGTATTTCCAAAACTCAGATTGATCGCCACCGGCATCCGAAATTCCAGTGCTTTCCTCACCACATAATCCATCGCCTGCATCAGTTCTGTCGTCCGTGGAAATCCGTCTGGCATAGGCGACCCCATTTTTACCACAATCAGCTCACTCTCCGGTGCCACACCGGCATACAGATTTCCGCTTCCTCGCCCATTTCCGGCAGCAATCCCTGCAACTGCAGTCCCATGACCGGATATATCCTGACTTGGTACCATTCTTCTCCTTTCCTCTGACGAGTCAGCCTCAAGTGCCCTGTTAATCTGCTCCTTGGTAAATTCCACTCCCATCCGATAACCTTTTGGTGGATTCTTCTCTTCATCCGCATTCGGTCTTAATGACTGATCCCACATCACCCGTATTCTCGTCGTTCCATCTGCATTCCGAAAATCTTCATTCGCATAATCAATCCCCGAATCAATTATCGCCACAAGGACACCCTGTCCACGCAGATCAAGAAAGCGGGTATCCTGCACCTCATTGATACAGGATACCCGCTTCCCATTTGCTATTTGAAAAAATAAACGTTTCGGTTTCTCTATATATTCTACCTCAGGAATATCTGAAAGTAAATCAATCCTGGACTGGCTGATCCGAATGATCGCGTACTCATTCTGAAGTTCAACCACCTGGATTGCCAAGGCTCTTACCTGATCCAGATTGCCCGAATATTTAATAATCAATTCCCATTCCCTGTCAATCGGATGATACCCGACATCCAGGTTCAATGATTTTTCTCTTTCTTCTTCCGTCGCTCCAAGTGCCAGATTTAAAAGATTTTCCAGTTTCTGATCTTCCATATCTTCTTACGCCCTGTAAGTTATTCCTGATATTTTATGATGACCATTCCGAAATTATTTCTGTATTTTATGCTACATTTTCTGCAGCCTGCTTTTTATTTGCAGGCTTTCCTGCTTTTCTCTTATCATATGCTGCAAATAATCCTGCGAGAAGTGTTCCTGAAATAGAATGCCATGTACAGGATACAGCACAGATAATTGCGGATTCCGGTGCCACCGCAAACTGTGCCGTTGTGGTTGCAAGGTTGGTAGCAAGTCCGGCGTTCTGCATTCCAACTTCGATGGAGATTGTTCTCTTCTTTGCAGTATTCATACCAGTCAGTCTTCCTGCGCCGTATCCCAGCAGATATCCAAGTCCATTATGAAGAAATACTGCCACAAAAATTACAACTCCTGATTCAAAGAATTTGTCTCCCTGCGAAGAAACCACTCCGCCAACTACACATGCAAGTCCAAGTACTGCAACTCCAGGCATCACTTTCTGAAGCTCTGTAAATGTTTTTTTCTTTCCAAACAGATAATTCAGTAAAAATCCAAAAGCTACCGGAACAATAACGGTCTCAACAATAGATACAAACATCGGAAGTCCTTTGATCGTAATATGCGTTCCGCTTGCAAGAAGTGAAACCATAAGCGGTGTCATAACCGGTGAAATGATTGTGGATACCGTAGTCATTCCTACGGAAAATGCCACATCTCCGCCACACAGATAAGACATGATATTGGAGGATACACCACCCGGACAACAGCCTACAAGGATCAGACCAAGTGCAATTCCATCCGGAAGCTGAAGTACTTTCGTCAGTGCAAATGCAAGAAATGGCATGATCAGATACTGCGCGATTGCGCCGATACAGATATCAAAAGGTCTCTGTGCCAGAATCTTAAAATCTTCGGTTGTCAGTGTCAGTCCCATGCTGAACATGATGATTCCGATGATGATTGACTGACAGGTGAACTTGTTGGATACCGGATCAACGAACAATGGGTTATTTACCCATCCCATCATTGCCGGTACAAAGAATGTGACTACTGCAATAGCGATTACCACCAATGATGTATAGTCTGATAAAAATTTGCTTGCTTTTTGTAATGCTTTCATTACAGTTTCCTCCTTTTTCTTTTCGTCCACGCAAAACTGTTCTTCTAATCTTCCGATAACAAAATTCACAGGATTTTTTTGTATACACAGCAACAAAAAAGTCCCTTTCCAGAATCAATCTGAAAAGGGACGAATAAAATCCGCGTTACCACCCTAATTCCACAGATAATAATCTGCGGCACTTCACATACCAACATATGCTATCCATATAACGGTGGATCCCGGCAAAGTCTACTTGCAGATACTTTTTCTGCTTTGGACCCGCTTCTTAGAGAGGATATCCTTATCCGGTTATTACCTGTTCACACCATCCACAGGCTCTCTGAAAATAATGGCGGATACGACTTTGTTCTCATCAACGAATTTTGGTGAACCATATTTACTTTAACAGTTATTATAGTCTTCTCTTCGGAAATGTCAAGAAGAAATTTTAATTAAATCCGACAATTCTTCTCGCCACAATGTACGCCAGAGACGAAATCTTTCTTCCTGATCTGCCTGGAAGATTCATGGTCTGTCCAAGGATTCCGTAACGGATCTTCCAATAAGTTCTGTAGTGATTCTTCTTCAGATACTGCCACAGCTCCCGTTTCTTTTCCAGATTCTCTGCATTTTTGGAACGAATCAGAAGAATCGAAGATACCGTCATCATAATTGCAAGATAATTAGTCATATAGATCCGCAGTTTTTTATTAGAAATCTTGCGCATATCATACATATCAATCATACTCTTTGTGACAAAAATCTGCTGATCCACACGACTGATCATCACCTTTTCATTGACAGACTGATCTTCTCTTCCAATGTAATAACGATAAAAATCCACATCCATGTAATACATCTTACGCACATGCGGAAGTGGATAGTAAACATAAATATTGTCCACATAGAACGTATGCTTCGGCAGCCTGAGCTGACATAATTTCAGGAAATCTGTCCGGTAAATAACAGAATGCATCAGAATATACTGTCCCAGATGGAAATGTTTCACATCATTCCAGCCAAAAATCTCTTCCTGTGGAAGCACATTCTTGTACTCAATCACTTTCTTGTGCTCCATTCCTTCTTTTTCGTATACATAATTGGCAAGCAGCATATCCACCTGCTTTTCTTCCTCTTCAAACTTTTTCAGAACATCCAGGATCTTGTACAGTGCTTCTTCATCTACCCAGTCATCACTGTCCACAACTTTAAAATATTTTCCCTCTGCGTGGTCAAGACCTGCATTGACCGCATCTCCGTGTCCACCATTTTCCTTATCAACTGCACGGACGATCGTCGGATACTTTTCTTCATACTCATGTGCAATCTTTGAAGTATCATCCTTTGATCCGTCATTAACTATGATGATCTCTACATCTTCTCCACCTTTTAAAATAGATTCCACTGCCCGGTCCATATAAGCTGCCGAGTTATAACACGGAATCGCAAACGATATATATTTCATGTGTATTCTCCTTCTCAATTTAAAGCTCACGTTCCTAGTATAGCCTAATTTTTTTTGTTTTCCAACTGATATTGTAAATTTCACATTTTTCGGCTATAGTTAAAGCTATATGATTACTATGAATAAAGAGGAGGATTTCAACTATGAATCACAATTTACTGGTCGGACAATCAGGTGGTCCTACTGCTGTAATCAACGGAAGTCTTTATGGTGTTGTCTCAGAAGGTCTGGCAAATCCGGAGATTGATAATGTCATCGGTATGGTCAACGGTATCGAAGGTTTTCTTGCCGATCACACAATAGACATGGCACCTTTAAAAGAAAATGGCGAACTGGAACGTATCCGCACCACACCGGGTTCTTATCTTGGTTCCTGCCGTTATAAATTACCGGAAGATCTTTCTGATCCGGTTTATCCTGAACTTTTCCAGAAATTTACCGAAAAAGAAATCAGCTATTTCTTCTATATTGGCGGAAATGATTCTATGGATACCGTAAGTAAATTATCCCGCTACGCAGCAACAGTCGGAAGTGATATCCGCATCATCGGAGTTCCGAAAACCATCGACAACGATCTGGTTCTGACCGATCATACCCCGGGCTACGGAAGTGCTGCCAAATATGTTGCTTCTACAGTACGCGAAATTGCAATTGATGCCTCTGTCTATGATAATAAACCATCTGTCACCATCGTCGAGATCATGGGGCGCCATGCCGGCTGGCTGACCGCCGCAAGCGTTCTTGCCCGCAAATTTGAAGGCGATAATCCGGTTCTTATTTATCTTCCGGAAGTTGCTTTCTCCCCGGATGCATTTATCGAAAAGGTAAAAGAAAAGCTTACTAAAACTTCTAATCTCGTTGTCTGCATTTCCGAAGGAATCAACGATGGTAACGGAACCTTTGTCTGCGAGCTTGCAAGTGATGTCGGCACAGATACTTTCGGTCATAAAATGCTAACCGGCTCCGGAAAGTATCTTGAAAATCTCGTAAAAGAAAAGCTTGGTATCAAAGTACGCTCTGTGGAGCTCAATGTCTGCCAGAGATGCTCTTCCTCCTGTTTATCTGCCACAGATCTGGACGAAGCCGCTGCTTCCGGCCGTTTTGCTGTAAGTGCCGCTTTAGATGGTGAAACAGGAAAGATGATCAATTTTATCCGTAAGAGTGATGACCCATACATCCTTGAATTCGGAACTGCAGACGTAAACGAAATCTGCAATAAAGAAAAAGCTGTTCCTGAAGAATGGATCACAAAAGACAGTTCCGACATCGGAGATGAATTCATCGCTTATGCCCGCCCACTGATCCAGGGAAGTGTAGAAGTACCTATGAAAGATGGGCTTCCATACTTCGCATTCCGCAAATAGTCTTGTTCACAATTTGTTCATTTATCTTTCAAAAAACCTTCATTTGTTAAACACTCTTTCTTCACAAGTGTTTTATATACTAGAATCATCAAATGAAGAACATAAAAGATAAAAGATTTCAAACAAATCATTTAATAAGACGTGCAGAAGTTAATAATAGAATAACTTTTTCATAATACATGCCGGGGGCTTTTAAGTCACCCGGCATCCTCCCTTTTATGGGACTTTTTCAAAAATTTCTTTCAGCGTTTTATTCTCCAACCCAGATATTTTCTCCATCGATCACAATTTTATATTTTCCCTGAAGCTGTTTAAACGCTTCTGATTCTGCAAGCTCAGGAACTGCCTGGATGGCCTTTTTTACTGCTTCTGCACATAATTCTCTTTCCATTTCCGGATTCTCACAATAACGCTCCAGATAGTTCATCCACAACCTTTCTGAATCCGGTAATACTTCAACCGCCTCTCTGCTGATCTCCCACACTTTCTCATATTCCTGCGCTTCTTCATAAATCAACTGCAGCTTTTCATAAATCTCTTCTAATTCTTCTTCATTCGATTCTAATTTTCTGATCTGTTCATATTGTTCAGCTGCTTTTAAATTCTCACCAAGTTTAAAATAGCTTTCTGCAAGATATTTTCTGACCTCACACTCCTTTTCTCCATTTGTATCCCACCGGTACCACGCCTGTCTTCTAATCATCTCCTCACCAATTCTCTTTGTCAGCCTGTGCCATTTTTCACTCTCTTCCAGAACACTTACCTTCAATAGCGGGTATTGGTACAAATACACTTTCATCTGTATTTTTTCTGCACGTTTCTCCAATTCATCTAATATTTTTTTTACTGCATCTTCTGCGTTTAATCCATCCTCCTGCTGTATACTCCCTTCTTCCAGACTCGCTATGACCACCCGGTATGCATCGGAAAACTCTGTCTCCTGCATTTCCTTATCGAGACTATCCAGGCTGTTCACATAATCTTCCCACGCCACATAATAAATAAGTCCCATTTCCAGATAAGGACTGTCCCCATTTTGTTCCACAACCTCTTTTGTCTCCTTTTTCTCCTTTACTCCTTCCTGAACTCCCGCCTCTGGCTGATCCTGATCCGCTGCAATCGCTTTTGTTTCCGGCTTTTTCACTGTTCCTCCGATGATTGCTGCACTCATGATACAAACCGCCAGAATTGCAAGCAAAATCTTTTTTGCCGAAACCTTATCCCTCGGTCTTTCCATTTCCCTTTCCAGAAAACCAATTTCTTTTTGCATATTTTTCAATACTTTTATGGCATTTTTCCCACTGCTATAACACTTTCCAAGCATTCTTTTCCAGACTCGCTCTTCTTTCCGTGTAAATGCCTTTGGATCCAGACATTTTTCTGCTGTAAATTCCATTATCTTTGCCAGACCATACAGATCATCCGACCGTTCTGTCTTCTGCGAAAGAACCCTTTCTTTCCTTACAAAAAGCATACGAAGCTTTTTCTTCTTCATCTGCTTTAAAAGTTCCTCGTTTTCCGGTTCATTGATATCCAGAAGACAAAGCATTCCGTCTCCGGTTATGATCACTGCATATGGGTTCACATATCCATACGCCGCATCCTCATTTCCACAGCGATAATACTGTTCCAGCTGTTTTGAAAGCTGTCTGATCCATTCAAATACTGTTTCTTTTTCCACCCGAATCCCCTGTTTGATATACTCCATCAAAGAACAGCCTTTTGCATAGTCATTTACCATATAACTCCAGCCATTCTGATCCACAAAACGGAGTACCGCATAGTCTCTTCTTTCTTCCATCCTGTTCCTCCCTGTGTCTGTTCATTCATATTAACTTTTCCTGAAAATGCCACATCGAATCATGTGTCTGATATCATATACTTTTCTTGTGATCTGTTTCAAAGCAGAGAATGTCACCCGGCGTATCTTCAGAGTATTTCATTATACCGGATGCAATTTCCTATAAAATAAAATTAGAATCGAATTAGAATGACTTCACTATACACTGACATCTGCCACTTTACAAGCAGAACTTTTTTCAATAATTCACAAACTTTTTGTTCCAAAATCAGTCACTGATCTTTTTATTTTCTATAATCCTCTGACAGTCACAAGGATTCCCTGTCTTGTGCATTCTGCCAGACTGGTTACTGTTCACAGTACCTGTGACCAGCAACGCATCTCGCCATTTTAAATCGCCT
>OFMD01001168.1_pt1 | contig 17570 bp, 16 predicted proteins | sample 1541211 | NCBI WGS metagenome assembly OFMD01 (sample SAMN04209231, study PRJEB22552) | human gut metagenome | biome: gut; material: feces | host: Homo sapiens | place: USA: Oklahoma | reverse complement strand
TGCGCATCTCCTTCTCACCAAGCGCCGTATCTGGCTGGCACTTCTTCTGCACTGCAGTTCGAAGGACTTCCAACTCATCCGGCTCCTGGATCTCGGCCACACTCTCCCAGGCTACAGCCGCAGTCTCACGGTCAATTCCCTTTGTGGACAGTTCCTGAAGGATCTTCTGGCGGCTCTTTGTACTCATCCGGAAAGAGATATAATTCTCCGCATATCTTCTGTCATTGAGATAGCCATAGGAACGTACATAGTTTATAGCATCTTCCACAACATCTGCTGAAAAACCTGCCTGACGCAGTCGGTCAGACAGGCCTTTCTCTGTACGGTCCATATGCTCCAGAAGAAGCATTGCCTTTCTTCTGGCATTCTTTTGCTCTTCAGGTGTAACCGCCATATTTTATTCCTCTTCTGCTGCCGGAGCGTCAGATTCTGGTGTAGTTTCTTCTTGCTTCACATCCTGCTGCTCTTCCTCCTCACCTGGAAGAAGGTGATAATGGATACGAACCTTGCGTTCAATCTCATCGCAGATGTCCGGATGCTCTTTCAGGAACAGCTTGGCATTCTCACGTCCCTGACCAATCTTCTCATTATTATATGCATACCATGAACCACTCTTAATAACAACACCACAGTTAGCTGCCAAGTCAAGAATATCTCCTTCTCTTGATATACCCTTACCAAACATAATATCAAATTCAGCTTCCTTAAATGGTGGTGCAATCTTATTCTTAACAACCTTAACTCTTGCGCGGTTACCTACCATCTCGCCACCTGTCTTAAGTGTTTCAACTCTTCTAACATCCATTCTAACAGAAGCGTAGAATTTTAACGCTCTACCACCTGTAGTTGTTTCAGGGTTACCAAACATTACACCAATCTTCTCTCTTAACTGGTTAATAAAAATTACAGTACATCCTGTCTTGTTCATAATACCTGTTAATTTACGTAATGCCTGTGACATAAGACGTGCATGCTGTCCCATATGAGATTCACCCATTTCGCCGTCAATTTCGGCCTTAGGAACTAATGCTGCAACAGAGTCAACTACTATAATGTCAACTGCACCTGATCTTACCATTGTTTCAGTAATTTCAAGTGCCTGTTCTCCATAGTCAGGCTGTGAAATATATAAATTATCAATATCAACACCTATAGCCTTAGCATATACAGGATCAAGTGCATGTTCTGCATCAATAAAACCTGCAACTCCGCCTCTCTTCTGAACTTCCGCAATCATATGAAGAGCTACAGTAGTCTTACCACTTGATTCAGGTCCATAGATTTCAACTACTCTGCCCTTAGGTATTCCTCCCATACCCAAAGCAAGATCCAAGCTTAAAGAACCTGTAGGAATAGTTTCCACATTCATAGACTTACCTGAATCTCCTAACTTCATAATTGAACCTTTACCATGCTGTCTTTCAATCTGCGCAATGGCTGCATCCAATGCTTTTAATTTATCTTCTTTATTCATATCGTCGTCTTCCTCTCTTTTCGAACTTGTGTTCGTAATAATATTAATATAATATTTTAGTCCTGTCAATACCAACGGAAATTTTTTTATAGAACTTTCTGTGTAAATTAGCATTTATCGTACATTGCTTTAACCATAAGTACATCTTACTACTTGTTCATTCAATAAGCAACATAATAATTGAATTTTTATCATACATTTTTATAATTCTTGGGGATTTAATGTGATTTTTTAAAAATATTGATTAATCTTTTTCCATATTTTTCCTGTGGGTAAACATTTTATAGTTACGGCTTATTAAGTAACATTTTCATTCATAATAAAATTTAATGAAACAGAAAGATGAGGTAGCGAAAATGAAAGAGATTAATTACAAAGCTATAAGCAACAAAATCAGAAGGAAACGAGTTTCAATGGGACTTACCCAGGAATATCTTGCAACTGCCGCAGATGTAAATGTAAGCCATATAAGCAATATCGAAAACTGCCATAGCAAAGTATCACTTAACACGTTAGTTTACATATGTAAAGCCATGAACACAACCCTTGACTATGTTGTCAGCGAAGAATATTCTTCCGACAACGAATCACTTGACCAACAGATAATTTTAGAGCTAAAAAAATGTGATACTGTTTTAAAAGAAAAAATACTCAAAATAATAAAAGACCTACAATAATAGTTAATCTTTCATATAAGTATAACAAAGTTTCATTTAGATTTACTACATATGAAATAAAAAATAGGTTACACAAAATCAATGTAACCTATTTTCTATATTGTTCAATATTTTTGACATTATTTATCAAGCATTTTTTCAATTGTTGCAATCTTAGTGCAAACAATTAAAATCTTGCTAGCTTCAACCAATTCTTCAGGTGAAGGGAATGATGGAGCGATTCTAATATTTTTATCTTCAGGATCTTTTCCATAAGGATATGTTGCTCCTGCTCCTGTAAGTACCATTCCTGCTTCCTTACACATCTGAACAACCTTCTTAGCACAGCCTTCCATTACATCAAAAGAAATGAAATATCCACCCTTAGGGTTTGTCCATGTTGCAATGTCAGCATCTTTTAATTCCTTGTCAAGCATTGTAATAACAGCCTGAAATTTAGGTCTGAGTTTTTCAGCATGTTTCATCATATGCTTTTTAACTCCATTAATATCTTTGAAGTATCTTACGTGTCTTAACTGATTGATTTTGTCATGACCAATTGTCTGAATAGTCATCTGCTTCTTAATAAATTCAATATTATTCTTTGAAGTTGCAAGTGCAGCCACACCGGAACCAGGGAATGTTACCTTAGATGTTGATGCAAATTCATAAACCATATCAGGATTTCCTGCCTTTTCACATTCTGAAAGAATATCTAGAATCTGATCCTGATTAGCCTCGTCATCGTATAAATGATGAATTCCATAAGCATTATCCCAATATATTCTAAAGTCTTCTGCTGCCGGCTTTAATGCAGCCATTCTCTTTACTACTTCATCTGAATAAGATGTTCCTGTAGGGTTAGCATATTTTGGAACACACCAAATACCTTTTATTGCAGCATCCTTACTTACTAATTCTTCTACCATATCCATGTCAGGGCCATCTTCTAACAATGGAACATTAATCATTTCAATGCCAAACTGCTCTGTAACAGCGAAATGTCTGTCATATCCCGGAACAGGGCATAACCATTTAACTTTTTCAAGTTTACACCAAGGTGTAGAACCGTTAACTCCATGTGTGTATGAACGTGAAACCGTGTCATACATAATATTTAAACTTGCGTTTCCATAAACAATAACGTTTTCAGGCTTAGTACCCATTATATCAGCCATTAACTTCTTTGCTTCAGGAATACCATCCATAACACCATAGTTTCTACAATCAAAACCGTTTTCACTCTTTAATTCTGACTTGCTGTTAAATACATCAAGCATATCCATTGATAAATCTAACTGGTCAGGTCCCGGTTTTCCTCTGGACATGTCAAGGCTAATATTTTTTGCACATATCTCCTTGTAAGCTTCCTTCTGCTTTAATAACTCTTCCTCTAACTGTTCTTTAGTCAAATCTCTGTACGCCAACATAATTTTCCTCCGTTATTTTTCATAGAATTAATTTTTTAAAACCTGAATATTCTTTGCCACATAATCAATCATAGAAATAATTGTAAGTGCAAGAGATATCCATATTAAAATCCAACCAATGATATCAAATGCTTTAAGAGGGATATCAATGATTAGGACAATAATCATTATCATCTGGAATGTTGTTTTAAATTTTCCCCACCATCCTGCGGCAAGAACAATTCCCTGATCTGCAGCTAATGTTCTAAAACCACTTATAAACAACTCTCTGCTTATAATTATAATAACAATCCATACCGGAATCTTGCTTCCGCAAAGACAGATAAGTGCTGCACTAACCAAAAGTTTATCTGCTAAAGGATCCATAAACTTTCCAAAATTAGTTACAAGATTATATTTTCTTGCAATCTTTCCATCAAGCATATCTGTTAAACTTGCAATAATAAAAACTCCAACTGCAATATAATTGTTGTAAGGTATAGTATTAACTAACATTAATACAACAAAAACAGGAATACATAGAATTCTAAATATTGTTAATTTGTTAGGTAAATTCATAAATTCCTCCATTCTATTCATCTAACTGACCAATAAGATCATAGTCATTAATACCTGTAACTTTAACTTTGACAAAATCGCCTGTCATAAGTTCTTCGTCTGTAATTATGAAAATATTACTGTCAATGCCCGGAACATCCATATAAGTGCGTCCCATATAAGCATTTTCACCGGATATTCTTCCTTCAATCATAGCTATGTATGTTTTTCCAATGTGTTTTTCTGAATTGTCAAACACAATATCCTGCTGTAATTCCATAATGTCATTACGTCTGTCTTCTTTTACTTCCTCATCAATCTGATTAGGCATGTTAGCTGCCGGAGTATTCTCCTCTGCTGAATAAGTAAACACTCCCAGACGTTCAAATTCCATCTCATTTACAAAATCAAGATTAATCTGGTGATCTTCTTCTGTTTCACCCGGGAATCCTGTTATTAATGTTGTTCTAAGAACAATATCAGGGATTCTCTTTCTAAGCTTTCCGATTATGTCACGCAAGTCTTTATTAGTTGTTCTTCTTCCCATCTTCTTTAAGATAGTATCGCTTGCATGCTGAATTGGTAAATCCAGATAATTACAAATCTTCTTTTCTGATGCTATAACATCAATTAATTCATCATATATTTCTTCCGGATAGCAATACAAAACTCTAATCCAGTAAATACCTGAAATCTTAGCTAATTCTTTTAAAAGAATATGAAGTGACTTCTTTCCGTAAATATCCTTTCCATACATTGTAGTTTCCTGTGCTACAAGAATAAGCTCCTTAACTCCCTGCTCGGCAAGTTTCTTTGCTTCATCTATCAAGTATTCCATCTTTACGCTTCTGTAATTTCCACGTACCTTTGGAATAATACAGTAAGTACAATGTTTGTCGCAACCTTCTGCAATCTTAAGATATGCATAACTGCCCATAGTTGAAAGATTACGTGGTGCATTAGCGGCCGCAAGGAAATCAATGTCCTTTAAATATTCTTTCTTCTTATGTTCTTTAAAATAATCATCAAGGGCACTTACAATGCTGTCAATTGCTGTTGTTCCAATGCAAATATCCACTTCCGGAATTTCTGTTTTAATTTCTTCATGATATCTCTGTGCAAGACATCCTGCCAAAACTAAAGCTTTACACTGTCCTTCTTCTTTATATCTTGCCATTTCAAAAATAGTCTCAATGCTTTCTTCCTTAGCATCCTTTATGAAACAACAACTATTTATAATGATAATATCTGCCTGTGTCTCATCATCAGTAAATTCATAGCCTGCCTTAGACAAAAGTCCTGACATATGTTCAGAATCTACTAAGTTCTTGTCACAGCCAAGAGATACAAATAAAATCTTCAAATATACACTCCTCTATAAGATTATAGAAAAAAAGTGTCACTACTGACACTTATTCTTCCTCATCATCTCCTAAAATCTTAATTTTAGAATTATAAAGCTCTTCTACAGCTATTGATAAAGGCTTCTTTCCCTCTGCTTTTTCAACTAAAGGTGCATCACCTGCAATAATCTGTCTGGCTCTCTTTGATGTAGCCATAACGATAGAATATCTGCTCTGTACTACCGGCTGTTCGCCATCTTCAACCTCACTGTTAGCTACTGCCATTAAATCTGAATATGATGGATGTAACATATTTATTCTCCTTTCGAAAACTTTAAAATATCATTTTTAATCTTATTAACACAATCAGAACCTATAAGTTCCGGATTATTGTCTGTTACAATGTCATTAATACGTGCTGCACAATCTGCAATCTCATCATTTATTACAAAATAATCATATTTATCAATAACACCTGTTTCTTCTGCAGCCTTGCTTAAACGCTTGTTAATAACTTCCATAGTCTCTGTCTGTCTTCCAACAAGTCTTTCTTTAAGTGTATCTGCATTAGGTGGTAAAACGAAAATCATAACTGCCTCAGGCATCATCTTCTTAACCTGAAGAGCACCCTGAGTTTCAATCTCAAGAATAACGTTATTACCTTCATTTATGTTCTTTTCAACAAAATCTCTTGGAGTTCCGTAATAATTACCTACATAATTAGCATACTCCAAAAGCTGATTATTCTTAATCATATCTTCAAACTTTTCAGTTGTAAGGAAATGATAATGTGTGCCGTCAACCTCGCCCTCTCTAGGACTTCTTGTTGTGGCTGAAATTGAAATCTTGTAATCTGAATAATTATCAAGAATATATTTTACAACTGTTCCTTTTCCAACTCCGGAAAAACCTGAAATAATTAATAACTTACCTTTTTTCATAATATGACCTACTCTATATTTTGAATTTGTTCCCTAACCTTCTCGATATCCGTCTTAAGTTCAATAGCCTTATCAGAAATCTCCTGGTCAGATGTTTTAGATAATGTAGTATTAGCTTCCCTGTTCATTTCCTGTGCTATAAAGTCTAATCTTCTTCCGATTGTTCCGCCATTAATTAACGCTTCTTTCATAGCCTTAATATGACTGTCAAGTCTTACAAGTTCTTCATCAACACAAACCTTGTCAGCAAACATTGTAACTTCCTGAGCAATTCTTGCTTCATCAATCTGAGTTTCTTCTAACAATTCATGAATCCTTGTTGTGATTTTCTCCTTGTATTCTTCAACAATAATCGGTGACTTTTCAGTAATAAACTGAACATTTAAAACCATACCGTCTAATTTCTTAATTAAATCTGTTTTCAGTCTTTCACCTTCAGCAATTCTTGTTTCAACAAGTCTCTCTGCTGCTCCGTCAATAGCCTTAATAACTAAAGACTTAATAATCTCTTCGTCATCAGCTTCATTCTCAATGGTTATAACATCAGGGCTTCTCATAATGTAACTTGTTCTTACATCATTCTCAATGCCAAGATCCTCACTTATTCTTGCATAACATTCAAAGTATTCCCTTGCAAGTGTAGGATTATATCTTACACATTCATTGCCCTCTCCCTGATTTTCATAAGTAATGAATACGTCAACTTTTCCTCTTTCAACATACTTCTTTAACTCATTTCTTATTTCACCTTCAAGAAAATTAAGCTTCTTAGGTAATTTAATGCCTAACTCTAAATATCTGTGATTAACAGACTTAATCTCTACAGTAACCTTTCTGTCGCCTTCAGAAACTTCAAATCTGCCAAATCCCGTCATACTTTTTAACATTTTCATCTCCCAGCCTTAGTATACATATGACAAATACAAGCCATTAAACGCTGTATACCTAAAGTCCTTAATAATTTATGACCTAGTCCTAGTCATAAGTCACTTTATTATAATTCATGAAAGCCGTACCGTCAAGGTTGACTTAATAAAGAAATAATAATAAAATTCAACTAGCATTTTAAATAAGGAGAATTATTATGGCTTTTGACGGCGTTACAGTGGCTGCTCTTGTTAAAGAATTCAACACCACTTTAAAAGATGGAAGGATATATAAAATCGCACAGACAGAATCAGATGAGCTTATGCTTACATTTAAAGCTGACAAGTCTCAGTATAGAATGCTTCTTAGTGCTAACGCAAGCCTTCCTTTAATATATTTTACAAATAATAACAAACCAAGTCCAATGACAGCACCTAATTTCTGTATGTTACTTAGAAAACATATTAATAATGGAAGAATTGTCAGTATAACACAGCCTGGACTTGAGCGAATCGTTGATTTTGAAATTCAACATCTTGATGAACTTGGCGACATAAAAATCAAGCATCTTATAATTGAATTGATGGGTAAACACAGCAATATTATTTTTACGGACGACAACAATATGATAATCGACAGTATTAAACATATTACTTCTGTAATGAGTTCCGTAAGACAGGTATTGCCGGGTAAAACTTATTTTATTCCGGACACCATGGATAAACACAATCCAATGGAAGCTACAAGAGAATCTTTTATGGAAACTGTTTTTTCAAATGCTATGCCTGTTTCAAAAGCAATCTTTACATCTTATACAGGAATTAGTCCTGCCATAGCCGAAAGTCTTTGCTTTGAGAACAAACTTGATTCTTCAATGCCCGCCAATGTTTTGGCACACGGCGACCAGAATCTTATTTGGATGAGTTTTTATCAGTTAATTAACCGAATTAAAGATGGAAACTTCACTCCTTTAATATATGAGAAAAATGGCAAGCCTGAAGACTTTGGTGCTGTTCCACTTTCAATATATGGTGATTGCACTGCAACTAATTACGAAAGTATTAGTTTATTATTGGAAGACTTTTATTCCAAAAAGAATCTGTACACAAGAATGCGCCAGAAATCTTCTGACTTAAGACGTATTGTTTCCACTGCTCTTGAAAGAGACAGAAAGAAATACAATATTCAGCTTAAGCAGATGAAGGACACTGAGAAAAAAGATAAATACAAAGTATATGGCGAAATTCTCACTGCCTACGGATATTCAATTGAACCTGGTACCAAGAAATTTGAAACCGAGAATTTCTACACAGGAGAGCCTATTACAATTCCATTAGATGAAACATTATCTCCTATAGATAATGCCAAAAAGTTCTATGACAAGTATGCCAAGTTAAAGCGTACAGGGGATGCATTAATTGATATTATTAAGACAACTAAAGCATCAATTGATTATCTTGAAACAATCAACGTATCAATTGATATGGCAACAAGCGAGCATGACTTAAAGGCAATTCAGCAGGAACTTGTTCAGACAGGCTACATTAAACATAAGAAAACAAATAACAAAAAAGAAAAGAACCTTAGTAAGCCACTTCACTTCGTCTCCTCAGACGGCTTTGATATATTTGTTGGCAAAAACAATATTCAAAACGAAGAACTTACATTTAAAGTTGCCACAGGAAACGATTGGTGGTTCCATAGCAAAACTTTCCCCGGTTCACACGTTATTGTAAAAGCTAACAACAGTGAATTACCTGACAAAACTTTCGAGGAAGCTGCAAGACTTGCCGCTCATTTTTCAAAGGGACAGGCTCAGGACAAGGTTGAAATAGATTACATTCAAAAGAAACACATCAAAAAAGTTGCCGGTGCAATGCCCGGATTTGTAATCTATCACACCAACTACTCAATGAACATATCTCCTGACATAACAGGAATAAAAGAAATTTAATTACATTTAATAAAGGAGCAGATTCACATTGAACTGCTCCTTTTAAACATACCCTATTTTTAGTATAAACAATAGAATCTACATGAACCACTACTTTCAAATCATAATTAATTCTCTATTTTAAAATAAATTCCATCTGTGTTTCTTTTGGAACCATACCCATTTTTTCATAAAATCTGCGGGCTGTATCGTTGCCTTCCCAAACGTTAAGTGTAACTTCATAACAGCCCATTTTCTTTGCTTCTTCCTTAACATGCTCAAAAATCTTCTGCCCTATATGTTTTCCTCTAATATTTTGATCCACACACAAATCATCAATAAATAAAGAATCAAACGGCACCATATTAGTTGAAAATGGCTGTTTCTTCTTTATACAAAAAGCATATCCCATAACACTGTCATTCTCATCTACTGCCACATACACAGGTCTGTTAGCATCATTAAAAATTTCCATTAATTCCTCTTTTGTATATTTTGTTGTTCCACCAATAAAAATGTCCGGTCTGATTTTTGCATGTATATTTAAAACCTGTGTTAGTAATTTAATTACTGAATCTATATCTTTTTCTTCTGCTAATCTAATGTTCATTTATATTCTCCTTTGCTGTCATATAACATTTCTTCTTATATTTTTTATTAAATATATCCGTAATTATTATAGCAAATGAAATAAAAAAAGCACAGAAAAACATTATTGCTGCAAGCATGGCTCCCAATGGACAGATGTAAATTGACACTGCATCCATCCAACCTGAAACAATTCCCATACCTACGGCTGAGCCTATGCAAGCAATGACAAAGCCGGTTCTGCAGAAGAGAAACTCTAACAGGAACATATTTCATTTTTTAATTTTCGTGCTGCAGAATTAAGTGGATGCTGGCAATCATGCACAATACATATTTCTCTATTAGGAATTTTTTCTTTTAAAGAAATCTCAACAATTTCGTTTTTCTCAATACTTTCTCTTGCCATAGGTTCAGGAACAAATGCCATTCCTAAATCTGACTTTACCAAAGGAATAATCTGGTCTGTAGTTGCCACCTCCGTGTCAGGATTAAGTTCAATACCATATTTTAAAAATATCTTATTATAAAAATCGTATGTAGTAGTTTCCTGCCCCAAACTAATTAATGGATAGTCTTTAAGATTTTTTAAAGAAATATTGTCATCTTTTATATGCTCAAAATCAGTTCCACCTATTAATATTTCCTTAAATGAACATAAGATTGTTTTTTCTAAAGGCGACTTAACCTTTACAGGTGTTGATACAACTGCAAAATCTATCTTGCCACTTTTCACAGCCTCAATTGCCTGTGGCGTTGAATGGTTATATATTTTTAGTCTTACTTTTGGATACATTTTGTGAAAGGATTTTAGAATATCTAATAAAAATATATTTAAGGCAGTTTCGCTTGCTCCAATAGAAATACTTCCCTGAAAAATTCCTTCATCGTCAGCCAGTTCTTCCTCTGCCTCTAAAAGTTGTGCCATAGCAATTGACACATGTTCATATAAACGCTTTCCTTCCTGTGTAAGCTGCACACCTCTGTTCGTTCTAACAAATAAAGTGCTGTTAATCTGTTGTTCCAAACAATTCATTGCTCTTGTAACATTAGGCTGACTGTTACCTAATACCTGAGCTGCTCTTGTAAAATTCTCATATTTAGCAACATAATAAAAAATTTTATAATAATCTAAATTTACATTCATGGCATTCTCCTTTGTATATTAATTTCTTATTGCTATCATATCAATTATGATTTTTACTTATTTCTATAATCATAGTATAATCTAGCCGAATGAAATTTTCAAGAAAGGGTGTGAGTTGTATGAGAGAAGGAACAATTTTTCCAAGAGAAGAAAAAACAGAAGTGTTATTTCAGAAAATTCTTAATGATCCCTGGGCATGCGAAAAACTTCAGGAAACATTTTGCAATTATCTTTTTTGCGATGATGAAATCAATAGCTATTTATCTCCATTAGAATTCTCACAGGCATTATTCAATGCTTATCACAATAGAGATTTATCAGCCTTTTTGATGGCTATTTGTGAAAATACTATATTTGATTTACTTAGAAATTCATATCTGATTCCATATAGATTTAATGCTGACGGAATAGAAAATCCTGTAATTATGACCGACGATAATGGATTATTACTTCCAAAGTATAAATCAAAAGTTCACGAAAAAGACTACAATCATTTTCATGAAATATATGAAAAATTAAATAACAATAAAAAAATATATCTTGCAAAAGCATATAGCTATAATCATAAATACGCTTCAGACAATATGGAAATGAAGCAGCAGATTCTTGAAAAAAATACAGGTATATTAATTATTAGAGAATTGCCTGACACTGTAACGGCTAATAAAACTGAAGCCGAAGCCTATTCAGCAGTTTGGGACTTAATGATTGAACTTGAAAAGAATCTCCCTATGGCATTTGTTTTTTATGGTCAGGACTCACTTGTGGAAAATAATAAAAGATATGATGAAATTGGAATATTTCTTCCAAATTCCATCTTTTTAAAACATTTAGAAAAACATGTAGCGAAAGCAGAGGCGATTATATATGCCAACAAATAATTACATTGATATTATGGAAAAAAACCATATGGAAATTCCATGGCATGATTATACCGGTGATGACAGTAATACATTAATTAAAGAGTCAGGTTTGATTGAAAAAGCATCTGTTATTGGCAGAGTTGGTTTAATTATGCTTTCCTGTGGCACAGGTGCATGGCGTGTAAGAACTTCAATGAACAAACTTTCAAAGGAACTTCATGTTACATGTACAGTTGATGTTGGACTTATGTCCATTGAATTTAACTGTTTTGATGGAAAAGACTGTGTTTCACAGTCTCTTAGTATAGCTAACACAGGGGTTAATACTTCAAAGCTTTACAGAATGGAACAATTTGTTGACAACTTTCCAAAGGAAGACGCCCATTTGACCGGTGAAGAAATTCACAAACGACTTGATGAAATAGAGAAAATTCATACATTGTATTCTCCTGTTAAATTAGGTCTTGCTGCAGCTTTTGCCTGTTGTGGTTTTACATTTCTTCTTGGAGGCGGGCCAATTGAAATGCTTTTTGCGTTTATTGCAGCCGGTGTTGGAAATATTGTCCGTACAAAGCTTATAAAACATCATTTTACATTATTTTTAAATATAGCTGCATCGATTTCAATCGCATGTTTGGTTTATGCCATTTGTTTTAATGTTGCTGAGTCTGTGCTTGGTATTGCCCATGTACATGAAGCCGGATATATATGCTCCATGTTATTTATAATTCCCGGCTTTCCATTTATAACAAGCGGTATTGACCTTGCTAAGCTAGATTTACGTTCAGGTCTTGAACGATTAACATACTCAATAATAATTATATTAGTAGCAACAATGTTTGCCTGGATTATGGCACTTCTGTTAAAGCTACAGCCACAGGATTTCACAACAATACACATGAGTAAAATTTTACTATTAGTATTAAGAATAATAACAAGTTTTTGTGGTGTATTTGGTTTCTCAATTATGTTTAACAGTTCTATACCAATGGCTGCAACAGCCGCCTGTATTGGTGCAGTTGCAAACACACTCCGTTTAGAACTTATAGATTTTACACACATGCCTTACTCTGTGGCAGCTTTTATTGGTGCCCTAACAGCCGGGCTTCTTGCTTCTTTCATAAAAAGCAATAATGGATATCCACGAATATCCCTTACCGTTCCTTCCATTGTAATTATGGTTCCGGGACTTTATTTATACAGAGCAATTTACAATTTTGGCATTATGTCACTTACGGAAGCTGTCTCATGGTTCTCATTAGCTATTATGATTATTATGGCTCTTCCATTAGGATTAATTTTTGCCAGAATATTAACTGATAAAACTTTCCGTTACTGCACGTAACGGTGTGTTTAAAACATAGATTGGCTTTTCCCTTTTTCAGTCAATGTTTTATTCACGCTTAAAAGAGAAAACACAGTTGTGAACAATGGTTCACAACTGTGTCAAAAATCTTTTTACCCCCACTCTTGACAAAGAGCCAATAGAAAAAGGACTTAGGAAAAAAATCCCTTACGAACCATTACAGTTCATAAGGGACTCTGTTAGATTAAAATATGTAATTTTAATTATTTCTTTACTTTAATTTTAACAACCTTTGACCACTTCTTAGCGCCAACTGCTTTTACTCTTACATATAATTTCTTCTTGTTCTTTAATTTCTTGCTTGAAAGAGTAACTTTTTTCTTCTTAACTGTCTTCTTGTAAAGAACTTTCTTAAACTTCTTGCTTTTTGATACCTGTACTGTGTACTTCTTAGCACCCATAACTTTCTTGAATGTTAATTTAACTTTCTTTGAGCTAAGTTTCTTTGTTATTTTCTTAGTAATCTTTGTTTTCTTAAGTGAAGCCTTCTTTGTTACTTTCTTTGTTACTTTCTTTGTTGTTGCCTTTGGCTTAGCTGTTGTTGATGTGTCTGTTGTTGTTCCATCTGGTGTTGATGCATCTGGTGTTGATGCATCTGGTGTTTGTGCAAACGTTGTAGGTGCTGCTGTCGTAGGGGCTACTGTCGTTGGGACTACCGTTGTTGGCACTTCATCCCTGAAGCTGTATGTAACTGATGTTGCTTCTGATTCCCTGCCACCTCTAACTGATTTTACTGATATTGTATAATCCTTTTTTCCATCCTTAAATACATCTGCTGTTAAATTAATAGCTGCTATATTTGATGTTGCTGCTAGTCTTCCATCAACATATACATTATAGCTGTCTATGTCACTTGTAGGTGCCTGCCATGCAAAGTAGTATGGAAGTGTTTCATTTCCTGCGTATGTTAATCCTATTGGAGCAGGAACTGCATCCTCATCAACTGTTGTTGTAGGAACTACCTTTGTTGTTGGTGCCACTGTTGTAGGCGCTACTGTTGTGGTTGGTGCCACTGTTGTAGTTGGTGCAACCGTCGTAGTAGGTGCCACTGTTGTGGTTGGCGCTACTGTTGTTGATGCTACTGTTGTTGGTTCTTCATATGCCTCTTCACTAAATAAGAAATAATCGATATTTCCAACATATGTCTTTCCGCTGTCAGGGGTAAATTTAAGATATACATTATGAACTCCTGCACTTATCTCTTTTTCCAAAGCAAACTGTTTTTCTACATATGTATCCCAACTGTCTTCAGCAGTTTCAGTCAGATACAATTCTCCAACAGGTGTCGTATCCAAACTATCTAAATACAATGATACTTTTCCTGTGGCAATCTTACCTCTTACAGAGTAATTCATTATAATACTCTTTGCGGTTTTGGTAAATCTTACACTATCATATCTTGCCCATTCACCATCATTGGTATTTCCTAGGTATGTATCATAATTAATTGTTCCATTAAAGTCATCTGTGCTCTCTGCTTCAATTTTTGAAAATGCATCTCTATATGCACTATCCGCAAGAACAGTTCCGTCAGGCACTATCCATTCTCCATTTACGGTTTCCATATGGAAAGTTTCCCATAAGCCACCTATCGTAGTTGAAGTTGAAAGAACCGCCTTGTCGCCACTTGGATCAACGCACAAATACTTTCCATTTGCAATTGACCTAATAGCAAACTGTTTATTTTTACTTGTATCTTCCGCGTATCTTTCTATAACAAATTTTTCTCCGTTATATATTGCGGAGGTGCTTGCTGTAAGATATGCTCCTTCACTTACCATACATATATATTTTCCTGATACTAATGATTTGAAAGAAACTGTTCCATCATCATTTTTAATTATTTTAAACTGTTCCCACTCATCTCTATTATCACTTGTTGCAACAATTGTTGTATCACTGGTTCCGTTTTTACACTTTGCATACTGATTTGATGCATCTGACTTTAGGAAAAAGTATCCCTGATCGTCCTTTGTTGCCTTAGTAAATTTAAAGTAATCAAAATTACATACATGTGATGTATCTGACTTAAACACTATGTATACGTTCTGCACTCCGGTAATGCGGGCTGTATCAATTGTAACTTCCTTCCAGTTCTGCCATGTTCCTGTATTTTCAATGCTTGCCTTTGCAATAAGTGGTCCTGTTGTGCTTCCAAGTCTAAATTCCAATGTTCCATTTGCATCTTCTTTTTCAGTACTTCTTGAATATTTAAATGTGAGTTTTGATGCACCTGTCTCACCAAAATCAATATTGTAGTAAGCAGCATAATTTCCGTTCTTTACACCACCAAGACTTCTGCCACCACTGGTTCCGCCGGAATTTTCCGAAATAAGCCCTTTACAATAATCTAAATCTTCTGCTTCAATATTTGAATAAGCATCCCTTTGTAAATTATTCGCATATGTCGGCATGTTCGCCATAAGTGAAATGGCGTTATAAGCCGCAAATGAATCCCATGTTGCGTCTTCAGATGCTTTTTTCTGCCATGAACATTGCATAATTCCTTTTGAATTACTATTCATCCATGCAACTCTTGCATTATCTTTAAAGAATGAAAGATACTCACCCTTATTAAAATCTACAATGAATTTTCTCATATACCTCATGAGAATTCCTCTCATACCTGAAAGGTCACCTGAATTTGTATTCTCTTCTTTTAAAATATTGTTATAGCATAAGTGTTTTACTGTATTTGCCATAACATTGCATGCATCATCAAAATACTGCTGTGTTCCATACTTTTCATAAAGCATGATTGCTGCTCCAAGGAAAGTTCCCTGATTATAAGTAGAACGCCAGTTATTTCCTGCACTATCCCACACATGTCCTGCATCGTCACCTTCTCTTACATACAGTGAACTATTTCTCCATGCGTCAAATACACTTTTAGCTTTTGTATAATAACTGTCATCGCCTGTGGCAATTGCCAGATAACATGCACCTACTGTTGCAGGTCCGTTAATACATGACGTTGTTCCGTCGCCTCTACCATTTTCATGAGACCATCTAATCAGTCCGTCTGTTCTTCCTTCTGTTCCTCTTTTATACATAAAGTCCCAGTTTTTCTTGGCAATGTCTAAGTAACTCTGATCACCAAACAACAAATATGCTCTTACGGAATCAAGCACTGCCCAGGCTATATCATCATTAAAATCATTATTTGACCAATAATCTCCATTTCTTGCTATAAAATCCTTATATGTATTTTGAAACATATCCCTGTAAATTGGTTTTCCTGTTGTTTCATATCCATCAAGCATAGCCTCCATAACTTCTGCAATTCCCCAGAATCCACCACCCAGGCTGTCATATCCTGTTGTTGAATTTTTAACATAATACTTGTTCTTAAATGCTTCTAAAGCCTTGTCCGCCATTGCTTCAGTAAATGATAAATTCTCAGCATCACTCTTTTGTATTCTCCAAATCTGACGAGGCTCATAATCTACACTTTTTGCCTTTGTCCATAATCTGACCTGTGCGCCATCCTTATCTTTTTTGTCATCATCACTGATAATTTCAGCATATTCTTCTTCACCATTATCATTTTTTACAGCTGAAACAATATAGTAACATCCGGAATATGTTCCTGATGTAATTGGCACTAACTTCCATCTGTAATTATTGGAATTATCATTACCATTTAAGTCCATATTATCACCACTGTTTTTACCGGTTATTTTTATACTCTTACCCGATACTACATTGGTGATATTATAATAATCCCCTGTTTCCTTTAATGTCCATCTTGCCAAATCGCTCATTGCATCTGTGTTCCAAACCACACAATTTGCATAAAATGTCGAAAGGTCGGTCTGTGTTATTGCCTTACCATTATATGCCGATACAATTGTATAAGTTGCACCATTAGTTATCCCTGCAGTTGCAGCTTTTACTTCAACATTTTGACCAATATTCATACCACCCCCCAACGTGCTAACCATAACTACTGTTAGCAAAATTGAAATAAATCTTTTTAGCATGTTTCCCTCCTATTTACACTCTTTTTTATAGGCTATCACCTTACAAATTAAGGCTCAATAAAATATAAAATTTGGTTACTATTTCTGAAAAATGCACACCATTTTTCAGTTGGGACAGATAATACTTTTAGCCCTTATTTAATTGTTTTTGTAAACACTTACGGCAAAATTTTTAAATGTATAATCCATCACGTTCTTCAACTTCCAGCAAACAATATATATATATATGCTACCACACTAACTATTATTAGTGTGATAGCATCCCTTTTAGTTTTATTATTTAACAGAGAACATTTTTCCAGACTAATAGTCCTTTACTATGTTTCTAGTTAACTCTAATTTTTATTTTTTTATATACACCATTCTGTGCATAAACATAAACTGAACATTTGCCTTTCTTCTTTGCTGTAATTATACCTTTCTTAGATACAACAGCCACATCCTG
>OFMD01001166.1_pt1 | contig 17607 bp, 13 predicted proteins | sample 1541211 | NCBI WGS metagenome assembly OFMD01 (sample SAMN04209231, study PRJEB22552) | human gut metagenome | biome: gut; material: feces | host: Homo sapiens | place: USA: Oklahoma | reverse complement strand
CTGCTCCAGAACTTCTTTCGGATAGACGACTCCTGTCGGATTGTTCGGGTTAATGATAACGATTGCCTTAGTCCTGTCTGTGATCTTACTTCTGATATCCTCGATATCCGGATACCAGTCAGACTGTTCATCGCAGATATAATGAACGGCTTTGCCACCGGCAAGTGTGGCACAGGCGGTCCACAGAGGATAGTCTGGTGACGGAATCAGGATTTCATCTCCGTTGTCAAGAAGAGCTGACATACACAGGTTGATCAGTTCGCTGACACCATTTCCGGTATAAATGTCACTGATCGTGACATTTGGCAGCTTTTTGATCTGGGAATACTGCATGATTGCTTTACGTGCAGAGAAAAGTCCCTGGGATGGAGAATATCCTTCGCAGTCAGAAAGCTGCTGACTCATATCATAGATAACTTCATCCGGTGTACGGAAGCCGAACGGAGCCGGATTACCGATATTGAGCTTCAGTACGTGGGTACCGCGTTCTTCCATACGGGCAGCTTCTTCAACAACCGGTCCACGGACATCGTATAATACATTATCGAGTTTTGATGATTTTTTGAATATATGCATGGCAGAACTTCCTGCATTATCGTTATCATTTTTGTCGGTTATTGTCTTTTTCATCGGTGTAGTTCCCCTTTTTGAAGAGTTTGAAGTTCCGACAGAACCAGAAGTCTTAGTGGTAGACGGAGCTTTTGGGGCAACGGAGTTGTTTTCCCGAGCAGTAAAGTTTTCCTGACTGTCACCGAGCAGCCAATCGGCATCTACGTGAAGTGTATCTGCCAGAAAATGGAGGATATCATTTCTCGGAACAGTTTTTCCGCTCACGTACTGGCTTACATGGCTTTTACCTAATTTTACATTATTTTCTGCGGCGATATGAACCAGATCAATCTGTTTCAGGTTCTGTGCATACATCGCCTCTTTAAGTCTATCTGAGAAAGTTGTCATTTGAAAATCTCCTTTCAAACTAAAAAGTTCAATTTAAAAATAAAACAGTGAAGTTCAAAACTTAAATTGATTATAGCACTTCGAATGATTTGGTTCAATAACAAATATTATTTTTGGTTCAAAAAGTTTGATTCTAGCAACGGCACCCTGAAAAAAGGCGGTATCCAGCCAAAATTCAGATGCTCTGGTAACTTAGTTGCCGAGTAGTTTACAAATAATGATAAGTATTACGTTTCAGGACGATAAAAGTTCCGGTAACGCATAAAGTTAAAAGTTCAGCAATTGCAACCGAGCACCAGACTCCGTTGATCCCGAGAAGCAGTGGAAGTAGCAGAACCACTGCCATCTGGAAGACCAGTGTTCTGAGAAACGAGATCAGCGCAGAGAGCAGACCGTTGTTCAATGCGGTAAAAAATGCAGAGCCATAAATATTGAACCCGTTGATCAGGAACGCAAAGCTGTACAGACGGAAGCCACTGCGTGTCAGTTCAAAAAGCGCCTGGTCATAACCGACAAACAATGTGGCGAGTGGTGTTGCGATGAGCTGCGCGATGATAAATAAGGAAACAGCCCAGGTTCCAATCAGCCGGATACTCTTGTGGAAAAGATTCTTTAGTTCATCCTGATTGTTGGCACCGTAGTGATAGCTGACGATCGGGGCACTTCCAATCGCATAACCAAAGAAGATCGAAACAAAGATAAAATTGACATACATGATCGTTCCGTAAGCTGCAACGCCGTCTTCACCGGCAAATTTCATGAGCTGCATATTATAAAGAGCATTTACAACAGAGCTGGAAAGATTGGTCATAAGCTCGGACGAGCCATTGGTACAGGTCTTTAATAAGATTCTGCCATGAAAATGTGTTTTTCCAAGCTTTAATAAGCTGGAATTTTTCCGCCCAAAGTAGAATAACGGGAAAAGCCCTCCGATAAACTCTCCGCATACAGTCGCAAACCCGGCACCTGGAAGTCCGAGGTGGAGTACAGCTACAAATAAAAAGTCGAGAACCATATTGGTCACACCGGCGATCACGATCACGCGAAGTCCCAGATGTGGCTTTTCGGCAGTTACAAAAAAGCTCTGAAATACATTCTGCAGCATAAAAGCAGGCAGCGAAATGCAAAGAATGCGTCCATATAAAATGCAGTTGTCAAGAAGAGTACCGCTTGCACCGAATAAAATGGCAACCGGTTTTACAAGGAACATACTCAGGATTGCGATAATGATTCCTCCGATGGCAGTGATATAGACGAGCATGGAAAAATACTCATTGGCATTTTCGATCTTTCCTTCACCAAGCGTCTTTGCAACAATGGCACTACCGCCGGTTCCGATCATGAAGCCAAGAGCGCTGATGCCCATCAGGAAAGGCATGATCAGATTAACCGCTGCAAAAGCGCTTTTTCCAACAAAGTTGGAGACAAAAAGTCCGTCAACCACACTGTAAATGGATGTGAAGATCATCATTATAATAGAAGGAAACACAAATTGTAGAAGTTTTTTATAAGTAAAGTGTTCGGATAATTGAATTTTCATAGTTATAGATCCTCCTCAAGGTTAGAAAGCCTAGAACGTAAGGTCTGATTATATTTGGCATTCAGGCGCAGAAGCTGTTCACATTCTTCGGGACTGAAAGAAGCTAAAGTATCATTTTCGATCTGGATGAGAGGAAGCAGCTTTTCCTGAATAAGCTTCTTGCCGGAAGCTGTAAGATGGATATGCATACTTCGTCCTTTTCCGGGTGAGAGGGTAAGATAAACGTCGGTCTGTAGTTTTCGTATAGATGAATTAACCGTCTGCTTTGGCATGCAGGAAGCTTTGCAGATATCACGCTGCAGGCAGTTATCGCCTATTTCAAAAATTGTATAGAAGATGTCTAACGCACTGTCGGAAAGTTGAAGTTTTCGGGCAATCTCGTGATAGATGTCATTTGCTTCTTTATATATGTGATTGTATTCTTTTAAATATTTGCTGATAAGTACAGTAGAATCCGTGTTCATGGTTCACCTCATTTAAATAATTATGTAGATTTCGAAATCAGATGATAGTAAGTCTGAAATCGTACTCAGTATATTGTAGTCTGAATTCGGACTTATGTCAAGCGGATAATAAAAAGAAATAAGCTGTGCATAATGCATAAAATCTATAAATTTTTAAGGAAGGATTAAGGCTGTGTATGTATAATATCGAAAAAGAAAAAAAGGTATGTAATCATGTGATTTGTATACATTTACAATACAAGTATAGAGAAAATGAAAGTTGTATTGTTAGTTTATGAAAATTTTACACATAACGCACAAAAATCTAGTTTTCACTGAAAAAAAACGATCACTATAAGGACATAATGCACAAAATGAATAAAAACATTACATTTTTGGTGGATAAAATACACGTTTAAAATACAACTTTGAGCAAAAACTTTCTTGTATTTTCTTGAAAAGCACAGACTCAAATAATATAATCAAATCATCAAGAAAACGGAGATGGAGGAGAAGATATGAAAAAAGTTTTCAAAAAAGTAACAGCAGCTACAATGGCAGCTACAATGGTAGTCGGACTTGCTGCATGTGGTGGTAGTGGAAGTGGATCTTCTGACAAGAGTGCTTCAAAATCAGACAAGATCAAAATTGGTGTTTCTATTTGGTCTTCAACAGACGTACTTGGATCACAGTGTAAGAAGATCCTTGATGAAGCAGCAAAAGCTCTTGATGTCGAAGTACAGTATGTTGACCAGGGACATGTTTCTGAAAAAGTTACAGCATCTGTAGAACAGCTTGCAGCAGCAGGATGCCAGGGAATCATCATCTGTAACTCATCTGATACAGAAATGACATCTGCTATCAAGACATGTAATGACAACAAAGTTTATCTTGCACAGTTCTTCCGTGTAATCAGTGAAAAGAACAGCGCAGATATTTATCAGGCAGCTAAAGATTCTGATTACTACATCGGAGCTGTACATGAAGATGAACCGGCAAACGGTGAAGAACTTGTAAACATCCTTCTTGAAAAAGGAGATCGTAACATCGGTCTTATTGGCTGGGAGCAGGGAGATGCTACATGGCTTGGAAGATGGGAAGGTTACAAAGCAGGCGTTGAAAAATGGAATAAAGAAAACCCGAACGATAAGGCAACTCTTTCTGAACCACAGTATGCAGGTACAACTTCAGAAGGTGGATCAAAAGCAGCAGAAGCTTTAATGGCAGCAGATCCAGATCTTGATGCACTGATCCCAGCTGGTGGTGGTGGAGATCCACTTCAGGGAGCAATCGCAGCAGTTGAACGTGCAGGCAAGACAAGTGATATTGATATCGTTTCTACAGACTTCCTTCCAGATCTTGGTGAAAGACTTGAAAACGGATCTATGGCTGGTGAATCTGGCGGACATTACTGCGACCCACTGATTTCCTTCATGATGGTTTACAATGCAATCAAAGGAAACTACAAAGACTTCGGCGGCAAATTCGAAGATGTTCCGTTCCCATATCTGTATGTATCATCAGCAGATGATTACAAAGCATATGAGAAATATTTCGTAGATCAGCTTCCATACACAGATGATGAACTGGTTGAAATGTCTAAACTCAGCATGGATGACTTAAAGGCAGCAGCTGCTAAGGTATCTATCGAAGATGCAGCATCACGTGCAGGTAACTAAGACAGACAAATAATAACGACTATTAACTCAGAAAGGGTGACGTCGCAAAGGCGATGCCACCTTTTCTAAATCAGAAATGACAATTATGAAGAGGTAGATAATATGGGCACTAGTAAAAAAATTTCAGGGAAAGTGATGGGATATGTGATCTTAATTGGTCTGGTCGTACTTTCCTGGCTGATCTTTAAAATCTTGTCACCACATAACTTTGGTTCCTTTTCCAATATGCTCAATTACTTTCAGGCGAGCCTGATTGCTACCGTAGGTGCAGTTGGTTTCTATTTTGTAATGGTAATGGGAATGTTCGACTTCTCAATCGGTGCAAACATTATGCTTTCAGCAATCGTTGGATGTGTATTTGCAACCAGATTTAATTTGGGCTATTTTGGACTTATTATCGGATGCATCATCACAGGTGCAATCGTTGGAGTATTGAATGGTATTTTTTATGTAAAACTTCGTATTCCATCTATGATCGTAACAACTGGTCTGGCTCTTATCTATGAGTCAGTTGCAAACTATATCGCAGGTGGTGTTGAGCAGACACTTCCGTCAAATCTTCGTGCATTCGGTCAGATGCCGGGAGATATTATTCTCGCAATTATGGCTTGTGTAGTCGCATACATCTTTTTGAATTATACTAAAATCGGAACTTATACCTATGCAATCGGAAGTGATGAATTCGTTGCAAAGAATATGGGTATTAACGTAAATAAATATAAAGTACTTGCATTTATCTTAAGTGGTGCTTTCCTTGGAGTTATGGCAATCCTGACAATCAGTTATGGTTCTTCTATGGTAGCTGTTACAGGAATGGCATCTATGAGCCGAAACTTCGTTCCGACCATGGGATGTTTCTTCGGCCTTGCATTTAAGAAATACGGAATGCCGCTTCCGGCAATCATCATCGGTGAGTTCGTAATCAACATCATTTTCTTCGGTTTCATTGCTCTCGGAGCACCGACTGCAATTCAGGATGTTATCACAGGACTTGCACTGCTTATTATCATTACTGTGACAACAAAGGCTACTAAGGGCGAAATCGTCAAGTAATGAAGGGAGGAAGACAGCAATGAGTGAAGTAAGATTACAGGTAAAAAATCTTTGTAAAAACTTCGGTATTACAAAAGCAGTTCAGAATGTATCCTTCAATGTAAATAAAGGAGAAGTTCACGCGCTGATCGGAGAAAATGGTTCTGGTAAATCCACTCTGACCAACATGCTGACAGGTATCTATAGCATTGGAAGCGGACAGTTCATTCTGGACGGAAAAGAAATTCATCCGAAGAACCAGGTAGAAGCAAACAATGAAGGTGTATCTATCATCGTACAGGAACTTGGAACTCTGTCAGGACTTACAGTTGCAGAGAATATTTTCCTCGGACATGAAGATCAGTTCGTACATTTCGGAATCAAAAATACAAATGCCATGAATAAGAAAGCAACAGAGCTTTTAAAGAAATATGGTTTTGAAAGAATTAAAGCAGCTGACATGATCGACAATTACAATTTTGAAGACCGTAAGCTGGTTGAGATTGTAAAAGCTACTTATTTTGATCCAAAGATCGTTGTTATCGATGAGACAACAACTGCTCTTTCACAGGAAGGACGTGAAGAGCTTTACAAACATATGGAAAGAATCAGAAAGAGTGGAAATACGGTTATTTTCATTTCTCATGACCTTCCGGAAATTCTTGATAAGTCTGATACGATCACAATTCTTCGAGATGGTGTTTACATCGATACCGTTAAGAGTAAAGATGTAACAGAAGATGATCTGAAGAAGCTGATGGTAGGACGTGAAGTAACAGGTGATTATTATCGTGCAGATTATGGCGAAAAAGTATCTGACGAAGTTGTATTATCAGTAAAGAATGTTACTGTTCCTGGATTGATCGAAGATGTAACATTTGATCTTCATAAAGGTGAAATCCTTGGATTCGGTGGACTTTCAGAATCTGGTATGCATGAAATCGGAAAAGCTATTTTCGGTGCATCTTATGACCGTACAGGTAGCGTAACACTGGCAGATGGAACACAGATTAATGATATTCCGACTGCGATCAAACACAGCATTGCGTACACATCAAAAGACCGTGACAATGAATCTGTTGTTCTGAACCAGAGCATCGGAGACAATATCTGCCTTCCGTCACTGGATGAACTGGCAGGAAAGGGACATCTCTTAAGTGATAAGAAGCGTAAAGAATTTGCAGATAAATATGCAAAACAGATGTCTGTAAAGATGGTAGATGTAAATCAGTTTGTATCAAATCTTTCAGGTGGTAACAAACAGAAAGTCGTTCTTGCAAGATGGATCGGAAAAGATTCTGACATCGTTGTACTGGACAGCCCGACACGTGGTATTGATATCAAAGTTAAACAGGATATCTACCAGTTAATGAATCAGATGAGAAAGAATGGAAAATCCATTATCATGATTTCGGAAGAGCTGATGGAGCTGATCGGTATGTGCGACCGTATCGTAATTATGAAAGATGGAAAAATCAGTGGTCAGCTGGATAGAGATAAGAACCTTGATGAAAATGGTCTTATTTCTATGATGGTATAAGGAGGCAGCTATGGGAAGTCAAGTAAGTGCAAAAACAAATGATAAAGAGCAGCAGCTGAAAAAGGCATCTAAAATGGCCTTAATTCGTTCGCTCCTGCCAATCGTAGGATTGGTTGTTATTTTCCTGTTATTTAATGTTCTGACAGATTTCCGTATGATGGGAAATATGTCACTGGTACTTTCACAGGTATATGTAACTATGATTGCAGCTATGGGTGTTTTCTTCATTATGACAATGGGAGGTCTGGATTTCTCTCAGGGATCTATCCTCGGTATTTCATCTATCGTTGTATGTATTCTTTCACAAAAGAGCATTCCACTTGCAATTATCGGCGGTATTGCATCTGGTGCAGCAATCGGAGCTTTGAACGGTTACTTCTATGTATTCCGTAAGATCAAATCCTTCATTGTTACAATTTGTACCATGTTCTTATTCCGTGGATTTATCAAATACCTTACAACAAATGCACCTGTTGCAGGTTCTGCAAAACTGATCAACTATGACAGCACAGGACTTAAGGTTGCATGTACAGCAGTGATTCTTGTAATCGGATTTGTTGCATTCCGTTACACCAAATTCGGAACTTATCTGAAAGCAATCGGAGCTGGTGAAAAAGCAGCAATGTTCTCTGGCATCCGTACGGATAAGATGAAATTCCTTATGTATGTACTTGCAGGTGCAATCACAGGATTTGCAGCATTTATCAATGTTATCAAAGTTGGATCGGTTACATCATCAGGTGGTAACCAGTTGGAAACACAGATTCTGATTGCCCTGGTATTAGGTGGTATGCCGATTTCCGGTGGCGCAAAGGTTCGTTTTGAAAATATTGTTGTTGGATCTTTACTGTACATCGTACTGAACAGTGGATTGACAATGATGGGATTCACAACACAGATGATGCAGCTCATTCAGGGTGTTGTATTCCTGATCTTCGTGGCAGTATTCGCAGACAGAGAATCTATCCAGGTAATCAAATAATAATTTACATAGTGGGGAACTGACAGTTCTCGTTTACGAGAAGAATTTTCCGGATGTATACAGATCGAAAGTCAGGATTTGCAGTCCAAATAAGATTGCGGATCCTGATTTTTGGTCTATGTGGCAGAAATGGAGAGTTTATGCATAAGACAGAACAGGAAGGACTTAAATACCAAAAATTATATAATTGGGCACACACATTGATCACCAGTGGTGTGATTAAAAATATGGATAAATTTCCGTCAGAGACAAGCCTTCAGAAGAAGTTTGGATATTCCAGGCAGACGGTAAGGACTGCATTGCGGCAACTGGAGGAAGAAGGTCTGATTACCCGTGTGAGGGGAAGCGGAACCTATGTTTCTTATGACAGCAGTGGAGTAAATGGAGAAAGACCACAAATAGGTCTTCTTTTGAGCTATTATTCTGATTATCTGTTTCCGCGGGTATACGACGGGATTGAAGCTTCGCTGACAGAAAAAGGATATGGAATTGAGGTTGCGGTAACGAAGAACCGCCTGAATGATGAGGCGATTTATCTGGAAGGTCTGCTCAAAGGAAACGTCAGTGGTCTGATCATTGAAGGATCGAGATCGGCATTTCCAAATCCAAACATTCGTCTTTATAAAGAAATCAAAAGAAGAAATATTCCGACACTGTTTATCCACAATCATTATGAAAATATGCCATTTGACAGTGTAGAAATGTCGGATTCCAGATCAGCTTACGAGTTGACCAGGATTCTGATCGAGAACGGGCACCGAAGGATTGGCGGAATCTTCAAGTATGATGACAGGCAGGGGATTGAACGGTACAAAGGATTTGTTCAGTGCCTGTCAGATTACGGCGTGAAATTTGATGATGACTGTATTCGTTGGTATTCGACGAAGGATATGGAGGAGAAACTGAGCAAAAAGGGACTGCTTAGGATGTACAGACGGACGAAGGATTGTACGGCGATGATGGTCTACAATGATGAGGTGGCGGATTATTACATGGAGTTCCTGGAAGAGAGAGGACTGCATGTGCCGGAGGACATTTCACTGGTATCTTTTGATGATGCAGAGCTTCAGGATTCGAGTACCAGTATCCAGCTGGTGACAGCGGTGCATCCAAAGTATCAGCTTGGACGTATCACAGCAAAACATCTTCTGCGGATGATGGAGGATCCGGAATGGCAGCAGAAAAATTATTCGTACCGGTTTCCTGTAAAGATTAGAGATGGAAATTCAGTGCGGAAAATATAGAAAGAGTGAAAAGCAGGTGACGAAATCCGGAAGGACTGTCATCTGCATTTTCAATATAAAATTTTATCCATAATCGTGAAAAAAGTAAAAATTATTTCAGATAGTACTTGAGATTTGTCAAAAGAAAGGAAGACAGATCATGATCTATGAACAGATCATTCGGATTGCGATCGGAGAAAAGGGAGAGCCATTATTAAAGGTGATTGATTCCTGTAACGAGGTGTGTCTGAAGGTAATCAGTACTGTTATGTATTTTACACCGATCGGTGTATTTTGTACCATTGTTCCGGTTGTAGAAGCAAATGGAACGAGTACGATCGTATCACTGGCAACACAGCTGGCCATTCTGTATGTTGCATTTTATGGATTTGCATTTATTGTGTACGGCGGTGCAGTAAAATTTCTTGGAAAGACAAGTCCGTTCAAGTTTTTCCGTGCGATCATGCCGGCAGCACTGAATGCATTCGGAACCTGTTCAAGCTCGGCAACCATTCCGATCAGTAAGAGTTGTGTGGAGAATGAACTTGGTGTTTCCAACCAGATTTCCAGTATTGCAATTCCGCTTGGAGCAACGGTCAATATGGATGCCGTTTCAATCGTTATGTCATTCATGATCATGTTCTTTGCAAATGCATGTGGTGTCAATGTCAGTGTATCGATGATGATAATTATCCTTCTGGCAAATGTGCTTCTGTCAGTCGGTACACCGGGAATCCCGGGAGGTGCGATCGCATCCTTTGCGGCACTTGCTACGATGGCAGGACTTCCGGCAGGTGTTATGGGCGTTTATATCAGTATCAATACGCTTTGCGATATGGGAGCAACCTGTGTGAATGTTATTGGTGATATGGCAGGCTGTGTGGTATTGCAGGAGAAGATTGATCTGGAGTAGGACGAAAGAAAATAGACGAAAACATAGGCAGCTGGTCTGAAAAGATCAGCTGCCTTTTTACATATTATTCACCTAATAATTTGAATTTCATATACACCGGATCATGATCCGAGTAGCTATATCCGGTATTTACATTTTCATATTCTGTGTATTCAATATTATCGGAAGTAATAAATCCGTCCAGTGTTACCGTGTAGGTCACACCAGGTACATATTCCATATCTGCATTCCGTGCACTGTCCCAGAGAGCATCCTTTTCACTGTCAGAAAGATTGTCCAGGCAGAATGAAAAGTGTTCCGGAAGCTCTTCGCGTGGGAATGGATAAGCCCAGGACTCACAATTTTCTACATCTTTTTCGGATGCCTTAAGGTCATGGTTGAAATCACCACCGCAAAGTACATAATTACCGGCTTCGTATTCCTTTTCCATATCTGCACTCAGCATACGGATCTGTGCTTCGCGAATCGCATCACTGTTGCCGTAAGCAGACATGTGCAGCAGGAAGATAGCCAGTTCCTTCCCGTTATCTACAGGGACTCTGGAAATGCTGTAACAGCGGTCAAGGTCAAAGAACTTGCTGAAGCTTGTCGATATCGGAAAGCTTCTTCTCAGAGAATCCGTAATCGGATATTTGGAGAAAAGAGCAAGTCCGGAACGGCTGCGACCATGCGGCTGTGTGAATGGATAAAAAAGGAATGCGGAATCGTAATTCTGTGCAAATACCGTATTGTAACTTGGAATCGTATCCTTTAAAATTGAATATTCATCTACATGGTAGCTTCGTGTAGAGTTCAGATCAACTTCCTGGATCAGTGCGAAATCCGGATCTTTGGAAGCAACCAGTTCTCCGGCACCCTGAATATCAGATTCGACACTCTCCTTACTTTTTGCCCAGGAAGATTTTCCGCCGTCCATAAAGAAGCTGAAGTCCGGCGTGTAGGCTCCGAAACCAACATTGTAGGTCAGAGCGGAATATTCTTTCTCGGTTGTCAGTGTGTCAGCTGCGGCTGTTCCATCGGAAGTTTTCTCGATCTTCAAAGCCTGATTATCCGGAATGCGGTGATAGCTTGCAAAGAGATAGATCAGATATGCAATCAGCGCAACCAGAATGATAAGCAGGAAGATTCCGAGAACTTTTAATATCTTTTTTATGTTCTTTTTCATAATATCCCCTTTTTGTTTGTTAAATTATAGATAAATCTATGTAAAATATAAGTTTACTATAGCATGTCTAAAAGATTATTTCTATAGAATTGAGAAAAGAAAACAGGTATAGTAAACTATAAAATAAAGCGAAAAATCTCATTGAAGTTCTTATTGCATCTCGTTATAATAGGAAATGGAGAAATGAAATCACAATAATATTGGGGAAATAATATGTGATTAGATCCGAGTATTTATTTAATGTTTGGGAGGTTTACCATGAACGAAAAGAATTACAGCAAAGTACCAGTATTTGAGAACGGACTTGCACAGCCGGTATTTCCACTTACAGATGGAAAGACAGGAGAAAAGTATGATCCGGCAACATCCAGTATCGTAAGATATTGTGTTTATGTGGAAACGGATTACGATGTGGACGGAGATGGAAAAAGAGATCTTGTGAAAGCTGTTGTCCAGGTACCAAGAAGTGCAGTAGAGGGGAATTATAAGGCTGCAACTTTATATGAGGCACGTCCATATGCGGCGGGAGTCCAGGAAGATGGATATCCGCATATGAAAGAAGTGGCAGAAAAAGAATATCATCCGGTTAATTTTGCAGATCTTGACAAAAAAGTGGATGCGCATGTTCCGCAGGGATGTATCAGTGCAATGGATCTTTCTTTAAAAGCAGATCCGGCAGACTGGTATTATCCGGATAAAGGAAATAATAACATTATGGTTTTTGAAAATATCGACACCTTTGATTATTATCTTGTACGTGGATTTGCAGTTGTTTTAAGTGCGGGATTTGGTTCAAAAGGATCTGACGGATTCAATTATGTTGGTTCAGACTATGAAAGAGACGCTTTCAAAGCAATTGTAGAATGGCTGCATGGAGACCGTATCGGATATGCAGACCGCGAAGGAACGGTTGAGACAAAGGCAGACTGGTCAAACGGAAAGGTTGCCATGACAGGAAGATCTTACGCCGGAACCATGCCGTTTGCAGTGGCAACAACAGGAGTAGAAGGACTGGAGACAATCGTACCGATCGCAGGAATCGCGGACTGGTACAGCCAGCAGAACATGCAGGGCGCACAGCGGTACTGGCCGAAAGAAATGCTGAACAGCTTCCTTGCCTATTTTTGTTCCAGCCGCTACAATGATGAGACATTAACCGAGAAGCAGCGGGAGGATATGGCAGCATTCCATCATGAGATGAGTCTTCAGCAGATCAAGGGTGGATTTGACTATAATCCGGAATTCTGGGGTATGGGAAATTATCGTCTTCATGCAGACCGGATCAAATGCAGTGCACTCATCGTACAGGGACTGAATGACGAGAACGTGTCTACCAAGCAGTATGAGATGATGTACAAATCTTTCCAGAAGGCAGGAAAGAATGTAAAAGCAATCCTTCATCAGGGTGCACATATTACACCAACGATGCCGAAGCGATATGGAATTCTTGTGGATGGTAAATTCTATGATGATATTATCAATGAATGGATTTCTCATTATTTATACGGAGTTGAAAATGGTGCAGAGAACAGACCGGCAATCCTGGTGCAGATGAACTATGACCAGAGAAAATGGGAGACAGCAGATTCCTGGGAGACAGCATATAAGATGAATCTTACGTGCGAAGAACAGGGAACAACTGTAATCGATACAGACTGGGAAGCAGCGGGTGTCAGTGCAGAGAACTTCGATGATGTGATGGGTGTGAGATCAAGCAATATGGCACAGCGTTATGTGACGGATCCATTTAAAGAGGCAGTGACATTACAGGGAACAACCTGCGTAAGATTAAGAGCAGCGTTAAAAGATGGAGATGCAGAAGCAGATTTCAATCCGGTAAACAGTAATGATGCAGATACTCTGACGATGAAGCTTGGAATGCATGAAATGTCAGGACGTATGGATGATGTGAAGCTTACTCTTCTTCTTTGTGACGTGTGCGATGAAGAATTTGACAGCATTCAGTCTGTAGATCCGCAGAGAAATACAATTCCGGTCAATGTGGTAAAAGAAGGCGGAATTATCAGCGGAGGAGAGGTTCCGGCATGGAATGAAGCGGAGTTTGCTACTGTACATAAGAAATACCGTGTGATCACACGGGCATTTGCAGATCTGTGCAATCCGGAAGCAGGATATGAACCGGAGACAGCACAGAACAGTATCGAACTGAAAAAGGGTGAATACCATGATTACCATATTTATCTGAATGCGACAAGATATACGGTAGAGCCTGGACATAGCCTGGCACTGGTCATCACGACAGAAGATCCGATCAACTGTCTGATCCACAAGACCTATTCTGTGGAAATCGAGAATGCATCAGTGACAGCGGAAGTTCCGATGACTGAAGCGGTAGAAAATCGCGTGATGACGAGAAAATAAATTACATAAAAGGATAGTTATATAAGTATTTCATGAAGGATCACCAATTCCCGAAAACAGGTTTTGGTGGTCCTTTTTTCATTTCATAGGAAATTCTGAAGGAACTTCCTATGAAACAAAAGGCACTGCGTGCCGAAAATGCGCACTCGCACGAAGGTGAAGAATGTCGCAAGAGACTGTGCTCGGCGCGAGAATGTGCCGAGGCACATTCTTTCTTACAATAATGCAGATGTAGCCTATGCTTCACAAAAATTTTTTCACATATAATGGAAGTTCTTGTGGAAATCCAGGATAAAATAAAAGAAGAAATACGTTACGAGGCATAAAAAAGAAGAAACGTCCGCCATGAAAAAGCAGTTGTATTCCCCCGATGAATTGTGTATAATAAATAAAATATTCATTTTATATACCAAAAATAAGAAAATGAAAGATGAAGAGGAAAATCTTTCAATCCTGGAGGGGAATAAGGGATGTTATCTACAATTGAGTCGGTCAATAATGTAGTCAATAATTTTATCTGGGGTGTGCCGGCAATGATCTGTATCATCGGAGTAGGACTTCTGCTCAGTGTCAGAACCGGATTTATCCAGATCAGAAAATTTCCATACGCTATGAAGGTGACGATTGGGCGCATGCTTCGGAAAAAAGATGCCACAGATGGTGCAATGACACCATTTCAGGCGGTCTGTACCGCGCTTGCGGCGACGGTTGGAACCGGGAATATTGCAGGAGTTGCAGGAGCGATCGCAATCGGCGGACCGGGAGCAGTCTTCTGGATGTGGATCTCCGCACTTCTTGGAATGTGTACTAAATTTTCAGAAGTAACACTTGCCGTACATTTCCGTGAAAAGAATGCAGAAGGGGATCTGGTCGGTGGGCCAATGTATTATATTAAGAATGGTCTGAATAAAAACTGGCACTGGCTTGCATATTTGTTTGCTGCATTCGGTGTGCTGACAGTATTTGGAACTGGAAATGCGACACAGGTCAATACGATTACGACAGCAATTGATTCCGCATTATTCAATTACGGGGTGATTGGAGTGGATGCAGCAAAGACGGTCAATCTTGTGATCGGAATTGTGCTTGCGGTGTTGATCGCACTGATCCTTCTCGGTGGAATCAAGAGAATCGGACAGGTAACGGAAAAGCTTGTACCGTTCATGGCGGTTATCTATGTTCTGTTAGCTGCCGGAGTGGTTCTGTTGAATTTAAAAAATATACCACATGTATTTGTTTCAATTTTTGAAGGTGCATTTACACCGGCATCTGTTACCGGAGGGGCAGTCGGAAGCTTCTTTATCAGTATGAAAAAAGGTGTGTCCAGAGGAATTTTCTCTAATGAGGCAGGTCTTGGTACCGGATCGATTGCACATGCATGTGCAGATACAAAAAAACCGGTGAAACAGGGATTCTTCGGAATCTTTGAGGTATTTATAGATACGATCGTAATCTGTACACTGACCGCACTGGTAATCCTGTGCAGCGGAGTTCCGATTGGTTACGGGGAGGCAGCAGGTGCGGAGCTTACGATTCTTGGATTTACTTCTACATATGGGAGCTGGGTATCGATCTTTACCGCGGTTGCAATGTGCTGCTTTGCATTTTCAACGATTATCGGATGGGGACTTTATGGAACCAGATGTATTGAATTTTTATTTGGAACGAAGATCAACAAACCGTTTATGGTGCTGTATTCACTGGTTGCGATCGTCGGAGCAACGATGGATCTTGGACTGATGTGGAATATTGCAGAGACATTTAACGGACTGATGGCAATCCCGAACTTAATTGCAGTCTTTCTGTTATCAGGAGTTGTGGTAAAACTTGTAAAAGAATATTTTGCAGGGGAAGGAAAAGGCGCATAAAGAAATACCTGACAGAAAGCTAGAAGGCTTTCTGTCAGGTATTTTTTAATTTCCAAAATCAACGCCATACATTTTAAAATGTGTCTCAATACGCTGTTTGGCTTCCCAAAGAATCTGGACAGCTTCTTTTTCTTTAGACTCGGAAATACGGAAGGTTGGGATGGATATACTTAAAGCAGCGATTGGTGCATTATTGTAATCAAGCGAAACGGCGATACAATTTACCATTAAATTTGTTTCTTCATGTTCCACGGCATATCCCCGTTGACGGGTAAGTTCTAGCTCTTTAAGTAGATCATTTATGGTAGCGATTGTGTGTGGTGTATATGCAGTGAGAACTTCTGGAAACAGGCTACGAATTTCTTCTTCGGATTTATAAGCAAGAAGTGCTCGCCCCAAACCAGTACAGTACAAAGGAAGCTGCTTTCCTACGGAAGACATCAGGCGGATTGGCTGAGGTGAATCCTTTTTTGCGATATAAAGTACCATGTTTCGAGATTGGATACCAAGTTGGCATGTTTCGTTACTTAATGCAGTAATGTTATTCATCTCCTGTTGAATGAATTGTAAAGAAGTCTTGCGGTTATTATAGGCTACACCAACAGAATATGTAGCAACTCCGATACGATAGCGAAGCGTATCCTTTTGCATATAAATAAAATTACGGGCAGTCATCGTATGAACAAGCGGCATAATGCTGCTTTTTGGGGCATTCAGTGCTTTGGCAAGTTCGGTAAGAGTCATTCCTTCCTCAGAGTTGGAAAGAAGCTCCAGTATATCGAGCACCCGTTCAGTAGGGCGGTGTTCAGTTGTTGCCATTGGTTTAAATCTCCTTTATTAACATTGAAATAATCTAAAGTTCAATCAAGTATATAAAAATTATATCAGATATTTGTATGGAATTCCAGAGCTGTTTGACGTATATGTAGAAATTTATATAGAATAATTGTGCAAAATGATAAAAATAATGAATTCATTTAATGATATATTGACAATAAAATACATAAGTGCTATTTTAAAAGCATGAAGTATGTAAATACATACGGAGTACGTATATACGCACAAATGAAACGAAAGGAAAAAAGGTAAAGAGGAGGCAAAAAACTATGATTATGAACTTTTTGAAGAAAGTACCGGCTGGGATGATGATTGTTCCGCTTTTGATTGGAGCAATTTTAAATACGTTCTGTTCGTCGATACTTCAGGTAGGTTCACTTACAACAGCAACTTTTTCAAATGCAGGTGCGGCAACAGCGATGGGAATTCAGCTGGTATGTCTTGGAACAACGTTAAGATTTAATGAACTCGGAAGTGTGTTAAAAAGGGGCGGAGTCCTTTTGATTTCCAAATTTGTGGCTGGAGCAGTAATTGGTATTGTTGTTGGTAAAGTGTTCGGTACAGATGGATTTCTTGGATTATCTGCATTAGCAATTATCTGTGCGGTAACAAACAGCAATGGTTCCGTATATCTTTCCCTGATGCAGTCTTATGGTGATGAAGTGGATAGTGGCGCAATGGCATTACTCTCATTGAATGATGGTCCATTTTTTACACTGGTCGCAATGGGAGCTTCAGGACTTGCAAATATTCCGATTCTTTCAATCCTTGCAGCAATTACACCGATCATTGTTGGTATGATCCTTGGAAATCTTGATAAATCATTTTCTGATTTCCTTGCACCGGCAGGACCGATTTTAATTCCATTTGTAGGACTTACACTTGGAGCAGGAATTGATCTTTCCGCAGTTATAAAGGGAGGACCGTCAGGAGTTCTGCTTGGATTTATGACTACTTTTATTGGTGGAGCATTTATTGTATTATGTGATCGGAAGATTTCAAAACGACCGGGTTATGCCGGATGGGCAGTAGCGACAACAGCAGGA
>OFMD01001142.1_pt1 | contig 17857 bp, 10 predicted proteins | sample 1541211 | NCBI WGS metagenome assembly OFMD01 (sample SAMN04209231, study PRJEB22552) | human gut metagenome | biome: gut; material: feces | host: Homo sapiens | place: USA: Oklahoma | reverse complement strand
GGCTGTATCAGGTGAAAAGATTGGCACAAAGATTACTGTAGAATAGTTAATAATTATTAACTGAAAAGTAATTTTGGATAATAACTATAGAATCAAAAATTTTAAGGATTATATAATTAGAAATATAAAGAGATTATTAATCAAAAAATTATTAAGTATAAAAATTTATTAATTATAAAAGATTAGAGGAGAATTATAATGGAAGAATTATTAATGATATACGAAGATAAGATGGAAAAATCTTTGGCTAATTTAGGTGAAGAATATGCAACAATCAGAGCAGGACGTGCTAACCCACATATTCTTGACAAAATCAAAATTGATTACTATGGAACACCAACACCTCTTCAGCAGGTAGGTAACGTTTCAGTTCCTGAAGCAAGAATGATTTGTATTCAGCCTTGGGACGCTTCAATTCTTAAAGATATTGAACATGCAATTAATATGTCAGATGTAGGAATTAACCCTACAAACGATGGTAAGGTTATTCGTCTTGTATTCCCTGAACTTACAGAGGACAGAAGAAAAGAACTTGTTAAGGATGTTAAGAAGAAGGGCGAAAATGCCAAGGTTGCTATCCGTAACATCAGAAGAGATGCAATTGATGCTATTAAGAAGAAAGGCAAAGAAGACGGCATTTCAGAAGATGAAGTAAAAGGATATCAGGATGATGTTCAGAAGAAGACAGATGAATACATTAAGAAGATTGATGTGGAAATCGAAGAAAAATCAAACGAAATAATGACAGTATAATAAAATATCAGATTTTAGAGAATAAGAGGAAACCTGTGTTTCCTCTATTTTCGGTTAAAGGAGATTAATTATATGGCAAAAAAGATTGATATAACAGGACTTAATATACCAAAGCATGTTGCCATTATTTTGGATGGTAATGGCAGATGGGCAAAGAAAAGATTTCTTCCAAGAAACGCAGGACATGCAGCAGGTGCAAAGAATGTGGAGAAGATTATTAAAGATGCCCACGATATGGGAATTGAATATATTACAATGTATGCTTTTTCAACTGAGAATTGGAACAGACCTGATGATGAAGTAAAGGCTCTTATGAAGCTTCTTAGAAATTATCTTTCAGACTGTATTGAGAGAGCAAACAAGAACAATATGATTGTTAAAGTAATTGGTAAGAGAGAGAGACTTGATCAGGATATTCTTGACAGAATTGATGAGTTAGAGGAATGCTCAAAGAACAATACAGGAATTACTTTTATTATAGCTCTTAATTACGGAAGCCGTGATGAAATAACAAGAGCAACTAAGAAGATGGCAAAGGCTGTTGCAGACGGAGAGTTAAATCCTGATGACATTACAGAGGATACTGTTAATTCATATTTGGATACAGCAGGCATTCCTGACCCTGACCTTCTTATTAGAACAAGTGGTGAGATAAGATTGTCTAATTATCTTTTATGGCAGTTGGCTTACACAGAGTTTTATTTTACAGATGTTTTATGGCCGGATTTTAACAAAGAAGAATTAAAGAAGGCTATTGTAAAATATAATGAAAGAGACAGACGTTTTGGCGGAGTAAAAACAGAAGAATAAAATAATATTATAAATACATAATGGTAGGAGAAAAACAAAAATGGTTTTAAGTAAATTTGCAAATAAATCTTTCTTTACAAGATTATTAAGTGGAATAGTTCTAGTAGCTTTAATGTTGGCTACAATTATACCGGGAGGAAACATTCTTTTTGTGGCAAATCTTTTGATTTCAGTAGTAGGCGTATATGAATTATACAAGGTCCTTGGAATTGAAAAGAATTCACTTGGAATTACAGGTTATATAGCAGTTTTGGCATATTATGCAGTACTTTATTTTGATAAGAAAGAATATATGATGATTCTTATGGTAGTATTTTTAATGTGCTTACTTGCTCAGTATGTATTTATGTTTCCTAAGTATAAAACAGAACAGATTTCAAATGCTATTATGAGTATGTTATATGCAGGCGTAATGTTATCATATCTTTATAGTGTACGTGAGGGAAATAACGGAGCATATACAGTATGGCTTATTTTCCTTTGCTCATGGGGAAGTGATACATGTGCATACCTTGCAGGTGTAGCTTTTGGAAAACATAAGATGGCTCCTGTTTTAAGCCCAAAGAAGTCAGTTGAAGGTGCAGTTGGGGGCGTTATTGGAGCAGCAGCACTTGGAGCAATTTATGCAACAATTTTTTCAAGTAATATTACAATGAGCATTAATCCGGTTGCGGGATTTGCAATTATTTGTGCAGTGGGAGCTTTAATTTCAATGGTAGGCGACCTTGCTGCATCAGCTATTAAGAGAAATCATGATATCAAGGATTATGGCAAACTAATTCCCGGACATGGCGGAATTATGGATCGATTTGACAGTGTTATTTATGTGGCACCTGTTATTTGGATTTTATTACAGATTTTTTAAGGAGACGATATGAAAAATATTTCCATTCTTGGATCAACAGGATCCATAGGAACACAAACACTAGATATTGTAAGAGCAAATGACGATTTGAACGTTGTTGCCATTGCGGCAGGCTCAAATATTACAAAATTAGAAGAACAGATTAGAGAGTTTCATCCTGAACTTGTATGTGTTTTCAATGAAGATGCAGCATTAAAACTTAAAGATGCAGTTAAGGACACATCAGTAAAATTAGTAGCAGGAATGGACGGACTTATTGAAGCAGCTGTTTATGAAAAAGCTGAAATAGTTGTTACGGCTTTTGTTGGAATGATTGGTATCAGACCTACTTTGGAAGCAATTAAGGCAGGTAAGGATATTGCTTTGGCTAACAAGGAGACTTTGGTTACAGCAGGACATATTGTTATGTCAATGGCTAAGGAATATGGCGTAAAAATTCTTCCGGTAGACAGCGAACACAGCGCTATTTTCCAGTGCTTAAACGGCGAAAATTCAAGAGAGATAGACAAGATTCTTCTTACAGCTTCAGGCGGACCGTTTAGGGGCAGAACAAGAGAGCAGATGAAAAATGTTCAGGTAGAAGATGCATTAAAGCATCCAAATTGGTCCATGGGACAAAAAATAACCATCGACTCTGCTACAATGGTTAACAAGGGATTGGAAGTAATCGAAGCTAAGTGGCTTTTTGGAGTTGGTCTTGATGATGTTCAGGTTGTTGTTCAGCCACAGAGCCTTATTCATTCCATGGTACAGTTTAAGGACGGCGCAATTATGGCACAGCTTGGAACTCCTGACATGAGATTGCCTATCCAGTATGCACTTTATTATCCTGAAAGAAGATTTTTGGCAGGAGAAAGAGTTGATTTTGGCAAAATAGCACAGATTACATTTGAAAATCCTGATCCTGAGAACTTTAGGGGATTAGCATTGGCTTATCAGGCAGCAACAGTTGGAGGTTCAATGCCTACAGTATTTAATGCTGCAAACGAGAAGGCAGTAGCTAAGTTCCTTAACAGAAAGATTGGATTCTTAGACATAACAGATATTATTGAATATTGTATGAGTATGCATAAGGCTATGCCAAATCCTACGGTAGAGCAGATTTTAGACATTGAACAGTGGACATATGAATTAATCGAAAGTAGGTGGTAGGATGCAGACATTAATTAGTATTATAATAGCTCTTATAATTTTCAGTGTATTGGTTTTAATACACGAATTTGGACATTTTATAGTTGCAAAGAAGTGTGGAGTTGTAGTTAACGAGTTTTCCGTTGGTATGGGACCAAGACTTCTTAGCAGAGTTGCAAAAAGTGGCACAAGATATTCAATTAAGGCACTTCCTTTTGGCGGTTCATGTGCAATGCTTGGTGAAGATGAAGATAATGCAGAAGAAGGTTCTTTTAACTCTAAACCTTTATGGGCAAGAATGGCAATTGTTGTTGCAGGACCTTTCTTTAACTTTATTCTTGCATTTTTATTGGCCTTAATTGTTATAGGTTACAACGGCGTTGATATTTCTTACGTTTCTAAAGTAACAGAAGGCAGTAATGCATACGAGGCAGGACTTAGAGAGGGAGATAGAATTACTAAATATAACGGAGCTACAGTTTCAGTAGGTCGTGAAATTTATTTGGAAGATTATGTTAGCCCACTTGACGGAAGTGATATTTCAGTTACTTTTGTAAGAGATGGAAAGAAGCAGACTATTAGTTATGCACCTGACAGTGAAGAACGTTATATAGTTGGCATTTCATATTATGAAACAGATTCAAAGGCTACTATTAGTAGTGTTCCTGAAGGTTCAGCAATGGATCAGGCAGGAGTTGTTGCAGGAGATGAAGTTGTGGAAATTAACGGTACAAAGATTTCAACAGGAAAGGATTTAAAGGAATATATTGATGCACATCCTTTTGGAAAAGAAGAAATCAATATTACTGTTAAGCGTAATAATAAAGAAAAGAAAGTAGTGGTAGTTCCACAGATGACTAAGCTTTACAGCAGCGGATTTGTTTATAATCTTGCAAGAGATAAGCAGTCTGTAGGCGGAGTTTTAAAATATAGTCTTGTGGAAGTGAGATATGAAATTAATACAGTTCTTAAAAGCTTAAAGATGCTTGTAACAGGAAAGGTTTCAGCTAATGAAGTATCAGGTCCTGTAGGTATTGTTAATGTTATTGGAGATACTTACAACCAGACTAAGTCAGAAGGCTTTATGGTTACTTTGTTCACAATGATTAATCTGGCAATTATGCTTAGTGCAAACCTTGGTGTAATGAACCTTTTACCTATACCGGCATTGGACGGTGGAAGATTATTCCTTTATATTGTAGAGCTTATTATTAGAAGACCTATACCTAAGGAAAAAGAAGGAATGATACACTTTATAGGATTTATTTTGTTAATGGTGCTTATGGTATTCTTAATATTTAATGATATTAGAAAGATTATTTTATAAGATTGCAAGGTGGCAGGTAATATGTATAGAGATAATACGAAAGTAATTAAGATTGGCGATAGAGTAATAGGCGGAGGAAATCCTATTCTTATTCAGTCAATGACAAACACAAAAACAGAAGATGTAGAAGCAACGGTTAACCAGATTAAGGAGTTAGAGGCAGCAGGTTGTGACATTATAAGATGTGCAGTTCCAACAATGGAAGCAGCCAAGGCTCTTAAGGAGATTAAGAAACAGATTAATATTCCACTTGTTGCGGATATTCATTTTGATTACAGACTGGCAATTGCAGCAATGGAGAACGGAGCTGACAAGATTAGAATTAATCCGGGAAATATCGGCTCAGTTGAAAAGGTTAAGGCAGTAGTTGATGTGGCAAAGGAGAGAAACATTCCAATAAGAGTTGGTGTAAATAGTGGTTCTCTTGAAAAACACATTCTTGAAAAATATGGAAAAGTTACAGCAGAGGGAATAGTTGAAAGTGCATTAGATAAGGTTAAAATTATTGAAGACTTAGGTTATGACAATCTTGTTATCAGCATTAAGTCATCAGATGTTTTAATGTGTGTTAAGGCACATGAACTTATTGCGGAAAGAACTAACTATCCACTTCATGTAGGAATAACAGAATCAGGTACTGTAACATCCGGAAATATTAAGTCAGCAATAGGACTTGGACTTATTTTAAATCAGGGAATAGGTGATACTATCAGAGTTTCACTTACAGGTGATCCTGTTGAGGAAATAAGAAGTGCTAAGCTTATTTTGAAAACATTAGGACTTAGAAAAGGCGGTATTTCAGTAGTTTCATGTCCTACATGTGGCAGAACCAGAATAGACTTAATAGGTCTTGCCGAAAAGGTTGAAAAGATGGTATCCAAATACGATAATCTGGATATAAAGGTTGCCGTAATGGGCTGTGTAGTTAACGGTCCCGGAGAGGCAAGAGAAGCTGATATTGGAGTTGCCGGTGGAGTAGGCGAAGGACTTTTAATTAAGAAAGGTGAGATTGTTAAGAAAGTTCCTGAGGATATGCTTTTACAGACACTGGAAGATGAATTGAAAAATTGGAGTGAATAATTTGGAGAGAAAGAAGTTTTTTGACGTTTTTCCAGCACTTAAATTAAATGATAATTTGCAGGCTATGTTTGAGGAAGTTTATGTAACACGAGTTTCCTCTAACATGTCTCATGACAAGTTAAGAGTTTATATTGAAAGCAGCAGACTTATTGAAAAGTCTGCTATTTTCACCGTGAGAGATGAAATTATAAGAAATCTCAGAATGGGAAAGCGAATTGGAATTGAAATAGTAGAAAAATATCATTTATCACAACAGTATACAGTAGAAAATCTTCTTGATGCCTACAAGGAGAGCATAGTTATGGAACTTGGAGTAAGAAGTCCCATAGTTTCAACTATGTTTAAAAAGGCTCCCATTCGTTGGGATGGCAATAAGATGATTATTGACTTGGAGGCTAATATTATTTCAGAATCCAGAATGAAGATTTTAAAGGACACAGTTGAAAGAATATTTGCTAACAGATTTGAAATGCCTATTGAGGTAGTTATTGATAAGAAAAGATTTGAAACTAACAGGTTTGCAAAGCAGAATGCCAGACGACTTCAGAACGAGGTTGAGGTGTTGCTTAACAGAGATAACGGACCAAAGGCTAAGAAGGAAGAAAAGAAAGAGGAGGCACCAAAGCCTGTTGTAATCAGAAAGGCAAGCCGTTCAGACAATCCTGAGGTAGTATATGGAAGGGACTTTAAGTTTGAGTCAGATACTAACCTTTGTGATGTTTTTGAAGGCACCGGAGAATGCACGGTAAAAGGTCAGATTATGACAATGGATGAGAGAGAAACAAAGACAGGAAAGTTTATTGTTACTCTTGAAATTACCGATTTTACAGACAGTATTGCCGTTAAGATGTTTTTGGCAGACGGTAACGTGCTTAAGGACTTTAAACAGAAAGTAAAGAAAGGTTCTTTTGTGCGAATTAAAGGTGTTGCCCTTTATGATACATGGGATAAGCAGGTGGAAATCAGCCGTGTTGACGGAATGAAGTCTATTTCTCCATTTGCCACAGAGAAGCGTAAAGATACAGCAGTAGACAAGCGTATTGAACTTCATTGCCATACTAAGATGAGTGATATGGATGGTGTAAGTGAATGTAAAAAAATTGTACGTCGTGCTTATGAGTGGGGACACAAAGCCATTGCCATAACAGACCATGGTGTTGTACAGGCTTTCCCTGATGCATGGCATGAATATGAAGCTATTGAAGCTGAATGTGAAAAGGCAGGCAGGGAATGTGACTTTAAGGTTATATATGGTGTTGAAGCTTATCTTGTAGATGACTTAAAGGATATGATTGTTAATCCTAAAGGTCAGCATTTAAATGACAGGTATGTTGTTTTCGACTTGGAAACTACAGGTTTTAGTGCAAAAAGCGACAAGATTATAGAAATTGGTGCCGTTAAAGTTGAAAACGGAAAGATTATTGACAGATTTAGCACTTTTGTTAACCCTGAAATTCCTATTCCTTTTAGAATTGAAAAGTTAACAAGCATTAATGATGAAATGGTTATTGATGCACCGAAGATAGAAGAAATATTGCCCAAATTTATGGAGTTCTGTAAGGACTCGGTTATGGTTGCCCATAACTCAGACTTTGATATGAGTTTTATAGAAGCCAATTGTAAAAGACAGGACTTGGAATGTGATTTTACAGTAATTGATACAGTTGCAATGTCAAGATACCTTATTATCGGACTTGGACGGTATAAGCTTGACAATGTGGCAAAGGCTTTGGGCATTGTTTTGGATCATCACCATAGAGCGGTAGATGATGCAGAATGTACGGCACTTATTTTCTTAAAATTATGTAAAATGCTTGAAGGCAAGGGGATTGATAACCTTGATGAATTAAACAGACAGGGAAAGCAGTCAAAGAACTTAATTGACAAACTTCCTGCCCATCACGCAATTATCCTTGTAAAAAATCAGGTTGGAAGAGTAAATCTTTACAAGTTGATTTCAAAATCACATATAGAAACTTTTGCAAACAAAAGACCAAGAATCCTAAAAAGTGATTACCTTGAATTAAGTGAGGGACTTATTATCGGTAGTGCCTGTGAAGCAGGTGAGTTGTATCAGGCAATTCTTCACGGAAAAAGCCAGCAGGAAATAGCACGTCTTGCTGAATTTTATGATTATTTTGAAGTGCAGCCAATTGGAAATAATGAGTTTATGTTAAAAACAGGTGATCCTGAAATAGATGACAGAAAGAAGTTTCTTGTTGATTCAGTAGAAGAACTTCAGGAAGTTAATAAGAAGATTATTGACTTAGGAAAGAAGTTTAACAAAATGACAGTTGCAACATGCGACGTTCATTTCCTTGATCCGGAAGATGAAATTTACAGACGAATTATCCAGTGCGGTAATGGCTTTAAAGATGCAGACAATCAGGCACCTTTGTACCTAAGAACAACAGATGAAATGCTTAAGGAATTCGATTATCTTGACAGTGATTTGGCAGAAGAAATTGTTATTAAAAACCCTGCCCGAATCAACGATATGATAGAGAACATTTCACCTATTCATCCTGATAAATGTCCACCTGTATTGGATAATTCAGAAGAAAACTTGCGTAATATTTGTTTTGAAAAGGCACACGATATGTACGGCGAGAAATTGCCTAAAATAGTTGAGGACAGACTGGAAGTAGAACTTAACTCAATTATCGGTAACGGATATGCGGTTATGTACATAATGGCGCAGCGTCTTGTTTGGAAGTCTAATGAAGACGGATATTTGGTAGGTTCTAGAGGTTCCGTTGGTTCTTCTTTTGCAGCAACAATGTCAGGTATAACAGAGGTTAATCCTTTGGCACCCCACTATTATTGTACAGAGTGTAAAAGTTCATTCTTTGAAGACGAAGTTACAGTACCTGATGAGGCAGACAAAGAAGCAGTGAAGGAGATTCAGGATACAATAAGACAGTTAAGGGAAGACGGTGGTGTAGGACTTGACTTGCCACCAAGAAAATGTCCTTATTGCGGAAAGGATATGTGCAGAGATGGTTTTGAAATTCCTTTCGAAACATTCTTAGGTTTCGGCGGAACAAAGGAGCCGGATATTGACTTGAACTTCTCAGGAGAATATCAGTCCAATGCCCATGCGTATACGGAAGTCATGTTTGGCAAGGGACACACATTTAGAGCAGGAACCATAGCCGGACTTGCAGAAAAAACAGCTTACGGTTATGTAAAGAATTATTACGAAGAACACGGACAAATAAAGCGAACAGCAGAAATTGACCGAATTTCAAGAGGGTGCCAGGGAATCCGTAGAAGTACGGGACAGCATCCGGGTGGTATTGTTATTGTTCCAAGAGATAAGGAAATATATGAATTTACCCCTATCCAAAAACCGGCAAATGATATGACAACTGATATTATTACAACTCATTTCGAATATCATGCCATTGATGCAAACTTATTGAAACTTGATATTCTGGGACACGATGATCCTACAATGATCAGACGTCTTGAAAAGTTGACAAATACTAACGTTAACAGAGATGTTCCAATTAATGATCCAAAGGTAATGTCTTTGTTTACAGGTCCGGAAGCACTGGGAATAACATCAGATGATATAGATGGATGCCCAACAGGTTCGTTGGGACTTCCTGAACTTGGTACAGACTTCGTTATTCAGATGCTGGTGGATACAAAGCCTACTAAGATTTCTGATCTTGTTAACATATCAGGTTTGTCTCACGGAACAGATGTATGGCTTGGAAATGCCCAAACATTAATTGAAGAGGGCAGATGTACAATTTCAACTGCTATCTGTACCCGTGACGACATTATGGTATATCTGATGCATAAAGGCATTGAACCACAGGTAAGTTTCCAGATAATGGAGCATGTACGAAAAGGTAAAGGCCTTCAGATATACAAGGACAAAAAGAGTGGCAAGGAAATAAACGAAGAGGAAGTAATGCACCAGCATAATGTTCCTGACTGGTACATTGGTTCATGTAAAAAGATTAAATATATGTTCCCTAAAGCTCATGCGGCAGCATATATTATGATGGCACTTAGAGTTGCCTGGTATAAAGTTTACATACCACTTGCTTACTATGCTGCATACTTTGCCATTAGAGCAAAAGCATTTAACTACGAAACAATGTGTCGAGGCAAGGAAAAGCTTGAATATTATATGGCTGACTTGAAACGAAAGAAAGCAAATCACGAAATAGCTAAGAAAGATGAAGACGCTCTTGGCGACATGAAAGTTGTACAGGAAATGTACGCCAGAGGATTTGAGTTCATGCCTATAGACATATACAAGGCTAAAGCACATGAATTTCAGATAATAGACAATAAGTTAATGCCAAGCCTTGACACAATAGAAGGCTTAGGCGAAAAGGCTGCCGATGGTTTGGTAGAAGCAGTAGCAAACCAATCAGGCCCATTTGTTTCAAAAAATGAATTGCGAGAAAAAAGCAAGCTAAGTAAGACAGTAATAGAAACAATGTCAAGTTTGGGACTGCTGGAAGGAATGCCGGAAGACAGCCAGTTGTCAATATTTGACTTCTAGGGTGAAGAGTGGAACAGAGAATATAGAAGTAAGGATGAAGGACTGCCCGCTGGGCAGTCCTTTGTTGATGGGGGGAGCATGGTAGCTGAAATATTATATGTATATTTTACAACTAAACAAACATAAATAAAGTCTAAAATTTAATTAATATTCTTTATTTTTATAATGAATCTACAATTTACTGAAACAATCTGCATGCATTAAAGTCGCGTTAGCTCCACCGATATCAAATAAATTTATTTAGCTAATATTTATGCCATCCAGACTAGATAGATTAACCTATAAATTATTGTTGATTTGTATTTATTTGTTCCAAATAACAAAAAATAAAAACAAATCTGACAAAAAGAGAAAAGTAATAACAAGTACGTTCATTCAAAAAAGAGATCATATTTGCTATCATCATTTTAACTAAGAAAATAGGCAGGGAGAGGATTATGAGATACGGACATTTTGATAATGAAAAAAGAGAGTATGTAATAGACAGAGTGGATCTTCCTATATCATGGACGAATTATTTAGGTGTGAAAGATACATGCGTGGTAGTTAATCATACGGCAGGTGGTTATATGTTTTATAAAACACCTGAGTATCATAGAGTAACAAGGTTTAGAGGCAATTCAGTGCCAATGGACAGACCGGGACATTATGTGTATGTAAGAGACAATGATAATGGTGATTACTTTAGCATTTCATGGCAGCCGGTAGGAAAGCCACTTGATAAAGCTAAGTATAAGTGCAGACATGGATTATCATATTCTGTTTATGAATGCGAATATGATAAATTAAAAGCAAGTCAGAAACTTTGCGTTCCAATAGAAGATGATGTTGAACTTTGGGATGTAGTTATTGAAAATACAGACAATAAACCTAGGAACTTAAGTATTTTTTCTTATTGTGAATTTTCCTTCCATCATATTATGATAGATAATCAGAATTTTCAGATGAGTTTGTATTGTGCGGGTTCCTCATATAAGGATGGAATTATATTGTATGACTTATTCTATGAAGAATTTGGTTATCAGTATTTTACTTCAAATTTTTCTCCAGACGGTTTCGATTGCCTCAGAGACAAGTTCCTGGGTTTATATCATACGGAAGATAATCCACAGGCAGTAATAAATGGACAATGTACAGGCTCATTTGAAAAAGGAAATAATCACTGCGGTTCTTTACAGAAAAATATTGTAATACAACCGGGCGAAAAAGTCAGACTTATCTTTATGTTAGGTGAAGGCGATGACACAGAAGGTAGAAGAATAAGAGAAAAGTATAGCGATTTTGCAAATGTGGACAAAGCATACAAAGATTTGGAAAAGTATTGGGATGATAAAATTAATAAATTAACAATAGAAACTCCAAGTGAAGCAATGAACACAATGATTAATATATGGAATTTATATCAGTCAGAAGTAAATGTAATGTTTTCAAGATTTGCATCTTTCATCGAAGTAGGTGGAAGAACGGGATTAGGATATAGAGATACGGCGCAGGATTCAATGACCATACCGCATTCTAATCCGGAAAAATGCAAACAGAGAATAGTACAGCTTCTTAATGGATTAGTTTCAAAGGGATATGGATTACATTTATTCCAACCGGAATGGTTTGAAAAGAAAAAGGATGATAAGAAACCTTTTAAATCTCCTACAGTAATTCCGGGAATTAATAAGTCAGACATAATACATGGTATTGAAGATGCATGCTCGGATGATGCTTTATGGCTTATACCATCTATTGTGGAATATATAAAAGAAACAGGAGAAATCGAATTTGCTGATCAGATTGTTCCATATGCAGATAAGGGAGAAGGTACCGTATATGAACATATGATGAGAATATTAGATTTTTCAGCAAAAGAAGTAGGAGCAACAGGAATTTGCTTAGGACTTAGGGCAGATTGGAATGACTGCTTAAATCTTGGCGGAGGAGAAAGTGCTTTAGTATCATTTTTACATTATTGGGCAATAAACAATTTTATAGAATTAGCACAGTATCTTGGAAGAGATGATGATGTTAAGAAATATAAAGAAATGGCCACTCATGTAAAAGATGTATGTAATAATGAATTGTGGGATAAAGATTGGTTTATAAGAGGAATAACCAAAAACGGAAAGAAAATTGGAACAAGTACAGACAAAGAAGGTAAAGTCCATTTAGAGTCAAATGCCTGGGCAGTATTGTCGGGGGCGGCATCGGAAGAAAAAGGCATTAAGGCTATGGACAGTGTAAAAGAATATTTGGCAACACCATATGGAATAATGTTAAATGCTCCATCGTATACAGTTCCTGATGATGATATAGGATTTATCACAAGAGTATATCCGGGTGTTAAGGAAAATGGTGCGATATTCTCACATCCAAACCCATGGGCATGGGCAGCAGAATGTGTACTTGGAAGAGGCAACAGGGCAATGGAATATTATAATTCGTTATGCCCATACAATCAGAATGACATGATTGAAATCAGAGAAGCAGAACCATATTCTTATTGCCAGTTTATCATGGGAAAAGACCATACTGCATACGGAAGAGCGAGACATCCGTTTATGACAGGAAGTGGAGGATGGTCATATTTCTCAGCGACAAGATATATGCTTGGAATCAGACCTGATTTTGATAAATTAAATATTGATCCATGTATTCCAAAGGAATGGGATAAATTTAAAGTTCACCGTGTATGGAGAGGCGCGGAGTACGATATAAATGTAGTTAACCCTAATAAGGTTAATAAAGGAGTTAAAGAAATAAAATTAAATGGGGAAATAGTAGATTTTATTCCGGTTATGGAAAAAGGAAGCCATAATTTGGTTGAAATCACCATGGGGTAGCATAAGGTATAATGAGGAGGCTTACATGATTAAATTTGGAACAGGCGGCTGGAGAGCAGTCATAGGAGATGAATTTACTAAGAAAAACATTCAATTATTAGCTCAGGCTATGTGCAACAAAATGAAAGCAGAAGGCAAGACTGATAAAGGAATGATAATTGGTTATGACAAGAGATTTTTGTCAAAAGAAGCTATGAGATGGATGGGACAGGTATTTGCAGCACAGGAAATTACAACATTGCTCGTTAACAAATCAGCGCCTACTCCTCTTATTATGTTCTATGTAGAAAAACATGAAATGCCATATGGAATGATGGTAACAGCAAGCCATAATCCGGCTATTTACAATGGCGTAAAAGTATTTACTTATGGTGGCAGAGATGCCGATGAAAATCAGACAAAAGAAATAGAAGACTACGCTTCAAAAATAGATGTGGATTCTATAGAAGAAATGGATTATGATGAGGCAGTAAGCAAAGAGTTAATTAAAGAAATTTATCCTTTAAATGAATACTTAGATAATATAATTAATGCTGTAGATATGCAGAAAATCAGAAATGCAGGTCTTAGAGTTGCTTTAGACCCGATGTATGGAGTTTCTGAAATACCTTTAAAAACATTACTGCTTACGGCAAGATGTGATGTAGAAACAATACATGACAGACATGATACCTTATTTGGTGGAAAACTTCCATCACCAAGTGCATTAACTCTTAGAGGTCTTATGACAAGAGTAATTGATTATGGATTTGACATAGGAATTGCTACAGATGGAGATGCGGACAGAATTGGAGTTATTGATGATACAGGAAGATTTCTTCATCCAAATGACATTCTTGTGTTATTATATTATTATCTTGTAAAATATAAAGGATGGCATGGTGCAGTAGTTAGAAACGTAGCTACAACACATATGCTTGATAAGGTAGCAAATAAGTTTGGGGAAACTTGTTACGAAGTTCCGGTAGGTTTTAAGTATATATCAGCAAAAATGACTGAAGAAAATGCAGTTATTGGCGGGGAATCTTCCGGAGGACTTACAGTACGTGGACATATTAATGGTAAAGATGGTATTTACGCAGCAATGTTACTTATAGAAATGATAGCAGTTACAGGAAGAAAGTTATCTGAAATATATAAAGACATTGAAGCTGAATGCGGAGCTATTTATATGGAAGAGCGTGACTACAAATTTACAAAAGAAAAGAAAGAAGAAATTCACAAAATATTAATCGAAGATAAACAGATTCCTGAATTGCCATATAAGATTCAGCATGTTTCGTATATGGATGGAAGCAAAGTTTATTTTGAAAACGGAGGATGGGTAATTGGCAGATTCTCAGGAACTGAACCGTTGATTCGTATTTTCTGTGAAATGCCAACAAAAGAACAGGCTATTGAAGTTTGTGAAATATATGAGAAATTCTTAGGATTAAAGTAGTAATTTTGGAGTAACATAAGTTTAATAAGTCATTTACATAATAATTATTTATATAATATTAGTAACAGAATAATAAATAAGTTTCCCGACAGAAATAATAGTAAAAGTTGAAGGGAGACTAATAATGAAAAAGAACAACAGATATAATGCACTAAATAAAGAAAGGAAAAAGGCAAATCTGACCTTTGGGATGATTCGACTGCTGGTAATATGCCTTGTAGTACCGTTTGGAGCATTGTCGGTTGTTCTTTTTTTCTCGTCAGCTTCAAAAACTTCTAATCAGGTAAGAAATACAGTAGTTACATCTATGGAAAATGCTGCAGAAAACTGTAACAGTAATATAGAAAAAGTAATACAGGAATCAAAGCAGGCTTCATATGACAATGTCATAAGAACAAGTTATTTACAATTCCTAGAAGATAAAAATGAAGCGGTAATGTACAGAGAAATATCTAGTTATCTTAGTGAAAAGTACAAATATAATTCAATGATTTCAAGCGCAATTGTTGTATTTAAAGAAAAAACAACAATGGAATATTATACGTATAGCAATGTTGCGGGAGCGACTTATGCAAGTATTTCAGATTTAAAAAATAATGCTATGACACAGATAAAGTCAGTAGCTCAAAGAATGGGAACTAATACTAAATTTATAGAGATAGGAGAACATCTGTATTTAGTTAGAAATCTGGTTACAAGTGATTACAATCCTTATGCAATTATTGTTATGGAAATAAATAAATCAAATATGTTTAAAAGCATGGATAATGTAGTGTGGAGAGAAAATGGGGCTATATTTCTAGATGGAGATATGGTATGTGAACCTGATTATGAAAATGATATAAATAATGAAAAATTCAAAATTTATGCTGAGAATAATAAAAGAAATTATGGAGAAGTTACAGAAACAGAAAGCAATTATGATAGTAACAATTATACTGTAAATCTGTACACAAGATGCAATAATCAGCAGTTTACATATATTGTTAAATTAAATCAAATGGAAGTACTTAATGAATCGTTTACGTATGTATATATATATGTATTAATCATTTTGCTTACAATTTTATTGGCAGCGTTAACATTTTATTATTTTTACAGAAATATCAATAAACCAATTTCAGATTTGATGGAAATGTCTGAAAAGATTGAGGAAGGAGAATATGGAATAACTTTACCTGCATTTGAAGGAAATAAAGAATTTGGAAAACTAATAGATACATTCAACCATATGTCATTAGGACTTGAAGAATCTTTTAATCGAATATATGCAGAAGAAGTAGCATTAAGAGATGCAAATATGCAAGCGTTGCAGTCACAGATTAATCCACATTTTCTAAATAATACATTGGAGATTATTAACTGGAAGGCCAGAATGAGTGGAAATCATGATGTAAGTGGAATGATTGAATCTCTTGGAGTAATGATGGAAGCGACAATGAATAGAAAAAAAGAAAAATTCATCACTATTGAAGAGGAACTTAAGTACGTAGATGCTTATTTGTATATCATTCATCAGAGATTTGGAAGCCGATTCCATTTTGATAAAGATGTGGATGAAAATTTACTTAATTTAAAGATTCCAAGACTTATAGTACAGCCAATTGTAGAAAATGCTGTAGAGCATGGAGGAGATAAAGAGGGGAATATTATAGGAAGCCTGAAAATATATGCAGATTACAATAACTTGTATATAGTTGTTCATAATAATGGAAATATGACTGAGGCTGATAAAGCGAAGATAGAAATATTACTTTCGGATCAGAAACTGGAAGAGAATGTACATAATATCGGAATTAGAAATGTAAATATGAGACTTAAGCTTTTATATGGTGAAAACAGTGGTTTATCTATAGAAAACGTTGATGACAATCTTACTGAAAGTAAACTGAAAATAGATAGGCTCAAAATGGAAAATTGACAATAATAGCAAAATTTTTAAATTGAAAACAAGAAAATACAAATTTTTGCAAAAAGATTAAATATTTTATACAAAAATGAACAACTATATTCAACAAATAAACAAGCAAAATCATTAACTTTTTTGTGCAATTCGAATAGAATAATATATGTAATAAATAATAGATACGGAAAAAACTTATAACCAAATAAAAAAAGCATATGGTTATAAGGAAAAAAGAAAAGGTATCAGTGAATGGATTGGAGGAGTTATATGAGAAAACCATTAGCACTTATGCTCGCAGGACTTATGGCAGTATCCATGGTTGGATGCTGAAGCAATGGAGATGCCGCAAGCAGCAGCAACAACAAAGACAAAGCAGATTCAGGAAAGGTAACATTAAAGGTTACAACAACATATGCAGGTGAAGACACAAACGCAGGAAATTATAAAGATGCCTGTGCTGCATGGACTAAAGAAACAGGAAACAAGATTGAAGATAGTTCAGCAACATCTGATGAAACATTTAAATCAAGAGTTATTACAGACTTTGAAACAGGTTCAGAACCGGATGTATTATTCTTCTTCAACGGAGTTGATTCAAACCAGTTTGTTGAACAGGGTAAGGTAGTTTCAATTGATGAAATCAGACAGGAATATCCTGATTATGCATCAAATATGAAAGATGACATGCTTGGAGCATCACCTGTAGATGGAAAGAATTATTCAGTACCGGTTAATGGATACTGGGAAGGATTATTTGTAAACAAGGATGTACTTAAAGAAGCAGGAGTTGAAGCTCCAACAGCAAATACAACTTGGGATGAATTTATGACAATGTGTGAAACAATAAAGAAGGCAGGTTACACACCAATAGCAGCTTCATTACAGGAAATTCCACATTATTGGTTTGAATACACAATTTTCAACTTCCAGGATGTAGATACACATAGTACATTACCTAAATCAGCAGATGATGAATATGGTAAAGCTTGGGTAAATGGTATCAATGATATCAAAGACCTTTATGAAAAAGGATATTTCCCAGACAATACATTAACAGCATCAGATAGTGAAACATTTGAGTTATTTACATCTGATAAAGCAGCTTTCTTAATTGACGGTTCATGGAAAGTTGGTGGTATTGAAGAAGCAGTAGATGATATTGATAACTATACAGTTACATACGTT
>OFMD01001137.1_pt1 | contig 17915 bp, 16 predicted proteins | sample 1541211 | NCBI WGS metagenome assembly OFMD01 (sample SAMN04209231, study PRJEB22552) | human gut metagenome | biome: gut; material: feces | host: Homo sapiens | place: USA: Oklahoma | reverse complement strand
GACCTGAGTCTCGGGGTCGCCGAAGCGGCAGTTGTATTCGATGACCTTCGGGCCGTTCGGCGTCAGCATCAGGCCAAAATACAGGCAGCCGCGGAACGTGCGCCCCTCGGCGTTCATCGCGCGCATGGTGGGCAGGAAAATGGTGTCCATGCACGTGCGGGCGATGTCATCCGTGTAATACGGGTTCGGGGCGACGGTGCCCATGCCGCCGGTGTTGAGCCCCTCGTCATGGTCGTGCGCCCGCTTGTGATCCATCGAGGACACCATGGGCACGACGGTCTTGCCGTCCGTAAAGGCGAGCACGGAGACCTCCGGCCCGGTGAGAAATTCCTCAATGACCACCTGACTGCCGCTGTTGCCGAAGGCGCGGTCGAGCATGATGGTCTCGACCGCGGCGATGGCGGCCGCGCGATCCTCCGCAATCAGCACGCCCTTTCCCAGCGCCAGACCGTCAGCCTTGACGACGACGGGCAGGGGGCAGGTCTTGACATAGTCCATGGCGTCGCCGGCGTCGGTGAACACCTGATACTCCGCCGTCGGGATGCCGTATTTTTTCATCAGATCCTTGGAAAAGACCTTGCTGCCCTCGATGATGGCGGCTTTCGCCTCCGGACCGAAGCAGGGGATACCGGCGGCCTCCAGCGCGTCTACCGCGCCGAGCACCAGCGGATCGTCCGGTGCGACCACGGCAAAATCAATATCGTGGCTCTTGGCAAAGGCCACCTGTGCGGGGATGTCCTTCGCGCCGATGTCCGCGACGCACACGGCGTCGGCCGCGATGCCGCCGTTTCCGGGCAGGCAGTAGATCGTCTCCACTTCGGGGTTTTCTTTCAGTTTCCTGACGATGGCGTGCTCACGGCCGCCACCGCCGATGACCAGAAGGTTCATGGCGCTCTCCCTCAATCTTCTTAATATTTTTGTTTGCCGCCGCGCAAATGCCAAATGGGATCTGCGCGGCGGCAAAAACGGATATGCGTATGATGACTCAGTGGTGGAACAGGCGTGCGCCGGTGAAGGCCAGCACCATGCCGTACTTGTCGGCGGTGGCGATGACGTGGTCGTCGCGGATCGAGCCGCCCGGCTCTGCGATGTAGGTCACGCCGGATTTTCTCGCGCGCTCGACATTGTCGCCGAAGGGGAAGAACGCGTCGCTGCCGACGGTGACGCCAGTCTGCGTTGCGATCCATGCCTTCTTTTCCTCGGCGGTCAGCACCTCGGGGCGCACCTTGAAGGTGTTCTGCCACACGCCGTCTGCCAGCACGTCCTCATACTCGTCGGAGGTGTAGACGTCGATGGCGTTGTCGCGGTCGGGGCGGCGGATGTCGTCCACAAACTGCAGCGCGAGGACCTTCGGATGCTGGCGCAGATACCAGTTGTCCGCCTTTTGTCCGGCCAGACGCGTGCAGTGGATGCGGCTCTGCTGACCCGCGCCCACGCCGATGGCCTGACCGTCCTTGACGTAGCAGACGGAGTTGGACTGCGTGTACTTGAGCGTGATGAGGGCGACGATCATGTCGATCTTCGCGTTCTCGGGCAGATCCTTGTTCTCCGAGACGATGTTCGTGAGCATGTCCTTATCGATCACGAGATTGTTGCGTCCCTGCTCGAAGGTGATGCCGAACACGTCCTTGTGCTCCGTCGCGGCGGGCAGATAGTCCGGATCGATCTGCACGACGTTGTAGTTGCCCTTTTTCTTGGTTTTCAGGATCTCCAGCGCCTCGTCGGTGTAGCCCGGGGCGATGATGCCGTCGGACACCTCATCCTTGAGGTAGCGCGCGGTCGCAGCGTCGCAGGTGTCGGACAGCGCCGCCCAGTCACCGTAGGAGCACAGGCGGTCAACGCCGCGCGCGCGGATGTAGGCGCAGGCGATGGGCGTGAGCTCCGCGGACGGGTCGACGAAGTAGATCTTCTTGTCCACCTCGCTCAGCGGCATGCCGACGGCCGCGCCGGCGGGGGACACGTGCTTGAAGCTGGCAGCGGCGGGCAGACCGGTGGCGGCCTTGAGCTCCTTGACGAGCTGCCAGGAGTTGAGCGCGTCGAGCAGGTTGATGTAGCCGGGCTTGCCGTTGAGGACAGCGAACGGCAGGTCAGACCCGTCGCGCATAAAGACTCGGGACGGCTTCTGGTTGGGGTTGCAGCCATATTTCAGTTCCAGCGCATTCATATCGTTACGGCCTCCTTAATCGCCCAGATTTTTGTTGAACAGGCGTACCTCGCCGTTCACGTTTGTGTAAAGGGACACCTTGTTGTCCGTGTTGAGTGCCTGCCAGACTTCCTCCGGCGTCGGCACGGTGACCTCCAGCGGCTCGCCGGCGAAGGTCGGCAGGGGACTGCCGTCGCCCTGATAGGTGCTGATGAAGTATCCCTGTCCGGCGTCGACGCCCTCATAGCAGAAAAACTCGCGCAGGCAGCGCCCGTTTTTGCGCTTGAGGATCGAGAGCTCAAACGAGCCGTCGGCGTTGAGGATGGCGGAGATGCGCGGCGTCCAGTTCGGGTCGTCCGGCTCGTATTCGCGGGTCATGAGCCCCTTGCGGAAGTCGCCGTACCGGCAGACGGTGTCCGTCTGGTCGCCGTTCGTGACCACGAGCGCGCTGCCCATGGTGCGCACGGGGTGGTAGATGATGAGGCTGGGGTCTTCCAGCTTCGCGGGGTCATACGCCTCGGTGCGGATGCCGTCGCCCGTCGTGACAAAGATGCGGTTGCGGCTGTTGGCGCTGCGGCCCATGATGAAATAGTAGACGAGGTCACGGCTGACAAGAATGCCGCGGCCGGGATAGGGATTTTCCCGCAGAAGGGTGAGAAAGTCAAGCATTGCGCTTCTCCTTTACGATTTGTTCCGAGACCAGCTCCGCCGCTCGCGGCAGGAGCTGCCATTCCGCCTGCTCCATGACCCGGCGCTGGAGCGTTTCCGGCGTGTCATCCGGCAGGACCTCCACCGCCTTTTGCAGCAGGATGCGTCCGCCGTCCGGGATCTCATTGACAAAATGCACCGTCGCACCCGTGACCTTCACGCCCGTTCGAAGTGCCGCTTCGTGGACTTTCAGACCGTACATCCCCTTGCCACAGAACGCGGGGATCAGGGAGGGGTGCACGTTCAGGATGCGCGACGGCCAGCGCGCGGTGAAGTCCGCGCTCAGGATGGTCAGGAAACCGGCCAGCACGATCAGATCGATCTCCTGCTGCGCCAGAAGCGCCGACAGTGCCGCCTCAAAGGCGGCCTGACCGCCGCACTGCTTCGGTGAGATCGTCTGCGCGCGGATGCCGGCGTTGGCTGCCCGCGTCAGCGCGTAAGCGCCCTCGTTGGACGAGACCACCAGCGTGATCTCACCGTGGGCAAGCGTGCCCGCTGCCTGTGCGTCGAGCAGCGCCTGCAGATTTGTACCGCCGCCGGAGACCAGCACGGCGATCTTCGCTTTGTTCATAATCAGGTCTTCTCCTTTGCCGGCATGCTGTTTCAGCATAGACAAATTTTTTCTTCGCCGGTGACGATCTCGCCGCAGACGTAGGCGTCGATGCCCTCGGCCCTGAGCGCGCCGAGCGCCGCCTCGGCGGTCTCGTGGCTGACGACGACGACCATGCCCACACCCATGTTGAAGGTGTTGAACATGTCATGTTCGTCGATGCCGCCCTTGGCCTGCAGCAGACCGAAGACGGCGGGCGTGCGGATCGCGGCCTTGTCGATGCGGGCACACAGCCCGTCGGGGATGCAGCGCGGGATGTTTTCGTAGAAGCCGCCGCCGGTGATGTGGCTCACGCCGCGCACATCGGCAGCGTCGATGCAGCGCAGAACGGGCTTGACGTAGATCACGGTCGGGCGCAGCAGCGCCTCGCCCAGCGTCTCGCCGAGCTCGTCATAGTAGCGGTTGAGATCGGTGTTCTCCACGTCGAACACCTTGCGCACGAGCGAATAGCCGTTGGAGTGGAAGCCGGACGAGGGCAGAGCCAGCACCACGTCGCCCGCCGCCATGCGGCCGGAGTCGATGACCTTCGGCTTGTCCACGAGACCGACGGTGAAGCCGGCCAGATCGTAGTCGTCGGCCGCCATCATGCCGGGGTGCTCGGCGGTCTCGCCGCCGATGAGGGCGCAGCCGGCCTGCACGCAGCCCTCGGCGACGCCGGAGACGATGGACGCGACCTTTTCGGGTACGTTCTTGCCGATGGCGATGTAGTCGAGGAAAAACAGGGGCTTTGCGCCGCAGCAGATCACGTCGTTGACGCACATGGCCACGCAGTCGATGCCGATGGTGTCGTGCTTGCCCATGAGCTCGGCCAGACGCAGCTTCGTGCCGACGCCGTCCGTGCCCGAGACGAGCACAGGCTCGCTCATGCCGGTGACATCAGGGGCGAACAGGCCGCCGAAGCCGCCGATATCCGACACCACGCCGGGGATGCGGGTGCGCTTGACGTCATCGCGCATGAGCCTGACGCCTTCGTAACCGGCCGTGATGTCCACACCGGCTGCCGCGTAAGCGGCGGATCGAGAGTTTTCCATGTCGATTATTCCTTTCCGTTCCAGCAGTACGTGCAGACCTTATCCCGGTCGATGCCGATGGCCTCCAGCACGCCGTCAAGAGATTGGTATCCGAGAGAGTCAAAACCGAATTTTTTGCAGATGGAGCTCAGCAGGCACTTTCCGCGCTCGGTAGAGGCGTCGGCGTACTCGTCGAGATGCTTCTGCCCCTCGTCGCCCTCGAGCTCCTGCACCACGCGCCGCGCCAGCAGCTCCATGTCGGAATTGCCGCGCGAGAAGTTCAGATACTTGCAGCTGTACATGATGGGCGGGCAGGCAGAGCGCATGTGCACCTCTTTCGCGCCCGACTCGTAGAGGAAGTCCACCGTCTCGCGCAGCTGCGTGCCGCGCACGATGGAGTCGTCCACGAACAGCAGCTTTTTCCCCTCGATGAGCTCGGGCACGGGGATCTGCTTCATCTTGGCCACCTGATTGCGCACTTCCTGATTGTCCGGAGTGAACGAGCGCGGCCATGTGGGCGTGTACTTGACAAAGGGCCTGGCAAAGGGCTTGCCGCTGCGGTTGGCGTAGCCGATGGCGTGCGGCACGCCGGAATCCGGCACGCCCGCGACGTAGTCCACATCGGGCAGGCGGCCCTGCGCAAGCTCCTGCCGCGCCATGATGTCGCCGTTGTGATAGCGCATGACCTCGACGTTCACGCCCTCGTAATTCGAGTTGGGGTATCCGTAGTACGTCCAGAGGAAGCCGCAGATCTTCATCTCCTCGCCCGCGGGCGAGACGGTCTCGTAGCCGTTTCGCGTCAGCGCCACGATCTCACGCGGACCGAGCTCGTAGGCGTCCTCGTAGCCGAGCTTGTGATAGGCAAACGATTCAAACGAGACGCACAGGCTGCCGTCCGGATGCTTGCCGACCAGAACGGGCAGCCGTCCCAGCTTGTCGCGGGCGGCCAGAATGCCGTCCGGCGTCATCAGCAAGATCGTGATGGAGCCGCGGATCATCTCCTGCGCGTACAAAATGCCCTCCACGAGGTTTTCCTTCATGTTGATGAGGGCGGCGACCAGTTCCGAGACGTTGACCTTACCGCTGCTCTGCGCCATGAACTGATGTCCGTGGTCGGAGAAGTAGGTGTCGATCAGCTCGTCGATGTTATTGATGATGCCCACCGTGCAGATGGCATACAGACCGAGATGCGAGCGCACGAGCAGCGGCTGCGGGTCCGTGTCGCTGATGCAGCCGATGCCGACGTAGCCCTTGAACTCGTGCAGGTTGCCCTCAAACTTTGTGCGGAAGGGCGTGTTTTCAATGTTGTGGATCTCACGCACAAATCCGTTTTCGCGCCCGTAGACCACCATTCCGCCCCGGCGTGTGCCGAGGTGGGAGTGGTAGTCCGTGCCGAAAAACACATCCAGTCCCACCTCACGGTGGGAAAACGCTCCGAAATATCCGCCCATTACGCGAAAAACAGCTCGGAGAGCGTCATGGGATCCACGTACTGACCGTCCTTGTAGACGCGCATATTGCCGCTGGCGACCTCGTCGATGAGCATGACGCTGCCGTCGGGCGCGTAGCCGAACTCGAACTTGATGTCATAGAGCTCCATGCCCTTTTCCTTCAGGTCGTCGGCGACGATCTTCGTGATCTGCTGGGTCTGCGCCTTCAGATCCTCGTACTGCGCGTCGGTCATCACGCCCAGCGCGACCAGCGCGTCCTTGGTGATCAGCGGATCGCCCTTGGCATCGTCCTTCAGGGTCGTCTCGACATAGTAGGGCAGGTCAGCGCCGGACTCGATGAGGTCACCGTAGCGGCGGATGAACGAGCCGACGGCCTTGCGGCGGCAGATAACTTCCAGACCGTGGCCAAAGACTTTGGCGGGGAGGACTTCCATGGTGGTATTGTTCAGGTCGGCACTGACATAGTGGGTCTTGATGCCGGCGGCATTGATCTTCTCAAAGAAGTAGATGCTCATGCGCAGGTTCACATCGCCCACACCGTCGATGGTCAGGCCCACGGCGTTCTCGCCGGGATCGAACACGCCATCCTTACCGGTGCAGTCGTCCTTGAACTTGAGCAGGAAGTTGCCGTTTTCCAGCGCGTAGACATTTTTGGTTTTGCCTGTATAAACGAGTTCCATGATGATACCTCCAAAATAATGGTTGATCGGGTTCGTGTGGATCTTTATCTATTCAAAAGGAGTGTTCTGCCGCGTTGCCGCTCAGCAGGACAGCTCCGCCTGAAGCTTGGCTTCCTTCGCGGCGATCTGCTGCGCCATCTCGACACGCTGCGCGTCGAGCTTTTCGGCCAGCGCTTCGTCACTGACGGCGAGGATCTGCGCCGCGAGCACGGCGGCGTTTTTCGCGCCGTTGATGGCCACGGTCGCAACCGGGATGCCGCTGGGCATCTGCACGGTAGACAGCAGGGCGTCCAGCCCGTCGACCGCGCCGCCCTTCATGGGGATGCCGATGACCGGCAGGGTGGAGTTGCCGGCGAACGCGCCCGCGAGGTGCGCCGCCATTCCGGCTGCGCAGATGAGCACGCCGAAGCCGTTGGCGCGGGCGTTTTTGGCGAAGTCCGCCGCAGCGACCGGGGAACGGTGCGCGCTGAGGATGTGCGCCTCGTAGGGGATGCCAAAGGCGTCGAGCTGCTGGCAGGCCGCCTTGACGACCGGCCAATCAGAGTCGCTGCCCATAATGACTGCTACTTTTTTCATGAGATCCTCCTTAAAAAGATGAAATGAAAATAAAAAAAGGGTAAACCCGTTGCCCATGGAGTCCCATGGCCACAGGTTTGCCCAGACGGTCGACAGTTCGTATTACAGCAGGCTCCCATGTGGTGTGCTCCACGTTCCGTCAGTTGCCTGTGCTTTCAATGTGTTCATTATCTCAGACGCGACAGGAAAAGTCAATTACCGACGCAGCATTTTCCATGGGAGCACGGCACAAAAATTCCGACCGATCGCGGTATTTTTTCGCTGATATGTGAAAAAGTACCGCTTCGCGGCGCGCGCTCGCACACTTGTCCGGCGCGAGCGCACAAGAGCGGCCGGCTCGTGCAGATTTCGGCCGGGCCATGCACTGCGTCCTTGCCAGGGTCGGCGCGGAGACGGGCGCGTACAATGGTTTTGTAAAATTCAAAATGTATCGCATTTTTTTTGCCGAAGAAGTTGATTTCTTACAGAAACGTGCTATAATTTAACTGGTGTTGTCTACCAACCCCCCCCATGGGTAATCAACACGGTGTTCTGTTTTCAGCGGTGTGAAATGCGCCTGCTTCGGACGCCGTGGGTAGAGCTAAGAAGAGAAAGAGATGGGGCGAGAGTGATGGAGACTGTGGTTTCCTATCCGGGCGTGAAAAATTGCACCGCGCAGCGCGCGATGTATATAGAGCGGCCGCGTGTCGCCGAAAAGCGGGCGTATCTTGCGCTCAAGCGCGCGTTCGACATTTCCGGTGCGCTGGTGGGCTTGGCTGTGCTGGCACTGCCGATGTCGGTCATCGCGCTGATCATCGCGCTCGACTCGCCGGGCGATCCGATCTTTCGGCAGGAGCGCTTGGGCAAGGACGGCAAGCCGTTTACTATGTATAAGTTTCGCTCCATGTGCCAAGATGCCGAGCGGGACGGACCGCGCTGGGCGGACGCGGATGATGGGCGCTGTACGCGCTTTGGTGCGTTTTTGCGCCGGACGCGGCTGGATGAGCTGCCGCAGATCTGGAACATCCTCAAGGGCGACATGAGCTTTGTCGGTCCGAGGCCGGAGCGCGCGTGTTTTTACAGGCTGTTTGAGGAATACATCGTCGGCTTTTCCAACCGTCTGGCCGTGACGCCCGGATTGACCGGCTATGCGCAGGTCAACGGCGGCTACGACCTCAAGCCGGAGGAAAAGATCGTGTACGACATGGAGTACATCGAACACAGGTCGGTTTGGATGGATCTGCTCTGTATTCTGAAAACGATCCGCGTGGTTTTTTGCGGAGACGGCGCGCGATGAAGAAAATACATTTGGAGGACGACCCACTGTATGAATGAAAGTCAAAGAACGCATAGACCTGCCAGTGGCACGGAACTGTCGCTGTGGGACGTTGCGAAGATCCTGCTGTCCAAGCTCCACTGGGTGCTGCTGGCGGGCATCGTTGCGGCTGCGCTGGTTTACATGGCGATCAGCGTGTTTGTCACGCCGACCTATGAGTCCCGCGTGAGCTTTTACGTTTACAACAGTACGAATAATACCGCGCAAGGAACGATCAACAACAGCGACCTGCAGGCTGCGGAGAGCCTTGCTACAACCTATTCCAAGATCCTGGAGAGCAATTCCGTCCTGGATTCCGTCCTGACGGATATCCGTGGGGAGACGGCACTGTCGAGAAAAGAACTCAATCGCATGGTGAAGGTCTCCGTCATTTCGGACACGCAGCTGCTGGAGGTGGTGGTGACTTCTACCGACCCAAAGCTTGCTTGCCGGATCGCGGGCGCATTTGCGAAGGTTGCGCCGACAGAGATCATCCGCATCACCAAGGCAGGCGGTGTGGAGGTCGTCGACCAGCCGGAGGTCGCGTCGGAAAAGACTGCGCCGAGAACCGTGTTTGACAGTGCGATCGGCTTTGTGATTGGCGTGATCGTGATCTCGGTCATTCTTGTGCTGCGTATGCTGGCGGATACAACGATCTACCTGCCGGAGGATATTGAATGCGCGGCAAATGTGACGATCCTCGGCATGATACCGGAGATCAACATCACAAATGACGCCTGTGCGGAGTGGGCGCTGACGGAAGGAGGTGCGGTGCTTTACCATGAAAAAGAAAAATGTTCGGAAAACAACGAGGGAAACGGTTCGGGCAAACCGGAAGCGTTTGCTGACCAATGAGTCGCCGTTTGCGATCAAGGAGGCCTATGTAAAGCTGCGCACCAGCCTGTTGTTTTGCATGACGGCGGATAAGGAGCGCCCCTGCTCGACCTTTGCCATCACGAGCGCAAAGCCCTCAGAGGGCAAGAGCCTCACGGCGGCGAACATCGCCATCAGCTACGCCATGCTCGGCAAGCGCGTGCTGCTTGTCGATGCGGATATGCGCAAGCCGACGCAGCGGCGTCTGTGGAAAGTGCGAAGCACTGCCGGCCTGTGTGACTTTTTGGCGAAGATCAGCCGGCTCGAGCTTGTGAAGGTGACGGATCTGCCGCTGTGGATCGTCTGCACCGGTACGATCCCGCCCAACCCGTCCGAGCTGCTCTCGTCCGAGCGGATGAGACGCTTCGTGGCGGAGAGTGCCAAGACCTACGATTATGTGATCATCGACACGCCGCCGATCAACACGGTGGCGGATGCGCAGATCATTTCCACCTATGTGGACGGTGTGGTGCTCGTGACGAAATCCGGTGTGACGACCACGGACGAGCTCAGCGACGCCAAGGACGCCGTGCTGCGCGCAGGCGGGAACCTGTGCGGCGTGGTGCTCAACGACATGAATATGAAGTCCGGAAAATACGCCTATAAGTATAAGTACAAATACGGCGGCAAGTACGGATATAAGTATTCGTATTCCGATCCCTATGAAGCGCAGTAACGGCGGGATCGACCTGTCGCTGGACTATCATGCACACGTCCTGCCCGGCTGTGACCATGGGAGCGACAGGCTTGAGACGTCTTTGCGGCAGCTGGATATGGCAGCTGCGGCCGGCATCCGAACGGTCTGCGCGACGCCGCACTTTTACCCGCACAAGGAATCGGCGGAATCCTTCCTGCGCCGCAGGGAGGAGTGCGCGCAGCTGCTGCGTGCGCATCTGCCGGAACAAGCGCCGCAGATTTGCCTCGGTGCGGAGGTGCTCATCTGCGACGGGATGGAGCGGCTTGAGGGCCTGCACCGTCTGTGCCGCGAGGGCACGAATGAGCTGCTGCTCGAAATGCCGTTTTATGCGTGGCCGGAGTCTATCTGGGACACGCTGTATCAGCTGCTGGATCTGCAGGATATACAAATTATCCTCGCACACGCCGAGCGCTATCCGGCTGCGGACATCGAGCAGCTGGCGCGCGACGGTGTGCCGCTGCAGCTCAATGCCGCGTGCCTGACAAAGCCGCTGCACCGCAAGCGCTATCTCACCTGGATCGAAGGCGGCTGCGTGCGCTATCTCGGCAGCGACATCCATATGCTCGGCAGCGGCTATCAGGATTGGGAGAAATGTGCAAGGCTGCTGGAAAAGAGAGTGCCATGAAACAAGATACTCTGACCGGTGCGGCCGATAAGCAGCCGCTGGTTTCCGTGATCATGCCCGCATACAATGCGGAGAAATATATAGGAGAAGCCATTGCTTCCGTGTGTGCCCAGACGTATGAAAACTGGGAGCTGCTGATCCTGGATGACGGATCTGCTGACCGCACAGCCGAGATCGCGCAGGCCTATGCACAACAGGATGCACGCATTCAGGTCTTGTGCAATCCGCAGAACATGGGCGCGGCGAAAACGAGAAACCGTGGTTTTGATATCGCAAAGGGCGAATGGATCGCATTGCTCGACAGCGACGATGTGTGGCACAGTGATAAGCTGGAAAAGCAGCTGGCTGTTGCCGGGCGTGCTGGTGTGGATATCATCTACTGCTCCTACGCGCTGGTTAATGAAAGCGGAGCGCATTTATCGGACTATATCGTTCCGGAAACGACATCGTATGATGCCATGCTGAGGGAAAGCGTGCTGAGCTGTTCTACCGTGCTGCTCCGTCAGCTTATTTTACGAGAACATCACTTTTCTGCGGAGCACTATCACGAGGATTATGCGCTCTGGCTGGAACTGATGAGATTCGGCTATCGCGCGGTGGCCTGTAGAGAAATTCTGGTGGACTATCGTGTTGTGAACGGCTCTCGTTCAAGTAACAAGTTCAAATCGGCCAAGTATCGTTGGGAGATTTACCGTGATGTCGAGAGGCTCTCGCTGCCACGGTCGGCGCAAGCGTTTCTGACATATGCACTCCACGGCATGCGCAAACATAGGAGATTCTAGCATGGAGGTTGTAAAGGACATGACCGCGCACCAAGCGCTCCTGCTGGAGATGCTCAAGGACTTTGACGCCGTGTGCCGTAAGCACCATATATCCTATCAACTCTTCGCCGGAACGGCGTTGGGCGCCGTTCGTCACCACGGCTTCATCCCGTGGGACGATGATGTGGATGTGATCCTCATGCGCAGCGAATATGACCGCTTGCTTACGGAGGCGGCGGGGGACTTTGATCCTGAGCGCTACTATGTGCAGCGGGAAAACAGCGCGCACTGGCCCATGCAGTTTTCCAAGCTGCGCAGAAACCACACGGCTTGCATCGAAAAATATCATCCGAAAGACCCGCTTGTCCATCAGGGCGTCTACATAGACATTTTTCCGTGCGACAATCTTTCGGATCGGCCGCTGATGCGGCGGCTGCAATTTGCGGCGTCCAAGGCGATCATTGCAAAGGCGCTCTATGCGCGCGGCTATGAGACGGACAGCGCGGCGAAAAAAGTGTTCATGCAGCTTTGCCGCCTGCTGCCGCGCCGGGCGTTGGAAACGCTCTGTATACGCAGAGGAGACGACCGGACCGCACTGCTTCATTCGTTTCTGGCGGCCGGAAAACGGTATGAAAAAAATCTGCTCCCGCGTGAGTGGTTGACAGAGTCGGTCGAGCTCCCGTTTGAGGATGGCGTGTTTCCGGTCACGGCGCATTATGACGCGCTGCTGACGCAGCTGTACGGCAACTGGCGTGCGCTTCCGTCTCCGTCGGAGCGCAGGTGCAAGGAGCACGCGGCAATCATCGATCTCGAGCACTCCTACACGAACTACCTTGCCGCACAGCAGGCAATGCGTATTGATGTCTACACGCGGAGCATCCGCTGACTGCCGGAGGAATGTATGGATAGAGTAGAGGTTGTCTGCGTCACCATGGGGCAGAAGGACTTAACGATCGCGGATAAAATGCACATTACCGGCGATGCCGTGTTTGGAAATCAGGCCGACGGATACCGCAAAGAGACACAGTTAAACGCTGGGCGCACGTTGCGCATGATCACCACGGACACGCGGGGCGTCGGCTTCAACCGCAACATTGCGCTGCTGCACGCTGCCGGAGATATCCTGCTTTTTGCCGACGATGATATCTGCTATGCCGACGGTTATGCCGATGGTGTGCGCCGCGCCTATGCGCAGCATCCGGATGCGGATATGATCCTTTTTTCCCTGGACATTACGCAGGGCGGGCGTGTGATCCGCCAGGTCAAAAACCGCGATGGTCGTCTGCGTTTTCATCGCGCTCTGCGGTATGGGACGTGCGTTTGCTCTATCCGCCGTGACAGCCAGCGCCGTGCGAACATTTGGTTTTCCACGATCTTCGGCGGCGGCACGAACTATGCCCACGGGGAGGACACGCTGTTTTTGTGTGACGCGTTTCGTCGAGGGCTCCGGGTGTATACGAGCAGCTTCTGTCTGGGTACCTGTGCCAAGGACGCGTCCACCTGTTTTCACGGCTTTGATGAAAAGTATTTTTACGATCAGGGCGTTTTGTATCGGGCGGCATTCGGTGCGGCTGCAGTGCCGCTGTGCCTGCGCTTTTGCCTGAAGCGGTACGGTGCATACCGGGAAGAGATGACCTTTTCCCAAGCTTTGCGGGCAATGCGCCGGGGTACCAGGGAAACGCCAAGAGAAAGAAACCCATAACGTTTCTGATGTTTTGGTTCGATCGATTCAAATGCAAAGGGGGGAAACCGTTTGAAACAAGAAAATCAACCGGTCAAAAAAGCATCTGGTGGTGGTGTAAAACCGCTGCCGATCGTGATTGCAGTGATCACTGTGATCGCGCTTGCCGTTCTCGTTGTGGTGCTGGTTCGCGGCCATAAGCCTGCGGACACGCTCACACCGCTGCAGAGCGCAGAGCCAATACCCGTATCCGCGGATGCAAAGCTGTCCACTCCGGTCGGAGAGCTTGTGCTGCCGCAGGAGTTGGCAGCGGTCTGCCGGATCGAGGATGTCTCTGCGGATGGGCAGTATGCCGTGCGCGTATCTGCACCGGTTGGAACGGATGACGTGCTGCTGTTTGTGCTGTCCGTCGGCGAAAACGGGAGCGGTTATGCTCTTGGCAGTGCACCGGATGCATCCGGTGCGCAGACGGCTATCTGGCTGGATATCCACGAGATCCCGAAAGACGCTGCGTGGACGGCGGACGAATACGCTCATATCAATGCACTGCAGAGTTTCGTCAATGATCTCATCGAGCAGATCAACCATCTGGAAGGCTTTCAGGGAGGTGCGGGATGACTATCCCAAAGTTAAAGCGCAGACTCGGTGCTTTGCTGTATCATACGGTTGCGAAGCACTTACCGCCTTCCTATAGCAGCTTAAAGCTTGGCCAGACGGCTTTACGCCGGTTTTGCGGAAGGTGGATGCTGGCCGATTGTGGAAAACGGGTAAATATTGAGAAAAACGCTACCTTTTCTGCAAAAGTGACTCTTGGTGACGATTCCGGAATCGGCATCAATGCCAAAATTTATGGTACTTGTCACATTGGCCGCTGTGTGATGATGGGGACGGATGTCACGATTATCACAAGAAATCACTGTTTTGAGCGGACGGATGTTCCTATGATGGAACAGGGGTTTGAAGCCGAGTTGCCTGTCTGTATCGGAGACGATGTTTGGATCGGAGACCGTGTTTTGATTTTGCCGGGCGTACACATCGGAAATGGCTGCATCATTGCGGCGGGCGCGGTCGTGACAAAGGATGTCCCGGACTATGCGATCGCTGCAGGAGTGCCTGCTCAGGTGATCCGTATGCGTAAGCAATGCGGCGTCGAGGTGCAATAGAAGAAATGAGGTGAGTACCATCGAAGTTTCCTTGTGGATCCTGCTCGGCATCGGGTTTGCCGGCAGCGCCGCATGGCTTGTTCTCATGCGGGATCGGCTGAACATGGCATGGTATGCGGCGATCCCTTTGGCGATTTTTCATACCATTTTCGGCGTGCTGACGGTGAAGGCATTCGCCTTTCTTGAAACCGGATTTGACAAAGCCACCCTCGGCAACATGAGCCTGTTTGGCGGAGTGTTCTTTATGCCGGTGGCTTACTGGCTCGGTGCAAAGCTTTTCAAGCGGCCGATGAAAGAGACCTTTGATGTCTTTACTCCTTGCATGATCTTTACAGTCATGTGCGCCCGGGTCAACTGCATTTTGTCCGGCTGCTGCCGGGGGCTGCCGATTCCGGGAACGAACGGGATGCGCTTCCCAACGCGGGAGGCGGAGATCGTGTTTTACCTGATCCTGCTTGCCGTCTTGTGTCCGCGAATTTGGAAAGAACGGCTGCAGGGACGCGCTTACCCGGTCTACATGATGTGCTATGGAGCGTTCCGGTTTATCATCGAGTTCTTCCGAGAGGCGGACAGTGCCGGCCTTTTCCATCGGGCACATCTGTGGGCGATGATTACATTACTCCTCGGCGCAAGTATTTACGCTGAAATGAAAACAACAAAAACAAAACCGAGAAGGAGAAAACAATCATGATCCAACGAATATCCAAACGGTTCTTATCCCTGCTGCTGGTGGCAGTTATGGTGTTGGCTTTGCTGCCCGTCATTACGCTGCCTGCATTTGCAGCAACAAGCGGCACCGTGACAGGTCTGAGTGATGCCAACATTGGTCTGAGCTTTGACGGAACGGCAGAGGACGCATGGAACGCAAATGGCTCAACGATCACGGGTTCAGCTGTCAGTGTTGAAGGAATGTGCGATTCCACACATTATGAATCCACACTAACCATCAAAAACAACAAAACCGCAAAAGCCACACTGTCGTTTAATTATGCCATTGAGCAGAACAGCGGTGAGATTAAGGTGAACGGAACTGCCGTCGCCGCAGGTGGTGCCTTTAACAAAGAGCTTGCCGTTGGCGAGAGCATCAAGGTTTATATCAAATCCGGTAGCACCACAGCCACAAGAATTACTATGACCAATGTTGCACTGGTCTCAGATGTAACAGCGACCACGACCTTTATGCCTGCCGAAAATGGCACCTATACCGTAGACGGTAAGACTGTCACCGAGGAATACAGCAACACGCAAAGCTCCATGACGGCTTATCAGGTAGTGGCAACCCCGGCAGAGGGTTATCAGTTCCTTGGCTGGTACAACCTGACCACCGGCAAGTGCATCGCTACCACTGCGACCGCGTCTTTGAATATTGAGAGCGACTGCACTGTTACGGCAAAATTTGTGAGCAAAGTTGTAGCCCTCTTTGAGACCGGCGGTCAGCGGTTTGCAGACCTGAACGAAGCGGTTGCTTATGCGCAGGCAAATAAACAGTCCAAGATTACCTTGGCTACCGATGGCTCAATCAGCGGTAATTATACCATCCCGACGGGTATTACATTGCTGATTCCCTTTGATGCAGCTGGGACTTTGTATACAAATGCTCCCGCAGCAATTCGGACAACTCCGGCATCTAAGGCATTCCGGACGCTGACGATGAGTGAGGGCACTTCTATCACCGTCAACGGTGCCATCAGCCTGGGCGGCCGGTATTTCGCTGCCGGCGGTGGCCAACAGGGACGCCCCGTAGGCGATTATGGCTATATCAAAATGGCGGATAACAGCTCCATCACGGTAAAGAACGGCGGTAATCTCTATGCTTGGGGCTTTATCTCCGGCAGCGGCTCTGTGCTGGCGGAATCCGGCGCAACTGTGTATGAGTTCTACCAGATTGCGGATTTCCGCGGCGGCAGCGCCTCCTCTAACATGGGCAACAAGGTTTTCCCCTTCTCCCAGTATTTCGTTCAGAATATCGAAGTTCCCCTGACGCTGAATGCGGGCGCCAACGAGAAGGTTTTCAGCGGCGTTTATGCAATGAGTACCACATATACCACCTCCATCAATTTTATTGGCAACGACGGTATGTTCAAAGTTGTCTCCGGCAGCTTCACCAAAGACTACGATGAAAAGACGGATCGTCTGATTTTGACCGTAAACGGTGAGGCGGAACTGAATACGCTGGCACTATCTCTTGCTGGAATGAATGTTGACTCTGCAAGCTATATACTGCCTATTACCAACAATATTTCCATCAATATCCAGTCTGGCAAAGTCACCATCAACCAGGATACCGCACTGTTGGCCGGTGTTGAGGTGAGCATTTCCGATGGTGCTGATTTGACAGTCTCCAGCGGCAAAAATGTCTACATTTATGACAGCGATGAATGGAACTCGGATAACTTTGTCTGGGGCCCTTGCAAGTTCAAGTCTGTTGCCTATGCGCCCGGCAAAGCCTATAACCGCACCAATGCAGATCTGAAGGATGCCAAGGTGGATGTAAACGGCAGCCTGACGGCTATCGGCGCTATCTATACCACGAAGGGTGGCGCAGACATCTGCTCCAGCAATGGAACCGGCAAGTACATTCAGCAGGGTACACCTGGCACAGGAACTGTTACACACCAGTACAACGCCAGCAGTAAAGATATTTCAATTCCTATCACCGCCGCCAAGCTGCACAACGCTGACGGCTCCTTCACTGAGACGCAGACCGCCAAGGCTGGCGATATCGTCAACTATGTCCGCGGCGTCTGGGGCGGTGAGCCCTGCCGGCATCCGAATACAGAGCTTCGCGGCGCGAAGGATGCCACCTGCACCACGACCGGCTATACTGGCGACACCTACTGCAAGGATTGTAACGAAAAGATCGCAGACGGCAAGGTCATTCCCGCGCTTGGCCACGCTTGGGACAATGGTGTGATCACGACCGCTCCGACTTGTGAAAACGCCGGTGTCAAGACGTTTACCTGCACGCGCTGCAATGAGACAAAAACAGAGGCCATCAGCGCGACCGGCCACACGCCTGTTCAGATCCCCGAAAAACCGGCCACCTGCACCGAGCCCGGCCATAAGGCCGGCACGAAGTGCTCTGTTTGCGGTGCGGTCCTCTCCGGCTTGGAAGAAATCCCCGCCAAGGGGCACGCCGTGGTCATTGACCCCGCAGTCGAGCCCACCTGCACCGAGCCCGGTAAGACGGAGGGCAAGCACTGCTCCGTCTGCAACGCAGTCATCGTTGCGCAGGAAGTGATCCCCGCCAAGGGGCACACCGTGGTCGTTGACCCCGCAGTCGGGCCCACCTGCACCGAGCCCGGTAAGACGGAGGGCAAGCACTGCTCTGTCTGCAACGAGGTCATCGTTGCGCAGAAAGTGATCCCTGCCAAGGGACACACCGTGGTCATTGACCCCGCAGTCGAGCCGACCTGCACCGAGCCCGGTAAGACGGAGGGCAAGCACTGCTCCGTCTGCGGCAAGGTCATCGTTGCGCAGGAAATCATCCCTGCCAAGGGACACACCGTAGTCATTGACCCCGCAGTCGGGCCCACCTGCACCGAGCCCGGCAAGACGGAGGGTAAGCACTGCCCCGTCTGCGGCGAGGTCATCGTTGCGCAGGAAGTGATCCCCGCCAAGGGGCACACCGTGGTCGTTGACC
>OFMD01001131.1_pt1 | contig 17995 bp, 13 predicted proteins | sample 1541211 | NCBI WGS metagenome assembly OFMD01 (sample SAMN04209231, study PRJEB22552) | human gut metagenome | biome: gut; material: feces | host: Homo sapiens | place: USA: Oklahoma | reverse complement strand
AGAACGTAGAAGAATGTCTGAAATCCGAAACGGCGCGTCTGATGTTCGCCAACTCGGAATTTCTGCTGCTGTTCAATCAGGCGGCGACTGACCGCGCAGAGCTGTCGAAGCTGCTTCACATTTCCGATACGCAGCTCAGCTATATCACAAACGCCGAAGCCGGTCACGGTCTGCTGCGCATGGGCGGCTCCATCGTGCCTTTCGTCAACACCATTCCCCGCCAGACAGAGCTATATAAGTTAATGACAACCACGCCGGGTGAAAGCCGATAATCTGTCCCAACTTGGGACGCAAAAACAAATCCCACCACGAGACACGTTTCCATTCGGAAAATGGATCTCATGGTGGGATTAAAATTTGTATCAATACAAATCGTGTCCCAACTTGGGACAGAATATGGAGGTGACTACAATTCCTGATATTCGAGAACGAAACGACCGCCCGAAAGATAAGCAGCCGAAACATCGAACTGCATCCGCTGTTCAGCGGCAGATGGTGCAGAAATTTGTAAAAGAACTGAATGACAGCGCGAAGCAATCCGACCGTTCGGGCAGCGCAGAAACCACGGCAACAGAACAGGTAGAAACAACCGCCCGCGAAATCGTCCACGAAGCTGTTCAACTGCCGCATCGTGCAATCCAGTACCCAGCCCGCAAAGAATCAGCGGATTCTTCCGCAAATGCACAACCGGAGCAATCTGCCCAGCCGCACCACGCGCCGGAATCACCGCGAGAACGAACAGACGCGCCACGCACCCAGCCAGATGCGCCGCCGCCGCAGAGCACACCGGCACCTACACCGCAGGAACAGGCCCGTCGTGCCTATGTCCAGCAAGCCACAAAGGAGATCGTGTCAGCACCACCAATCACGCCGGAACAGCCGGAGGCGCAGCATCCCACAGCGACCACGCCAACGGCAGAAAATGCACCGCGTCGGCGCACGAACGATGTACGCGCCCGGACAGAACCGAAACAGCTACAAAGCCCCCCGGCACCCATTCCACAAGAACGGGGCCGACGCGCCCACGCCAAGCGGTCAAAGAAATCCCGCGCAGAACAGCTGTCTGCGTGGGATAATCTTTATACGGAGCAGCCGGAAATCCGGCTTGCGGATAGTGCTCCGCAGAAAGAAGTTCCGGCGATTCGTGAAAAGCCGAAAGCACCGGAAATCTGCAATCAGGTACAATCCGAAGCCGCACAAGAAAAACCATCCGCTGTTCGTCATGTAAAGCAGCCGGTCACATGGACACCACGCAGCGCGGCGGCTCCAGTTATGCGCGGCAAAGAGCAGACGATTCGTGAGCGGCCAGCAGTCACACAGGCGTACGATTTACCGCCCGTTCCGCAGGAGCAGCCCCGGCAAGCCTTTGTAGAGAAGCAAGCACAGCTCTCACAAAATCCATCCATCGAATCCATCTATCCATCCGAACCGACTGCTCCTATTCTACCGCAGCCACCTATTTCGGAAGCACCCACAATTACACCGGAGCGCCAGTCGGTCACGGCTGGCAGCGGCAAATCGGCCCCACCTGTCCAGCCACCACCGACGCAAGATCCACCAGCGGAGCAGCCGCCCGCCATCCGTGAAAAGCCGAAAGCAAACGCCGCACTGAGAGAAAAATTCCAGCGCGGCGTTGATATTCGGACGAGAGATACAGAGCAGATCAGCACCCCAAAGGCGCAGCAAAAAACGTCTGTATCGAAAACTGCGACAAAGCAGGCACGGAAAGCAGCCACGCAGGACGCACAGCGGAAAATGCTCCAAAAGAGCAATAAGCGTGCTGCCAGAGCAGCCGCCGCAGCCGCGAAAAAGCTGGCCGAGGCCGCGGCAAAGGCCGTCAAGGAGCTGATAAGCGCCCTCGCCAGTTTGGGTGGCGGCACGGCGCTTTTTGTCGTGTTTTCCATCGTCATTGTTGCGGGGGCGTTCCTTGCATCGCCGCTGGGGATTCTCTTTGCCGACGAGCAGCAGGCAGACGACACCGTTCCACTCGCAACGGCTATTGCGGAAATTCAGGGCGAGTATCATGCCGAGCTAGAGCGATTGCAGAACGGTGATTTTGTATCTGTTCAGATCGTCGGGCAGGCCCCGGATTGGCGCGAAGTCGTAGCTGTGTTTGCGTCCAAAACGGCAGGCGCAGAGGACGGCGTAGACGTGTTCACGCTCGACGAAAAACGTGTTGAGCTGTTGCGTCAAGTCTTTTGGGATATGTGCGAGATCACGACGGCAACGCAGACCGTTGACGTTCCGGACAGTGATCCGGATGACGATGTGGACGACAGCCACACGGGAATTGCGCTGACCATCACGATCACAGCCAAAACCGCCGAGCAAATGCGTCTGATATACGTTTTTACAAAATATCAGAACGACGCACTGGACATTCTGCTCGAAAATCTCGGCAGCATGAATATTCCGATGGGTTCGCTGACCATTTCGCAGGAGGACGCAATCGGGTTGCTTGAAAATCTCCCGGATGATCTTGACCCGGAACGAAAAAACGTTGTGGAAACGGCAGTACAGCTTGTCGGGCGCGTGTCGTACTTCTGGGGCGGAAAATCTTTGACGCTCGGCTGGGATGATCGTTGGGGAACTTCGATGGAAGTCACAGCCGCAGGCAGCGGCTCCACCGGCACGGTACGCCCGTTCGGACTGGATTGCAGCGGTTTCGTCGATTGGACATTCTACAATGCAACGGATGGCAGCTACTATCCGGGGCGCGGCGGCGGTGCCGCGACACAGCACAGCTATTGCACGAATATCTCATGGAGCGACGCACAGCCGGGCGATTTGGTGTTCTATCCGGACGATTCCCATGTCGGTATCGTCGGCGGTAAGGACGCAGACGGCAATCTCCTGATCGTTCATTGCAGCGGTGGTGCAAACGGTGTTGTTATCACCGGCTCGGCAGGTTTTACGAGCGTGGCTAAACCTGATTGCTTTACGTCCTAACGAATTTCTTGAAAACGGTGCGCTTTTGTTATAAAATAATAAAAAAGCTCCAAATGAGGTGATTGCAGTCCATGAAGATTAGTTGCTGTGATGGTAGAAAATTAACTGCAACGGAGCAAACGGCGATTGATTACATCAACCAAAATACGGAACTAGTTGCAGAATTATCAATTACAGAAATAGCCGAGCGAGCCTTTGTTTCAACCGCTACAGTTTCTCGCGCCATTCGAAAATGTGGATATGAGAATTTAATGGAACTCCGCTATAAAATTGCTTCTCCCGATAAAATGCAGCATAACTTAGCGCAAGTCAATAAAATTCTTGCCAAGTCGTATGAAGAGTGCATTAAGACAATCGATAATATCCGGATACCATCGGTTCTCTCTGCGGCTGAGTACATTCGTAAAGCTAAACGTATTTTTATTGTCGGGTGTGGTGTAACATACCTTGTTGTTCAGGAATTTGAATTTCAACTGCAATGCCAAGGTTTCCATGTCTGGTCAATCTCAGATTCACAGATGCTCAAACAACTTGACAAGTTTGTCTCCGATGAGGATGTCGTATTCGTTTTATCTGTCGCAAACTCTACGCCAGAATTAGCTATAGCCGCCAAACTCAGCAAGCAAAAAGGTGCAAAACTCGTTGTTTGCTGCTGTACCAGCGGAACAGAACTCGAAAAGTTGGCCGATGTGTTCATATTAGGATATTCTACTCTGATTGTTCCAAATCACTTGTATAAGAGCACATCAAGACTAGCACTACACATCATTATGCGGACGATTACTGAATATTTAATTGATTAACAAATAATTACGCAAGGCAAGGTGAGCGCCAGTCCGCGTGTCACCTTGCCTTTTTCTATACCATGCGAGTAAGTAATTACAATAAATATCCATTCGTTCACATCAAATTTAAGCACAATGACGAAATAGAAAATGTTTTCAGACCTCTAAGCCATAATGTGCAAGGAAAAGAAAACAATTTTCAGGTCGGATATGTATAATAAATTGTAGAAATTGATGACGAACATCAAAGCACTATGCATGATGACAATTTGCACCGCAAATTTTCATAAAACAAAAATAAAGGGAGATTAAAAATGAAGAAGATTCTGGTTTTACTTTTAGCAGTAACTATGCTGCTCGGCATGGTTGCTTGCGCACAGAACGCTGAAGCACCCGCTGAAACCAAAGACACGGAAACCACAGCGCCGACTGAAACTACACAGAATAGTGCAACTTCTGATGCAGAAACGAACGAATCCGAAGATAACGCGCAGGCGGCGGGAGACGTATCTGGCAATCTTGTCGTTTACAGCACCATGGGCGATGCGGAGTACGAACTCTTTGTCGGCTCTTTCCTTGAAAAATACCCCAACGTTACGGTTGACTGCGTGAACGGTGGCGCTGGTGAGCTGAAGACTCGTATTGCTGAGGAAGCTGGCAACCCGCAGGGCGATGTGATGCTTGGCGGTCTTGTGTATGTCGATGCACTGACAAAGGGCGACCTGTTTGAAGAGTATGTCTCTCCGAATGATGCCAATATGCCGGAAAGCGTTAAGAACACCACTGGCAAGGTCAGCTGGATCACCACGCAGGTCGTTAACCTGATCATCAACAAAGAGAAGCTTGCTGAGTTCGGTGTTGAAGTCACCGGCTATGAGGATCTCCTTCAGCCGGAACTCAAGGGGCAGATTATTGCTGCCGATCCCACGAGTACTTCTAGTGGCTGGAACAACCTTGCTGCTATGCTGACTGTCATGGGCAACGGAGATGCTTCCAGCGATGCTGGCTGGGATTATGTGACGAAGCTGATTGCAAATTTGGATGGTAAAATCAGCTCTTCTTCGTCCAAGGTTTATAAGAGCGTCTATGAAGGCGAATACCCTGTTGGTATTACCTATGAAGGTCCTTGTGTCACCTATAAGGATGACGGTGTCGGCGACGGAATTGATATTGTCTATATGAAGGAAGGCACTACTGTCACCCCGTTTGGTGCAGCAATCATCAAAGATGCAAAGAATATGGATCTTGCAAAGGTTTTCATCGACTGGATCACCTCTGATGAATGCCAGGGTATGCTTGCCGCATCGGTCCAGCGTGGCGCCAACATGAACATTCCTACCACGAACCCCAACCTGCTTGACGCTTCTGAGATCAAGTTTGTTGACAGCGATCAGGAGTATCTGTCGACCCATCAGGCTGAAATTCAGGAAAAGTGGACGGAGCTGTGGACTGCCGCTTATGGCAGCAACACGGTGGACATTGCCGGATAAGCTGATTTTACGGAGGGAATTATGAGCGTTCAGATCAAGATAGACAATGCCGTAAAGAAATACGGTAATAACGTGATTATTCCCAGCTTGAATTTAACGATCAAGGAGGGTGAATTTTTCACCCTCCTTGGTCCCTCTGGCTGCGGAAAAACGACGCTACTTCGCATGATCGCCGGATTCAATTCGATCGAAGGCGGCGACTTTTATTTTAACGATACGCGCGTGAATGACATGGATCCGGCGAAACGCAACATTGGTATGGTGTTTCAGAACTATGCAATTTTTCCGAACATGACTGTGCGGAAAAATGTTGCGTTCGGTCTGAAAAACCGCAAGCTTGAGCGTACAGAGATCGCGCAGCGCACAGAACGGTTTCTTGATTTAATGAAAATTCAGGAATATGCAGACCGTATGCCAGATCGCCTTTCGGGTGGACAGCAGCAGCGCGTCGCGCTTGCACGTGCGCTTGCGATCGAACCGGATGTGCTGCTGATGGATGAGCCGCTTTCTAATCTAGACGCGAAGCTGCGCTTGGAGATGCGAGAAGTCATTAAGGAAATTCAGAACAAGTTAGGGATCACGACCGTGTATGTGACGCATGACCAGGAAGAAGCTATGGCGGTGTCTGATCGCATTGCGGTTATGAATCACGGTGAAATTCAGCAGATCGGTACGCCAAAAGAATTGTATTTGCGTCCGCAGAACACGTTCGTTGCAAATTTTGTAGGCAGCTCCAATTTTGTTCCTGCAAAAATTTTTACAGACGGAAACCGCCGCGGGGTCACATTTGAAAATGGAACTCGCGTTGACATGGATAATCTGGATGCGTCGGTTGTAAATGGGCAGTCCGTAATTGTCTCTATCCGTCCGGAAGAGTTTGTACTGGCCCCGACCGGCATTGAGGCGACGGTAAAGGACAGCGCCTTCCTCGGAATGAACACGCATTACTTTGCGGAGCTGGCTACCGGCGAGGATGTAATTATTGTGCAGGAGTCCACATTTGCAAACGAGGTGCGTAAGGGGTCTGTGATCCATCTGAATGTAAAGAAAGAAAAAATCAATATCTTTACAGAAGACGGTGCCAGAACGCTGATTTGTTGATAGGTGGCTGCTATGAAGAGGGCAAAAAGAATCGATCCCTGGATCATGGTAAGCGTGGTCATTTTAGCGCTCTACCTATTGTTTTTGATCTACCCGATGTTTAATGTTCTGGGAAGATCTGTTGTAGAAGATGGAAAGCTTACGCTGAAATACTTCATTACATTTTTCTCGCAGGAATACTATATTTCTACGCTTTGGAACAGCTTCAAGGTTTCCATTGCTACGACTGCCGTATCCCTTATTCTTGGCATTCCGCTCGCATACTTTTACAACATCTATGAAATTCACGGGCGAAAGCTGCTCCAGATGGTTATCGTCCTCTGCACGATGTCCGCCCCGTTTATTGGCGCCTACGCATGGATCCTTCTCCTTGGAAATAATGGCGTCATTACAGCTTTCCTGAAAACCGCACTCAATATAAAAATCCCCAGCATTTATGGCTTCAGCGGCATCCTTCTGGCAATGTCTACCCGGCTTTTCCCACTGGCGTTTATGTACGTTTCCAGTGCGATGCAGAATATCGACAATACCTTGCTGGAAGCGTCTGCAAATCTCGGCTGCACCGGCTTCAAGCGTTTCTGGAAGATCGGCATCTCTCTGTGTATGCCTTCCATTCTTGCGGCAGCCTTGATGATTTTCATGCGTGCATTTGCCGACTTCGGCACTCCGCTGATGATTGGCGAAGGCTATCGGACCTTCCCGGTCGAAATCTATAATCAGTTCGTTGGTGAAACTGGAACAAACGAAAATTTTGCGGCTGCGATCAGTGTCATTGCCGTTATCATTACGGCCATCATTTTCCTGATCCAAAAATTTGCCAACAGCAAATTCCAATTCACAATGAATGCGCTGCATCCGATCAGCAGGAAAAAGGCAAAACCGCTTGCAAACGTTCTGATCCATATTTATGCCTATGGTCTCGTCGGAATATCCATGCTCCCGCAGCTATACCTGATTTATACTTCGTTCCGCAACAGCTCCAAATCCGGCATTGCTTTCGTGGATGGCTACTCTCTGATGAATTATGAGAAGGCGTTTGCCCGCATGAACAATACGATCTTCAACACTATCTTCATCGGCGTGACCACGTTGATCGTTATCGTTTTGTTTGCGATACTAATCGCATATCTGGTCGTGCGGCGAAAGAGCTTCCTGAACAATGCCATCGATACGGTATCCATGCTTCCGTATATTATTCCCGGCTCCGTTGTTGGTATTGCGTTGATCGTAAGCTTCAAATCCGGTTGGCTCACCTTAACGGGTACTGCCGCGATCATGATCATTGCAATGTGTATTCGCCGTATCCCATATACGATTCGAAGCAGCGTCGCCACGTTGCAGCAAATTCCGCTTAGTATCGAGGAAGCCGCGATCAGTCTTGGAACCTCAAAGCCGAAAACCTTTTTCCGTATCACCGTGCCGATGATGAGCAGTGGTATTATTGCCGGTGCAATTCTGAGCTGGGTTTCTGTTATTACAGAATTGTCCTCGTCCATTATGCTTTATAGTGTAAAAACAACGACATTGACGATTATGGTCTATGCTTTGGTAAATCGCGGAACTTATGGTCAAGCTGCTGCCGTTGCTTCAATTCTGACGGTACTTACAATCCTTTCCCTTACGCTTTTCAATAAGATTTCAAAATCAGACAATATCACAATGTAAAAGAAGGATGATTATGAGCTTCAAAAATAAAACAGCTGTAATTACTGGCGCTGGGAGTGGTATAGGAAAGTCTCTCGCACAGCGTTTCGCTAAAAACGGTGCAAATGTTGTTATGCTTGACATTCACAAGGATGTGGTTCAAGCTGCCGCAGACGAAATCGTGGCGAACGGCTATAGTGCGATTGCGGTTCCCACCGATGTAACAAACAGAGAAATGGTTTTCCATGCGGCCGATCAAGCTGTTCAGACTTTCGGTGAGATCGATATTTGGGTAAACTGTGCTGGATATTCAAAAATTCTCCCATTTTTGGATTGCACACAGGATATTTGGGATCGCACAATCGCAATCAACCTTACCGGAACATTCTTGGGCTGCCAAGCGGCTGTAACAAAGATGAAAGGCCATGGTGGATCAATTATCAACTTCTCTTCGCAGTCCGGTAAGAAAGGCACTAACAATTATGAAGCATACTGTGCAAGTAAATTCGGCATTCGCGGACTGACGCAGTCTGTTGCTGTTGAATTTGCTTCGGAAAAAATTCGCTGCAATGCAATTTGCCCCAGCGTCGTTCAGACACCGATGTGGGACGCACAGTTGTCTGATTATGCAAAAAAACGGCATATTGCTGACAGCGATGTAATGCCGCGCTTTATCCATAACACTCCGCTTGGACGCCTTTGCGAATATGATGATATTTGGAATCTTGTAGAGTTCCTGTCCAGCGATTTGTCTTCGTATATGACTGGCCAGTCGTTGAACCTGACTGGCGGCGCGTGTATGGACTAAGCGTATATTTTCCAAATAAACAATCGAACTCTGTGAGGAACTGGCAGCTAACAGAATAGTACGTTAGCTGCCAGTCTTTATATGAAAAGAAAGCAAACTGAGCGATATACTGCGGCGCATATGAACGCTTCGATCACCAGAGCAGAGTTTGTCCACATCTTCCACGGCGCGGAAAGCACCTACAAAGCGATCAATCAGGTCGCGGACGATGCGATCCCCGACGTGAAGAGCGGCGATGCGTTTGCGTCCGATATCTACGAGTTCTACCGCGCGGGTATCCTGACGGGTTCCGACGCGAAGGGCACGTTCCATCCGGCAAGCAGCATCAAGCGCAGCGAGGTTGCGACCATCCTGCTCAGAATGTTTGAAACCTCCGCGAGAAAAAGTATTTCCCTGAGCTAAATACGCTCCACATTCTGCGGCGGCAGCCAGACAGTCCAATCTGGCTGTTGCCGTTTCCGTTTTTCAGGTTTCTTATATAAGCAAAAAGTTCTCAAAAGAAAGCGCCGCTCCTCTCGTATAACAGGAGAGGAGCGGCGCTTTTTGCTATTTTCAGGCCGCATAACCATCGCAGACCATAGGCTGTATTTCTGATTGAGCAGATGATACATCCACACCGATTTGACCGTCAAAGTTTGTCCAAGTGGGTCAAAGTTTGGCAGAAAACCTGAAAAGTGCGAAAAAATGTATTATGATTAGATCAGCTCGAACGGGAAAGGAATGTATAACATGAAGGATGTTCAGAACGCTATATACTCCATCGTCGAGACACGCGGAAAAGAGTGTTACTGCATTTTATGCCATGCAATCGACATCGCAATCGAGCACCAGCCGACCATGCCGAAGATGCAGACAATCTGCAACGAGGTTCGTATCCGAACGGGAAAGAAAACGAATGGAGCTGTTTCGCGGGCATTGAACCGCGCAGCCAAGGATATTTGGCAGAATGGCCGCAGACGGGAACTACGGGCCTACTGGATCGAAGAACCGCCGACTGCGAAAGAATTGATTTCCCTGATTTCCGCAAAGCTGTGGGGCGACCGTCAGGGATAGGTTCCTTCTGAATAACATTTGAGTCCGAATATGTCGAATTGCGTCTCATGGTGAGACGCGATTCATCCGCGATTTGAAGCCTATGAATTATGCGGCACGACGCCTATCATAAGACGGACGGTCTGCCCAGTCTGCACGGCAGCCCTCCGTCGCTTCAAAAATTGTGTCCCGATTCGGGCCGCATTACCGCACAGAACCCGTCCCAACTTGGGACAGATTTCTGATCGTCATTCTGGAAAAGCGCATTATGTTCAATACGCTTTTGCGGGCTGACGATCCCGCTGACAACTGAATAGGGTCAACAGATACGTTTTGTATGTGCGAGCCTATGGGTGCGCGGGGATGCGCGGAATGGGAGGTGATACCGATTCTGGCGCGGAGCGATAAACGCCTACACTGAGAGCGATTCATGGCTGGATCGTGCGACGACCGCATACAAAAGACAATGATACTTGCGTTTGCCATACGTCACAGAATGGAACGCCCCGCCATGAGCATGGAGGGAGGTGCAACACCTATGGAGCAGTTTGCCGCTGCCGTCTGTCTGACCTATGAGAAAAAATGAAAACTAATTCGTGAGGAGGCGATTTGTTTGCAGCCTGACGTATGTGAAATTCTTCATGTGGACAAAGCAAACCGTACACTTTATCTGAATGTCAACGGCTGTATGGTCACAGCAATTTGTGCAGAGCAGCGTGATGACGAGCTTTGCCGACAAATGAAATCTATTCTCTTAAAGTCCCTATCTTCCGCGACTGTTTGTGTCGAGAAATTTGACAAAAATGATGATATATGAGATAATATTGTTAGGAATATCCGGTATTGCACATTGAAAATCGAATATTTCAGATATGTCAATTCATCATATATCTTCGTCAGATTTCAGAAAGGATGGATTGACTATGAATCAGACAAATTATCTCCAAAGTTATATCTTCGACAAACAAACTGGATGGCGGATTGATCTTCCATCTTATATTGCCCCCGGTACGCGTGTCCTTTGCCTTTATCGTGTTTCAACCGGAAAGCAACTATACCATAACGAGCAGAATCAAGCAGATATTCCGATGCAGCGAATCCGTTGTCGGGACTTTGCAGAACAGCAAGGCTGGACAGTGGTATGCGAGCTGCAAGAGGAGGGCGTTTCCGGCCATAAGGTCAGAGCAGAAAAACGTGACAAAATCCAGACGATCAAGAGCTACGCACTGGAACACAAATTTGATATTCTGCTTGTATTCATGTTTGACCGTATCGGACGAATCTCCGATGAAACGCCATTCGTTGTAGAATGGTTTGCACAGCACGACATTCGCATCTGGAGCGCTGTTGAGGGTGAGCAGAAATTTGAAAGCCATGTGGACAAGCTGACCAACTATATCCGCTACTGGCAGGCAGATGGCGAAAGCCGGAAAACCGCTGAGCGTGTAGCAAACAGTATGGCAATTCTGACTTCTGAGGGGTGCTATACCGGCGGCGGTCTGGCTTACGGCTATAAATACATCCGAACTGGGCGCACCAACAAACGCAAACAGGAAGTTAATGATCTTGCCATTCGTGAAGATGAAGCCGAGGTTGTACGAATCATGTTTACAAAGGCACGTTATGAGGGATATGGTTCTCAGCGAGTCGCAAACTACTTAACAAAAAACGGCATTAAAAATCGTGAGGGAAAGAACTGGCATCCATCCACGATTAAAGCAATTCTACGCAATCCGCTTTACATCGGCATTATGCGCAGCGGCGCAACACGCTCGCCTGTGCAAGAGCATCTTCGCATTATTGATGATGAAACATTCTATGTGGTGCAAGCAAATCTGGATGCCCGCGCAAATATGTATGCGAACAAGCCGCATACGCCGGTCGCTACTTGCAGTAACGCACTTTTGTCCGGCTTTATTTTCTGTGGTCACTGCGGCGCTCGACTTTGTGTGACTACCAGTGGAAAAGGACGGCCCCGAAAAGACGGCTCCGACCCGACAAGAACGCGGTACACCTGCCAAACAAAAAGCCGCACGCATGGCGACTGTGACGGTCAGACAGGCTATACAGTCAGAAAACTGGACGCCATGATTGATACGATTCTACATGGTATTTTTGCCAGAATCGGCAGTATGCGCCGTGAAGATGCAATCCGCGCGTGTTATTCTGGAAACCACGACGCGCAACAGGCTATTTTACAAAAGGTCAAGCGCGACTACGAAAAGGCAGAGCAAAATCTGCAAACACTGAAAGATGAAGTTGTAAAATCTCTTACTGGTGAAAGTGCATTTGAACCAAATATTCTGGATATGGCAATTCGTGGTCAAGAAGAAAAATGCGCAGAGCTGAGACGCGCAATGGCACACGCCGAGGAAGAAGCAGCAAAGAGTCAAGCCACAGCGGAGCACATTGCCAAACAGTATGATGAGATTCTGGAATGGGCACAGCTCTATGATAATTGCAACATTTCAATGAAAAAAGTGATTGTTGCAAATATGATTGACCGCGTGGATGTTTTCCGGGATTACCAACTTACAATCAGGCTAAACATCACAATCGAGCAGTTTTTGATTAGTTTAGAGAATGTTGCATAACACGTCAGATTCCTTGTTGTGGGGGTACACACGCCGTATTCTCGCAATGGGGGCATAGAAGATCACTACTTGGAGAGCGCATGACTGGCAGTCATGAGGTCAGCGGTTCGATCCCGCTTATCTCCACCAAATAATTTAGACTGGAAATCGAATGATTTCCAGTCTTTTTCTACGCTTTTACGAATTTTTATCATCAAAACAGACAATCTGCCCAGTGTGCTGATTTTCTGCATTTTTTGAAAAACCCGCACCAAAACCCACACGGGGCAAAAAACAGCGCAGCAAAATCATTGTTCTCCTGCGCTGTTTCTGCATCTGTGGTTAAGAGAAATTTCCGAGGTTGTGCGCAATGTTCGCAAGCTTTTCAAGCGTCAGCGCATGGGCCTCCTGCGGGGAAACCTTCATGCCGTTGATGGTGCAGTTGATCTGCTTTGCAATCATCGTGCCGATGTTATGGCTGTCATAAGAGGCGTTGTGGACTTCGTTCGCACTCGTACCGTTGCTTGCCATCATCCATCTGATCTGGTCCATGTTCTGGCCGAAGGTCTTGTCCTCAATGGGTTTCAACAGCCGCTTTCTGAGCAGCGCCGTTACATCCGGTGGGGTAATTCCTTCGTCCTGCATCGTGGCCTTGATTCCGCCCATACCGCGAAGGATTCCGCCTTGGTCGTAGACCTTGTATGCGATGCCATACTTGTCTGTGATGGATGTTGTTCCGTCCTCGTTTTTCACCCAATGGGAACCATCGCCACCGTCCAGTTTCTCACCGGCGAGTGCATTGTTCAGGAAATACAGGCCGTTCGCGCTGGAAATCTTGTAGTCTTCGCCCTTTCCGTCCAATCGCTTTGCAAAGACGGTGCCACTGTATTTGGGGCCAGAAGCCGAGCCACCGGTAGAATCTTCTGTTCCACCAGAACCGCCGTTCGGGTATACCGTGTAGGTAACGCCGTCCTTATCAACGATTGTGACCGTTCCGTCCTCGTTCTTCGTCCATGTGGAGCCATCGCCGCCTGTCATTGTAGAACCGGCAGGCTTATTGTTGATGAAATCCAAGCCCTTATCGCTGCCGATTTCGTACTTATCGCCATTCTTGGAGATACCGTACATTTTCTTGGCAGTGTCGTTTACGGCAGCGGAAAGCTGCGACACATCGAATCCGAACTGTTTGAAAAGCTCTGCGTTTTCCTGAATGATCTGACGGAGTTCCGGCGTTGCGTTTTTCCAGATATCCTGCAAGATCTCGCCAATGCCGCGTGTCTTCTCCTTGATGGATTTCAAAAAATCTTTGTAGGCCGTTTCCAGATCGTCATACCGCTCGTTGATCGTTTTCTTCTGCGCTTCCAGTTCGGCCAGTGCGGCCTCATAAGCCATGTTCGCCTTGAAGTCCTCAAGGTCTTTCTTGGCCTCGTCCAAGGCTTCCTGTGCGCTGTCAACCTCCTTCTGGTCAGCCACCCACTCCCATTGACCGGTACGGGCATTAAATTGCCGGACGGTCCGCTCGTTCTGCGCGTTAGCAAGCTTGGCCTGTGCCTGTTGGACTGCGAGAATTTTTTCCTCTAGCGTAAGCTGCTCGTCGCGAGTTTCCTTCTCCTGTTTAAGCGACTCGATCTGTTTGTCGATTTCGTCCAGTTCATTTTGTCGCTGCTCAGAAAGGTCGGAAAGCTTGTCCGCCATAACGTCTTGCAGTTCGTTCAGCAGATCATCTGTGCTTTTCAGAGTGCCATTGATTTTTTCCTGCCACTCCCACCATTCAGCAGAGAGCGCGTTGATGTCTGCTTGACTGCCGCCGATGGACCGCAGATACTGCGCCTGCGCATGGAGTGCCTGCTGAATCTGCCGCATTTTGTCCTTCTGCGTGTCTTCGCTGGCATTCTGCTTTTCCAGCAAAGTCAGCTCGGATTTCAGCAACTCGACCTTCTGCTTGTGCGCTTCAAGATTTGCATCGGTGGAGCTGCCGCCAACATCGGTTGAAGTTCCGGTATAGTCGGAGGTGTACTTTGAAAGCTCCTCCATCTGCCTCTTGTACTCTTCCTGCTGTTTTTTATAGTACTCAGAGGACTTCTTCAGCAGGTATTGAGAAGACCACTGTGCATAGTCTTCCGCGTCCTTCTTCCAGTTCTTCCCCGTCTGCTGATTGAAAAGCCAGCGCATATTGAATTCCTGATTCTCAGCCGACCATGTGTTGGAGGTCATACCGGGAATCAGGCCGATCATCTGTTGAATCTGTTGAGACGTAATAATTGCCGAGGAACCGACGGTCTGAATCTGCGCGATCAGGTTATTGTAGTTTGCCGTCGCAGCCGCATTTTGCAGTTCCAGCTCTTTTTTCGCCAGATCTGCAAGGGCCGTATTTGTGGTGAGCGCCTTTTTCGCGTGCTCGGTCAATTTTCCGTTTGCGTCGAACAGGGACTTCGTAAGTTTTGCAGCGGCGGTATTTGCGTCATAGGTTGCGACCTCGACATCTCCAAGCGCGCCAGTCATATCGTCTGCGCTGCCGGCGGCCCCATCCTCTGCATTTTTAAGCTTCCATGTACCGTCCGCCGCTTTTTCGCAGGCACTCCGATATTCCCACGTTCCGTCTGCAAGCTGTACAAAGCCCTGCGCAAGTCTGGTGTTTGCGCTGTCGATATATCCGAGTTCATCAGCCAGTTTTGCGGATTCCTCAGCCGTCAGCCCGGTATTATTTGCAATGAATTGAATCGCGTCTCCGGCGGACAGTGATGAAACTTCAATTTCCTGCGCAGCCGCGGCGAGGCGCAGATAAGCGTCTGCCTGCTCGTCGCTCACTTCCTTTGTCTGAATCATGTTTTGCAGGTCGGCAAGATACTGCTGGGCATTTTTCTTCTGTGCATCCGTCAGCTTGTCGTAAGACGAAGCCCATTCATCCACCTTTGTAAACGCTTCATCGGTACTTTCCACTACAGCGCTGATCTGGATTCCGAAGGTTCCCAGCATGGAAAGCATTTTCTCCAAAGCCTGAGATTCCGTCAAGCCTTCAAGCTTGCCCCAGTCGAAATTCGGGATCGTCTTTGCAATCGCGTTGGCTGCGGCGAGTTCTGAATTGTAATTTGCCCGCGCGGCAGATACCGTTTCATTTGAAATTGCCGCACCGCTGATTTTGGAAGTATAGTATTTCTTTCCTGTATCATCATAGTTTTCTATGACCGAGTTATTCCCTGAATATCCGGTAATATGACCGGCTCCATACAGCTTTTTTCCCGTATGCTTTGCAATTTCTTCAAGGGTATCCAGATAAGCCTCCGCGATTTCCTTGTTGTTGGAAAGCTGTGCATACTCGTCCTGCCACTGCCCCGTTCTGTCCGCAGGTTCGACCTGTTCAAGTGCCCGAAGCTTATCCGTATATTCCTCCAGCGCTTCCTTCGTTTTCTGGATCGCCGACCGGTTTTCCTCCCAGTCCTGATTGAGTTTATCAATCGACGGATGTGCTGCGGCATAGGCCTTCTGAGCCGCCTGAACCGCGACGACGATGCCGGTAATGGCCGCGCCGATCCCAAGCAGCCACGGACTGAGCGAACCGAGCTGGAGCACGGAGCCGACCCGCTGAAAGCTTTTGACAGCCGCTGCAATGGCGAATACACCGGTTTCAGCAGCAGCAAGCGTCAGGATTATATGGCCGAGGTCCGTGTCCAGCAGCTCCACCAGTTCGGTCACAGTCTCAAGCCCGCCCTTCACAGATTCTGTCTCGATCATGTGGTTGACAAGCTCCGTCCACTTGTTGTCAAGGATATTCGCTTTACTCTGCCATGAATCGAGCATGGTGCCGATCTCGCGGTCGGCGCTTCCGGCAGAAGTTGTCACCTTGTCCAGCATTTCAAGGTACATATCGTAATGCTGAATCAACGCGTCGAGCTGATTTGTGCGGAGCTTGCCGCCGAGATCAGATTCGAACTGTGCAAGCTCGGCCTGCGTCAGAACGCCCTCTTTGTATGCCTTTGCAAGACCCGCGACGGCCTCCATGGGATTTACAATGCTGCCTGTAGCCTGCGCCGCTTTCATGGCGTCTTCCGAATACGTCCAGAGGATCTGGCTCAGACTCTCGATCTCATCCTTTGTCCATGTGATGCCGTCTTCCAGTTCGGTTTCGGTATCGCCCATGATATTCAGGATCAGTGCACGCATGGCGCGGGCCGCCATAGAACCGGATTCCTGCGTTGCGGCTGTGATCGTGCCGAGTGCCGCCGTCAGCTGCTCTGCGGTCATGTTTGCCATCGATGCAACGTTCGCGACGAGCGGGAAGCCCTCGGCGATTTTCTGAATCTCGGTCGCATATTCGTTCTCGATTGTATTAGCCGCGTCCAGCACCTTCGACAGCGCCGCAACATTGCCCTCCAGTTTGAACGCTGCATCGGCAGACAACAGGAATTTATTTGCAGTATCGGCATTCACATCTCCGACAAGCTGCGTTTTTGTCGCAAGTTCCGCCATGTCCTCCGACATTTCTTTATAACCGGCTTTGGAGAATGAACCGACGCTGCTTAGATAGTCTGTAACCGAGACGCCGTATTTGGATGCTACGTCATAGCCGTGTTCTCCGATCTTCGACATCTGCGCATCGGTATTGTTTGTGACCTTCTGAATGGCCGTCAGTTCGGTATCAACATCCTTCATGGTTTCCAGCGCAGCCTTCAATTCCTGCACAAGCGCGTTCACAGCATCCCGTGTAAGCTGCCAGACCGTAAGCTGTGGGAACAACCGCCCGAAGGAATCAACCAGACCGTCGCTCTGCGTCACGGCCTGTTCGGTCGCGTCTGCCGCATCTGATGCCGCGCCTGCATACTCCCGTGCACCCCGCGCAGCATCTGTCCAGTCCACGTCGATCACAGGCCCCTGCGCTGCCGTTGGGCCGTGTGACGTTCCCTGACCAAACACCTCGTAATCGCCCGCTTTCAGCATGGGGACGCTCTGCCCGGCCGCACTGGAAGCACGGATTCGCTGCATCTGCGCATACAGATCGATCAACTGCCGAATCTGGCCTGCGCGGTCTTCCAACGCGCTGTTTCCGGCGGTCAGCCGCGCAAGAAACTGTGCGTCAGCGTCCGATTCCTGTCTCTGCGCATCTGCCATCTGTGAAACCGCCTGCGCAGCGGTCCCCGCCGCAGAAGCCTGTTCTTCCGTCGCAGCCGTTGTTTGCCTGCGGACAGCCAGCGCCTGCATTTCTGCCGAAGCAGCCTGATTGACCTGCGAAATATACTGCAAAAGCGCCTGCACCGCCGCCTGTGCAGAATTGCCCATGCCAGAAAAGGCCGCTGCATTCTGCCCAAGCTGCGCGTCAAGTTCCTGCAAGCCAGTGCGCATCTGCTGAACGGCATCAGAAAGCTGCTCCAGCGCTGCCGCGCCCGCCGTGTCTACCTTTACAGAAATCTTCTGATTTTTCAGGCTGTTTATGTCCGCAATAAGCTTATCAAGCTGTGCACGCAGAACCTCTACCTGAATCTGTACTGTGTTTTCATTATTTGCCATTCTTATATTACTCCTTCACCTTGAATCCGCTTTCCGTCAGAGACTTTGCCAGCGCATCCCGCACAAGCCCGGTTCCGATTGCAAGTTCCTGCGCTTTCTGATGGAACGGGC
>OFMD01001121.1_pt1 | contig 18070 bp, 6 predicted proteins | sample 1541211 | NCBI WGS metagenome assembly OFMD01 (sample SAMN04209231, study PRJEB22552) | human gut metagenome | biome: gut; material: feces | host: Homo sapiens | place: USA: Oklahoma | reverse complement strand
TTCAGTATCATTTCTTTTGTTATAAATTTTACAAATAAAAAGAAATAACCGCCCCTAGCTACCAACTAAAGCGGTTATAACTTTAACTTCTATTGGGAGCGACCGTCTGTCGTTTCCCTCTTTTTGTATCTATAATATAACATAAAATCAAGCCGGTGTCAAGTATGCCCTTGTCGGTATCTCTCAGTTTCCTCAGCGCAAAAGCAAGCCTGCGGTATCTCATATAATCCCTGAGCTTCATTCCCGATATTTCGCCGAATTTCCTTGAAACATAGTATTCCGAGTAGCCGAGCGTCTGCGACAGCCTGCCGAGCGTCAGCTTTTCGTCCTCACCGCTTCTGATACACCTGTCTATGTCGTCAACGATATTCTGAATATTCATATACCATTCGTTTATCCCGTTCATCTGTTTTTCTCCCGTACAGCTTTCTTCCATCTTTTCGACTGTATTCATTTTATCACAAACGAGCAAGCCGAAACTTGATACGGCTTGCTGTTTTTACTGAAGGCAGCACAGTATTTTCATATCAGATCAAGATAAGTCTTGAGATCGCCGACAAACTGATTTCCGCACCGTGCAAGCTCACCGAGCACTCGATCGGTTCCTTTTTCGGTCGTATACCAGTTTTCTTTGGTGATGTTATAGCAATGTACGGGGCAGACCGTCATATCAACATTCGGGAAAGCCATTTGATACAGCATTAAGCATCGGCGAGCATGAAAGGCTTTACAAACAATTATACCGCTTTTTATCATTATGCCCTTTTCATCAACGGCTTTACGAGAAAGAAATGCGTTATCACGGGTATGCCCCGACTTGCTTTCTTCAATGATCGCAGTCTGCGGAACGCCGTTTTTTACGAGTACATCTGTAAAAAACTCGCAGTCTGACCGGTAATCGCCACTATAAATTTCCGCTTTTGAGCGGACGCCGTGCCATTTTTCCTCTTTAACGCTTACTCCTCCTGACGGGACTATCCAATCAGTCAAACCTTGTCGGTATAATTCTGCGGCATATTCGGGCTGTTCGGGGTGTGAGCCGCCCGGCAGAAAAATCGCATCGACCTTTTGAGGTTCTCCTGACACAAAGATATAATCTGAAATATCTGTGATGATCCGGTTTGGCATAGGGGTTCTCCTCTTAGTTTTTTTGTAAAAGAAAAATGCGTGATCGATACAGCTTGCTGTTTTTACTACTCTTCCGGCGTAAAGAACACATTCCCGTCATCGTCTGTCGTAAATACCGTGAAGCCGGTATAGCACACATTTCCGTAAATGTCGTTGATAACAAAGCTGTATCTGTAGTCGCCTGCAGGCAGATTGACAAACTCTATCATATTGTCGCCGCTGTAGGTGCATTCATCGCCCTCCGCTTTGCCTGCAAAGTTACCCTCGCTGTCGTAGGTGTTGAATATCGGCACTATGACATCTCCCTCTTTAAGCGGAACAACGCTTCTTGCCGACTCGCCGTTTTCGTTTACGCCGTCCCATGTTCCAAGCGCCGTTATGTCATACGCATTGCCGTCCTGCGTCATAGCTATACGCAGATTTGTTTCCTTGCCGTTGAGCTTTACGGGAGATGTGTAAACCGAGCTATTTCCGTTCTTCTCCACTATGAACATAGGGATAAGATTATTCTCAATCATATACCACTGCCCGCTGAAATTATCCTCGACCAGTCCTGATGAGAAATCAACCTTTGTACTCTGGTCAACACCGAATTCGATAAGCTCACCCGTTTCTTCGTCAACACGGTAAACCGAGCAGTTTACGCTCGCAAGGTTGTTTATAGTATCGTCCGTAACATTGAAGTAGAACGTTCCCTCATCGTCAAGCACAGGGCCGACATCTATCTGCACACTGCTCTTATCACCGCAGAAGCCCATGTTGTCGGTCTTGTTGTTGTAATGCTCCCAGTTGCTCTCGTAGTCGGAATAATCCCCGTCGCTCCAGTACACCGCACCGTCCGCAAGCCATGTTTTTTCACCGCTGTACCCGTCCGTACTGCCGTTTTGTGCGCCGTATGCGATTCTGTCAACAAACGTCATATAGTACGGGCTTACGCACACCTTGCCGAATGTGGCAAGCTCAGTAGAGCCTGAAACGCCGAACGGATAGTAGGTCGAAAGCCCCGTTGAGCCGTCCTTGTCCTCGCCGTAGATGTTATACACTACCGCCTTTTCAAGCGCCGACATAACCTTGTCCGCCTTGTCGCCCGATACCGTAGCCGCTATCATAGAGCCGAGATCCACCATGTTGGTATATCCCTCTGTATCGTTGTTACTGCCGTATGCTCTTACGTTATAGATGCTTCTTACCGCATTTGCAAGCAGTGCAGGGTCGGAAGAAATATCGTTCATTTCCTCGGCGGCGTCATTCACTGCCTTTACAAGCTCGTCTATTCGGCTGAGATCCGTTATCGAAAGCGTAGCCTCGCCGCCTGCACCGATAGCCTCGCACGATGCCATAAAGCTGTCAGCGACCGTCTTTCCAAGCTCTGCTGTATCCGCTGTCGGATTACTTTCCATAAAGCCTGCTATCTCGGTATAATCCCAGCCGTAACCCGGCTCCGTTTCCTCAGACGCAAACATATAGTCTGCGTGCGGAACAAGCATATTCGCCGTTTCGATCGTTGCCATAAGGCAAGCGTCAAAGCCGATGAACGCAAACTTATCCGTCATCTTATCGTATATTGAGGTAAGTGCAGTGTCTATCTCCTCAAGCGACAGCGAATCGTTCTCGTTAAGCTCGTCGAAGCACACGCCGCTTATACTTCCTCCGCCGTGGTTCCAGAAGATAAGCCCCATTTTAGCCGCCGCATAGTTTTCTATACCCCAGCTGAGAAAATCGACAAGCACGTCCTCCTTGCCCATATTGACAGATTCTTTTTCATCGATAAGGCTTATTTCTCCGCCAGTTACAACATAACGCTGTGTCTTTTCGGCAGAGATGCCGTATGTATCCGCCCACGCTCCGGCACCGCCCGTCTGAATGACGAACTTCACGTTCCCGCTTTTTGACCCTGCGATCATTTCCTCAATGTCGCCGCTCGCAAGCCCGTTCTCGCTTTCAAGGTCGCTTCCGCACATATACACGAATACCGTCTGTGTGCCGTCCTCACCCATAGGCTTTTCGGCTTCACGCTGTTTTCTCGTAATGCTTATCCCGTCCGAGCCGCTGAACGTCAGCTTTGACGCACGACTGCCCGTAACACTTCCCTCATATTTATTATCACTGCCTTCGCTGCTTTCCGAATTGCCGCCGTCACTCGTCTGTCTGTTGTCGCTTGCCGTGCTGTCGGAAATCTCCTCCTCATCGTCAAGGCAGCCGCTCGAAAGCACAGCCGTTGCAAGTACCGATACCGCAAGCAGTGTCCGTAATATCTTTTCGCTTGTTTTTCTCATAAGCTCTCCTTTTCTCTTAGCCGTAATTATAACCATATTCTCACATATTAATTATAATCGTTTTTCTCGGCAATTGCAATTAAAAGGCACAAAAGGCATTTATTCGGCTGAAAACGGTAATTCTCCTCCCAAGCCGCCCGAGTAAGTCCTAACTAACCTAATTTTTACAAAAAAATTTTCAAAAACCTCTTGACAAATGCCGAAGTATCGGTTATAATAAAATCAACAAATCAGTAAACGTTACTGATTTCACCAACAACAATAAGGAAATAAAGATTTTAATGCTATGAAAGGATAGGTAATTTACTATGAAAAAGTGGGTATGTCCGGTATGCGGTTACGTTCATGAGGGAGATACACCTCCCGAGTTCTGCCCCCAGTGCAAGGTTCCCGGCAGCAAGTTCACAGAGCTTAAGGAAAACGATAAGCTTGTATTTGCAGACGAGCACAAGGTAGGCATTGCAAAGGCAGTTGAGGATGAAGAGATCATCGCAGGTTTAAAGGCTAACTTTGAGGGCGAATGCACAGAGGTAGGTATGTATCTCGCTATGGCAAGAGCCGCTCACAGAGAAGGTTACCCCGAGGTAGGTCTTTACTACGAAAAGGCAGCTTGGGAAGAGGCTGAACACGCTGCAAAGTTTGCAGAGCTTTTAGGCGATGTTGTAAGTGCATCGACTAAGGAAAACCTTGAAAAGAGAGTTGCCGCAGAGCACGGCGCTACACAGGGCAAGCTTGACCTTGCTAAGAGAGCAAAGCAGTTAAATCTTGACGCTATCCACGACACAGTTCACGAGATGGCTAAGGACGAGGCCCGTCACGGCAAGGCTTTCGAGGGTCTGCTGAACAGATACTTCAAGTAAGCCGCACCGGATTCGCCTTTTTCAAAATTCTGCTTACCGCAGGACAGCGAAACGGCGGCATCACAAAAAAGCAATAAACAAACTACAGCCGTAAGCACTCTCGCTTACGGCTGTTTCATATTATCCAAAATCGCTTTACCTGCATATTTTGTCGTTGCAGAACGAAACCCACGCACCGAAATGCGTGGGTTTCTTGCACATATCAAACGTTTACCTTAACAAAAATCACTTTCTTCTTTTTTTCGTGATTATTAAAGTACCCGTAGCCAGAATTGCAACGTCCACAACTATTGCAATGCCTTCAGCACCGGTATTTGCGTTGTCCTTAGAAGGATCGTCCGTTATCGTCGAAGACGTTGTAGATACATTGAGATAAATATAATCGCTGTAATTATCGCCGCTGTACGCTCTTATCCTGACTTTGTACACACTGTCTGCATTAAGACCGTCCAGTGTCAGAGATACATTTTCATTTCCCTCAATCGTCTTTGACTTCCACTCATTGTCGATATACCATTCTACAATATAACCGTCTGCATCGGCATATCTGTCCCATTTAAGAGTTACTGTAGTATCTGTTGCAGAGTCTTTTTTAAAGCCCTCCGCCACAGGCATCTCAAGTATATCGGTAAAGTTGCTCTTATATGAGCTTCCGCATAAACGGCACTTATAAAGCGTATATCCCTTTTCGGAATATGTCGGATCTACCGTGCTTGTATCGTACTTATGTCCTGTTGCCGCAATAACCTTTGTTTCCTTATGATTGCATACTGTACACACTGCAGTCTGTTCTCCGTCAGTCAGACAACCGGCTTTCTTTGTTACCTTCCATTCACCGAATTGGTGACCCTTGGCTTTGATAGTCTGCGTTTGTTTATAGTCACATTCGGTGCAGTGTCTTTCCTTATAACCGTTTTCGGTGCAATTTGCATCTGTGCCTTTCCACTGTGTAAACTTGTGTCCGAAATTGCCATACTCAAAAACAGCCTCATCGTCTGTACCCTTGCTTGACAGTCCGCATTCTGCGCAGGAAGTATAGTATACAGCCTTTGCAGTGCAGGTTGCCGCAGATTTAAGATACTTGTCACTTGCCGTCTTAGCCGTAAATGCGTGGGCTGTCATTTCGCCGTATTCAGCACCGCAGTCCTCGCATATTGCCTTTGCAGTGCAAGTAGCCTTGCCGCCGTGGCAATCCTTTGTTTCGATGTGTGTGCTGTCGTTAGCGCAAACTCTTGTATGAGTTCCGTCACCGTTAGATACCCACTCACCGTACTTGTGTCCGAGTGCATCTCCGTACTCGAACGTTGCCTCATCGGCTGTACCCTTGCTTGACAGTCCGCATTCTGCGCAGGAAGTATAGTATACAGCCTTTGCAGTGCAGGTTGCCGCAGATTTAAGATACTCAGGCGCTTTTATATGTGCATAGCTGTGCGGCTTCGTTTCACCATACTCCGCACCGCATATTTCACACTTTGCCTTTTCGGTGCAGGTAGCCTCTCCTCCGGAATGCTCACATTCGGTTATCGTAGCCGTTACAACGTCCGACTTCATCGAAACTCCCGCCGTTGTAGCATTGCTGTAGGTAAGACGGCAGTAGTACCTGCCCGTTGTGAGATTTTCGAGCGACAGCTTTCTGTCTGTAGCGCCCTCTATCACTGTTTCGTAGCCGTTTTCATCAATGCCGATCCACTGATAAGCAACATTTGCGTCGACCTCGCCTGAATACCACGGCACTGCACTTATTTGAAGTGACGGTATGTCGCCGGGATAATAGCCGTTGGTGTAATATACATTATTCCTCGGCTGAATTATCTGCATCGGACACACCCGTACCGTAAGGCCGCTTGTCGATGACGCCGTTGCCTTATTAAGACTGTATATATCTATCCACTCTTTTGTTCCTCTGTCCTGTACCCAGAAGCCGGGATCGATATAATCGGCTATCACCTTATTGCTGACCTTAGTTATGATTTCGGCAAACCCACCTGACGAAATGGATACATTACCGCCGTTTATAGTAAGGCAATTTATATTGTTTGCGGCCATTGTAACATTTCCGCCGTTTATGGTCACATTGCTGCCTGTTGCAAGCCCGTCAAATGTGACATCACCGCCCCTCACTATGAATGCGTCTTGATTCTCAAACGCTGTCACCGCACAACGTCCCGTAACCGTCAGCTTTGCCTTGCCGTTTATGATGATCGGACGTGAGAACGCTGTACGAACTGCGTACTTGAGCGTGAAGTTACCTTCGGTTATGACTAACTGACCGCCGTATCCGTTCTTGTTATAAAGCGGATATAAGGTACAGCCCTCGTTTTCGCTCTTCTGAGCGTCTTTCGCAGCCTCGTCAAGATCGTTATAATACTTGACATCGTCGCCCTTTGTTATCTTTGCATTGAACTTGCTCTCGCATATCTCGCAATATGTCGGCTTAGTAATATTACCTGCGGTTTCCTTGTCCGCTGTAGGATCGACCACCTGAGAATGATCACAGTCAACAAGGTCTATGCTTACAGTGTTCGACTTTATTTCATAGCCGTCACCGGTAGTAACTACGAAGTATATCTCGGCAGCATCGCTGTCGCCTGCCTTATCAATTATTTCGTCTGCCGACAATTTAGCGTCCTTTACAAGTGCGCTTAAGCTGCTATAAATTATATCTCCGCTTACATAGGAGTTTATACCGTATCTCTTACTTACATACGAGTCGTTCAGGTTCGAGCCGTGAGCAAGAGCAAGGTTGAACTTCAGCGTGGGGTTTGCGTTGCTGTTGCGATACAGCTTGTTTATTTCTGTGCTAAGCGTTGCTTGTACTATCGGTGCCTTAGCAACGGTAACACCGCTTGCTTCCGACATCTCACGTTCTTTAAGCGTCAGCCATGCACCGCCCTCTGTTTTCTTATACGCATAGCCGTTGCCGAGAATATCTGTTATCTTGCCATCTTTTACCGTAATGTTATCATATTGTCCGCCGCTGAGCTTAACATCTCCGCCGTTTACGGTGAGATATGCGATTCTTGTGGCTTCTTCGGCAGTCAACCTGGAGCCCGGCTCGGCAATTACAGCGAAAATATTGGCGTTGCCCCTAAGTGTCAGCTTACCGCCATCGGCGACCTTTACTGTATTATACAAGATGGCGTTATCGCCATTTGCAATAAGTGTAACATCACCTGTAACAGGGAGGTAGTCTGTATCATAAACGGAAGACATCAGCATTGTTATTGTTGCACTTGCAACGCTGTTTGCCTTGGCAAACGCCTTTCCCAGATCTTCCTTAACAAAATATTCTGTCTTTTCCGCTCCGTTCTCGGTATAGCTTACGCTTGCAGCGATCAATGAATTGCAGTATATGCAACGGTTATCTCTGCCCACACCGTCCGGGTGGTCGCATCTTATTATTCTTACGTTATCGAAGTTTGACGAAGCGTTTGCTTTCAGAGCGCTGTACAGCTGAGAATCGACACGGCTGCCGCTCGCTAAAATTTGATAAAGATAAATTTCACTTGAGCAGTCTATATTAGCGATATTAGCATTCGTGATACTTGCCAGCTGTTTAAGCAGAACACCGTCTTCTAAAATCAGCGTGTCAATTTTCAGCGTTTCAACATAGGAGGAGAAGTATGTGGCATTTAATTTCACATTCTGGCAAACTACGCTGACCTCTCCCGAGAAAGTAACAGTGCCGCCGTCCATGCTAAATCCATTTTCAACCCCAAAAGTACACTTACTGTCACTGCGTATAGTGATTTGGGTTCCGGATCCGTTAAAGCTATTGATATAGACACCAAAGCCGTTCATATCGACAGTAAGTTCTCCGCCGTTTACGTTAATGTCAGTATTTCTATCGAAGAAATCTCTGAGCATTTTCAGCGTACAGCCCTTGTTTTCGTTCTTTGCCGCAAACTCAAACGCTTCCGTAAGTTTTGTAAAGTATTTTACCGTTGTTCCGGTCTCACTCTTTACAGTGACTGCAGCATACATCTTTGCATTGCACTCGTTGCATACACCTTCCGCATTGATCTCACTGTGTGCACACTGATAACCGCAGCCGCACCTTCCTGTTTCGTCATACACATGCTTGCTGTGGTCGATTACCGTAAGTGAATTATCGCTTTCCGAAACCTTGCTTGCGTCAAACAGCTTTCCGTCGCTTGTCGCAAACGCCTTGTTCTCGCCGAGCAGATCTTTCAGTGCCTTGCCCTCTGCGCTTACATCTATGCTGCTGAATGTACCGCTGTTTATAGTGACCGTACCTCCGCTGACGCTCAGCTTATTATAAGTACCGCCGTTTATAACAGTCTTGCCGCCGCTTACGCTGATACTGTCATCGTTGATAGTTATGTCATCAAACGTTACCGTGCCGCCCGTTACAGCTATGAGATATCCCACCGAGCTTCCCGGATACTTCGATAATGTACAGCCGTCATCTCCCGTGATCTTGACATTTCCGCCGCTTACTTTGATCACAGCAGATGCACTTCCCGTTTTCTTGAATAAAACGGTAAAGCTGCCCTGTGTGATCTCACAGTCTCTGTTCACACCTCTGTATAATTCTAATGTACAGCCGTTGTTCTCCTCAAGCTGTGCCGCTTCAAATGCTTCGGGCACATTGTCGGTATAGCATGCCTTGTCGCCGTTTGTTTTAACAAGTATCGCATTTATGCTGGCATCACATAACGAACAACGATAGTAATCATACTCGTCTGTCGTTAATGCGTCATACGGATGCGTACAGGTCGCCATTTCAAACTCGACATCATTCGTCACATACTCATATCCGTTCAGCGTGATAACAAGATGTGCCTTTACAGTGCCGTCAGTATCGGAAATTTCACTTGCATTTGCAAACGTAGATGAATTTCCGCCGAAGTCGCTCTCTCTTATTAAGGTATCGCCGACATATAAACCGACTGTGACCTTATTGGCATCACTTACCGTGTATCCGTCGCTTGTCTTAACATTGAATTTAAATGAGATCTGCCGTGCACCTCCGCCGTTGCGGTACAGCACAGTCTTATTTGCTGTCGCCGTTGCGCTCTTTATCGGCGCTGTCCTTACTTCTACATTAGCTATATCCTGCTTTTCACGCTCTGCAATAGTAGACCAGATGCCGGAATCGATAAAACTCCAATAGGCATAGCCGTCCGCAAGAAGCTGTCCTACGTTTCTGCCCTCGCCGTAAACCTGTAAGCTGTAGAATTGACCGCCTTTAATTACAGCGTTACCGCCGTCTTTAATTATGAAGTCAGAGAAAGTACCACCGTTGATTTCCGCATTGCTGCCGTTGCAAACGGCAACACGTTTTATTAAGCCACTGCCGTTAACGGTCAGCTTACCGCTCGTTACTTCTATGGAATACCATACATCAGTACCGGGTTGTGAGAGCCTTTTACCGTTCAGTTCAAGCGTAACATTGCCTGTAACAGCTATCGTATCTGTAATATCGTCCGTGATGTTCTTCTGCAGCGTTACAGTAGCCGTACCTACCTCATTAGCCTTGTCAAAAGCGTCATAAATATCGCTGAACAGATCCGTCTCTTCGCCGCCGTTTGCCGTATAGCTTACAGTTGCAACGATTTCCTCATTGCAGTAATTGCAAACATTTGCATCGTTTAAATTAGGACGACCCATATTGTTTTTATGGTCGCATACACCAAAGACTAAATCAGTACCTTCGGTCCGATTTTTAACACTGTCATAATAACAAGGTTCTCCCTTTTCAAATACGCTGCTTCCGCTCGCCATCACCTTGCCTATATTATAACCGCTGTCTGCATTGCAAGTGAAACTGCCGAACCTACCGCTTACGATAGAGATGTTATATTCGCTTTCACCGGAGCGGTTGTCAAACATAGCTAAAGAATCGGCATTAACATCATTGATGACCGCTTCACCGCCGAAAATTCTCAGTGCACCGATTCTTGCACCGTCTATAACAGTCTTTCCGCCTTCTGTTGACAGTTCATCAATATAGCCATCGGTACTGTTTACTGTAAGCGTACCGCTAAATGTTCTTACTCTTCCCAGCTTGATTTTACCGTCAATTGTAACCTTAGCGTCAGCTCCGTTTACATTGATTGTGCTTAGCAGATTTTCTGCATCGGCTTGTTTTACCGAAGAAGTGAAAGTCACGTCTCCGCCTTTGACATCGGAATTATAATATACCTCTTTACCGTTAAAGTCAACAGTAAACTTGCCGCCCGTCACGGTAATGGATATATTAGAAGTAGATACTCCTTCAGAAATCAGCTTTACAGTGCTGCCCTCGTTCTCCTGTGCCAGCTTTATGGCACTCTCTATATCCGCATAGCCTAACGGCTCACCGTCAGCCTTTATTACCTGAGCGTCCATTCTGAGACCACATATACCACAGAATACCCCTCCGTCGTTGTTTTTCTCGGTAAAGCTATCCTCCGGGTGCGAGCAGGTCGCAAGTGTAAGCTTAAGCACATTCGACTTATATTCGTATCCGTCACACTTCAGTACAGTGTAATATTCAACCTCACCGTCTTCCGCTACAATCTCACCGATTTTATAACCGAATACCGTATACCAGTTATCAGAAAACTCAGAATCTTTACTGTGATTATTGCCGTTTACATAGTCCGAATAGGTTATCTGCTTTGAAGCGTCCGCCAATTCGTATGTAACATTGACGTCTAAATTTTTCGCTCCGTTACGGTATACAACAGGAGTTCCTCCGCCGTACCACGCAATACTTGCGCTCTTTATCGGCGCTTCTTCTACACTCAACGGTTTATCGTTGTTATTCAAACTGCTATAAACGCTCTCTGCACGTTCTGCAATTGAAAGCCATGCACCGCCGTCCACTTTATAAGCATAACCGTCAGCCAGAACAGATTCAAGATTGCCGTTAAGTATCTCGATGTCGTTGAATTTACCGCCGCTGAGTTTTGCGTTACCGCGAACGGACAGACCTCGTATAGTGCCGCCGCCTATTTCTGCGTTGCCTCCTTTTTTAACTGACACAGAATTGAAGTATCCACCGCCGTTAATGACTAATTTTGAGTTTTCATTAACGTAAATAGGTGTATCCATATCGCCATCGCCGTTTACAGTAAGCGTGCCACCGTCAGATACCGATATACGCGCTATGCCATAACGACCACCCAGTGTTTTACCGTTCAGTGCAATCGTTACATTGCCCGTAACGGTAACGTCCCGTTTACTTTCGCTGTCTGTAATATCCTTATACAGCGTTATAGTAGCCGTACCTATCTCATTAGCCTTATCAAAAGCGTCATAAATATCACCGAACAGTTCTGTCTTTTCGCCGCCGTCTGTATAGCTTACGCTTGCGGCAAACTCAGAGTTACAGTATTTGCATACGCCGTCATTAAAGGCATAACTGCCGTCCTCATTCTTATGCTCGCACTTTGTGACCAGATAATAGCTTACAGTTCCGTTTTCGGAGTCAAAATTATTTTTTTCGGCTATATCGCTGTATAATAAAGCCTTTGCTGTTTTCTCCGCAGTCGGATCTGTCGGATTGTCGTAGCTTATCACACGCACACCGCTTGCGATTACGTCCTTTAATTTAAACTGTCCGAGATTGATATTGCTGTAAGTACCTCCGCCTATAGTAAGCTTTGCGTCAGTTGCGTCTTCGCTTACAAATAAATTATCAGCACCCGCATTATTGTCAACATTGACGCCTTCGCTGACAGTTACGGTACCGCCTGATATAGCAATACTATCAAATCCGGCGCTTGAGCCCTCAGGTAATGTAAGAGAACCGCTCTTCACATTAACCTTGCACCTGATGAACATATAACCTTCAGCAATAACATCTGCACCGTCAATAGTTATTGTCTGGTTGTAATCATAGATAGTACCATAATTACTTGTGGTAATAGTAAACTGACCGTTTGACAGCGTAACCCTACTATTGATCTTACCGCTTGTTACAAGAGTGAAAACACAGCCCTTGTTTTCAGCCTTATCGGCATATAATAAGCCATCTTCAATGCTGTCAAAATATTCGTTAGTAGTACCGTCGGCTGATGTCACCTTTGCAAAAAGCACAGCACCGCACGCACACTTGGTATTTGTTTCGGTGTATGTATGAGTATGCTTTACAACCGTGACTTTTCTAATTCCTTTGCTGAGTGTCACCGCACTGCCGTCAACTATACTTTCGGGGAGAGTTGTGAATTCTTGTACGGTCGCAAATGCATAACCCTTTGCAAGCAGAGTGTTTACAGGTGTGCTGTTGCTTTCCTCGCCGCAGATGGTGTTGTACCTTCCGCCGTATAAAGCTACACCGCTTGCGTGTGCAATATAAACATTCTCAAATATGCCGCCGTATATTTCGACACACTTAGCACTGTTAATGACTAAATTGAGTACATCTGCGGCTGAACTGCCGCCGTCTGCAGTACCGTTTATAAGCGTACCGCCGTTTACACTAAAAGGTGCGTCTATGCATCCGTAGTAGGTGCTTTTCCTGCTGTCCTTAAGGTACAGCACACCACCGTTATTTACACTTATATCCGCCTCTCCGCCGAGTGAATATCCGTTCACATCGACAGTAACTGTTGTATTGCCGATTTCTGCGTTCTGTGTTATCTCGCAGTGCTTATACAATGTCAGCGTACAACCGTTGTTTTCCGCCGATAATGCCGCAGTAAAAGCGTCGTCTATATTATCGAAATACTTCGCTGTTCCCACGCCCGAAACGCCCGCAGTAAGCTGATATTTGCAGGTAGAGCATACACCCGTTTTGCTGTCAACATCCGTATGACCGCACCGCTTACCGCAAATCGTACGCTTGCCCGTTGTGCTGTCGTAACTGTGATCTTCATGTGGTATTACAATAACAGTTGTTGCAAAACCGTCTTTCAACAGTGTTTTTGAGCCGTCTATCGGCTCAGGATTGGGAGACTTCATAAACATACGGTTCTCAGCCAACAAAGTCAGTATTTCTGCGTTTGCTCTGTCCCCGCCGCCGTTATAGCATATTGTTTTGAAAGCTCCGCCGTGAAGAATTACGTTACTGCTTGCATCGTTTATATTGAGTGTTATAGCAAATGTACTATAGCAGTCAAATGTACCTGCACCTACCGACACAGTTCCCATAGCGCCGCATTTTTCGTCAAATGTCAGCTTACCGCCGTTCGCTACTTTGAAATCGCCATAAATACGATTATTTTTTCCCGATCCCGTAACGGTTATATCTCCCGAAACAGTTAACGTACCTACATTGGCTTTCTCAGCGATCCACAGCGTGAACTTACCGCTGAGTGTTGTATAGCTGCCTGTATAATTCTTGTATACTCTTAATGTACAGCTGGTGTTTGCTTCTCTGTCAGCCGCTTCAAAAGCCGCTTCCATCTCAGTTTCCTTATAAACAGAAGCTACAGCCCCGTCCTTTACGATAACAGCCGCATACTGATATCCACACTCTGTACACTTACCCGTTTCGCTGTCAACATCGCTGTGAGGGCAAACATATCCGCAGCCGCACTTGCCGTCAACATAGGTATGGCTGTGGTCTTTGACTGTCAGCGTTTCACTGCTTGATATTTCCTTAACGCTTGCATTGAAAAGAGTTCCGTCAGTCTTGAAGAAAGCCTTACCCTCGCCGAGCATATCATATAATGTCTTGCTGTCCCTTGCGTAAAGTCCGGCTGGATATGTACCGGCATTCAGTATAACCGTACTCGAATCATATACATAGATCGAAGTGTCTAAAACTACATCGCCGTCTATTATAAGCGTACCGCCGGCGTAGGAAGGGTCGCTTGTCGGATATACATTACAACCGAGCATAACCGGATTGCCGCTGTTTTTGATCGTAAGCTTTCCGTTTTTGCAAGGAGTAATACTCCGGATATTAAATTGGCGTCCGTTTAAGTCAATTGTAAGTTCTCCGTATAAGTCATACTGAGCGCTTGGTTTAGAATAATCCTTAAACAGCTTTATCGTGCCGCTTCCGTTGTATTCATTCAGTAAAGAGTGAAGCTCATCGGCATCTAAATAAGATGATAAGTTTCCGTCTGCACTTGTATAGATTGCGACAGACACAACCGCACCGCAGATTGAGCAGATGCCGTTATCCGTGTTTATATCGCCGCCATGCTCGCAGGGCTTTCCGCACTCCTCGCACTTGCCTGTTCCATCGCTGTATTTGTGGTCAGCGTCAGTATGCTCAACAACAGTAAGCGCAACGGAATAACCCATACTTCCATATTCTTTATAAAGATCAAGATAATTGCCGTTATCTTCACGTCGCAGTGCCTGCCGGGTAACATCAAGAAGATTGCCTAATTTCAGAACTCCGGAATTGTTTTGGCAATGATATGTCAGCCCACCTAACTTCATTCCCGTAGCGAGCTTTACAGATGTCGTTGTAGTTCCGTCATCATTCACGGATGCTATCACAGTCAACTGCTCTGTAGTTACTTTTGCGCCATCGTTTACAGCAAGCCGTGCACTGTCCTCAACAAAAATTGTATTAAATTCTACATTTGCTTCGCTGTCAATTATGAATGATCCGCCGCCTTTGCGAACATACACCTGCGTAACATAACTGCCCGCTGTGCCGGTTAATGTAAGCGTGACGTCTTTGTTGACCCCAAGCTTGATATTGTTCAGCTTGTGACCGTTAAGGTCGATCATAACATTGTGTTTTACATCTATAGTATCTAAAGTTGCAGTTGCCGATGTATCGCCGATATCCTGATAGATCTTAACATAGTTTCCGGTTTCGGCAGTAATGCTGTCAAGGCAGTCTGCGAGCGTGTCATAGCCTGTCGGCGCACTGCCGTCTGTGCTGATTGTAGCAACAAACTGATGCGCACACTCGTTACACTTACCCGTGTCAATATCAATATTGCTGTGATCACATAACGCTCCGCAGTTTGTGCATTTACCGTCGGAATAACCGTTTTTATGTGCACATTCTTTATATGTAAATGTAAATTTTTCTGTAACAGTTTCTGTGCTGTCACCGTCTGAATAGGTTATATCGCAATACAGAACATAATTTCCGGCAGGAATATTATCCGCAAGCTTGAATTCGCCGTTGCTTCCGGATACTGCCGCACCGAGCTCATCTGCACTGTATGCACTGTTCGTACTGTACCAGTTATAGCTTATGCTTTCACTGTCAACCGTATAGGTGCTTACAAGCTTGTAATTGTCCTTCTCTTCCTGCGAAGTGTTTGTATAGAAAACCGTTCTGTTTGTGTTGTCACCCTGTGTAACCTTGTTGAAACGGTTTGCATTCGACTTTACCTGAACGGTATTGGATACAATATCTCCGCACTTTATTGTAAGAGTATTATCAGTGTCGTATGTAACCGAAAACTCGGTATCGCAGACCATGCACACCCAGCCGTAATCGGTCTTGATTATGCTTGCTGATAAATCGGGTTCATCGCCGCCGAAATAGCCTCTTGCGTCTGCAAACTCTTCATCGCTCATATTCTTCAGAGTAATATCAAAGTAAACCGTACCCTTGAGCTTGGTATCAGTCATGCCTTCAATTATTTCAAACTCTTCCGTCTTGAATATTCCTGTCTGCTTGCCGAGTATTATACGGGGAGAAGTATCAGGCTTTATAACTACCGTCTTAGCGTCCGCTCCGCCAATCTCATAATAGCCGCTGTTATACTTGACCTCGCCTGTCACAGCACTTTCCTCAGCCTTGAAATCGGCAGAACCCCTTACTATTAATTCATCCATGTCTATTTCCGGCAAAGTTTGACCGATAGCGTATGAACCGCCCGTAGTGTAAACCGAGCCTGTACCGCTCATTATAAGGTTTACTTTGTAAATGCCATACTTAGTACCGTAAGCAGTGACCTTACCGCCGCTTATTTCGGCATCCATTCCGTTGCCGTTGTTTCCGCTGTAGTATATTCCGACTCTTGCTGCATTGCCTTCAGGCACAGTAATACTGCCGTTTTCGCTGACGGAAATTTTGTCGAAATTACTGGTAAGCAATATTGCACTGTTTAACGTAGATTCATTAGCACAACCTACTGCAGTAAGACTGCCGTTGCCGTCAACAGTAATGCCACGGCTGACATTGACAGCCACACCCTCAAAAGATGCAGTTGTCGCATTTGCGTTCAGCACACCGTCATTATGTATCTCAAGCGAATCTGCAACTACTTTACCTGTTGCGTTTACAGTACCGCCGTTCAGGATTGTCGTTCCGCCGAGAGAGCGTGACATACTGCTTGTAGAGCGGTTCTCTGCATTCAGCACACCGTCGCCGCTGATCGTCATTGTGCCGTCACAGTTAGTAGTATTCGTATTTACGGCACTGAGAACGTATGTATCACTTTCGCCGGTATCGGTCTGTACGATAGTATTGTTACCGTTCAGCACTATCTCCGTGCCGTCGGGGACTGTTACGACGCTCTTACTGTCGGTTGTCGCCTGAATGTTCACTCCGTCAAGTGTCAGCGTCTTTGTGTCATAATCCCAGCTCCAGCCGTTGCCGCTCTCGTCTGTTGTCTTTGACGCAAAGTCGAGCTTTTCGGTAATAACCGTACTGCCATTGCCTGCGGTCTCATGTATATGCTCCTGCACCTCACCCTCGGCAAATGCCGATAATGGTACAGCCGTCAGCGTCATTGCCGCAGACAGCACCGCACTTATGAGCCGTACAAATTTTTTCTTCATGTTTTTCCTCCTGTAGATTTACCCGTGCTTACGCCATGCACCTGCACTTATGCAGTGCCTCCTTCAGCTTTTCAAGCGGTATCGGCTTCTTGTGGAAATAGGTACAGCCAAGCCTGTATGACTGTGCCCCGAATCCATCATCGCCCGACAGCCATATTACAGGCGTGTCCCTGTCGGCATTCTTTGCCGCAATAACACCCTCCATACCGTCCGCTCCGTCGGCAAGCACGATTATAAGGTCAGCCGTCTTACACTCCTTCGCAAAGCTCTCATACCTCTGACATACCCTGTAGGCAATTCGTCGATATGCCGCCGTTGCAATCTGTGTTATTTTCGCTTTCAGTATCTCCGCCTCGTTTGCGGTATCGGCTTCTTTTGGAAATAGGTACAGCCAAGCCTGTATGACTGCGCCCCGAATCCCTCATCGTCCGACAGCCATATTACAGGCGTATCCCTGTCGGCATTCTTTGCCGCAATAACGCCCTCCATACCGTCCGCTCCGTCGGCAAGCACGATTATAAGGTCAGCCGTCTTACACTCCTTCGCAAAGCTCTCATACCTCTGACATACCCTGTAGGCAATTCGTCGATATGCCGCCGTTGCGATTTGTGTTATTTTCGCTTTCAGTATCTCCGCCTCGTTTGCGGTATCGTAAACGCAGATGAGCATACTTCTCCCCTTATAATTTTATAATTATATCATAACTCATTTGCTTTGTGATTTCAACTTTTTGGCACGAACGGTTGTTATAACGGCACGAACGGTCATAAATGCGGCACATAATACAAAAAAACTGCACCCTACAGCCACCGGTCAAGTGAAATATTTTGCCAAGCACTATCCCTTCGCCCTGCACCACATTCTTGGCTCCCTTGAGTAAAGGGAGCTGGATTGCGACAAGGCTACTTCTTATCATAAATTGCCTTGCTCAGCGATTCAAGTATATTTAATATCCTCTCAACCTTATCTGTCGCAAGACTGAGGGATTGCCACACCCCTCGCCCCACCCCAACCCTCCCAATCCCGCACTATCCCTTGCTCCGCACCATGTCCTTGCCTTGCTTGCCCCTCCCGTTGCACCTAATACCGCCATCCCCACAACCATTGCAAAACCGCACTATCCCTCAAAAAGCACTATATCCTTGC
>OFMD01001109.1_pt1 | contig 18169 bp, 25 predicted proteins | sample 1541211 | NCBI WGS metagenome assembly OFMD01 (sample SAMN04209231, study PRJEB22552) | human gut metagenome | biome: gut; material: feces | host: Homo sapiens | place: USA: Oklahoma | reverse complement strand
TATTACATCTCGTAGCATTTCAATTCAAAACGAGATTTCACACTTTGAAATTGAATTTCTTATGTATACATTAATTAAACTACTTGACATATCATTAAAATAAGAGTATAATATACTTATAAAAAGAAAGGAGATGAGAATTTATGAAAAAGTTTGATTTAATATTAGCATTTTTTACAGGCTGTCTTTTTGGACTAATTATTGCCTTTATTGATTATTGTAGATTCTTTTTATAGAAAGTAGGTGTTAATATGTCAAAATATAGAGGTAAATTTAGAGTGTACGAAAAAGGAAGTTTAATAGCTGTTTCATGGCTTATTAAAAAATACGGTTTCTATTCAACAGTTTCAATTATCGACAGTGGTTCATTTTATGACGAACCAACAAAATCAATTGTTTATGTAAAACTAGAGAATAATCAGCGTTATGTGAAAGTTTTAAAAACAAAGCCGTGTGAATAAATGTTTCACGTGAAACATTAAAAGTTATCCACAGAGTTTTCAACAAATGTTGATAAATTAAAAATACATAAAAAATACAATCTTATACTTGACATTTCAAACATAAAGTAGTATAATATAAACATAGTAAAGGAAAGGAAGTGATATAAAAATGAAAATCAAAAATAAATATACTAATGAGGTTTTAGTTTCTGATTTATTAGTTGAAAATAATGACTGCTTTTCAAAAACAATTTTGAAAGATTGTAAGGGAGTAACAGTAACTTATCATAAAAATTTCTGGGAAAAAGTTTTAGATGAATTTGATTATTTATCTTTAATTTTAAAAGACATTAATAAATTACATAAGTTTGGCTTTTCTAAAATTGAAAAAATATACGATGGAACAGACATGATTATTTTTAAATTATATAGTTCCGATATTAGAACAGCTTCTCTTTCATATGATAAAGAAACAAAAGAGCTTTATTTTGAATGTTGCAAAATAGAATCAGATGATTTAAAATCATCAATAGAAAGTTATTTATCTCTTTTAAATAAAGTTATTTACCCCTTTTAAATAAAGAGTAAATATAAATTACAATTAAATTTCATTAAAAAAAGAAAGGAGAACAAAACATGAAATTTACAAGAACAGTAAAATTCAATGAATATGTTATCGGTTATGTAGATAACATGGAAATCCATGAGGTGAAAAGAGTCGAGAAAACAGGTCGTTTAGGTCGAGCTATTCTCGCAGAGGTAACTAAAGAATGTGGTCATAAGGCAATCATTCTTAACACTATCGTTCATGAAAAACGTTATGAATGTAGCTTAGAGGATTTTTTAACAATCGCAACAGAAGTACCGATTGAAGAACGTATCAATGCAGATTCAGTAGAAGAATAATTTAATTAAAAGGAGAGAAAAACAATGGCAAATGAATTAACAATCGCAGGAACAAATGAAACTATCGTAACATCACTCACATTAGATTCAATCGAAGATAAGAAAAAGATGTTCAATGCAATGAACGCTACAGATTTTTCATTATCTGAACATCTTGAACAGCCTATCAAGGTTGTTGACTATCTCATTCATGATTGTGAAATCGCAGATGATAATGGAGAAAAACAGGAAACAAAAAGACTTGTTTTATTCGATGAAGACGGTAAAACGTACAGCACAGTATCCAGTAGTGCTTATGATTCTTTCGGTAAGATTGTTACAATCTTTGGAGAACCTAGCGAATGGAACGGTGAGTTATCAATTAAAGCAATAGAGAAAAAGTCAAGAAAATACAAGTTTATTTCATTAGAAGTTTGTTAAAAAATTTAGGTAACTATTAATTAGTATATTTTTAAGAAAGGAAAAACATTTATTATAAAATTACAAGATTTATTTTCCATCTCACTCATTTAATAAATCTTGTTGTCGTTCTAATAAATGTAAGTAAACATATTTTTTCATACATAGGGTAGTATTTATTACTACCCTAAATACTTTTAAGGTGGTGTTAAAAATTGGCTATACGTTGGAAAAAGGGAGAAATTGACAGTTTAAGAAAGTTAAATAAAAGAGCAGATAGAAAAATAAGAAGAATAGCCGAACAATATGATTTTGATGTACCTTTTAAGGTACGACAACCATCTGAATTCCAAGACAGGACAGAATACAACAGTTACATAAAGGGAATTAATAAATTATTAGAAAGAAATGCTTATTCTTTTAAAACGAATAAATATGGTGTTTCATTATCTAATTATGAAATTGACACAGCAAAAAGACTAATTGAAAAAAGAAACAGAGTAAAAACAAAAGAATACAATGAGATAAAGAAACAAATTGCAAAAACTGGTGGTGTACCAGACTTCACTACAACTGGAAAAGTTCAACAGAGAAAAAGACAGTTACACGTTGAAGATGTTATAGACGATGAAAAGTTTTATGAATTCAGAGAAAGAGAATTCAACATTAATAAATACCGTTCAATACAAGATTTTCAAAAGGATATACGTTTATTGAGGAAACAAATTAGTGGAGAATCGCAAAAAGAAAATGCTCAACAGTATAAAGAAAATTATAAAAAAGCACTTAAGGCTACATATGGTGATAGGGCAGATGATTTAATTAAAAAAATTGACGATATGAAAACTCAAGATTTTATAAATTATTATTATTCAGATGCTTATGTTTCAATTTCTTTTGTTTATAGTGAAGAGGTTGGTGAAGATAAACAGCTTGCTAGTTTAAGGAATATTTTTAAATGAGCCAAAGAGGAATGTATACAGCAGATTTTGAAACAAATACTCATCCATATGATGTATCAGTTTGGGCATATGCTATTTGTGACATTAAAAATGTAGAAAATGTTGTTTACGGTAATTGTATAGACAATTTTATGAAATGGTGTGAAGATAACGTAAAATCAACTATTTTCTTTCACAATTTGAAGTTTGATGGTGAGTTTATTATTTCATGGTTATTAACAAATGGTTTTAAATGGGAAAAGAAGTTAAAAAATAAAAGATGTTTTTCAACTCTAATTGATTTTACAGGTACTTTTTATTCTATTAGAATAAAATTTGACGGTAAAGAATATATTGAAATTTTAGACTCTTTGAAAAAACTTCCAATGCCGGTTAAAAAAATTGCTACGTCATTTAATCTTCCCATACTAAAAGGTGAGATTGATTATAATTTACATAGGGGTAAAGGTCATGTTATGTCTGATGCTGAGAAATCTTATATAAAAAATGATGTGCAGATTGTTGCTATGGCATTAAAACAACAGATTGACCAAGGATACACTCATATGACAAACGCTAGTGATGCTTTACATTATTATAAAGGTATCACAAAAAATTTTGATTACTGGTTTCCAAAATTAGACGACTATCAAGATGCTTTTATTAGAAAATCATATAAAGGTGGATGGACATATTTGAAAAAACCTTGTGAAATTGGTAAGGGTATTGTTTTAGATGTTAATTCATTATATCCGTTCTCGATGTATGACACTCTTTTACCATATGGAAAACCAATATATTTTCAAGGTGAATATTTACAGGATGATAATTTCCCACTTTATGTTCAACGTTTTGCCTGCCAATTTAAGTTAAAGGAAAAACACTTGCCTATGATTCAACTAAAAAACAACTTAAGATACAATCCAGTTCAATACCTTGAAGAATCACAACAACAAGAATTATTGACATTGACTTCAATAGATTTAAAGCTATTTTTTGACCATTATGACGTATGGGATATAGAATGGTTTGATGGCTATAAATTTAGAGGTAGAAAAGGAATGTTTAAAAATTACATTGATTTTTTCTATGCACAAAAAGCAACTTCAAAAGGTGGAAAAAGGCAGATTGCAAAATTAATGCAAAACAGTTTATATGGAAAGTTCGGTTCATCAGTTACTGGAAAGAGTAAAAAACCATATTTAGATGAAAATGGTGTAGTTAAGTATGAAACAATGGACGAAGAACCAAGAACACCAGTTTATATTCCAGTGGCTTCTTTCATTACAGCTTATGCAAGAAACAAAACAATCCGCTCAGCTCAAAAAGTATACGATAGGTTCATTTATGCAGACACGGATAGTTTACATTTAACTGGTTTAGACTACCCAGACGGTTTAGAAATTCATGATACAAAACTGGGTGCATGGGCACATGAAAGCACTTTTATTAGAGCTAAATTTATAAAACCAAAAACTTATATAGAGGATAATGGAGATTTTTTAGACGTAAAAGCTTGTGGTATGCCAGATAATATTAAAAAGAATGAAGTTACCTATGACAATTTTAAAATTGGATTTAAGAGTAACAATAAATTACAACCGAAGCGTTTAAAAGGTGGAGTGCTTTTAACAAATGTTCCGTTTCAAATAAAATAAAAATTTTGTTGACAAAAATAAACAATAGTGTTATAATGATAATAGATAGAGGAAAAAGTAATTTTAAAAGAAATTGCTAGTCTATCATTTTATGCTAGGCTGTAATAATTTCTTTAATAATGACTTTTTGTACGCTTCCACAGGTGACACTGGTACAAAAATGGTTTTGTGTTGTGGAATACACCTTTATTATTATTATTACAGCCGATTATTAAAAAGGAAGTGTATAATATGAATTATGAAGAATTATTAGAATCAGTTAGAAATATCGAAGGAGAAGATGCAAAAGAGCAAATTATTGCAATTTTGGAAAAATGGGAAAATCCAGATAAACAAAAACTAACTGAAATGCAAGAAACTATTGACAAAAAAAATAATGACTTAGCACGTTATGAGATTAGAGTTGACGAGTTAAGAAAGTTTAATGCCGAAAAACTATTAAATACTTCTACAGACGGTAATGGTAAAGAACCAGAAGTAGATGATTGTAGTTTAGAAGATATTATTGATTCATTTTAATTTTTGAAAGGAGATTTAAAAAATGCCAAACGCAAACGTTGATATTTTAAACGCTATTAGAGCGAAAGCTTCACCAGATTATCAGAACAGAATCCCAGAAGCTACGAAAGATAACTTAAAAAAAGTGGCAATGACCATTACAGAATATGAACCATCTAAAAATGAGTTCTTACATTCTTTAATGAATCGAATTGCTTTAGTTGTTTTAAGAAAGAAGCTTTTTAACAACCCTTTAAGAAACTTTAAAAAAGGTACACTTGCATATGGAACAGATATTGAAGAAATTTTTGTAAACATTGCAAAAGCACATACCTTTAATCCAGAAAGGGATGAAGATTTACAGTTTAAACGAGAAATTGCAGATGTTCAGACAAGGTTCCATAGATTTAATAGGGCAGATTTTTATAAAGTCACAATTTCTGAAAATCAGCTAACTAACGCTTTTTTAAATGAATATGGAATGAGAGATTTAATCGGAACATTAACAGACTCTCTATATAATGGTGATAATCAAGATGAGTATTTGATTATGAAAAATCTGTTAACAAAACATATTGATTCTACAGACACTTATAATGTTCATGTTGATTCTGTTACAAATAAAGAAACAGCAGAGAACTTGTTAGTTGAAGTTCGTTCAATGGCAGGAACATTACCATTTTATGCTAGTAAGTATAATCCAGCCGGTGTTACAACATTTACAAAGAAAGAAGAAATGATTCTTTTTGTAACGCCAAGAACAAAGGCATTAATGGACGTTAAAGCATTAGCGGCGGCTTTTCATCTTGATAAAGCAGAGGTTGATTTCAGTATTGTAGAGGTCGACAATTTTGGAAATTCTGAAAAAGCAAAATCAACTGTGGCAGTTTTAACAGATAGTGACTTCTTTGTAGTATATGATAAGATGCAGAAATTCACAGAAGCATATAATGCACAGGGATTATACTGGAATTATTTCTTCCATCACTGGGAAACAATTTCTAGTTCACAGTTTTCAAACTTTGTTCGATTTACAACTGATGTTGTCACAGAAGATAGTGTAACATCTATTACTTTAAATCCTAAACAGATTGAAAATGCAGAAAAAGGTTTATCATATGACATTACAGCAAAAGTTGTAAAGAAAGGAAATGCAAGTGAAGCTGTAGCATGGGAAGTTAATTCCACATTATCAACAGTACAGGATGGAGTTCTTTACATTAATAAGGAAGAAACAATGGAAACATTAATAGTAACAGCTAAATCTATTGCTAATCCAACAGTTAGTGATACTTGTACTATTACCATTAAACAGTAGAGGTGATTAACAGTGCCAGACTTAAATAAATCAATTCAACCAGACAGTCAGATATGGTTTTTGTCTGGTACTGGAATTGAAAATTATGAAAATCAAATAGACTTTAGAAATACTGGTGTAAGAAGACAATTTATGCAAGAACATTTATTATTCACTGTAAATAATTATCGGTATGTTAGAAAAAACCAGACGATTCTTATTAATAAAAATGTAGAGCAATGTTATAATATCGATTATTGTTATTATAAAAATAGGAATTTTGGTGATAGAGAGATTTTTTGTTTTGTAACTGATGTTAATTATGTTAATGATGAAACAACAGAAATATCAATAGAAGTAGATGCATGGACAACATTTCAATTTGATATTACATTTAAAAAATGCTTTATCATGAATCAGCATGAACAAGAGTTTGCAAACAATAATTACGACTTGCATGGTGGTGCTTTAGTAGGTAATAATCTTTATCCCGAAAATTTAGAGTTTGGTGGTAATTATGTGAATGTGCATACAGAATCTTATCATTGGAAACTACCTTATTTAATTCTTGTATGCTCATCTGTAGAATTAGATGGTGATTTTGGAAGTAAAAACTCACCCAACATCAATTCTTCACATGGTACAGTTTGTGATAATATACCATCAATGCTATCATACTACATATTAAAATCTGGTGCTGAGTTTGAAAATTTAGCAAAAGGATTAAGTAATGCTCCGTGGATAGCTCAAAATATACAATTTGTAACTATGATTCCAACTGAATTTTTAGATGATTCTAATTTAAGAAAAATAGACATTAGTTTTTCTACAGGAACAAAAGTTAGTGTATATAAAATTAAAGATAACTATATAAGTCCAGAAAAAGACATTTTAAAAGTGGATAATGTTATAGAAAAGTTTGGTTTAAAGCAAGAACATTTTAAACTTTATCAGTACCCTTATTCTTACATAGAAATGACAGGGTATAATGGACAACAGTTCATTATTAAACCAGAGTTATTGAGCGATAAAAACGTAATTGATTTACAGTGTATTTCTTATATCAGTTCGGCACCAAGATTTTGTGTTTACCCAAAAGGTTATGCAAATTATACAGATAATGGTTTTAAATATGGTAATTTAGTTACACAGGGAGATTTTATAAATAGTGGAATTATTTTTGGTAATTTTCCACAGATACCAGTTCTCGTTGATAACAGTATTTTATATCAAGCTCAAAATGCGAATAGTTTTGCTTTAAATAATGCAATCGCAAATTATAATAAAAAAGAAGCAAGATTTTTTACCCCGATTGAAACTGGGATGGGTGTAGTATCTAATGCATTAAAAGGAAATATCGGGGGTGTTGTATCATCATTATATGGTGGTGCTAAAAAGGTATATGAAACTGATAAACAAAGTGAAATTACCATTAGAAAGCAGATGGCAAAGATTCAAGATGCAGAAATCACTCCACCTACACTTGCAGGGCAAACAGGGGGAGATGGATTTAACATTGCGAATGGGTTCGGTGGTATTACATTAAAATGGAAAACGATTCATCCTCGAATGGTTGAACGTTTGAATTCATTTTTTGAAAGATACGGTTATGTTTCTAATCGTTTTGAAATCCCAAAATTAAGAACGTGTGAACGATTTAACTATATTAAAACTCAAGGTTGTATTATTGAAGCAAATATTCCTAAGAGTTTTGCGGAAATTATACAAGATATGTTTGATAAGGGTGTAACACTTTGGCATGATGGTAACATAGGGGATTATACAACAAATAAATTTATAGGAGATTAAAATATGAGTGATTATGATGTTCAAATTGCAGAGTTAAAAAAGGATATTAAGTCACTCGAACATCGGGTAGATGATATAGAAGATAAGTTTTCAGAAATCGAAAAATTAAATTTAAGTAACGAGCGATTAAATCTAATGCTTAATTCTATATCATCAAAGCTTGATGATGTGACCTTAAAAGTTATAAATTTAGAAAGAAAACCTACAGAATGGTATGAGTATTTAATTAAATACGCTATTACTTGTTTAATTGGTTTAGCTTTAGGGAGAATATTATGATTAATTTTAAAAACAAAAAATTTAATAAAGCTTGTGAAGATGTAGCATTAAGATGTATTAAGACTTTTGCTCAATCTATGTTAGGTAGTTTGACAGGTTTAACAATGATTAGTGAAGTAAATTTTTCAACTGTATTAAGCACAGCATTATTTAGTGCTTTATATGCATTTTTATTTAACTTATCAAAATTGAAAGTAGGTGATGATTTTGACGAACTTTAAATCTAAGGGTATTGACATTTCTTACCATAATGGAAATTTAGACATTTCAAAATTTAGTGACGTTGATTTTGTAATCGTTCGAGCTGGGTTTGGTAAAAACAATATTGATAAAAAATTCAAAGATTATATGAAACAACTTTCAAAATTAAAAAAGAAAGTTGGTATTTATTGGTTTTCTTATGCATATACGGAAGAAATGGCAAGAAAAGAAGCTATTTATTGTTTAAATGCAATTAAAAATTATGACATTGATTATCCTATCTTTTTTGACTGGGAATATGATAGTTATAATTATGCATTAAAAAATGGAGTAAGACCTACAGCAAATTTAATTTGCAAAATGACGGATATATTTTGTAAGACAATTAAATTACATGGTTATGAATCAGGTTTTTATTTCAACAAAGAATATTTTGATAAATATTATAGAGAATTTGCACTTGCAAAATCTTATTATTTATGGTATGCAAGATATAATAAAGAAATGGGTAAATTACCAGTTAATGTAGATATATGGCAGTATTCAAGTTCTGGAAGTATTGATGGTACAAATAAAAAATTTGATGTAAATTATTCTAATATTAATAATTACAATAATAAGAAACCATCAAAAACAGAATCAAAAAAGAAGCATTATGAATATAAACAAAATGTGAAAGATTTACAGAAATTAATCGGTGCTAAAGTTGACGGTATTGTTGGAAAAGAAACATTAAGCAAACTACCTACACTACGTGTTTCTATTCAATCAAAACGAATTGTTCAGTGTATGCAGAAATTTTTAAAGCATGAACATGGTTATACTTTAGGCGGTTATGGATGTGATGGACATTTTGGAGCATCTACAGAAAAAGCTGTAAAGAAATTTCAGAAATCTAAAAAATTAAAGGTTGACGGAATTGTAGGATATAATACATGGAAAGCCTTAACAAAAAGGAAGTGATTAGATGGCGAAAAAGAAAAAAATAAGTTGTGGTGATTTATTCCATCTTAATCCAAACGTTTATGATTCTACCTTTGTTTCTGGAATATCTAACAACGAAACATATTTTATGTATTTAAATGTATTTACCAGAATACTAATGAATCGTTTTCGTTGGAAAGATTTACCAAACACTTGCAGTGAAGAAATGTTAGAAAAATCTTTATGTCAACAGGGAAAAGCACTATTTTTCTTTGATGAAAAAATTGGTTATTTAACATTACCATTCACTGATTCTGGAAGATTAAATATTTATGGGAACCCAGTAAGGCGAATCGCTTATTCACCTTATGCTAATTATAGACATGAGTGTTACGGAGATAATTCAGTTATCATTTACAATAACTACATGAGAATGACAGAATTTTTACTTGCACATTCTTATGCTTTAAGAATTGCAAATACACAAAGAATCTGTGATGTAAATATTTCTGGACAGAAAAAAATGAAGTTTATTGCCTGTGATGAAAGCAAACGATTATCTTACAAAAATGTAATGAAAGACTATGATGGTAACGAACCGATGGTTTTTGGAAGCAGTTCACTTGATATTGATGATTTTAAAACATTAGAGTTTTCTACAGATGATAGTTTTTTAGGACTTGATGAATACAAGAAAAAAATGTTTCATGAATTTTTAACTTTCATTGGAGTAAATAATACTGATTTTGAAAAGGGTGAAAGACTTGTTTCTAATGAGGTTGATTCAAATAATGAAATCATTAGCATGATGAAAACTGACGGTTTAGAAATGAGGAAAAAAGCTTGTGATTCTATTAATAAAAAATTTGCACTAAATGTTAGTGTTGAATGGAATCCAGATATTGAAAAATTCTCTAAAAAATTAATGAGTCCAGATGATAAAGGCGGTGATGATATTGAGTAAATACACAACAGAATTGCGTTATCTTTTGGAAATGAATTATGATTTAGGTTTAAACGACTATCCCATATGGGAAGAATCACACAGGGAAGAATTGAATAAAAGAATTACAGAACATTACAAATTTAGAGAAATTGGTTTTGAAACTGCAAGTTTATTTAAGGATAGATTAAACACTAGAATGTGTGAGATTATGCCTAAATACTGTAAGCTGTATGAAGAATTAAAAGACAAAAAATTAACAGAAAACAAAGACATTTATGAAGAAATCAATAACAAATCAGAACAGACAGGCACAACAAAAAGTACAAGCAAGGGAAGAACAAGTGATACTCCAATGGGAAGTTTAGGTGACATTTATTCAGAAAATTATGCTACTACTTCTAATGTTGGAGATGCAAGTACAGAGGATAAAACAGGAGCAAAAGGCGAAAGTGAAAGGCATTTACACGGACATGACGGCACAAAAGAAAACTATAAAATGTTTCAAGAGTTGTTAAAAATTGAAACGAATCTTGATTTATTGATAATTCGAGATTTAGACGACTTGTTTATGTGTATATATTAAGGTGGTGAAAAAATGGCAGGCGAAAAAGTAAAAATAAAAAAGGTTTTAACACATGATTTTGAAATTAAAGGTGAAGTACAAAATTTTGATGGCATAATGCAAAAAATTTTAGATAAAGTAACTTTTTTAGATGTTGAATGTAACAAACAAAGTAATTTTATATCAAAAGCAAATACATCTTTAGTTATAAATGTAAAACAAAGTGTTAGTGGTATTGACAGTTACCCTAAAGTTTTTGCATTAAAAGGTGTGAGTTTAAGCAATCAATTTTTAAACATTCTTTCTTTTGAACTTGAACAAACAGAAGCAACTAAAAATGAACCAGTACATGACCGTTACATATTACAAATTTATAACCCAACTGATGCAGATATTGTATCTAATGTAAAATTACAGTTAAAATGTAGTGGTGACTATAACGAAATGCAAAATCCAGTATAAAGGTGGTGCTAAAATGAGTTTTTCTTACAAAACTGAAAACTTAGGTTTACCAATATGGGGTAGCAACGACAAACCAACACAAGATGATTTAAACTATCAGAATAATCAAATTGATAAAAAATTCAACGAAAAACCTTTTCATAACATCTCAGAATTAAAAAATACAAATGGAAATTTTTTATCTTTAGAAATTATTAGTGAACCAATTTCTAAGAGTTATATGTATTATCTAACAATGAAAGGTCAATACGACAAAAATGCAATTTTAAGAATCAACTGCGGTGTTATTTTTAAAGTTCATTATGGTCAATACGATACAACTATTCATTTCATTCCTTATGATTGGTTTAGTAGAGATATTAATGATATAATTGTTCAATGTATAACGAAAGAGGGTGAATAAATGTTACCATTGTTGCCATGTTTTAAAGTTCTTCCATTAGTTTATGATGAATCACTATCATATTATGAAGTTTTATGCAAATTAACAAAATTAATTCAGGAAATGGCTAAAAATGTGGATGGAAATTTTAATTCAATTCAAAATGAAATTGAAAAAATTTACAGCCAGATTACAGATTTAAAGTCATATGTTGATGAACAGGATAGCAAACTAAGTAATAGAATTGATTTAACAAATGAAAGAATTACAGAGGAAATTAGAAAATGTCACGAGCATTGTGAAATTTACGCAAAAAGATTGTATGACCAGTTGCTAGATATTTTAAATCAGTATCAAGGGGAAATGAAGCAGTGGGTTTTGGGTGAGATTGCAAAAATCCCAACAGGAATTCCTAAACAATTTGCGATTACTGGAAATCCAGAAACATCTGGATTACAGCATGACATTATTACTGTAACTAGAGAATCAATGTGCGATTTTGTGAATAGTGATAAATATACTTGTGAACAAATTGATTACATTGGAATTCCTATCAATTTTTATGAAGATGTTAATACGTGCTATGATATTGATACTAAATGTTTCTACGATTTGTATCATAATGTAGTTAAAAATTTTAAAACTGATGCACCATTATATTTTTACATTGAAATTTTAAGTTATTTTACAGATAGTGAAGAATTAATAATTAAAGGAAAAAATCTAACATTATCTATAAAAATTAAAGATGATAAATTTAATTTCACATTTAGTTTTGAAGATAATACAATAGATGAAATTTTAGAAATTCCTATTTCTAACTTAAATATAGGTATAAATACTGGTGGTTATATATTTTTATTAGATATTTGTAAAGAACAATTTTTTAAATTTAATTTTTTTAATTTTGACTTACCTTATGATGGCTATATTGGAGAAATTGAGGAAATTATAGGTGTAAACAATAATAAAGGTTTACAAAAAAACATTTTTACACCTTTTTTATATTAGCAACTTTTAATAAAGAAAGGAGATAATTTATGTCTTACACAAACGAAACTAAAAAATTACATTTACCACAATGGGTAGGAACAGACCGCCCTACATACCTTGTTGATTTTAACACAGCATTTTTAAACATTGATAACGCTTTTGTTGCTCAAGATGTTGAAATTGCTAGTATTTTATCCAAAGTCAACCAGTTCATTTCAAAAATGTTGGGAACAGGGGATGATTTAAACAGTCTTGATAATGGTCATTATTCATTGCCACCAAACGACGATTATATAAAACAGAATAGACCGACGAAAAAAGCAGGATTCTTATATGTTTACAATGATAATGTAGGTACATGGCAGATTTATGTTGATTCTGATTCTCAAATGTATATCCGTTCTAAATTGCATGATGGAAACTGGAGTTCATGGAACAGATTAGTCGGTGAAACTGAATATAAGAATTTTGTGAATAATGTTAATAATGACATTACGCAGATTCGTAACACAGCTAATAACGCAGAGAGTGTTGCTAATAGTGCAAAGAATGTTGCTGATAGTACAAAGAATGTTGCTGATAGTGCTTTAGAAAAAGCAACAATTAATGAAGCTAATTTAACTAAATTAAATAAATTACATGATTATGTTATAGGAACTGGACCATTAACAAGTACAAGAATTCCAGCTAATGGTAGTACTGCTATTGGTTTTCCTACGTTAAGTGCTACATTATCGGCAGGTAATTATGAAGTGATTGGTGTTGTTCAAATGTGGTTACCGCAAAATAAAGGCGGAAATGTAATTCAACGATATGAATTTACAGGAACAAAATGTGAATTATCAGTACGTAATTTAACTAGTAATGAAATAATTGTTGACCCAGACAGTTACCAAGTTATGTTAAGAGTTATTGAAAAAGAAAAATAAGTATAACTACCCTAGTTAATTCTGGGGTAGTTTTCTAAGAGGTGATAAAATGGCAATTTTTGATGAAGCATGGGTAAGAGCTTTCCAATATATCATAGCAGATGTTGAAACAGATTTTCGATGGAATTTAATCGAACTAAACCCACATATGGGAATAGGAATCTATCAAGCAAGTAATGGTGAATCATGGGATTTATTACATAACATTGTTACTAAATATCCAGATTTAAAAAGTTATTTTTCTGATGAATTCTTGAAAACTTTTGATTCTGGTAGTAAAAGATGGGGGTATAAAGTTTTTACAAACTCGCAAGCTAATCAGATACGAAAATGTTTAGCAACAACAAATGCAAAAAAAGTTCAACAAGAAATGTTCGACAGTTTTGCTAATAGATATATTAAAGTTATGAAAAGAAATCATATCACAAATAAAAAAGGAAGTATATTTGCAAGCACGATTTATCATCAAACACCGAAACGTATGTTTCAAGTGTTTAATGCAGTAGGAAATGCACCTTACACAAGATGGTATACAGGAGCTATGAATAATGCTGTATTAAGGAACTATCCAACTAGATATAGAAAAGTTAAAAATTTCCTTGCTAGTTGGGATGGAAAAGAAATCAAGAAAATTCCAGACGGTGTAAGTACGAAAGACTGGGATGCAGATGATATTGGCGACATTGACCCTGATTATGGAAGTTCTTCAAATAAAAACAACCCAAGCAGAAATGCAGTAAGCACAACAACAACAAATTTAGGAATTAACTCAATTAAACTAATTAGTTCTAATGAATTATGGTTAAATATGAGTAATGAGGGAAACAATGTTAATATCAGATTTATCAAACAAGCGAATAATCTTTGGATTCCATCAAATGTTAGTAGCACAAACCAAAATGAATTGACAGGAGATGAACAAACAAGCAACAGTGGAAACAATGCAAATATCACAACTAAAAATGATGTTTTGAATAAGTTTACAACTGGTGGAAAAACAACAAAGAAACCAAAACACGGACAAACGGCAAGTGGTGTACGTGGAAAAATCATAGCAACCATGAAATCTTTAGAGGGTAAAGTAAGTTACACTCAAGCAAGTGGAGCAAGGATGCGACCAAACAAAGGAACAGCGGACTGTAGTGGTTTGGTGTGGTATTGTTATAAGAAAAATGGGTATAACATAGGAACATGGACAGGTGACCAAAGAGAAAATGGGAAAAATATCCATAGTGGAAGATGCAGTTCATGGAAAAACTCATATGAAGATGATTTAATGCCAGCAGATTTATTCGTTATGAAACATGACAGTGGTGGTGGACACGTTGAAATGTATATGGATAGAAAAGGATATGTCATGGGCATTGGTTCGGCACGAGTTAAGGGTAGTAGATGGAGAACTATTACAGATTTAATGAATAAATTTGATTCATATACAGTTCGTAGAATTATTGATGAATAAAGTTATAAAAATTCTGGTTGACAAAAGTTATAAAAATTCTGGTATTGCAAAGTTATAAAAATTCCTTGATTTTTGTTTTGAAATTCAAGGAACTTTTATAAATTTACAATATAACAATCATTATAAAATATAGTATAGAATGTATATAATTTGTTTATTGTAAATAATTTACATTGGATTATAAATACAGTATATTGTATACACAATCGGTTAAATGTAAATTATTTACATTGTATTATGAAAATTGTATACACAATCGGTTAAAAGAAAAGGATGTGATATAAAATGAAAAATAATAGTATGTTTTATGACTTGTCAAAAATGCAATCGTACAATGCACTTTTGAATTTTTTGTTGGGTGGTCGTGGAATAGGTAAAACGTACGGACTAAAAAAATGGGCTATCAATGATTTTTTAAAAACTGGAAAGCAATTTATTTATCTAAGGCGTTATAAGTCTGAGTTAAAGGACTTAGATAAATTTTTTAATGCTGTATCTAAAGAATTCGATAGTATTGAGTTTGAGGTTAAAGGCAGAACGTTCTACATAAATAAAAAAGTAGCGGGATATGCTGTAGCATTAAGCACAGCATTAACAAAAAAGTCGGCAGAATATCCAAACGTAAATAAAATTATATATGATGAATTTTTAATAATGAAGTCAAACTTGCATTATATACCCAACGAACCTGAGATGTTTCTAGAATTTTTTGAAACAGTAGCACGTATGCGAGATGATGTACGAGCTTTCTTTTTAGGTAATGCAACTTCAGAAAACAACCCATATTTTGTATACTTTAACCTACGTTGCCCAGAAACAATATATTATGATTCTAAACGGTTTATATTAATTGAGAATATTCAAAACTCACAGACATTTATGGAAAAAAAGAAAAGTACACGATTCGGGCAATTAATCAAAGGCACAGAATACGCAAGTTATAGTATTGATAACGAGTTTTTCAGTGATGATAATACGTTTATAGAAGAATATAAGGGCAGAATGAAGCTAGTTAGCTGTGTTAGAATTGATAAAAAAGAAATAGGATTTTGGCAGACTATAGAAGGAAGATTATATGTTTGTGATAAAATAAACTATGACTGCCCATGTTGTGTAGCATATGATAAGGAAGATGTTAACGAACGATTCAATTTAGGAATGAAAAAAGGATTTACAAGCGAGCTGATACGTAGGTATTTTCGTAGAAATGATATAATCTATCAAAATATTTTCGTGAAAAATCTTGTATTTGAGATTATGAGAAAAATAGGATGTTAATGTTTCACGTGAAACATGAAAAACCAGACACATTTTATGTCTGGTTTTTCTTTACAAATCTTTTATGTGACAATATACCCAACAATTTTGCTGTCCACACGGTAGCTTATTTTCCCATGAATCAAAATCTTGATTTTCTGGACACTCATTACAATTCATAATGTTGTTTTCATTAAACATAAAGTCACAATATTCTTTTCTTTCTTTTTTTAATTCTTCAAGTGTTTTCATAATTTTTTAACTCCTTTTTAAAATTTTTCAACTTTTGTTATTTTCATGATAAAATTTTCTTGTGCTTCATTTTCATTATTATATATTAAAATATTAAAAAATATTTGAATTTCTAATGAGCAGGTATCCAAAGCTGTATATATTACATCTTCATCATTCTTGATACAATCCGTTATTCCATCATCAAAAACAGAATAGTATCCATTTATAGACATATAATTATCTAATTCAAAAAATGACATTTTTTTGTTTAATAAATCATTTTTTATTTGTTCTACTGTTTTTTTCATTTTAAAACTCCTATCTTTATTTTATATTTTTATAAACTTTAATGCTTTGTCTTAGTACAAAATATATCTTTCATTTTAAAATCCCTAACTTTACCAACTCAAAACAAGTTCTTAAAATAGAAATTGCCATTTCCCTTGCTATCTCATAATTCATATCAGTTAGCTTTTTAATCTCATCACGATATTCTTTTTTTAAAAATTCATCAATGCTGATACTTCTTTTTGGTATGTTTCTAATGTATCTCAAAACAGAGAAAAATTCTGAATATAAACCATCGTATAAATTAATACAATCCCAATTTAACCCAAACTCGCCTACATTTAACAAATCAAACCCTATTAATGAATAAAGTGTTTGTAGTTCTGGACCTTTACCAACCAAAACCACTTTATGTAAATCGTTTTTGCTAATTTCTTTCATCATTATAAAGCCCCCATTTCATATTCAACAACCATTTTATCGTATACTTTTTTGATTTTATCATAGTCTTTAGATAAAACTCTAATTTCTGGAATACTACCAATAAAAAGCATTACAGAACAAATATTACATACAAGGTCAAAACCTCTTTCTGGTAAGTATAACCTAAAACTAAAGGACGTAATACCTTTAGAATTAAAATTTGGTTTGCACCATGTAATTGTGAATCTTTCTGGAATAAAATCCAAAAGTAAATTGTTTAATTCCTTGTACTTAATCATTTTTTTTCACATTCCTTTCTCAAATAAATTGTTTGAATTGCCTCAAAAACTTGTTGGCTAAACTCTTGTGTAAAAATGTAATCAAATTTTTTGTATACAGCAGATTTACAATTTACACTTAAATGATAAGATTTTTTATCTATATCATAAGAAACAAAAATAGAATGTTCATAATCGCCAAAACATGATGCAAATATAAGTGAACCGTTAATATTACCCTTATAAACCTTAAAACGATTCAAGCTTTCAATATGACACATTATTTTTAATGCTTTTAGACTTTCTAATTTTCTCATAATTTTTACCACCTTTCCTTTATCTTTAATTATATTATACTACTTTGATTTTAAAATGTCAACTATTTTAGTTATATACGTTACCTATTACCACACACTTCATTAATGTAAAGTATAACACTTTAATTCATTAAAGCTATACAGTGTACTACTTTAACAAAGTAAAGCGTAACACTTTAGTTAGATGCAGTGTCACACTTTAATTGAACACAGTGTAACACTTTACCAAATTAAAGTGTGAAAATGGGGGATTAATTGAAATGTCACGAGATGTAATACCC
>OFMD01001085.1_pt1 | contig 18482 bp, 29 predicted proteins | sample 1541211 | NCBI WGS metagenome assembly OFMD01 (sample SAMN04209231, study PRJEB22552) | human gut metagenome | biome: gut; material: feces | host: Homo sapiens | place: USA: Oklahoma | reverse complement strand
TTATGCTCCCCCCCTATTTGGTCGTGAGCGGTTTTCCCCGTTCTGTATTTTGTCGGTAAACGGTACCTTTTAGACGGGTGAACGGTAGGGTAAAATTTGACATGTCATACATATAGGCGTATTATACAGATATCGAAAGGGAAAGAGAAAGGAGAAAGCGAAAGACAGAAAGAACCTTGACAACAGAATAAAGATTGGAAAGAAAGATACCCGTACAATAAGGGCGTTATAGATTGGAGTTTACTATGAAGTACTCAGTTGAAGTTGTTCGCAGTTTCTATAATGATAAGGCCGTTATAGAACAAAAACAACAGAGCGAACTGTTTTTTGATTCTATAGATAGCGCCGTGTCAAACTACAATTGTAGTATTATAGGCGAACGCGTAACCGGTCAAGCGAAATCGTATACCGGTAGTTCTAATATCAACGTTTCGCTATATGCATATACCGACGAAGGTATGATTATGCTAGAAACGACTTTCCTACATAATGGGGAGGTGCAATAAATGGAGCGGTTCACTATTTGCGGTCTGCGTAGTTTCGTTGATTATGTTAATGAAACCGTGCCTAAAATAGAAGGAAAGCATTTCGAGATACAATCAATTAACGGTTGCCATTTTATCATCCTTAAAGGGGATAGAGGTAAACACGGTACAGCGGCACAAGATACACACTTAATAGGCGGCACACCACGCTATTGCGTGCATCATTTCGCGCTGTGGCTTTCAGGAACAACGTGTCCGCGCGATGCATACGATAAAATTGCATCGTATATAGTTAGACATAACATTTAATCATTAATAAGCATTTTATTAACGCCCTTATTGTACGGGTAAAACAAACTAACATGAAAGAGGTAACAAAAAATGTGTGATGAATATTTGTTCACCGACGATATGAAACGCGATTTTATTTGCCATCCTACAGCAGATGCACCCCGTTTCAATAATGAGGGCGAAACGCTTTCCGACGTTTACGGAAAGCATAGCGACGAAAAAGAAGCGGCGTTCAGGTATTGTAAATGGATTTTCAACAAATACCGTAAATATCAGGCGTTTGATTTTGCAATTCGTTCGCACAACACTTTTACGTTTGCCGTTAATTTTAAGTTTGTCAATCCTTTGAACGGGTGCATAATGATAGCCGTTATCACGAAATGTAAAAACCAACTTTATTTTGCATAAGGGGCTATCATGGTACGAATCGTTTGCACACGTTATGATGATGGATTAGGTAAACCCTATAGCGTTGCAACCTTGCATTCTTTAACTAAAGATAAGCGGGGAAAATACACGATGAAAGATATTCGCTATTATCTTTCGTTCTATGCACCGTATGGGATACGCGGTTATTTATATAACCGTTTGAAAGAAGAGGGGCATATATCATTTTTCACCGAATATTCGGCTATTGCAGAATATTATAACGGGGTAAAAGGGGTAAATAATGTCTAAAGAACTCATTCTAGCCGTGGCGTTTATCGCCACGGCGGCGGCGTGGATACGCTGCTTAATCGTTCAACGTGAGTTGCAGATATATAGCATTTTGCGCGAATCCAAAAAGGCGCAGGAAAGAGCAGAACAGGAATATAAAAGTGTACATCGCAACTAATGCGCTTTGGGGTATCGCCGCTATTTGGGCGTTCACCTTGATAATTGCCTACGTGTTAGGCGCGGAATCGAACAGGTAAAGTTGGGCGGGTTAACAACCCGCTTAACTTTTATCAAAATTACCTGAAGTTAATATTCGCCCGTCCGTTATAGGACGATGACCGCCAATTTAGAAAGGAACGATGACCGATGTTCGTAGTGGAATACTTGAAGACCGATTTCAATGAGGATGGGGGTATCATCGAACAGGAACGTAATACCAAATATTTCGATGACCTTAAAAAGGCAATAAAGTGTTATGACAATACTTGTGATTGTATTTGTGACTTCGACTCTATTCCTTGGGATGTTTACGTTATATCTCTTTTCGGCGGTAGCGAGCTGTTGAAAATGGAAACAATTAGGTAGTGGTAACAATTGCTAACAACTACTTGAACGTAATTAAAGAGGAGGTTTGTAAATGCAGTACCATTTCAAGCTCTACCAAGATGGCGATTGCATCGATGAATTCGATGAAGAGCTGTATGACGATGAGGACATGAAGAATTTCGCTCACTACGTTCTTATTCAGAATGACCAGCATGCCAGGATTTTCATTTGGGATGAAAACGGCAGGCGTTACGGTTACCAACTCAATCACGGGAAGCTCAAATGGGCGGGAAGGATTGGCAAATGACCCCCTACGAATTCTATAAAGCAGGGCTTTATTTGTTTGAAAAATATCTGGGTAACGATTATGCCGATGATTTCATGGACTATTTCAACATGATTGTATTTTATGGTGTGGTCGAAACGACGGCTTTGTATGATATGCTGCTGGAGTTGAGAGCCAAAATCGCTACGACTGGCAAAGGAGAGGCAGGCTTGTTTGATTATGTCCTTATCCGTGAAATGATGGAGTGTGAAGAAATGATGAAAATCATTAAAGAAAACTCAATCATTATGGACAATGACGACGAATAGTCGTATTGTATAAGCACTGGGTAACCTACGAGAAAGGAATTAACAATGGCTGACAAGATTACCCGCACCGTAAACACCTACCAGGTATCTCTTATCGAGATGGTCAAGACCGAGGAGGGCTACAGCTGCCAGGTCACTGGCCTTGGCGTTCACAAAGGCACGTCTTGCACGAAGAAGGACATGCGAACCGCTCTCAAGGCGGCTGGCGTTCATGTCAAGCCTGGCGCGACCATGGAAGCCGAAGTCATCGGCAAGACCATGTACTCGATGCCCTGGGAGCAGTTCGAATCGCTGGCGACAGCGGAAGAGGTTGTCGCAGAATCCACCGAAATCGAGGAGTAAGCAATGAGCAACATCAATGAGGTTATTGTAGCTGGAAATGTCACTCGCGACCCTGAATTCCGTGAAACCGATGGCGGCGTATCCATCATGAATTTCGGTATCGCCGTCAACGATTACGCGAAGAATGAGGATTACACCAACTTCTTCGACGTGACGATGTTCGGGCTTCAGGCGGATGCCCTGGCCGATATCATCAAGAAGGGAATGAAGCTCACCATCCACGGCAAGCTTCGATACTCTTCTTGGGAGAACAAGGACGGCGAGCGTCGCTCCAAGGTCGAAATCATCGGCAAGGAGGTCGAGCTTCCTCCGCGTGGCGATAGCGGTGATTCCCGTGGCAAGCGGAACTATCGCCGATAGGTTGGATATCGTCGGCCTGCTCGATTACGTCTCAAGGTATCAGGCGGTCGAGGTGGTCAACGACGAAGAAGTGTTCTCGGGGCGTCTCATGATGACGCCCCTTCATATGGCACTGATGCCAATTCAAGCATTGGAAATAAGAGACAATAAGTTGGTAATCAGTCTCTAAGGAGGGATTATGGCGCGTTCACCAGTATATACCTCGTTGAGGGATTCGCCGTATGAATACATGTTCGGCAATGTGCGTTTCAAGTTCTCTTCAGCCTTGCATCGAGACAAATTCTCGAAGGGGTTGGCGCAGCGAATAGCATGGCTCAATGATTCACTGTCACGACGTTTCAAGTGCCTGGTCGATTTCCGACTTATGGCGGCTATCCAATGGTATGAGATGTGCGAGACGCGAGGATATTGTGTCGAGGTTCTTCGAGATGACGGGACTTGGGAGCGTCACAATATGCCAACAGTCGAGCTGAAGGCGGTTCTCGATGGGCGCTAAGTTCAGGGTTGGCCGTTCCGAATCGCAAACCCTGAAAAACCTGGTTCGCTCATACAATCGCGAGGTTGTCAAGATGGAAGCCAAGCTTCCGATGCAGGTTCATCTTCCTCCATCGGTGGACTATTATGACATCAAATCCCGCATACATAACAAGCGAGATTACATCCGAGAGGTAAACAGGCTCAAGCGCATCAAGAATCCCAAGGCTGGCGAGGTGCATGAGCTTCCGAGCGGAACTTTGATAACCAAATACGAGTTCAATGAAACTTCAATCATGAAAAGGGCATACAACCAATCTCGCATCGCCATGCTGAAGAAGCTGGGCATTGAGGTCGAGAAGGTCAAGGTGCCCGCGACGGCGCATCGCAAGGGCTTCGAGTATTGGAGGGGCAAAACGCCGCAAGACAGGATGGCTTTGGAGGGCATGACAAACGCCATGCCTATCGGCGCGAAGATAGACTGGGTGCCGTCTGGGGACGTTCCTGGCAAGAAGGGCCGTCCGATGACCATGCTGAATCGCATCAACAAAAATAAGTGGGACGCATCCATTACCGCGAATCGATACTTCGATTCCTACGTCAAGGCACTTAAGACAGTGTTTGACCCTATGGGCATGGGAAGCGATTTGGTTAAAGAAATCGAGACGTTGATAGCCGACATGCGAAAGGCGGGGATACCGCTGGAGGAGGTCTACAAGGACACTGCGGCGGCGGACATCGATGCGACGCTTTATTTTGTTTACGACCCCACGGATGACGATATCAGGACAAGGCGAATCAGGGAATATTGGAAGAATGTCCAAGACAAGTACAAGGCCCAATTAGGAGGTTAGCCATGTGTCTAGGTGGTGCGCTGATTTTGAGACTATAGAGGAGCGGGACGAGGAGAAGGTGCGTGTTTGGTCTTGGTGCGCGTCTGAAATCGGGAACACCGATAATATTTATAGAGGGTTGGATATCGAATCCTTCATGCAATGGCTGAATCATCGTCAAGGGGAGACGGTGTATTTCCACAACCTCCAATACGACGGCGGCTACATCGTGGATTGGCTGCTGAAGAATGGATGGGAATGGCGGCAAGACAACCAGGATTTCGTTCCAGGCGTTTTCACTTCGCTGATTTCGGACATGAACGTATGGTATTGCCTGAAGCTCTATTGGGGAGGGAAGCCCGTCGAAATCTTGGACAGCCTGAAGGTCATTCCCCTGAAGATAGCGGCCATCCCGAAAGCGTTCGGATTGCCGATTGCCAAGGGGGAAATCGATTACAAGAGGTATCGCGAGGTCGGATACGAGCCTACCCCCGAGGAGTGGGACTACATAGACCATGACGTGAGAATCGACGCGATGGCGATGGACGTTATGTTGGAGCAGGGCTTGACGAAGATGACGGCTGGTTCCAACGCGCTCCACACCTATATCGATATGATGGGCGGCAAGAAGCGTTTTCGCAAGGTGTTCCCAATCATCGATTGCGACGAGGAGCTTCGACAGGCATATCGCGGAGGATTCACCTATGCGTCCGACAAGTACAAGGGTCGCTGCATAGGCCATGGAATAGGGTTCGACGTCAATTCGCTGTACCCGTCCGTGATGGCGGCGACCGATGGGCAATTGCTGCCGTTCGGCGAGCCAATCCATTACGACGGCGAATACGAGACTGACGAGCTTTATCCGCTGTTCATACAGAGGATTAGGGTTTCGTTCAGAATCAAGCCAGACCACATTCCGACAATCCAAATACACAAATCGCCGCTGCACAATCCCCGAGAATATGCTAAGGATTCAAAGGGAATCGTTGAGTTGACGTTGACGAGCGTCGATTTGGAGCTGATGTTCCAGCAATATGAAATCGATTTCTACGAGCCGTTGGACGGATGGAAGTTCAGGGCTTCCAGGACGCTGTTCAAGAAGTACGTTGAGTATTGGAACGAAGTCAAGATGAAGGCGAGGGCTGAAGGCAACGAGGGCATGGCAACCATAGCCAAGCTGATGCTGAATTCACTTTATGGCAAGTTTGCCACGAAAACCGTGGCGGCTTCAAAGCAGCCCGTTCTCGACGAGACGGGAAAGGTCAAATACGTGCTTCTTCCAGAAGAGACGAAGGAGAGCGTGTATCTGCCAGTCGGGTGCTTCATCACGGCATGGGCGCGGCACAAGACCATCAACGCCTGCCAAGCGAACTACGACCGTTTCGCTTACTGCGACACGGATTCGTGCAAGCTGGTCGGATTCTCCAAGCCAGTCGGCATGGAGATAGACCCGCTGAAGCTCGGGGCGTGGAAGTTCGAGAGCGTCTACGAGGAGCAGAAATACCTCGGGGCGAAGTGCTACATGTGCCAGGAGCTTGATTGGGCGGTGGACAACAGGAAGCCGTCAATCCATGTGGCGGGAATGCCCGATTCATGCCACGAATACGTCACGTTCGACAACTTCAAGGTAGGAAGCAGCTACCCAGGCAAGCTGAAGCGCAAGACCGTCAACGGCGGCGTTCTGCTTGTCGAGGGAGAGCACACAATCAAGGAAAGGATGTTCTGATGGCATACAAAGACACCAAATTCGAGGACGTTACCCAGGAAATCTGGGAGAGCGTCGCTGGAATCGCCGACGAGAAGGAGACGATTGAAGCAACGTCCGCCGAATCGTTGGCAGACATGGAGAAGCAGCGCGACGATGCAATCCAACGTGCAGTCGATGCCGAAGCTTCGCTGAAGGAGCAGAAGCAGAAGTACGTCGATGCTTTCTTCGCGAGCAATAAGCAACCCGAACCAAAAGAACCATTGGACAATAAGCCCAAAGTGTCGTATCCTACCACGATGAAGGATATCGACGCGCTGTTCGAGAAAGGAAACTAACATGGCAGGACAGGCAACAGTTAAGAAGGTCATGAAAACCCTAGGCACCGAGGGCACGAAGGGTATCGTCAACCAGGCGGTGAATGCTACGCCAGAACTGGCGCAGGCTCTCGTGGACAATGGTGTTGCTGCATACGCCGTTGGAGAGGGTTCCAACGAAGTTCTCATTTACGATGACAACGAGTCAATCATCAAAATCGGCCAAATCATCACGAACTATCAGCCATACATGAATACGTTCGTTCCCGCACTGGTCAACCAAATCGGCATGGTTGCGATTGACCGCATGATGTGGATGAACAAATGGTCGAAGTTCTACCAAGGCCAGTACGAGGGCGCAGGCTCGACCGTCCAAGAAATCTTCGTGGACATCTGCGACCCGCACTCTTATAATCCGTCAGTGGCGGAAGAGGAGCTGTTCAAGCGCGAGCTTCCCAACCTTATGGCCGCATACCACATGCTCGACTTCCAAAAGTTCTACAAGGTGACCGTTGAACGTCGTTCCGTTCGACAGGCTTTCTATGCCTGGTCCAAGGTCAACGACCTCATTGCCAACATCCTCGCGCAGATGTGGGTAGCCTTGGAGTACGACGTTTACCAGACCTGGAAGTACATGACCGCCAAGTACATCGTCGGCGGCTATATGGCGCAGGTGGCAATCCCCGAGCAGGACGGCTCCAAGGAAGCCGCAGACGGCGCGCTCAAGAAGGTGAAGGAATACTCCACCTATCTCGACAACCCGTCGCGCAAATTCAACGCCGCTGGCGTGATGAACGTCGTGGACAAATCAGAGCAGCAGGTTCTTATCAACGCGAAAGCAAACGCCGATATCTCCGTAGAGACTTGGGCGCAGGCGTTCAACCTCCCCTATGCTCAATTCGTGGGCAACGTGACCGAAATCGATTCTTTCTCGAACCTCGACGAGCAGCGTCTCGCGCTGATTTTCGAGAACGATGACAGCTTCGCGCAGCTCACTTCCGCCGAGAAGCAGATTATCGACGCAACGCCCATCATCGTATTCGGACCGAAGTTCTTCCAGATTTACACCTATGACCGCTGGACGGACAACGTCTACAATGCCCAGGGCGCGTATACCAACGAGCTGCTACACAACTGGATGATTTTCTCCATCAGCCCGTTCGAGCAGGCCATCGCGTTCACGTCGGCTGCATCCACGGTCACAGGCGTTACGGTTTCCCCGACCGCAGCCACCGTTTCGGCTGGGCAGGATATTGCGCTCACGGCCACCGTCGCTGGCTCAGGCATCTACTCCCGCAACGTTCAATGGACTATGGAGGGCGCGACCAAGAGCGGCACCGTTCTCACGGGCAACCGTCTCCATGTGGCGTCCGACGAGCCGTCCGCAACGGCAATCAAGGTTACCGCTACCTCGCTTCAGGATTCGTCCAAGAAAGCGACCGCGACCATTACCGTTGCCTAATAGCGTGAATCCGAAAGCCCGTCCTGAATTGGGCGGGCTTTTCTTATAGAAGGAGGGTTTGATGGCAAATACCAAAGTCCGCATAGGGTGGGTTCCCTGGTGCGCCGACGTTAACCATCGCCGCTATTTCGGCAGCTCGTCGGAGCAGCAATCGTGGATGGCTTCGCATCTCACTACGTTCGCTGCTGATGACTTCACCTATCAGCGCGAGAACATGACGATGGACGTTCCTCTGAACTTCGAGCAGCTTACGGGTTGCAACTACGTCGCATATCAGAATGCCGACTATGGAAGCAAATGGTACTACGCTTTCATCTCGTCGATGCAGTACAAGGCCAAAGAAACGACAACGCTGTCGTTGGAGACGGATTACTTGGAGACGTGGCTTTTCGATTTCGGATGGGAAGCCGCATTCGTCGAGCGCGAAATCGTCACGTCTGACGGCATCGGCGAGCACACCATGAGCGAGGGATTGGATGTCGGTAACTACATTCAGACAAATCGCGACCAGAATCCCCCCGATGGAATCTCGCTTTCAAATATGTATGCCGTAGTCATGACAACCATGTACCCCAAGACGGATATCGCGGGAGGGGCAGTAGAGTTGGCGATATCAGTCGGCGGAGACAGGTATAACGGAGTGTATTCGGGCGCGTCCCTATTGGCGTTCCCGAACACGGCGGACTTCCAATGGTTCACGAAGGAAATGACGGAGCTTGGTGCCGCCGACGCGATTGTCGGCGCGTTCATGGTGCCGAAAGGAATGATTGACAAGGGATATGGCACATCGCCCTGCGACAACGGCCATGGCGTGTGGATTAACAGCGGCGAGATGGCTTATGCCACCGAGAAGAAATACTCCGTCAACTGCTCAGACATCGATGGGTACGTTCCGAAGAACAACAAGCTGTTCACGTTCCCCTACAACGTGGTCTGCTTGAGCGACACGAACAGCGAGCTGGAATTGATGCCAGAGCGTTTCCAGTCCGTGAACGGGTTGAGCGGGAGCAAGGAGGTATCGTTCGGGTGGTACATGGTGTGCGAGCAGAACTCGGGCATGATGGCATCGCCTAACAAGTACAACGGCCTTTCGCCTAACTACGAATACGCCATCGTGACGAGCGGGTGGCCGCAGATTAACTGGAATGTGGACGCTTTCTCGCAGTACATGACATCGAGCTTCATCGGGTCGCTGGCGAACACCGCTGGAACAATCGCCATGATGATTCCCCAGATGCGAATCGCTGGCATGGCAGGGCAAATCAGCAAGGCAATCAGCGCGGGCACGGTGGCTTCGGCTGCTACGCAGATGACGGGTGGGTTGACGGAAGCCGCCCTGAAGCCGAATCAGCTCAAAGGCGGCTCAACGAGCAACCTGAAGCAGGGAATGCGCATCGGGCTTCCCTACGTTTACCAGAAGCAATGCAAGGCCGATATCGCCAAGGCCATCGATGACCGCTTCAGCGTCTACGGCTACTGCATCGAGCAGGTCAAGGTTCCCGCTCGAACTGGCCGACCGTGTTGGAACTACGTGCAGACCCGCCATGCCGACTTCAACGGCAAGGTGCCAGAGTACGCCATGGATGCCATCAACCGAATGCACGACGAGGGAATATGGTATTGGCATGTCGACGATGTCGGCAATTTCGGATTGGACAACTCTCTCTAAGGAGGAATCATGGGAGCAATCCCCAATGGGAACATAGGAGTTGGAAGCTGGTTCTTCAGCACTGGGTACGCGCCGCTTTGCGCGAACATGGCTTCGCATTGGCGCACGATGGAGCGCAAGAAGTCGCAGGACGGCGACCCGTTCGCATACGAGGAAATCGACCCAGCGACCATGTTCTCCATCACGAAGAACTACTTCATGCAGAAAATGCTGATGCAGCTTGTTACGCGCTACGAGTGGAAGAACCTTCCAGAGGGAATCGACCCGCTATACCTCGAATACCTTCTGGCAACAAGCGGAAGCGCGGTTCTTTTCAAGGACGATGCGCTGAAGGATGACGTGCAGGCGCGAGCACCAGAGGGGTTCGCCGTCATGCCCGTCAATTCCAAGAACGACAAGATGGACATCTACTTCATGCCGACAGAGCCGATGGCATACAATCCAGTCGAGGGCAAGAACTACGCTCTCGACGACACTAATTCTGTCGTGATTCTCGACAACAGGCTTAGGATTCCCCTTCTGTCATATGTCGAGATGTTCGCAGAGCGAATGACCATGTATCAGATGACAATCGATACCAATGTCAAGCAGCAGCAGGTCGCGAAGGTGTTCAAGTTCCCCGAGAAGCAGAAAATGAGCGGATTTAAGCTCATTCGACAGATGTTCAGCGGTCGAATCTGGACTGCCGCAGCAGATTCTACGGACATCGGGTTCATGGACACGGTTGATTTCACTACGCCCTATATAGCCAACGATGTCATGCTGACACAGAACAAATATTGGAACGAATGGCTGACCTTCATCGGCATCGAGAACACGAACGACGATAAGAAGGAGCGCCAAATCACGAGCGAAATCATGTCGAATCTTGGAGAAACGATGATTCAGCGCGAAATCTGCCTGGCATCGCGTAAGATGGCAGTCGAAAGCGCGAACACCAAATGGGGTTTGGACATCGAGGTGGAGTTCAGGGAGGTGGACTATGGAGTTTCAGCAGATGCTGGCGCAGATGAAGACGAACCGTCGATTGAGGATGCGCCGAAAGACGTGGAGGAATGACGCTATCGGCATCGAAGATGGCGTGCTCACTTTCTATAAGAAGGGCGAGCCGCTTATGCCCTACATGCCGACGAACGAGGAGCTTATGGAAGCCGACGATTGGAAGGTGGCGGAATGACCAAAGACGAAGCCATTGCGGCCATCGAAGATGGGAAGAAGGTAACCCATACTCTTTGGGACGAGGATTCGGTAACCGATTTGAAGCCGAGGGTTTATATCAGCGAAATCGATTACAAGCTGGTCATTGATTACGGAGGGGATTTCATCGAGGAATTCTCTTACGACAACATGACATCGCCCGTCGGATGGGAGCTGGTGTAGATGGCTCAAGACACTATTCAATTGAGGACTTTCGTTACCCAGTGGGTCAAGGATGCTGGGTATTATAACCCCGCCATGCCAGAATGGAAGCAGGATTTCTCCTCAGCATACGCTCGGTTGGGATTGGACGAATATCCGATTTACGACGAATCCAAGAGGAGACAGCTCAACGACAAGTTCATCCGCCATTATTGGATGCGCGAAATCGGATGCGAAACCGTTGGTCACTTCTGCCTTTGGTGCTCGAACACGTTCAACGAGATTATGCCGTACTACAACAAGATGTATGAGACGGAGCTTTTGAACGTGGAGCACCTTCTGGGCATCAAGCGTCACAAGGTTGTCGACATGCTGCGCGATTTCGACGAAAGCTCAAGCGGCAACGGAAGCGCGGACACGTCTACGTCATCCACTGGAAAGTCGACCAACAAATTCTCGGACACTCCGCAGGATGAATTGTTCGTGTCGAAGGTTGATGCTGGGGATTACCTCACCAACCTCACCATCGAGGACACGGCGGACGATACCACGGTGGGCACCAAATCCAAAAGCGACGGAACAATCAAGCGCGACGAGACGAACAAGGACACGACGGACGAATTCGTGACAGACCCGCGCTATTATCAAGCGTTCATGGATTTGAGCGAGAAGATTCTCAACCTCGATATGCAGGTAATCGACAACGTGCAAGTGCAAGGTCTGTTCATGCAGGTTTGGAGCTAATCATGCCTGATTTGGGAAATCCTAATTTCTTCAAGATTTTCCAGGGCAAGGGGGAGGTCGCGTTGAATTCTGGCGCGACCTCAACCAACGCTGGAATAATGCTGACAATGACAAACGAGCTTCAATTCCTCGGCGATTACGAGGTTGGGGTTGACGGCGTTCTCGGGGTGCTGCCAGAAGGATACCGCCCAGGGGCAGAGCTGATAGTTCCCGTGGTCGCTGTGGAAGGGTCGGCATCGAAGTTGACGGCGCTGCATGTCATGGATGACGGAACTTTGGTCAGCGACCCTAATTCATCTATTAAAACCCACGGCATCGTGGTAAACTTATCGGGAAATTGGTATTAGAGAAAGGAGAGGTCATGGCAGACCAACCTTGCGCCAAGTCAATCGATTGGCTGTATAATTGGTGCGCTGGACTGATTCCGTCTGTGTACGACGAATCGCTGACGTACTACGAGCAGCTTGCCAAGGTGTTGAGTGTCTTGAAGGAGACAATCACGCATTTGGGCGAGACTGACGCAAACGCCAAAGAGCTGAAACGTCTCTATTATTCGCTGAAAGAGCAGTTCGATGAATTCGTCGATGGCGGTTTCGAAGAATACTACGAAGCGTTGCTTAGGGCTTGGATTGACGAGAACGCGCCGTCAATCGTAAAAGACATGCTGTTGACAGGGGTATTCTTCGGGTTGACTTCAGACGGATATTTCTGCGCCTACAAACCTTCCACATGGGAGGACGTGCAATTCGACACTGGCGCGATTTACGGCACCGAGGAATATGGGCGATTGATTCTTCGATACGAGGTCAACGGCCAGGGGGTCATCAATAATACGGGCTATGACGCTTCCGTCATGTCAGACACGATTGATTCCCGCCTGAAAGCCATCGCTGGCAACGGCCTTGAGTACGACGCGAAGGAAGCGACCATCAATGTCCTGAAAGCCGATGACATCACGTTCGGCGGCGTTAAGCTGAAGCATGACGTTGACAACGACGATACCGACGAATGGGCTGTGACTTCCGACGGCGTTTACTCTTATGCTCCGTCCAAGGACGAGACAATCACCCAGCCCAACAGCGGAGTGTTCACTGATATCCTGCCAGGGGTCACGCTTTCCATCCGCGACACCACGCGCATCGGCGGCCTTATCGCGTTCGGCGTTCGCGTTCAGACGGATGCGAACACGACTGTCTCGGCTGCAACCCGAATCGCGAGAACGCCTGCATGGGTTGGCGGAGTATCGTCGGCCACGTCCACAACTGGCACCAACACTTTGCAGGTCGATACCGTCGGCATCAGCTGCGCTAAATCAATCGAACCGAATTCGGATATGTACTTCTGGTGCATCTGCAAATACAAGGGATAGGAGAGAAACATGGCCATTGACAATCAGACGATGGAGCTAATCAAAGCCATCGTCGCCCAGGAACTGAAGAACGCCACCTCGTTGCAAGATGCCGCGCAGGGAATTGCCAAGGGCGTTACCCAATACGTCGGGGCGCGATACGTCCCGCTGTTCGCAAACCCACCGCAATGGACGAACGACCGCCAATATGAGCCGTTGACCATTGTTCTGTACCAAGGCAATTCATTCACCTCGATGCAATATGTTCCTATTGGTATCGACATCACCAATGAGGAATTCTGGGCGCAGACTGGCAACTACAACGCGCAGATTGAGCAGTACCGTCAGGAGGTCAAGGAATACACCAAGAAAATCGCGGACATCGAAAACACCCAGCAGACCCAAGCCGAATCCATTAAGACGCTGACTGCTAAGCAGCAGCTAACCGATACTGCGATTGACGGGCTGGTCGAGCGAGTCAACCAAACCGATGAAATGGTCGACACGCTTAACGATAGCATTTCCACATTGAGCTCGACCGTTGACGGAATGAAAGCTTCAGACAAGCGAAATCTTATCTGTGACAGGGTTTCAAACGCAGATGGAAAATTCCGACTCTACAACAACACCGATGAAATCATTCAAGGCGGCTGTCCTGTTGGAGACAATTATTACGCTGTGTATCGACATAGCTCCACGAAATCTCGCGTGATTCTGTTAAACGTCGAAACTGGTGAACAGGTTTCCTATGTGGAATTGGGTGACCCGTCATTCCATGGCAACAACATGAGCTATTACAACGGCGAATTGATTTGCTCAGGCTCGAATAAGACTACTAAGGGCAATTTGATTTACTTCCTGAAGGTTGACAAAGATAATCTCACTTTAACGAAAACCCTTGATAGCAGCCAATTCGGAATGATGGATGCTTGCTGGGGATTCGGCCATTACAAGGATGACGACGAGCATTACTATTGGGCTACCGATTACCTTATTAATTTCTATTACGTCAATAAGGCTTGCACCAAGAAAACTCTTATCGGAAGCGTTGAATTGCCAAACAACACTTCCTACTCTAACTCGATGCAGCAGGCAATGAGCTATAGCAAGGATTACGACGTTTTCATCTCGGCACGCTCGAATTGCTTCAACTTGTATGACGGTGATTTGCACTACATCAAGACCGTGCCTATCGCCGATACGCTCAATTGCATCTGGCGCGAGGAGATAGAGCAGGTCACGTTGCACAATGGCAAGCTGTGGATGCACAACAACTCCCATATGTCGTCAACTTACACCACATATCCCGTCACGGCTGTTTGGAGCGTGGAGCTGCAAGGCCAAATGTCGCAGGGATACGCGAATTCGGGATGGTATAAGTACGTGAACATCATCTTCGACAATAATACGAATATCCCGACTGTCGAGGACGGAAACCCGACCAGCACGATTAAGGTCGGAAACGCGATGGATGTTTCTGCTGCCATGACGGAATTGGGGCATTCCACTCCCCTTTTCTTCCTGCGATTGGATGCTTCAACACCATACATCATCCTGCTTACTCACTACGTTGAGGTGAATTGCAACGGCAATACCGTAGGAGGCTTCGATGTTCGCGGGGGTATCATGTTGTACGAAGCAACGAATGCCTACCATAACCTCGCGAATGCCAAGCAGGATGCCTTGATTCGCGGTAATTGCGAACGCATAACGCTTTATACCGAAATCCCCAGCGACATCACTTCGGGAGGAAAGAGCCTGGTCAATGCATATGGAGGTCTTGTCTGCGTGCGAAACCCATCATCGAAAACAAATCTCAAGGCACTTCAGCCCTCGAATATCACATTCGGAATCGTGGTTATCGAAGAATGATTAGGTTCATAGACATATCCAACAATCAGGGGAGTTGGGAACATGCCCTTATCCCCTCCCTTCTCCCGAACGTGGATGCCGTTGTGTGCAAGGCAACCCAGGGAACATGGTTCGTCGACCAATTCTGTGATGGATGGGTTCAGCAATGCGTTGCTGCCCTGAAGCCATGGGGGTTCTACCATTTCGCGGAATATGGAGACGCGACCGAGGAAGCGGACTTTTTCATCGACAATTGCTGGAATTATTTCCGAAACGGCATTCCCATACTCGATTGGGAGGGCGTGCGTGATTCAAGCGGAAACATTATATTCGAGCAACCCGTCGAATGGGTGAACGAGTTCGTGGAGCGCGTTCATAATGCAACGAACGTATGGCCTTGGATTTACGCGAATCCATGGCGATTCAACCAAGGCGGGGTGAATCCCAATTGCGCCAGATGGGTTGCGTCGTATCCCGAGGTATCGCATCCCACGTTCGCTCAAGCGCAATCCTGGAAATGCCCTGATGCTGACGGAAATGTCGTAGCGTGGCAATTCTGCTCTGATGGACGAGTGAGCGGGTACGATAAGAATTTGGACTGCTCGCTGTTCTATGGCGATGTTGACCAATGGAGGGCTTATGCTAAAGGAGATAATAAAGATAGCGGCACCACCAATGGTGATGCTAATAGCAATGTATCTACTAGTGTGCTAGAGAATGACCAATACAAAATCACGATTGAAAGGAAATGAGATGGACTTGAGCTTCCCATTATTGGGTATAACGAACGCCATGGCATGGGCGATTATCGCCTGCGTATGCTTGATGCTGTTCGATGTAATCAGCGGCTTCACGGCTGCGGTGAAAAACCGAGAAGTATCTTCAACGAAGATGCGAGAGGGGCTTTTCCATAAATGCTCTCTCGTCATGTGCATTGTATTGGCATGGTGCATCGAGATGTTCGTCATGCACGTTCCTGATTTAGGATTCAACGTTCCCCTTGTCATTCCAGCTTGCGTATTGATATTCGCTATGGAAGTCGTTAGTATTTTGGAAAACATCGTTAAAATCAATCCCGATTTAGAAAATGAAGAGATTGTGAAGCTATTTACTAACGCAAAGAATTAGGGGATAATAGTCCCATCGGGACTTGAAGTTACCGTGCAAGTACCATTATCCGATGCTCACCCTGATAAGGTGCGGAGTGGTTTTCTGGGTAGCACCATGAGCCGCACGCCTTCAACAATCCTGGTAACGGTAGCCCGTCCTGCAACGCTATGTTTTGACTTACATCCTCACATGGCGCGGGCGGGCTATTTCATATTCAGGAGGACACATGAAACCTAACTTTCAAAAATATTGGGACATAAACGTCCCTAAATCATATAACTGCCTGTTCAATTTCATCTGTGGAGGTCGAGGAACAGGCAAGTCATTCGGTGCTAAGTATGACTTCGCAAAGCAATTCATCAAAAATGGAAGTCAATTCACATATTTGCGCCGAACCAAGGAGGAGCTTAAAAAGCTCACTACGCAGCGAGACGGCCAATTTTGGGACGATATCTCACCATTCATGAGCAACAGAGAGTTCAAAGTCGAATCGGACAAACTATTCATCGATAAAGAGATAGGTGGTTACGCCCATGCGCTAACTACGGCGATGAAACTAAAGTCAACGCCATTTCCAGGCGTTACCGATATTCTTTTCGACGAGTTCATTATTGACGAGCGAGGTATCGGCGCACCGCATTACCTATTCGACGAAGTGACAAAGTTCTTCGAGTATTACGAGACTATCGCACGTGAGCGAAACGTTCGAGTTTGGTTTCTAGCAAACGCACTGGCAACGAACAACCCGTATTTCGATGAATTCGGATTGACATTGCCAGAACCAGGCAAAATCAAGGTCTTTCGCAATAAGGATGTTCTCATTCAAAATGTTGTATCGCCAGAAGTCGCGGCATCGAAAATGCAAAGTCGATTCTATGCCCATGTTGTTGGGGATAGCCGCTATCGCGATTACGCTATCCAAAATAAAACTCTCTTGGATGATGACACGTTTATTGCGAAAAAGCCTAAGAACGCGAAAATGAAGTTCGTGTTATGGTTCCATGAGAAGCCTATCGGGGTATGGTTCGACCCTAAATACAACACTTTCTATTGCTCACCGAACTATGACCCCAATTGCGAAATACAGTACTCGGCAACGACGCAAGACCATCAACCGAACAGGCTAATTCTTTCAGGGCAGTTCCAAGGGGCTGGAATCCGCTTATTCAAGGCTGCTTATGAGTGCGGCAATATGCGATTCGAGAACCAGAAAATCAAAGGTTGGGTTCGAGATATTATGAGGTGGACGCGATGACAACTCTTAAGATTGAAGCAACTAAAGCCGATGGAAGCGCATGTTCCTATATCGGCACGGTTGGAACAGATGGATGGATTTATTTCAACGACTTTGATTTCTATAGATTTCAACCAAAGGGAACATGGGAGGATACGCAGCAAATCCGAAACCGAACACGTTCAAGTTGGGTTAAAACTCAAATCTTCAATAAGCTGTCAAGCTCGAATCTGAACAGTGGTGGAGGAAGCACAGCACCATCTCAAGATGTTGAAGGTATGGTACAGCTTGCCCTAGATATAGCTAGTGACGATTCCCATGGATACGACCAGGGCAATCGATGGGGGCCAGATTATGACTGTAGCTCATTGTTACTTTACTGTGCGAAACAAGCGGGATTCAATGTCTATGGAAGCTCCCCATATGGTAACACTCAAACGATGGTTCAACAATTCACTGGAGCAGGTTGGAAATGGTTAAGCGGTATGGGTAATGACGTAAGCCAATTGCAACGTGGTGATATCCTTCTGAACACATCTGCCCATACCGAGATGTATATTGGTGGCCAGCAGAACGTAGGAGCACATATCAATGAATTAGGCGGAGTTACTGGTGGACGAACGGGTGACCAAACTGGAAACGAGATATCAGTAAGTGGGTGGTATAGTTTTCCGTGGAATGGTGTTTTGAGATACGCAGGATAAGGAAGGAACTATCATGTGGGCACTTTGGGGTTTTATTATTGGTAGCGTTGTAACTATGGTTCTGGGCGGACTTGCTGGTGCTGTGTACGCGGAGATGAAGTTCAGCAAGACGATGGAGCTATGGTATAACGAGTGGCACAGCAAGAACGATGTTTTATGGACAAACATTGAAGATGAAGATTATAAGTGAGATTGTGGTAAAATAAGGATACTGACGGTGTTGTAAAGTCAACCTGGTAAGCCCTCACCGTCAGATGTATCCATTTTGGAACCCGTCCTAAGTGGCGGGTTCTTTTGTAATTATAGGAATGCTGTAAGATGGGCGATATAGAGAATGTTAAGTGAGATGACGATGTAGAGATGGTGCCTAACCGCTCACGACCAAATAGGGGGGGAG
>OFMD01001076.1_pt1 | contig 18622 bp, 16 predicted proteins | sample 1541211 | NCBI WGS metagenome assembly OFMD01 (sample SAMN04209231, study PRJEB22552) | human gut metagenome | biome: gut; material: feces | host: Homo sapiens | place: USA: Oklahoma | reverse complement strand
GGGTAGAGCGGCGAATGCTGTCCTCCAATTTCCGGGTCAGCCGATGGGCCTGCTGAGCCACCGCAAGGGTGAGGTTCTGCAAAAACCGGATCTGGACTGGCGCAGTGAGTACATTTTTTCGAAGGAGCTGGCTGACATTTAAAAATAGAATTTCGGTCTGTTCCGTGGTCTCCGCGGAAATATGCAGGCGGTATCCGCCAATGGCGTTGAGCAGGCCCAGGGACTTCCCTTTGCCCAGGTTCTCCATTAAATTGCTGTTTCCGTTGGCGTCAATGTGGAATAGATGAAGGTTCCCGGATAAGATGACGCCCACCTGGTCCATAGGGTCCCCATCCCGCATCACCAGGGTGCGCTTGGGATAGACCCGGCGGTGGGATGCGATGGTTTCCAGCGCCTCCAGAATTTCGTGCTCTTCCATGTTCCGGAACAGCAGGCTCTGCTTTAAAACGGGAAGCATACTTGCTGCGTCTGTCATATCCATCCGGCTCCTTTCCAATCTCTTACACTCCTAGAATAACCATAGCCAAAGAAGGGGGATTTGTCAATTCCAGAGGAATGCGGGGAGCGGGGCAAAATTTTGTTTTTCGTTGCATAAACAACCGAATCCACCTTCCATTTCCTCCATACTTTTCCTAGCGGCAAAAAACACACCCGCTTGCTATGTTACAAGGAGGAACTTGCGATGAAATTATGGAAAAAAGGACTCGCCCTGCTGATGGTGCTGAGCATCACTGCGGGTATGGTCATGACCGGCAGCGCGGAATCCGGGCTTGTTCCCATTGATTCTGCTTCTTTTCCGGACCCGGCGTTTTTGCGCTGGGTGCAAGGGAAAGATACCGATGGAGACGGCGCCCTCTCCCAGACGGAGCGGGAAGCGGTGACCCGGATGGATCTTCGGAAGCTGGGGATTCAGGATTTAAGCGGCCTGGAGTGGTTTGACGCACTGGAGGAGCTCAATTGCAGTGAAAATGATCTGGTCCGCCTGGAGCTGCCCGATCTGCCCGCGCTGACGTCGCTGACCTGCAATGAAAATCCCAGGCTGGAGACCCTGGATCTGAGCGGTGCACCCGCGCTGGAACACCTCTACTGCTTCCATTCCAACCTATCTGAATGGGACCTGCATGACGTTCCCAATCTAAGCTACCTGGCCTGGGGAGGAAGTCCCCTTGCGGAGTTGGACCTGAGCGGGAATCCCAAGCTCCATACCCTCCATGTGCTGGGGGGAGACCTGGCACAGGCCGACCTGTCTCACAATACGCAGCTGGATACCCTGCTGTGGAACCACACCCGGATTGAGAGCCTGGACCTGTCCAATCAGAGCGAGCTCACCTTCCTGAACTGCACGGACAATCAGATCACCGCCCTGGACCTCAGCGGCAACACCAACCTGGAGACTGTTTATGCCGGAGGCAACCGCCTGCTGGCCATCCGGCTGCCCCAGGACAGCGTTACCTTCTGTGATCTGACCGGACAGCGTCCCGTCTCCTTCCCTCTGCCGGAGGGAGAAAACAGCATTCCCCTGAACGAGCTTGCTCCATGGGCCGAGTCCAGCTACATCAGTCAGCTTAGCGGAGGAACCCTGCTGGAGGACCGTATCCAGCTGGACGCACCCAACCAGCTGCTCACATACCGCTATACGGATGGGATCGCGGCTCTGGATGCCTCTGTCTCGGTGACAGGGGAAAACAGCTGGACCGTGCCGCTGAGCATGGAAAACTGGACCTATGGACAGCCGGCGCCCCAGCCGGTGGCACAGTCCGCCTTTGGCAATGTGTCATTCCGCTACGGATCTTCCCCCCCAGGGGCCGTTCCAGCCTGAAATGCCCACCCGCGCAGGGACGTGGTACGTCCAGGCTCTGGTGGAGGAGACTGCCCAGTATCAGGGCCTGGAGGCGGTAGCTTCCTTCCGAATTGATCCCGCCATTCCGGAGTACCTTGCCCCGGATACAAAGACGGCCACCTACGGGGACTATCTGGCGGATGTATCCCTGGAGCCCCAGTTTTTCTGGGAAAACGGGAGCCTGCGGGTAGGCAATGCCGGAGAGCAGACCCACCTGGCCTTTTATGTGCCGGAGGATTGGATCGACTATCAGGTGGTGCAGCATATCCCCGTCCTGGTCCAGGTTGCCCCCTATGACGGCACCCGGCTGCCCATTCCCCAGATCACCAGCCGCGCAGAGGCGGAAAATCTGGCCATCCGGCACGGAGACTGGACCCTGGAAAAGGGTAAGGACTATGTGACCGAGTTTGAAGAGCAAGGTGGGAGCGTTCGCTTTCTCATCCATTTCCAAGGAAATTATACCGGAACGGTCAGCTGCATCTTCACGGAGAACACCGGCAGCGGCGGCGGTGACAGCAGCAGCCAGACCTTCGTGATCACCGCAAACGCCACAGGGGGCGGGACTATCACGCCCAGCGGAACGGTTCGGGTTACCCGGGGTCAGACTCCCGGCTTCACCATGCGCGCCAACAAAGGCTACCGCCTGGATGCTGTTCTGGTAGACGGCAAGCCGGTGGACACAGAGCGCACCTACCGCTTTGCTCCCGTGACCAAAAATCACACCATATCCGCCCGCTTTGTCCCTCTGGACACCCCTGTGTCCCCCGATGATACCGGTGTGTCGGACTATCTCAACACCAAAGACCACGATGCCTATGTTTCCGGCTATCCCGGAAACTGGTTTGGTCCGGATGATTTCCTGACCCGGGCACAGGCAGCACAGATTTTTTACGGACTGCTGAACGATCCAAATATTCCGGTAACGGCCGGCTTTTCCGATGTGCCCAGCGACGCCTGGTATGCCAAGGCGGTCAACACCCTTGCCTCCCTGGGGCTGGTTTCCGGTGTGGGAGAAGACCGGTTCCTGCCGGACCAGCCCATCACCCGAGCGGAATTTGTGACCATGGCAATGGGGTTTGCACACCAGATGTCCAGTCCCGACAACTCCTTCCCCGATGTACACCCGGGGGATTGGTACTACGAGGCCGTGCTCAGCGCGGCAGACTACGGCTGGATCTCCGGCTATCCCGATGGAAGCTTTTGCCCCCAGCGCCTGGTGACACGGGGAGAAATGTCCGTGATGGTAAACCGCATGCTGGGCCGCAAGGCTGACCCGGACTTTATCTCCGGCCATACGGGACTGTACACCTTCCTGGATGTACCGGCATTTCACTGGGCCTATGACGACATCTGTGAGGCGGCCAATGCCCACCGCTACACGCAGTCCGACGGGAAGGAGGTTTGGGAAGGCCTGCTGGAATAAATAAAATCCATTCCGTTGTGTGGACAACCTACAATCCCATCCCAAAGGACTAAGATAGGTTTATAGGGAAAACCTACCAGCCAAATGGCTGGACTACTTACTAGGAGGTACGATTTATGTACTATACCAATGGAAATTATGAAGCTTTTGCCCGCCCCCGCAAGCCCAAAGACGTGGACGCCAAGTCCGCCTGGCTGGTAGGTTCCGGCCTGGCCAGTCTCTCCGCCGCCGCATTTCTCATCCGGGATGGCCAGATGTCCGGCGACCACATCCACATTCTGGAGGAGGCCTCCCTCCCGGGCGGCGCCTGCGACGGATTGCGGATCCCTGAGCTGGGATTTGTCATCCGGGGCGGCCGGGAGATGGAGAACCACTACGAGTGCCTCTGGGACCTGTACCGCTCCATCCCCTCCCTGGAGGTGGAAAACGCCAGCGTGCTGGACGAGTTTTACTGGCTGAACAAAGACGACCCCAATTTCTCCAAAAACCGGGCCACCCTGCACCGGGGAGAGAGCGCCGATACCAGAAACCGGTTTGAACTCAGCGATGAGGCTGCGCTGCAGCTGATGCGGCTGTTCTTTACGCCAGACGATGAGCTCTATGACCTGACCATTGACGATGTGCTGGACGAGGAGTTTTACAAGTCCAACTTCTGGCTCTACTGGCAGACCATGTTCGCCTTTGAAAAATGGCACTCGGCCCTGGAGATGAAGCTGTATTTGCAGCGGTTCCTCCACCACGTCGGCGGCCTGCCCGACCTGTCGGCGCTGAAATTCACCAAGTACAATCAGTACGAGTCCCTGATCCTCCCCCTGGTGTCCTACCTCAAGGAACACGGCGTTCAGTTCCACTATAACGTCCGGGTGACCAACGTACTGTTCCACTTTCTTCCGGATAAAAAGGTCGCCCACCAGCTGATCCTGCTCCGTGACGGCAAGGAGGAAGTGATGGAGCTCACCGAGAACGACCTGGTCTTTGTCACCAACGGCTCCTGCACCGAGAGTGCGGCGCTGGGGGACAACGACCACCCGCCCCAGCTGACCGTAGACAGCGGCGAAGGGAGCAGCTGGTCCCTGTGGAAGCACCTCGCGGTACAAAATCCCCTCTTCGGGCGTCCGGAGAAGTTCTGCTCCGACATCCAGGCCACCAAATGGGAGTCGGCCACCGTCACCCTTCTGGATGACAGGATCGCACCCTATATCCAGGAGGTCTGCCAGCGGGACCCCTACTCCGGCAAGGTGGTGACCGGCGGGATCGTGACGGTAAAAGACTCCGCCTGGCTGATGAGCTGGACCTTCAACCGCCAGCCCCACTTCAAAGCCCAGCCCAAGGAGCAGCTGGTGGGCTGGATCTACGGCCTCTATCCCAATGAGCCGGGCGATTATGTGGGAAAACCCATGGAGGAGTGCACGGGAGCTGAGATCTGCATGGAATGGCTGTATCACTTGGGTGTGCCCGAGAACCTCATCGAAGAGCTGGCCCGGGAGAGCGCCAGCACGGTCCCCTGTATGATGCCTTATGTCACCGCCTTCTTCATGCCCCGCGCTGCGGGTGACCGGCCCGATGTGGTGCCCGAGGGCTGCGTGAACTTCGCCTTCCTGGGACAGTTTGCTCAGACGGAGCGGGATACCATCTTTACCACCGAGTATTCGGTACGGACAGCCATGGAGGCGGTTTACACCCTGCTGGATGTAGAGCGCGGTGTGCCGGAAGTGTACAGTTCGGTCTATGACGTCCGCTGCCTGCTCAATGCCACCCGATATCTGCTGGACGGCCGGAAGCTGACGGAAATGAAGCTGCCGCTGCCTCTGAAGATCGCTCTGCGCGCCGGACTGGACAAGCTGGACGGAACCACCCTGATGGAGCTGCTGTACCGCTACGATCTGGTATAACTGAGTTTTGATTCCATGGGCTGTCCGGTTCCCGCTGTCCCTCGTTTCACCCCTACGTTATTTTGAATCTAAGGAGAAAATTACTATGAAACTGCAATTTTTCTGGTCCCGGACAGCCTCTGTCTGGATCGCACTGCTCTATATCATCCTTGGCCTCCCCCTGCTCCTCTTCCCCGGCGCCAGCGGCTCCGTCTTTGTATGGGCCCTGGCCGCGGGCGCGGCGGTCTACGCCGTGAGCCACCTGTGGCGGTATATCCAGGGCCGCAAAATGGAGCGGGCCTCCGGAGGCGATCTCTTCCTGGCCGTCCTGCCCCTGGCCTTCGCCATCTTCTCCATCTCCTGGCCCCAGGCCATCCTCTCCTTCCTTCCCCTGGTCCTGGGTGCGCTGCTGCTGGTAGACGGTGTGGGAAAAGCTCCGCTGGCCATTGCCGCCATTCAGTCCAAGCCCCCCATCCTGATCCCCCTGGTCCTCTCCTCCCTGATTCCCATTGTTCTGGGAGTTTTGCTGGTGGTCAATCCCTTCCATGTGGCTCAGCTGGCCATTATGATCTTCGGCGCCGCCCTGGTGGCGGATGGAGTCAGCGATCTGGTCACCGCCCTCATTTCCCGCAAGACAGCCCCCGGCACAGGCACTCCGTAACCACAGACACACTGAAAACAGGACGAACAAAAGCGTCCTGTTTTTTATTTTTTCCACATTTCGACTGGGTTGTGTGGACAACCGAACGAAAGCCTGCGCCATGATACCATGGGTATAGACAGATCCAGAAGGAATATTTCGTTATGATCGAGCGCAGAAAGCAGGTAAATCCATGGCAATTTTTATTATTTTGCTCCTTCTTCTCCTTGTCCTCCTTTCCTCGGCGGAGGCAGCCTCCGGGGCGCTTCGCGTGCCCAAGCTGCGCTGGCATCAGTGGTTTTTCCTCTTTCTGAGCAGTGCCTTTTTGGGGTGCCTGTTTGAAATGGGGGTCGTCTGGCTGGGCACCGGCGTTCTGATGAGCCGCAGCAGCCTGCTCTACGGAGCCATCAGCGTTGTCTGGGGGCTGGGCGCTGTGCTGATGACACTGGTCCTTGCTCCCCTGCGCCGATACGGCAAATGGGCGGTCTTTGGGGGCGGAGTCATCCTGGGCGGCGGCTTTGAGTACCTGACCAGCCTAGTTTTGGAGCGGGTGTTTCACCGCCTGTTCTGGGACTATTCTCATCTGCCTCTCAACCTGGATGGACGCACGAATCTCCTGTATGCAGTCTTTTGGGGACTGGCCGGAGTGTTGTGGGTATACTGGCTGGCTCCGTATCTGCTCCGCCTGGCGGAAAAGATCCCCCGCAAAAGCGGACAAGCCATATTCGCGGGATTGGCGGTCTTGCTTGCTTTGGATATGCTCCTCTCTGCCGTAGCCTTCTGGCGGATGGAGGAGCGCAGCCGGGGGTCTGTGCCCAGCAATCACCTGGAGTACATGCTGGATACCTGGTACGGGGACCAAGCCATGCAGCAGCGGTATCAGAACATGATCCTTATTCGTGAAATTGAGAAAAAATAGAGAATATGGGTTTTGGTAGGTTTACAGATGTAAGATTTGACTTTATGTATCTGGAAATATAGAAATTTAAATGCCTATGCCCTGCTGAAAAGGTTAAAAAGAAACGATCCCTAGAATCATTTGATTTCAGGGATCGTTTTCCTGCTAAAGCGTTTTTCTAGTTCATAAACTAGTCTTCTTGTTGAACATCCACTTGAATAACTTCCAGACCAGCTGAGTGTAGTTTTGTGATCATTGATCGGTCAGCTCGTGAATCAGTAACTAAAATATCCAGCTTTTCCACGGGACAAACGCAATTCATAGCGACTACTCCAAATTTGCTATAGTCTGTCAGTCCAATAACAGTGTGAGATTGGCTAAGTATTACGCGCCGGAGGTTGGTTTCTTCAATGTGATAGTCTGTGACTCCGTTTTCCAAAGTCAGGCCGCCAATTCCCAGAATATATTTATCCAGATTAAAATGTTGCATTAGACTCTCGGCCATAAAGCCGGAAACGGATAATTCACCTTGACGTACCTCTCCTCCCAGCATAAATACCCGAATATTATTATCCACACTTAAAATTTCTGCAATTTGCATGGAGTTTGTAATAACAATAGCTTTTTTCTTTCCAACCAAAGCTTTGGCAAATTCCTTGGTAGTAGTGCCAATGTCGATTCCGATTACATCTCCGTCTTCGATAAGGTCGACTGCACGTTGTGCAATTGCCAATTTGAGATCATAATTTTTTATCTCGCGCTCTTGGTACAGAGGCTCGGATGCTTTCTTTTTATTTAAAACAGCGCCTCCGTATACTCTGGTTAGAAGCCCCTCTTTTTCTAAGTGTTCTAAATCTCTTCGGATTGTTTCGATAGAGACTGAGAAGCGACGCATTAAATCACTGACTTTTACAATGTGTTCTTGCTCAAGTAAACTTAGAATTTCTTCTCTGCGTGTTTGGAGCATAGCGGAGTTCCCTCCTTCTTAAGTCGTTTTACTATTGAAACTATTTTATCAGTTCTACGCTTAACTTTCTACCCTGAGCAGAGATAATAGCGGATTAAAAATATGTAGCGTCGACAAAAAAGAACGGAATGTGGAATTTGTTGTATTTTGAAAAGAGAGTGCAAAAATAAGTCAAAATGCATAAAAAAATCAATATATTATCGGGTAATTTGTGGAGTTGATTTTATAATAAAATAGAACTACAATAAGTCACAACAAAAAGCAACATAAATTGTGGGATATTACAACTTGAATGTGAAGAGAGGTGAGATGAAAACCCGCCGAAGCAACTGCATAATGAATTATTAACGAAATGAAAGGAGAAGGAAGATGACATTTGATCAAATCATTTTGTGGGTAATGGCAGTGGGACTACTTATTGGCGCGGCAGATAAGATTTTCGGCAATCGTTTGGGCTTAGGTGAGAAGTTTGATGAGGGATTCAATGCCATGGGGCCGTTAGCTCTTGGTATGGTAGGAATTGTATGCCTTGCTCCTGTCATTTCTGATCTTCTAGGCCCCATTATTATTCCTGTGTTTGAAGCAATGGGAGCAGACCCTGCCATGTTTGGTGCAATTCTGGCCAACGATATGGGCGGATATCCGTTGGCTATGGAGCTGGCAAAAGACCAGCAAGCCGGACTGCTGGCAGGAAATATTGTGGCTTCTATGCTTGGATGTACTTTAGTATTTTCAATTCCTGTAGGACTCGGTTTAATTGAGAAAAAAGATCGTTCCTACTTTTCTCAGGGACTGCTGCTGGGCTTGATCACCATCCCCGTAGGCAGCATTGTAGGCGGACTGATTGCGGGCTTTGATGTAGTTATGGTCATTCGCAACACCATTCCGGTCCTGATTCTGGCTGTGTTGCTGGCGGTAGGGCTGAAGCTGATCCCCAACGCGATGATAAAGGGATGTATGGTATTTGGTCAGTTTATTACGATCGTGATCTACATTGGCCTGGCCGCTGCTGCATTTGAACACATCACAGGTGTGGTTCTCATCCCCGGTATGGCTGATATTATGGAAGGTATGAATGCAATTGCAGGGATTGGTATTGTGCTGCTGGGGACCTTCCCTGTGCTGACAATTTTGACTAAAATTTTGGATAAGCCCTTAAATGCGGTTGGACAAAAGATTGGCTTGGACAAAACCAGCGCGGCAGGTCTGGTATTTACCCTGGCCAACTCAGTTCCGGTGTACACGATGATGAAGGACATGAAGAAAAAAGGCATTATCGTCAACACCGCCTGGCTGGTGCCGGCCACAGCGGCGCTGGGTGATCACTTGGGCTTCACCGCTGGCGTTCAGCCCGACATGATTACTCCTGTGGTGGTAGGCAAGCTGACTGCGGGAGTTATTGCGATTATCCTTGCTCTATTTGTATGTAGAAATATGTCCGAACCAGAAACCAGTGCCGATGTACAGGAGGAACAATAACATGAAAAAGTATTATCTGGGCTTGGATCAAGGTACAACTGGAACAACAGCAATTATCTTTGATGAGAACTGGGATCAGATTGCCCGGGGATATAAGGAACACACACAGTACTTCCCCCAGCCGGGCTGGGTAGAGCATGATCCCATGGAGATCTGGTCCAGCATTCTGGAGACTATTGGTATGGCAGCCCAGGAAGCAGGAATCCAGGTAGCGGATCTAACCTGTATGGGGCTGGACAACCAGGGAGAAACCGTGATGCTCTGGGACCGCTATACTGGCGTGCCAGTATACAATGCCATTGTATGGCAGGACCGCAGAACGGCCCGGGAAGCTGATCAAATCGCAGAAAAATACAAGGACATGATTCGGGAAAAAACAGGCCTTGTAGTGGACGCATATTTCAGCGCAACAAAAATTAAATGGATTATCGACCATGTGGACGGCGTGAAGGAGAAGATCGCCAATGGCCATGTGATCGCCGGCACACTGGACACCTGGATGATCTGGAAGCTTACTCACGGTCAGGTGTTTATTACCGATTATTCCACTGCCTCGAGAACGATGTTGCTGAACATTCATACTGGAGAGTGGGACGATGAGATCCTGGAGGCACTGGGCATTCCCAAAAGTATTCTCCCTGAGATCCACAACAGTGCAGAAGTGTACGGGTACACAGATCCTCTGGACTTCTTCGGCGCAAAGATTCCCATCTCCGGCTCTGTGGTGGATCAGCAGGCGGCCCTGTTTGGTCAGGCATGCTTTAATCCTGGCACGGTCAAGACCACCTATGGTACCGGCTGTTTTATGCTGATGAATACCGGAGATCAACCGGTCTATTCAGAAAATGGCCTGCTGACTACGGTGGGGTGGGGCTTAAATGATAAAAAACTGACGTTTGCACTGGATGGCGGAATTTACATCTCGGGTGCGGCGGTGCAGTGGCTGAGAGATAAGCTGCATCTGATTGAAAGCGCGGGAGAAACCGAAGCGTTGGCCAAATCGGTGGAGGACACGGGCGGTGCGTTCTTTGTTCCTGCGTTTGCCGGTCTAGCCGCACCCCACTGGGATCAGTACGCCCGGGGCACCATCGTAGGTATTACGGGAGGCACAACAAAGGAGCATCTGGTGCGGGCCACCCTGGAAAGCATTGCCTACCAGGTGAAAGATAACCTGGATGTAATGGTCAAGGACTCCGGCATTCCCATTGAGGTCATGCGGGTGGACGGAGGCGCTGTAGTCAACAGCTTCCTGATGCAGTTCCAGGCAGACATTCTGGGAATTCCCGTAGATGTGCCTGTCATCACCGACACCACCGCATTGGGTGCTGCCTATCTGGCCGCCTACGGAATCGGAGAATTCCACGATCTGTCCGAGCTGGAACACAACTGGAAGCTGGCAAAGCGATATGAACCTCAGATGGATGAGGAAACTCGCCAGGAACTGATGAGAAAATGGCATAAGGCTGTGGAACGGGCGAAAGATTGGGCGGAATAACAACCTTGATCCATTAGATTACATAGCAGTCGTATTTTTAGGAGGAAACGGGATGTTAAAAACAAATGTTGTAATCATTGGGGCTGGAGCAGTTGGGTGCGCCATCGCCAGAGAACTTTCTAAATACCAGGTGGACGTGATTGTGGTAGACAAAAATGAGGACATCGGCGGCGACGCCTCCAAGTCCAACAGCGCTATCATCCACACCGGTTATGATGCCTCGCCCGGTACGCTGGAGTCCCAGCTGGTTGTGGCGGCCAACCCGATGTACGACCAGATTGCCAAGGATTTAGATGTTCCCTTCCGGCGGATCGGAGCCATTCTGCCTGCCATTACCCAGGAGCAGTATGATAAGCTTCCCGAGATCAAACGGAAGGCATTCCTGAACCGGGTCTATGATGTGGAGTATAAGACCGGAGAAGAGCTGTTGGAGATGGAGCCCAACTTGAATCCGGAGGTAAAGGGTGGTCTCTACATTCCCAGAGAAAGCATTATCGATCCCTTCATCCTGGTGCAGGCGCTGGCAGAAAACGCAAACGAGAATGGAGTTACCTTCCTGCTCAACACCAAAGTCACCGGGATCCGCACGGAAAACGGGCGTGTTACTGAGGTGGAGACCACGGGCGAAACCATACAGACCGACTATGTCATCAACGCTGCTGCGCTGTACTGCGATGAGATTGCGGCCATGGTGGGCAAAGCGGATTACAAGGTGGTGGCAAGACGGGGGCAATTCTATATCTTGGACAAGAACACCAGCTGCAAGGTCAACCATATTGTGCTGCCCATCCCCACAAAGGTGACCAAAGGCAAGCTGATGTGCCCCACCATCCACGGAAATATGCTGGTGGGTCCCACTGCGGAGGATCTGGATAACAAGACCGATAAGAGCGTCACCGCCGAGGGCCTGCAGAGTATCGTGGACGATGTGAAGCGGTTGGTGCCGGGAGTCAATGTTCGGGACACTATTACCCAGTACAGCGGCCTGCGCCCCAACCGGGTCCCCGAGGGACTTCGGGTCGATATCTGGGACGACCTGAAAGGGTTTATCAACCTTTCCGGCGTGCGCTCCACCGGCCTGACCCTGTCGGTTGCTATGGGTAAGTACGTTACCCAGCAGATCATTGACGGCGGCCTGGAATTGGCGCCCAAACAGAACTTTAAGCGTACCCGCAAGGGAGTAGTCCGCTTCCACGAGCTGGACCGTCAGGCCCAGGCACAGCTGATTGCGGAAAATCCTGCCTACGGAACCGTGATCTGCCGGTGTGAGACCATTACCGAGGGGGAGATCCTGGATTGCATCCACCGTCCGTTGGGCGCCAGAAGCATGGATGCGGTCAAGCGCCGTGTGAGAGCGGGCATGGGCCGGTGCCAGGGCGGCTTCTGTGGTCCCAAGGTCATTGAAATTTTGGCCCGGGAGTGGAACGTTCCCATTGAGGCGGTAAATAAAAATAACCAGGGCTCCTACATGGTTATCGGAAAAATGCGGTAACGGCACACCCTGATTCGAAAATCTAGGATTCTGACACGGATCGCCTTTGGAAGGAGAAAAAAGTATGTATGAAATAAAGTGCGATGTGGCAATCATTGGTGCCGGACCCGCCGGACTTTCTGCCGCTGTGGCGGCTAAAAAAGAGGGCGCCGAAAAGGTTCTCTTAATTGAGCGGGATGAGAGTATCGGCGGCATCCTTCAGCAATGTATCCATCCCGGCTTCGGCCTGACCTATTTTCAGGAGGAGTTGACCGGTCCGGAGTATGCTGGCCGGTTTGGCGATGAGGCGCTGGCCTTGGGCGCGGAAGTGCTTCTCAACTCCATGGTGCTGGAAGTGGTGCCGGAAGAGCGGGCTGTCTATTGCGTCAATTCCAAGTACGGCATGACCCGGGTTGAGGCGGGCAGCATTGTCCTTGCGATGGGGTGCCGGGAGAAGACCCGGGCCAGCATTCAGATCCCCGGGACCAGACCCGCAGGAATCTACACCGCGGGCGCGGCTCAGCGTCTCATCAACCGTCAGAACGCGATGGTGGGACGGGAGGTCGTCATTCTGGGCTCGGGCGACATTGGCATGATTATGGCGCGGAGAATGTCTCTGGAGGGAGCCCATGTGAAGGCTGTGGTGGAAATCATGGACTTTTTGGCCGGCCTTACCAGAAACAAGGTCCAGTGCCTGGACGACTTCGGCATTCCTCTGAAGCTTTCCCATACGGTGACCCGGATTGTGGGCAATGAGCGGGTAGAAGGGGTCTATGTGGCCGCGGTGGATGCGCAGAAAAAGCCCATGGCCGAGACCGAGGAATTCATCCCGTGTGACACGCTGCTTCTCTCGGTGGGACTGATGCCGGAAAATGAGCTGACCCGCAAGGCGGAGATCCAGATGTCCCCTGTGACCAATGGCCCGTGTGTCAACCAGTACATGCAGACCTCTGCTCCCAGCGTCTTTGCCTGCGGCAATGTGGTGCACGTTAACGATCTGGTGGACAACGTGACCACTGAGAGTATGCAGGCCGGCCGCTGTGCGGCAAAGTACGCGATGGATGCGCTGGAGGCAGGAGAGCGTACCGTCCGCGCCGTGCCCGGGGAAAATGTACGCTATCTTTGCCCCCAAAATATTGTGAGCGGTACCCACGGTGAGGACAAAGTGACCCTGTTTTTCCGTGTCCTCGCTCCAGACAAGCAGGTTAGAATTGTGGCCCGTTCCGGTGATCGGGAACTCGCCTCCCGCAAGGCGCTGCGCGTTAACCCGGGCGAGATGGAACACATCCAAATCTCAGCAAAAGACCTGAGCGAGGATGTGGTTGTAGAGATCCAGAAGGAGGCATAAGGAAATGACCAAGGAAATTATCTGTACTGTCTGTCCTATGGGCTGCCATATCACCGTAGAAGGAGAGGGAGACCAGGTTACCTCCATTTCCGGTTTTACCTGCAAACGCGGCGAGACCTATGGACGGCAGGAGTTTGCTCATCCGGTGCGGATTCTTACCACAACGGTAAAGACAGACCAGCCGGGACATGAATTGCTTGCGGTGCGCTCGTCTGTTCCTGTGCCAAAAGAGTTGCTCTTTGACTGTATGGAGATTATTCGTCAAACTACCGTCCAGGCTCCGGTAAAACGCTATGATGTCATAATCAAGGATATTTGTGGTACAGGAGCAGATATTGTAGCGACGGGAGAGCTTGAAACGAAAAATTGATCGAAAAAAGCACACTGAGAGATTGGCAATAGAAACGCAACCTGCAGGTTTATTTTGAATATAACTGGACAGCAATAATTATTTAAAAAAGCCTTGAAATCTGATGATTTCAAGGCTTTTTTGCAATCTATGTAGTCTACATGATTGTCCAAAATTAAGTGCGTCAAAGGCGTGAAGCTGCAGCCTGATCCAGTAATACCAAAGTATTCGGATGTAACTGAAGGAAAGTAGAGGGGCAATGTGTGCTGATGGGGCCATAGCACATATCTGCTACAGCCTGAGCCTTCTCTTCACCGTTGGCTAGCATTAGCAGGCATTTAGATTTCATAATACTGCTCATGCCCATAGCCATACCGGTTCGGCCACGGGAGAGATTAACGACATGAGAGGCAGCGGACAGTGTGTCTCCAGGACGATTGCAGCCTATATGACCGTCTGTACCAAGACCCAGTACTTGGATATCTAGGCCGTTGCTAGGAAGATTATCTAGATAATGGTCAAAGCGGACACATTCCATGGCGGGATCTTCTGCTAAACCACTGGGCATAGGCATGCGGTTGGAGGCTACACCTACATGATTTAATAGCATTTCTCTCAAAACAGTACAATAGCTCTCTGCACTGTCTGAGCTATGGCCAATTACTTCCTCCAGATTATAGTACCAAGCATCTGCAAAAATATGCTGTCCATTCTGATAAAGCTCTATAAGTTCTTGGTACAGACCCACAGGAGTTTTGCCTGCGGTCAGTCCAATATGGCTGCAGGGCTTTTCCATTAACTGAGCGGCAATAAGTTGGGCAGCAGCTTGGCTCATTTTTTTGTAATTTTCATAAACAAAGATCTTCATATAATGCGCTCCTTTCACAGTCAGATTGGATGTGCGCATTATATACGAAAAGAATTTGCTGAGACAAGAGTAAAATGGGGGTTTGTAACAAAATAGGGCGAAATGTATCGAAAAGACCTCGATACTTTATTTGAACGGAAAAGCATTTTTACTGCAAGGAAACGCAATTAAACTTTGTAATAATGCCGTACACGATCATTGACATTTCCTCGATACTTTCTTGCATCCCATTGCGGATCCAGTCTAAGAGGATCTTATAGAATATACCTACCAGACCAGATACCTCATAGGGATTCTCGAAGCCGTAGGCAGCAATTAAGGAATAAGCCTGAGCACCAATGCTTTTTTCTAGAGACACCATTAGACGAGGAAGCAAATTGTTTTTCTGAATGCAGAATACGAGTGCTCGATTGTCATGAAAAAATTTAAAATAACCGCGAATAAACTGAGGAAGATAGAAATCGGCTGCACTGGGGTTGGGAAGACCATACTTAGGATTCTCTAGATAATCCAGCAACACGTCCGCCATATCGTTATAATTGCGATAGAAAGTTACGCGGGCGACACCAGCAGTTTGTGTCAGTTCTGTGACAGTGATTTTAGATAATTCTTTCGTTTTCAGAAGGCGGAGCAGAGCCTGCTGCATCCATTCACGAGTAAGTGAATTGGACGTATTTTTAGACTTTTCCATGTTACACCACACCTGCTTTTGTTACAAATAAATGCTGAGCTATTGCGAAGAGAAATAAAAATTGCTATAAGAAATAAAAAAAGCTAATTATAAAATATATGATTTGTACTATATGCACAGATATGCTTTTGCAAATTATAGCATATAACCAGGGAAAAGTCGAGCATTCCACTTCGTCATACTAAGCTTTCAAAAAATGGGGGTGAAACACATTGATACCGATTATTTTGGTAACGCATGGACCAATGGCTACCAGTATTATTGAAAGTGCGGAGATGCTGGTAGGGAAAAGTGAAAAATTGGTAGGTATTACCTTGCAACTCAGTGATAATTTTGAAGAGTTTCAGCAAAGAATTTTTGCACAAGCACGGCAGTTAGACGAAGGAAGTGGAGTCATGATCTTGGTTGACCTGTTGGGTGGTAGTCCCTACAATGCAACAGCAAAAGTGTTATCTCAGGAGAATATAGAATGTCTGACTGGGCTAAATCTAAGCATGCTGCTTACTGCATTGGATCAACGGGAATACTGTGACTTAAAGCAGCTGGCCAAAGAATGTAAAGAAGCGGCAATTACCAATATTGTGGATGTAAGAGAAAATCTGATGATAGAGCTGGATGAAGATGATGAATAATAATGTTGTTCGATGAAGTGGTGCAAAGAAGAAAAGGGAGGAAGGTATTATGGCAGAAGTTAAATTAGCACGGGTGGATTTCCGGCTGATTCACGGACAGATCGTAGTTAAGTGGTGTAAGGCTTTTGAGGTGGATAAAATTGTAGTTATTGATAATGTGGTGGCCGGGGATGAGTTTATGCTGAGGGTCTATGCCTCTGCCGTTCCGGCTGGAATTGCAGTGAAGGCTTATGACGAGGCAAAGGCATTGCGTTTATGGAATAAAAACCGCTTTGGAGAAGGGAAAAAAGTTTTGCTTCTCTTTAAAGATTTGGAGACATGTTACCGCGTGATTCGAGCAGGCATGAATCTGAAATCTGTACAATTAGGTGGCGTGCCCCAAATGCAGGACAGAAAGGTGGTGAAGCGCGCTATTTTCCTAGGAGCCAAAGAAATGCACCAGCTTAAAGAGTTGCATGACATGGGGGTGGAGATTACAGCCCAACTGGTCCCTGAAGACAGTAAATACGATTACGATGGTATCGTAAAGGCGTACGGGAGCAATTAAAAGAGAAATTAGAATGGAAAAGGAGGTAGTCCCTAAATGGATAATATGTTGATTGTAGCCATTTTCTGCGGGCTATGGTATGCCTTCGCGGGATGGCGGCCCTGTTATCTGACGCACAATATCTGGCTGTTTCCTCTGACCTCCGCGCTTCCCATTGGTATTCTGATGGGAGATATCCCTGGAGCGATGATTCTTGGTTCGGCTATCGGCATGCTTTATGTAGGACTGGTAGCTCCTGGCTCAGAAATTCCTGCTGACCAATCTTCGGCGGGACTGGTGGGCGTGGCCATTGGATTGGCTATTGGTGCAGACACCGGTACAGCTATTGCCATTGCAGTGCCCATTGGAGCGATGGGTGTATTCCTAAACACTTTGCGGCGTCTTATCAATGCTAAGATTGTCCATATGGCGGACAAGCACGCAGCCAATGGGAACATTAAGGGCATTCGAAACTGTGCAGTTTGGTGGCCGTTGTTAGTGAACTTTGTAACCAAGTTCCCCATTATGTTTGTAATGGTCTACTTTGGCACCGATGTGATTGATAAACTGCTGAAAGTCCTGCCCGACTGGATCATGAATGGCCTGTCTGTGGCTGGCGGTATGATGCCTGCAATTGGTTTTGCGATTTTGATTAATGTAATTGCAAAGCGAAGTATTCTTCCGTTCTATTTCTTGGGGTTCTTTGTGGTGGAGATTTTTGGCGTGTCGGCCCTGCAGCTGGCCTGCCTTGGCATTCCTATGGTGGTAGCAGTTGTGCTGATGAGCAAAGATGCTGAAGAAGCGACAGTAAAGCGCGCGCTTCAAATTGGCCATGGAAATATGGACGATGACGACGATGATGAGTAAAAAAGGGGGGGAATATAGCAATGAAAGAAGCAATCGCTCAAAAGTCTAAGATTACTCTGCGGGACGTATGGAATGTGTTCTGGCGTTGGCAGTTAAGTTGTGAAATGTCCAACTCCTACGAGCGTATGCAGTCTGTAGCTTACTGCTTTGCTATGGTTCCGGTGTTGAAGAAGTTGTATCCAGACCGGGAAGAGTTCATTGAAGCGCTCCAGAGACACTTGGTCTTTTTTAATACGGAAGGTACTATTGGCAGTATTATTGTAGGAATGACTGTGGCGCTGGAAGAAGAAAAGGCAGCCAGTAACGGTGCTGTAACAGGCGAAAGTGTGATTGCCATGAAGTCTGCACTGATGGGGCCTGTGGCAGGTATTGGCGATACGATTTCTCAGGGAACTGTAAAAGCGATCATTTTTACTCTTGCAGTAACAGCAAGCGCTGGCGGATCGGTAGTAGGTTGGTTTTTGCTGTTTACATATGCCATCATTTCAGGTATTTATAGCTGGGCTCTGATGGTGGCGGGGTATCGCATGGGTAAGAATGCCCTGGGTAAACTGATTGCTTCGGGATGGATCGATCGGATTATCTCCGGTGCCAGTATGCTTGGTTTGTTTGTAGTGGGCGGCCTGTCTGCCACTAACGTTACTCTGAATCTGACGGCTACTTATATGAGTAATGGTGTGGAACATACCGTGCAGAGTCTGTTAGATGGGATTGTTCCCGGCCTATTGCCGCTGTGTCTGGTGATTGGCCTGAGCTATTATTTTAAAAAGAAGCAGGGTACTCAGAAATTTGGCCTGGTAGTGATTGCCCTGATGATCGTGGGTGTTCTGCTGGCTTTGGTTGGCCTGGTGTAATCCGGGAGACTGGGACCTAGGCGATTTTGTATAGGGAGGGCTGACATGAAGGATCTGATGGCCGCAGTGGCTGGGCTATTTGGTAAACGCTGCACGACACGACAGAAGGAACGGTTCATCCGGTACATGGAAGAACGCGCTCGGGAGCAAGGCGTGAAGTGGGCTGAGGACGTCCAGCGGCAGGGATTTGGCGTGTGCCGCAATCTCTACCTGGGTAAACTGAAGTGTGCTAAGATCCTTCTGGCCGTTCCTTATGATACCGCAGTTAGAATCTGGTGGCCTGGTATCCGGTATTGCCCGGTGCATAAAGTGAAAAATATGCAGCAGGATATTTTGGCGAAAGGGCTGGACGTGCTGCTGGCGACAGTATTGGTTGTAACTTACTATCTGCTGGCCTGCCGCA
>OFMD01001073.1_pt1 | contig 18653 bp, 19 predicted proteins | sample 1541211 | NCBI WGS metagenome assembly OFMD01 (sample SAMN04209231, study PRJEB22552) | human gut metagenome | biome: gut; material: feces | host: Homo sapiens | place: USA: Oklahoma | reverse complement strand
TTTTTTATTGAATTGTTTCTGCCTGAGATTCTCCCAGGACCTTGATTCCCGCCTGACGCAGCTGCTGGGCTGTCACTCCATCTCCCGGTATCAAACGCCGGGAAAAGGTCCCGTCGTAGATCTCTCCGCTGCCGCAGGAGGGGGAGCGCTCTTTGAGAACCGCCAGCTCACACCCCTGTTCCAGAGCCGTCTTTAAAGCCAGCTTTGCTCCTGCCTGGTATGATTCGGTCACATCCGTGCCCTCCCGGTTTACGACCCGGCCGTCACGTTGCCGTTCGGCGGGAGGACGCGGGGTTGGCAGGCCACCCTGCACCTCCGGGCATACGGGGATCAATTCATGTCCCCGCGTCCGCAGTGCCTCCACCTCCGGATGCTTTTTCCCTTGCCCGTCATATCGGCAGGGACACCCCAACAGACAGGCACTGACTAAAATTTTCATGGCGTCTCCTTACAAAAAAGCCCGCTTTTCAGCGGGCTTTCAAGGCTTAGTGAGTGAGATAATACTTGACCAGGGTCTGGAGGAGCTCATCCCGGTCTATCTTCCGGATCAGTGCCCGGGCATTGTTATGGTTTGTGATGTAGGTGGGGTCCTCGGAGAGAATGTAGCCCACAATCTGGTTTACCGGGTTATATCCCTTTTCCTGCAGCGCCTGATACACCGTAGCCAGGATCGCCTTGATCTCCAGATCGCGCTGGTCGCCCAGACGGAATTTTCGGGTGAAATCCATCTCGTCCATCGAAAACACCTCCTAAACTAAGCATGGAAAAGATGTGCTTAGTTTACTCCAAAAACCCCGTTGTGTAAAGGGCAGCAGGTAAAAATTTAATAATTTTTTAGAAAGTGCCACTCTCCTCCGGCTCTGTCTCCTCTTTTTTCTCCTCCTTCGGCACACGTTTTATGGCAATAAAGCAGCAGATCAGATAGAGCAGCGCTAACACAATGGCGGTCACGATCATCTCCTCATTGGCCTGGCCAAAGGAATGTACATTGGGAGATGTCCAGTTTCCCATCACGATCACCGTCTCTTTGATGGTGCGATAGCCTCTTTCATATACTAAGAGTCTTGGAAATGTTAGATCCACCAAGGCCAGCGCCAAAGCGGGAAGGAGCATCCCCCGCCGTCCTTTTTTCAGTAGCGGCAGCATAGTCAGCAGACTAATCCCCGCCCAAACCGGAAGGTAGAGCTCTTTCTGTGAGACATAGAGCCAACCAGGCAAATCGTCCCGCCAGAACAGGCACCAATACCCCATAAGAACCAGCGGTGCAAGAACAGGGATCGCCTTTGTCCAACGGAAAGAAGCTCGGCTCAGACTCAGGCGCAGGCGAAACAAGTCTTTCCACGAGAAGATCAGAGCTGAATTGTCCACGCCAGGCTCTCTGGCCAGCCATCTGGCCAAAGCCATGGTCACCCAACTCAGCACCGCGGTTAAAATAAGCCAGATCAGCCCCCACATCAGCAGTGCCGCCACCAAACGTCCATTCACATTTCCTTGAAGCAACCTACTGATTTGATCGGTCAGAAACATTCCGCTGGAAGAAAGGCTAAACAAAGCCGCTGACCCGATCAGCAGCTGACCCACCACCGACCAGCTTACAAAAAACACCATCACCCACACCCCCAGTTGAAACCAATGAGTATGGTAGGTGTAGTGAGCCTGGAGATAGATTCCGTAGGCCAGGCAGCCCAGATACAATGCCCAGCACAGGGGAAGCGGCACAAACTGGGCCAGCAGGTAAAACAGCAATCCTCCTCCAATGGCAAAGGCAAAGGACAGCAGGTTCTGCCAGTCGCTCTTCTCCAGGGTCCGCACCGGAGCCTTAGGGTCCAGCAGTTCATCCACTGTCACGCCCAGAACACGTGCCAAAGCCACCAGGGTAGTCACGTCAGGGTAGCTACCGCTCTCCCACCGGGACACCGTCTTATTGGACACTCCCAATTGATCCGCCAATTCCTGCTGGGTCATCCCTTTGTTTTTCCGGTATTGCCGCAAACGCTGGGCAAATTCCTGTTCGTTCATAGGGTTCCCTCCCCTCTTCTTTTCGCCTTTATCTTACCGGAAATTCACTCTCTTGACTACCTCACAGCCTGGGAATTCTATCTCGCCAGATGGGATTTTCTTCTCCCCCTCCATCTGGTATGGTTAGAAAATCAATATTTGGTCCTTTCTCCAGGTCAGTTGTTCTGATACAATGCACTCAAAATCAAACAAAGGAAGTGCACACCATGAAACGGATCGTCAGCGTACAGGACATCTCCTGCCTGGGTAAGTGCTCTCTGACAGTGGCTCTGCCCATTATCTCCGCCATGGGAGTGGAATGTTCCATCCTCCCCACCGCGGTACTCTCTACCCACACCATGTTTAAAAATTTCACTTGTAAGGATCTCACCGACCAGATCAACCCCATTGCCCACCACTGGCAGCAGGAGGGGTTCCAGTTCGACGCCATCTACACCGGCTACCTGGCCTCCAAAGAGCAGGTGGGCGATGTGTGCGCCTTCTTTGACACCTTCAAAACCCCGGACAACCTGATTCTGGTCGACCCTGCCATGGCGGACAACGGTAAGCTCTACCCCGCCTTTGGTCCCGACTTCCCCGCTGAGATGGCCAAGGTATGCGCCAAGGCAGACGTGATCGTCCCCAACCTCACCGAAGCCAGCCTGCTTACCGGCCTGCCCTATCGCACGGAGTACGACGAAGCATATATCCGCCAGATGCTCCAGGCACTGGCAAAGCTGGGTCCCCGGTATGTGGCCCTGACGGGTGTCAGCTTTGAGCCTGAAAAGCTGGGCGCTATGTACTACGACCAGCAGACCGGCCAGTACGGCAGCTACTTTAATGAGCGCCTGCCCGTAGCCATCCACGGCACTGGTGATGTGTTTGCTTCCACCTGCGTGGGTGCTCTGATGCGGGGCAAGTCCCTGGGCGACGCTCTGGCTCTGGCTGCCGACTACACTGTGGAGTGCATCCGCGCCACTCTGGCTGATCCCAAGCCCAGCTGGTACGGCGTTAACTTTGAGGAGGTCATCCCCTACCTGGTCCGCCGCCTGGGGTAATCCCATTTTATTCTCCTTTACAATTCATCTTTTTGGCAAAGAAAAAGAGCGAACTGATGAAATCAAAATCAGTTCGCTCTTTTTTATAAAGAATGAAAAGGTGTTGCCAAACCGTTGCCACAAGGGATATTAAACCTTAGAACCCCCGTCATGACAGACTTTTCGGGCCTCTGAAATTATTCCCACTCGCCGAGTTAAATCCATTTCTAAACTTTTTTGTATAGAGGATTTGATTCGTCGTGGTTTTATTTGATGCAGATTATCCTTATCCTAAGGTCTATTCGGACTTTTGCTATCAAAAATCTATCCGGGCCATCCTATCAGGGGTTTTGCTTGAGATGGATGATTGGGTGGCTTAGGAGTATTATAGCATGGTTTTATCGAATTTTCTATAGAAATTTCATTTTGCCTAATCAGACATTACTCGCTCATATAATCCAGCATTTGCTGATTCAGTGTTTCCTTTACTACTCGCCACTCCGGGAAAAAGGCGTCCATATACTTCTGGAATAGCTCATTGTGATTTCGCTCCAGCAAGTGCACCAATTCATGGGTCACGACATAAGCGAGACACTCTGGAGTTTTCTTTGCAAGCTGGAGGTTAATCCAAATCCTTTTTCGGTCTATATTGCAGGTTCCCCATTTGGTACGCATGTTTTTGACCTTCCACTCAGATGCATGGACACCTACAACCTGTTCACATTTTTGAATCACTTCCGGCAGCTTGCTTTTTAGCTGCTCCCGATACCAATCATTCAAAACACGCTCGCGCTGCTCCGGGGTGCTTTCAGGCCTCACTTGCAAAATCAGATGCCCGCCTGTAAGGGACACCTCATTCCTAACATTTGAGTATTGCACATCCAGACGATAACGACGCCCCCAGACATAGTAGCTCTCTCCGGTCACATACTGTCGCTTCGTTTGTCGTGCCTGTGCTGCGAAGTTTGCACGCTGCTTTTTAATCCAGGAAATTCTGGATACCGCAAACATTCGGATTGCGTCATCCCCAGCAGAGTGCGGTGCAGTAATTTGGACTTTCCCATCGGGCGGCAGAACGCGGATGTACATATTCTTGATGTTCTTTTTTGTAACGGCAATACTCATGTTGCCGATTTGCAGTTCATCCACTAAAATTCACTCTGCTCCTTTACCAATGCAAGCAACTGATCGGCTTCCTGGTCATCTTTTACGACAGCACGAATAGCCCGCCAGATTTTACGCTCTTTGATTTTGCTTCCCCGGAAATTGTCCTGTTTGCTAGACATGACAGCGTCATATATCTGATTGGCCACAACCGTATCCCCGTTGAGATGGTCATAAAAGGCTCGCTTGGCGGCACTCTCCCGGATTTCCGGAGGATATTCTGTGCCGCTTTCTGGTTTATGTACCTTCCTTGCCAGCTCCACAATCTGACGCAAATACTCCTCATAGTTGATCACGTCATTTTTGCGTTTTTCAATCAACTCACGAAGAAGTGCAGACATCTTCTCGTAGTATTTGGGGTTGCTTTTGGTTCTCTCAACAATTTCCTTGCCAATATTGTTTTCGATAGTCTCTGCAACTGCTTCCTGCTCTTTGGGTGTAGAGGAAGGCATATCCTTCAGCGCGGAAATTCCGTTGTCTACCAACAGCTCGACCAATGTTGCTCCTCCAAAGGAAGTCAACACACGACTGGGATCGGCCGACAAATAGGTATCGATTAAATGGCGCATGTCCGGATCATATTTCTTCAAATCCACATAGTCACCGCTGGCCAAACGCACATCATCACGCACCTTGATGTAGTAGGTAACTTCTCTCTCCAACGCCTTAATCTGTTCCACAGTATAGTGGTACTTTTCCTGTAATTCGCCTGATACTTCACCAAAAGCGCGAAGAGCTGTCGCTGACAGATTGTAAAGCTGTTCCCGCTTGGGCATGTTCTCTTCCAATTCATCCAAGTCAAAGGCTTCGGTGTTGGCACCGCAGAAATAATGGTAGTAGTCCACCATATCTTTGGGTGGAGCCACAGGCTCGCACAGTGCACGCAGAGCTTCCAGCGAATCCTCCAGCTGTTCCTTAGCCTTGTCCAAACGGTCTGTCAGCAGGCCGGAGACATCTTCCTTATCGTAGCAGTCAAATGCTTCGGAGGTATAGTCTGCAACCGCATTTTCCAAGGAGCGAAACAGGTCTTTGTAGTCAATAATATACCCAAATTCCTTATCTTCACCATCCAGACGATTGACGCGGCAGATTGCTTGGAACAAGCCATGGTCTCGCATAGACTTATCAATATACAGATAAGTGGCAGGCGGAGCATCAAAGCCTGTCAGCAGCTTGTCCACCACGATCAGTAGTTTCATCTGTTCCGGCTGCTTGATAAACTTTTCCTTGGCCTCTTTTTCAAATGCCTTCGGGTCTTTTCCACCCAGCATTTTCATGTAAATCTCGTATTGCTCCACAGCCTCGGTCTCGCCATCATCACCCACAGTTTCAGTGCGAATATCGCCCACCGACGGTTCATAGGAAGTCACGATGGCACACTTTCCCTTCAGCTCGGTCTCCTGGAACAACTCATAGAATTTGCACGCCTGATAGATACTGCCAGCTACCAGCATGGCATTACCCCGCCCATCGTGCAAGCGCGGTTTTGTCTCCATATCAAAAACAATATCCGCTACAATCTGTCCCAACCGGGCCTTGGAGCTGAACATCTTTTGCAGATTGCCCCAGCGCTGTTTCAGCTTAGCCTTTGCAACACCAGTTAGACCGCGCGTTTTTGCCTCAAACCAGGCGTCGATCCGATCCTGCTGGACAACATTCTGCTCCACTTCACGAGCCTCATAGCGCAAATCCAAAACCACTTTATCCCGCACTGCTTCATCAAACTTATAGCGATGGATGTAAGGGCCAAATACCTCCAGACTGGTCTCCTTATCCTTTTTCATCAATGGAGTACCGGTGAAACCGATAAAGGTAGCATTCGGCAAAATGGTTTCCATCGCTTTGTGGAGCTTGCCGGATTGGGTACGGTGACATTCATCCACAAAGACATAGAAATCGCCTTTGGGAGAGAAGTTTTCCGGCGGCGAGCGTTTCAGTTCCTCAATAAATCCGGCATAATCAGACTCGCCGCTTTTGCCTCTGTTTTTCTTGCCAAACTTGTGAATCAGGGAGCACATCATGACAGGCGAGGTGTCGTTGATCTTCCGAATCAATTCGCTTCCCCGGCGAATGCGTACAATGCTCTCATTGACCCCGGCAAACACCTGCTCGATCTGCACATCCAACTCGTCCCGGTCTGTGATAATCAGGATACGACTGTCAGAAATATTCTCTTTGATCCACTTGCTGAGCCACACCATGGTCAAGGATTTTCCGGAACCTTGGGTGTGCCAGATAATCCCGCCATCATGACGCCGCACAAAATCCCGCGCTGCCATATTGCCAAAGAACTGATTAGGCCGACAGGTCTTTTTTACTCCGCTGTCAAATACGATAAAATTGTGCAGCAGCTCTACAAACCGCTCTTTCCGGCACAGAGAAATTAGGTTTTTGTCCAGACGCAGGGGGTATTTTTCGATTTGAGCGCGTACCGCTACGGAAACCTCATCTTTGGCATTGGGATCTTCTTTCCAGGAAAGATAATACTTTTCTGGTGTACCAGTAGTACCGTAACGCGCGCCCTCCGAATCATTACCCGCCAGGACAAGCCCAATGGTGGCAAAGAACTGCATGATCATATCCGGGCGCTGGTTTGTCAGGTTCTGGCGAATGCCCTCCGACATGGAAACTGTGCTGCGTTTCAGCTCGATGACAGCAAAAGCAATGCCGTTGATGTACAGAACCAAATCAGGGCGCTTGTGCTTGATGGTTACTTCTTCGGCGATGTAAAAGTCATTTTCCAGAGGATGCTCCCAGTCCACAAACTGGACAGTGATTTTATGTTGGCCGACAGATTCGCTGACCTTGACCCCATAGCGCAGCTTTTTATAGGTCTGCTCATTCAGGTCGTAAAGGTTCACCGACTGATCTCCGGCAGCATCCTGCAGCTCCTTCAAGGCGCGGCTGATAAGTACCGGCGAATAGCCTTTGCGGATCAGAAACTTCGTCAGCAGTTCGGTTTCAATATTGGAGTTTTTCCGTTCGGTGAAATCACCCAGATAGGTATAACCCAGTTCCTGGGCAAATAGCTTTATGACACGCTTCTGCGTGGCTTTTTCCCGTTGGCCGATGCCCATATTTATCCCTCCTGAGTACCACTTGTATTTCTGATAGAGTAAATCCATTCAAACACTATTGGAATAATAATTGAACTTGCAAGAAATTCAAAAACAGCCGTACTTTCCTCGTATTCTTTAAAAACAGGCTGATAACGGTTCAAAACTACTATGCTGACAAGTGCAAAAATAAGGGCCAATCTAAAAGATACTGCAACAATATGTTTATCTGACAGCTTTAATCCCCACGAGACTAGTGCTACAATCGCTCTTTTTACGGCGCGAAAAAAAGTCACGATATAACCAATAGCCGAACGTAGTTCATAAAATAGTGCTATCACGAGCAGCTTTATTAAATCTAGGAGATAAGCAATGGGAATCAGTACAGCCAACAAGTATTTAGCTAGCTGTTTAGAATTCTTAGGGCACGGACACCCCCAGCTCCTCGGCCACTTCATTGACGCGCATAAAAATCTGGTTTGCCATCGTAAATACCTTCCTTTCCTCGTTGTTGGTGACTGCGGCCTGCGGATGTTGTGTTTCATAAATGCCTCCCTGCTGATGTCCGCCACTTTTTCTCGGTTTCGCAACCAAAAATCTGACGGGCCATTTGATGTGCTATATTATCTAAGCTTATTAGCTTAGTACCCATATAATACTATACATATAAGCTTAGTTTAAGCCTTTTTGAAGAAATAATGTTAAATAAATTTGCTTAGATTATCTTGACAAGGCTAAACAAATATGCTATGTTCAGATAAGAACAAGCATAGATGGGAGCTGGATGTATGGCGATTGGCGAACGAATTCACTTTTTCCGTCTCCTGCGGGGGATGACACAGAAATATCTTGGTATGGCGCTGGGCTTCCCGGAGAAGTCTGCCGATGTGCGCCTGGCACAGTACGAAACAGGATCAAGAACCCCCAAGGCAGACCTTACCGCCGCCCTGGCCCAGGTACTGGATGTCTCTCCTCACGCCCTTTCCGTCCCGGACATAGACTCCTATGTGGGGCTCATGCACACCCTGTTTACCCTGGAGGATAACTACGGGCTGAAAGTTACGGAGCAGGACGGTGAGCTTGCTTTGCAGGTGGATTTCCGCAAAAACAAGGATGCTGCCCGGCTGCACGAGATGCTCTGGGCCTGGCGGGAACAGGCAGCCAAACTGGAGGCCGGTGAGATCTCCCAGGAGGAGTACGACCGCTGGCGTTACCATTACCCGGAGTACGACAGCAGCCAGATCCGCGCCAAGGTGCCGCCGGAGGGTCTGATCTGAACCTCTCACTTGTAGGCCACGGGAGAGGCCGTTTGTTGCGCAAAATCAGAAAATTCAGATAAATGAGAGCAAAATAAAAAAGGTCTAACTGATCAGCAAAAATCAGTTAGACCTTTTACTTATGAATAAAAAGATGAGGATTTTTAGGCTACTCGCAAGCCACCCGATTTTTCTTTTCAAACTCAATAAATCGGGATTTGACGAGTGCTATCAATCTGCTATCAAATGGGAATTTGAAAAATCAAAAAGTCAGTATTTTCAAGGTTTTTCGGGACTCAAAAGCCTATTTTAATTTATTCCCACTCGAGCGCCAGACCTTAATTTCTCGTGATTTTATGCACTGAAAGTACGCTTTTCGTCCACACATTCCACATATTTCACGCTATCCGTAGCGTCTTTACGAATTCTGTAGCCATTTTGTAGCCACCGGTTACAATGCAACCTCCGCTGGCTGATTCACCTCAAAGCCACTCGGAACTATCTATTTCAAATGATACATGGAGGTTTGCAATATGGAAAAATATATCTACGACAACAGCAACGGACTTTGGTATGAACTGCATGGAGATTATTATCTGCCGTGTCTGGTCATTCTGGAAGAAGAAATCCACACCATCGGTATTTGGGGCAGAAAGCACCTGCGATATCTCATAGAACACCGTCCTATGCTCTACAACGACCTCATTCTCAGTGGCAAGCTCTACAGCTACCTTGCTGACATTGATACCCAGGCACGAGTAAGGCTCGATTTGCTTGTAGCACAGATGGTAGAGAAAGAGGGTATCAATGAGCAGCTGAAAGTTCAGGATCAGCTGTCATGGGTCGGAGCTATGAGTTCCATCCGCAATCGTGCTGAGGAATTCATCAACGCAGAATTGATTTTCGCATAATTTAGCATCAGCCGGGCAGTGGTTAGCTGCTCGGCTGATATTTTGTTTCTACTTAACGATCTGCGCATACAATGCGTCGGTAATTTGACGCATTATTTCACTATTGATATCACGCATATTAGAATAGCGTGAAACATCAATATCTATTATATCTGAAGCCTGTAACGTGCTGTCAAGCCTAGGACACTCATGTTTGATTTTTTCTAAATAGTGCTCGCTCTTAAAAGCTACATATTGTTCTTTTTCTTGTGTGGAAAGCGGCCAAAATGCACATTTATAACTAAATCTTGAACGCAGTTCCGGTGGCAAAAATTCACCTATTCGTTCTTTAGGCATATTGGAAGTAAAAATTATGATGTATTTATCTAAGTCATATTCACGTCCCAAAGAATCTGTGAATTTTCCTTCTTCAAGTAACTGTAAGAAAAAGTTATAAACAGCCTTACTTGCTTTTTCAAACTCATCTATAAGAATTACCTTGCTTCGGCTACGCATAAGCTTGTCGGGCAATTCACCTTTATTACTGCCTATATAACCTCGTGGGCTACCAATCAAACTGTTAAGAGCATCTTGAGCACTGTAATTGCCGAAATTGATTTTTATCATAGGTTCATCTGCGGCTAACTTTTGATGAAGCAATCTTGCGACTTCTGTTTTACCGATACCGGAAGCACCACATATCAATACGGAAAAAATCGGCTGTTGCCCAATCCGGTTAAACAGCCTATATTTCGTCAATTCCTCTTTCAGACGTTTTTTGAAAAGCTCATTTCCAAAAAGATTTTGATTTAGATAGGCCAAAACATTTTCAAAATCAGATTGATCAATATCAACGATATTTTGAATTGGGTCTTTTTCAATTTCAAGAAAATCCTCAAGGTCAAGAACTTCATCAATCTTATAATACAGTAAATCTCGTACTTGTTTGCTGTATTGGCGTTCAATGATAACGTACAGTGCAACGGATTGCTCTTGTTGAATTATATTCAACATAAGCTCAGCTGGAGCGATGAGAGCGTCTGCACGATCTTCATTATAAAACAAAGAAGATAAGTCAATAAAGACTGAAAGAGTACCTGGTGGAAGTTCAAATTTCGATTGATCCTTAGCAAAAAAAGACCAACTTAATATTTGTCCACCTGCTTCCTCAATCGCTTTAACTACACGCTCTCTGTTCTTTCTGTCATATTCGTAAATGCTTACTCTGTCCATGATATCACCTAAATATTGATGTCTTGAATAATGGCAATGACATCAATGTAATGAACTTTTCCTTGCGCAAGAGAAATATTCCGAATACCCTTTTTATCTTCTTCTCGAACGCCATCCTCAATATCCATACCGCTATCTTGAATATCGTTTGTCTCCTGCTGGCTCTTCTTTCCACTATCATTCAGTGCCATCATACGATTGATTTTTCGTTCAACATCACGACGATCAAATTCTCCACGATAAATACCGAGCACTGTGACTTTACCAATCTCAATATCTGAAATACTGTACTGGCTTTCCATCTCATTTTCAGCGCTCATAGGGATTTTGAGCATCATATGCTCATTAGTGCCGAATCTATGTGGAAGTTCACCACAAAGAACATATGCAGATCCCTTAAACATAACTTCCATAAGAGATGTGAAGTTCATATTACCAATTCCCTCAACAGGAACCTGATTTACCAAGCCACTCATCAGTGCTTTGGTAGCCATCACATCATCGGAATTTACAACGGTAAGGTAAACGTCCTTAATTTTCACCAAGTTACCAACCTTGCTATCATCTAAACGACGTACCTCTTTAGCTTTCTCATAAATGGGCTTAAGAATTGTCGATTTAGAACTTACCACTTTTACAGTATCTTCCACTCGATTAGACCTGTTATGAGATAAATTTCCATTCAGATCTATGCTTGGTAAATACTGTCCGATAACAGGAATTTTGGAAGCAGCACTCGTGGTAACATCGCCATCGCCAGCCATTGCTAATTCTGTATTCTTGATTCGAGTGATTTTTTCTACTATTTGATTATCAAATAACATTGAAATTTCTGATGCTTTCTCGTTATTGATATAGTAGATATTAAACATATTCTTCAATTAGTTCCTCCTCGTAAGTGCTATATTTTTCCAAATACCTATTGGTATCTATTCCTGCGCACCTTTTTTCAGATTACAGTCACGACAAAGCATCTGGCAGTTTTCCGGTGTAGTTTTACCACCCTTAGACCATGGTGTGATATGGTCTGCGTGCATCTGCTCAAACTCGAATATTTCACCACAGATAGGACACTTATGCCCCTGTTTCTCATAAGCCGCCAGTGCATCACGGCGGTCAAAGGCACGAATGGACAATTTCTTTTCTTCGCCTGTCAGCAAATACTCATAGATACCGGATTTCTTTGTAACATCTTCGTCACCCATAAGGTGTTGAATTTCCAATTCCAGCTTTTTAGGATCGAGGTCAGTTCTCTTGCCATGTACATTGTAGAGCAATCCCCAAGGCAGCCCTTTCATTTCTTTACGCTTCTTAGGGAAGATAGCCTGAACCCAATCAATCACAGAACGGAAATAGTTCCAGAGGATAACTGCACTTGGGTCATTCTGGTGCTGAGCCATATAGGCTTCAATCGTTTTTCCTTCAGCACTGGCAGCCCACAGAATTGCAGTTTCCAGATACTCCTGACGGATGGAAGCTCCCTTTAAGTAATCGCCGGCGAGTGTATCAGCAGCACATCCAGTCTTTGAAAAATATCTCTTTGCATCAGAAACCCAAGAACCGGCATACACCGCATTTCGAAGTTCCTGATCTGTGAGCTGTTCGCCAGCAATATTGATGATTCTGAACCAATCCAGTTTCTCGGAATCAGTTCCATCGCACACATAAACGAATAGAGGATAATCCAAAATCTGCTTTCTCTTATCCGCAGGCAGATTATAGAAATACTTATCATCAACAGAGAAAGAGCCATCCACATATTCGCATACGGAAATGGTACGCTGCTGACCATCAAGCACTTCAAATCCGTCTGTTCCGTCCTCTTTCTTGACCTTGCACCAATAAATAACATTCAACGGCAATCCCTTCATTACAGTGCGGATTACCTCATCACGCTGCTTGTCCTTATAAACAAATTCTCTCTGATATTTAGGGCGAATATCAAGGCGTTCATCATAACCTACAACACCTTCCTCGGCATCATTGAAATAGCCTTCATAAACTTCGCCTATTGTAACTTTTAATTCTTTTATTTCCACAATTTATCCCTCCTTAGGCTGTTCGGGATTTCTGTTTCGTATAATAACCCTACGATATGGAACAACGCATTTTCCATCCGAATCGTAGTAACACAAATCAGGGTGCCCCTCTGAAATCTGTGCTGTCCCGCCTTGAGCAAAATAATCTTGAACAAATTCGGCACTCATACCAGTCTTGCCAGGCAAAGTCATCTCTCTGCTCAATCCCAAGATTTCAAACTGTTCTGGATTATATTGACTCATGAATGTAATAGGCACACCCATCAATCCTGCGAAATCACAAGGAATGTCCACAATTTTATTCACATTGATACTGTTTTCAAGATTTTCGTATGAAGGGTACTCCTCGGGAGAATACCTTTTCACAAGTATCATTTTTTCATGTCTAAGACGAAAATCCAGATTAGTATACCAACAACAATTACGGAATTTAACTCTGCGTGTTTCTGGATCATAAACACCTTTCGCATATTGAGAGGTATCAACACCCTCTGGAATATAAAAATACGCATTTCCAGACTGGAATGGTGCACCCAACCACATTTTATCACTTTGCATCAATGGGAAAATCTCTTTCATGGAAATGGCATTGGTGCTTCCGATTATTATAAAGCTTTTCTCATAATCCATAAGGGTAGCAATATATTCTCTGAACAATGAGAAAGGCGGATTTGTAGCAACAATATCAGCCTCTTTCAGTAGTTCTATGCACTCTGTGCTTCGGAAATCTCCGTCCCCATTAAGCTCTGTCAGTTCGTTTTCTCCTGACTTGAACAACTCCGCAACATCAACCATGTCTACGCCACCATCACCAGTTGTATCATAAACCTTTGTTACAATGGCTTTATATGGTCGTTTAGAATTTTCGTCCTCAATGCAGTTTTCGCCAAAGCTAAAAGCTAACTGTCCATCACTATTTTCATAATACTGTAGTTGCTGCCCTGCAACAGGAGAGGAAAAATAGCAAGTTGCGATCAATTTTTTCAAGCCTAAGCGATTAAAGTTCAAGACAAAATACTTAAAGAAATTGCTTTCAAAAGGGTCATCACAGTTACAGAGTACTGTTTTCCCATTGAAGTGTTGCTTGAAATAGCGCATTTCTCTTTCTATATCAGTAAGCTGTGTATAAAACTCATCCTGCTTTGCCTTTCTTGCACGATCAAAGCTGGCGTTCTTTGCCATTATTCCTTCACCTCACTTTCCTGTTGTTCCTGCAACCATAAACGGATTAACGCAGAAACTGTCATGTCTTTATCAAGTGCAAGCTGCTTTAGAGCCTTGCGTTCTTCTTTCGTCATTGTAATCGTAAGATTTACCATATTTCTTTCAGTCATAATCTTATACCTCATAACACATTTACTTGTGTATCTGTGTAACAGTGTAACATAAGCATTCCTAAAAATCAATCTATCCTCTGTGTTGAAAAAATCATTTCGTATAGGTTAATATTTTCTCGTTTTACAAATCGGCAAGCAGTGTAAACCTGTACAGGTTCACTCATTTTCTCGATTTTCCCTTTGGGTCAATCTTCGCAAATTGCTTGTTGAGGAAGCATCCCCAATCCCCTTTGAACAGTATCTGCGATACTGGCTGCACGATTTTCAATCGTTTTGTAATAAGCAAAATTTTTCATTTTTATCTTTACAGAAAAAAAGTGATGACCGCAACAACACCAAGTGGGGCGCACCCACTTTCAGTGAAATCGCTGCAGTCATCACTCTCTTATTTGCCATTCACAGGAGCGTGGCACGCCCCTGTCATCTTTCCCAAGGAGAAGTTGTCCATCGGAAACTCTGCGGAACTCCACGCTCATCCAGATAACGCTGACGGGCTGCTTCTCGTTCTTCTGGTGTAGGAGCAGTCTTGTACTTTGCGTACCATTCATGTCTTACCATAGCTTCCAGTTTCCGCTCCAAGCCTTGTTTGATTTCATCTTCATAATCGCCATCCATCATCAGATGATATTGAAGCAAGGCAACAAATAAATCATAAGGGATTTGCACATTTTTCATTTTCAATCCATTCCTTTCCTGTCCGTGTCGGTGGTGACGATGGTGACGGTGTTTTACATACCGCCACCACTGTCAAAATCATCGTCACAACCGTCACGCATCGTCACGCTGCTCTGAAACTCGCTTCAAGATGATCCTTCTTCCTGCGTGAGTGCGAATATTTTCATATTGTGTATGGTACTCATGAAACAATCTGCTTGCATTGACATTCAGGTGTTTTGTCAAAAGATTAGGCTTCAGCTCTAATTTCAATGCTTCTGCAAGCTCTGTTGGTGTTCCACTCCACTCTAAAATATCTTCCGACAGCAAAGCTGCAACCTTTTCCAGAATCGGATCTGGCGGAATCTGCCACAGTTCTGTTTCTGCTTTTTCCAACTCCCAAATAAGACGTTTCATATCCTTTTTCAGAATCAGTCTTTGTTCCGGCTGGTCTCTGCCGGACACTTCCAGTACCGCAGTATTTCCGGTGCGTTTTTCCTTTTGCAGAACAAAAGCTCCGTCGGCAGCACCGAGCAATCCATTAGTGCCGGAAATCATATCAAACTTATCATCTGCCTGCTGTTTTCGGGTATGATGTACCAACAACAGTGCTATGCCCGTTTGGTCTGCAAAATGCTTCAACTGACCAATAATTTCATAATCGCTTGCATAGCTGTATCTGTCTCCGCTGGCTTCTCTGATTTTCTGCAAAGTATCAATGATAATCAGTCGGGTGTCTCTGTGCTCTGATACAAAACGAGCCAGCTGTTCATACAGCCCTGCACCGAGCTGTTTGGCACAAGTTGCGAAGTGCAAGGTATCTGTACCCTCTACACCAAACATACGATACAAACGCTCCTGCAAGCGTCTGTAGTCATCTTCCAATGCAAGGTACAGTACAGTGCCTGCATGGATAGAATAATTCCAAAGAGGAAGTCCTGTGCTGACATGATACGCAATCTGTGCCATCAGGAATGACTTACCAACTTTTGGAGCACCTACAAACAGATAGGTGCCTGGGTAAAGCAGACCGTCGATAACAGGCAGTCTGCTTTCGTATACAGTGTCATACAGCTGGCTCATAGTCATGGTAGCCAGATAGGACGGGTCGGACATTCTCTGCATCTGACGAAGCATCTCCTCCATACTTTCATCTATGGGATTGATTTCTTCGTTGCCAGTTGTTATAATTTCATTTGTTACATAGGAAAGCGACTGTTCCCCATCTGCGCCAACAGATGGAATCGGGACGGTCGTTTTTTCATTTTCCTGCATCAAGCGTTGTCACCTCCAATTTCCAGACCGTAAAACTTCTGCTTAAAGAACTGGATTGGGCATTTGCCTGCAATGGTATGATAGCCCATACTTTTCAGCTCCTTATTCAAATCTCTGATGATTTGATAAGATTTGCTGCGGCTGACATCCAATACCTGCTGAACTTCTTCTGCTGTGATAAACTGTGCTCTCATGGTTACCTCCTGTGTTCAAAAGATGATTTGCGCATTTTTTATTCACTCATTTCTTCTGAATTTTCTAAATACGCACTTTTAATACGTTTTAATTATACGAATAAAAGCTGCTTTTGTCAATACTTGTGGAATAGAAATATGTACTTGAAATTCGTATTTCTTTGTGATATGATAAATACGAGGTGAATCAACTATGGATAATTTCGATTATTCCGCAATCGGTCAGCGGATAAAAACACTGCGAAAACGCAAAGGACTGAATCAGACTCAACTGGCTAACCTTATTGGGAAATCTCTGCGTACCGTACAGAAGTACGAAACCGGAGAAATCGAGGTTTCCATTGATGTCGTAAACGAAATAGCAAAACATCTGGATACAACGCCGACCTTTATCCTTGGCTACGAAACCAATACGGCGCCTATCAGAAGTCTTGCTGACATAATGAGCTTCCTGTTTGAACTGAACAAGGTATCCTCTCTTAAATTTGATGTGGATGTAAAAAAGCCCCCTCGCAGCAACGAGTGGACCTGTTCTATCCGTTTTAATGGAAAAGAGATGGATGCTGACCATAACGCAGATATGTGTTTGTTCTTGGAACAATGGGAAGATATGCGTGAGGATGTGCGCAGCTACAACTGTTCTGCAGCTGCATTACATAGCTGGCAAGAGCAGACCCTTGCGTACTATGCTGGGGCTTCCGTAGAATGTGTGGAACCGGAAGAACTTGACGAGGACGAGCGCTTGGCTCGTCGCAGAGCTTATATTGAAAAGGAGTTTGGCTCTGAGAAATAATTAAGGTCTGACATTGGGATAGAAAAGGAGAATACAATGTCAGTAACAAGAGATAAGAACACCGGAAAATGGATGTCTCAAATCCGAGTAAAGGATTGGACAGGAAAGGAGATTCACAAAAAGAAAAGAGGCTTCAAAACCAAGAAAGAAGCCTTGCAATGGGAACAGGATTTTATCAGTCAGGCCGATGGCAGCCTTGGCATGAAGTTCAAAGATTTCGTTGCACTCTATATGAAAGATGCAGATCCTCGTCTCAGAGAAACGACTTTAGCTAACAAGCACTATCTGTTCAACAAGAAAGTCCTCCCGTACTTCGGTGAGATGCCGATTAACGCCATCAAGCCGACCGATATTCGCAACTGGCAAAACGAACTGATTAACTACCGTCGTCCCAACGGCAGAGGTTATTCACCGACCTATCTGCGAACCATCAACAACCAGCTCACCGCAGCCTTCAACTTTGCAGTGAAGTTCTACGGATTGAGAGAGAACCCCTGTCACAAGGCAGGAACCATGGGTAAGAAAAACGCCGATGAAATGCTGTTCTGGACGAACGAGGAATTCGAGGTGTTTATTGAAGCCATGGAGAGCAGACCTGTCGGATACACCGTTTTCATGGTGATGTATTACACAGGACTGCGTGTTGGCGAACTGCTGGCTCTGACACCGGAGGATATTGACTTTGACAGACACATTATTTCTGTCAATAAGAACTATCAGCGTTTGAACGGAAAGGACTACATCTATCCGCCTAAGACAGAAGCCGGCTACCGTGAGGTGGTTATGCCAAAGGTATTGGAAGCCTGCCTGAAAGACTATCTGGCAAAACTCTACGATGTACAGCCTACAGACCGTATCTTTCCTTACGACAGAGGCTGGGTCGGCAGGCAGATGAAGTATGGTTGCGACCACTCCGGAACGCAGAAAATCAGGGTGCACGATGTGCGTCATACCCATGCCAGTCTGCTGATTGATATGGGCTGCACACCGCTTCTGGTTGCAGAACGCTTGGGACACGAAAGGGTACAGACCACCATGGACACCTACAGCCACTTGTATCCGAACAAGCAGACCGAAGTAGCCGATCAGCTTGATGCGATGGCTGAAAAAAATGACGGCTACAAAAAACTTGGCTGATGTAGCCATTTTGTAGCCAGTAAAAAACAAGAATCCCGAAAAACCCTGTGTTTTCAAGGTTTTTCGGGACTCAAAATCCTATTTTAACTTATTCCCACTCGATGGTTGCCGGAGGCTTACTCGTGATGTCATAGCAGATGCGGTTGATACCCTGCACCTCGTTGACGATGCGCACAGAGATCTTATCCAGCACCTCGTAGGGGATACGGGCCCAGTCGGCGGTCATAAAGTCGCTGGTGGTCACAGCGCGGAGAGCCAGGGTATAGTCGTAGGTGCGGCCGTCACCCATAACGCCCACGGAGCGGGTGTTGGTAAGCACAGCGAAATACTGGTTGAGGTTCTTGTCCTCGCCGGCTTTGGCAATCTCATCCCGGAAGATGAAGTCGGCCTGGCGCAGAATGTCCGCCTTCTCCTTGGTGATGTCGCCGATGATACGGATGGCAAGACCGGGACCGGGGAAGGGCTGACGGGACACCAGGTACTCAGGCAGTCCCAGCTCGCGGCCCAGCTGGCGCACCTCGTCCTTGAAGAGCATACGCAGCGGCTCGATGATCTCCTGGAAGTCCACATAGTCGGGCAGGCCGCCCACG
>OFMD01001069.1_pt1 | contig 18675 bp, 11 predicted proteins | sample 1541211 | NCBI WGS metagenome assembly OFMD01 (sample SAMN04209231, study PRJEB22552) | human gut metagenome | biome: gut; material: feces | host: Homo sapiens | place: USA: Oklahoma | reverse complement strand
AAAAACGGGCAGGGTCCACCCCGCCCGTCCTAATATGTAATCAATTCCTACTTCCGCAGCACCGGAATCAGCAGCATTCCCTCCGGCAAGCTGTCATCCTCCATGTGATTGTACTGCCGTATGGCTTCTTCGCTGCTGCCGTGCTGCTTGGCCATGTCCCACAGGCATTCACCGCACTTTGCCCGCCGCAGCACCAGCGAAGGCCTTGTCTCTTGGCTTTCCTCGGACTCCTTCACCGCCGTCACGGTTCGCAGCTCTGTTTCTTCCCCGGTCAGGCCGTAAAAGCATACCGGCACACGCACCTGGCAGGTCCCCGCGCTTCCCCGCAGCTCTGCAATGCCGCAGGAAAGCCATGCCGCGTCCGGGGTAGCCTCCACTGTAGTACTCAATTCCCGGCTCCGCTCCGCCGTAACCGGTGCGCCGCTTTCGTCCTGGTAGAGAATTCGCATTCGCACGGTAGTGGAAAGTTCTGTTCGCCCCCCGTCACACCGGGCAATGACTCCGCCGCAGTCAAAGGCCGTCACATAGGCAAACAGTGTCCCCCCTCCGGATTCAAGAAGCTCCTCCGCCCATTCCCGGGCACACACCGGGCTGCAGCGCCGGCTAAAGCGTACCGTCTCCGTCTCCGCTGTCAGAGCCTGGCAGGTGCTATACAGGTCCGTTACATAGGAAATCTCCCGCTTCTGGTAGGCAAACACCCGGAAGGTGATCCGTGCCGTTAGACCCATGCGGCAGCCGCCCTCGCTGCGCACCAGCCGCAGGTCCCACTCTGCCGTCTCTGCCTCCACCTGCCAGGTGCCGTTCTCCACTGCGGTAAAGCCATCCAATATTTGGGAAAATGGCACCGTCTGCACCGTTTCCCGGAGCTTTCTGTCCGCCAGGCGCAGCATAGCCGACACACACAGCTCCCCCTTCACCGCCAGCTTACTGCCGATCTGCTGGCAGCCGGTGATGCTGGGAACCATCCGGCTCAGAAGAATTTCCTCTGCCTGGTCTGCCCCGCCGTCAAATTCCTGAGCCGTGGTGCAGCTTCTTTCCTCCGCCGCCGCCAGCAGGCAAAGCTCCTGCCCTCTTTTTCGCACCTGCAAGCCTTTTCCCCGAGCCTCGCAGCAGAACCGAAGCTGCTTCTGTCCGAAGCCCAGGACCGTCAGCTCCGGGATCACACGCAGGTAGAGCCTTCGCCCGGTGATGGGTTTCGCCTCACATAAAAGCAGCCGGCTATGTACCTGCAGCATTTGGCACTCCCGCAGCTTGGGGTCGCTGAGCTCACAGGTAAAGGGTACCGCCACCGTCACGCTTTGCAGTCCCTCCGTCTCCTCAGAGAGATAAAGCACCGTTACTCGGGCTTCGCCCCGGACTATTCCCTCCGATGCCTGCTTTTCCCGCACCAAGAGTTGTCCCGCAGCCTCCAGTATCCTTGACGCCGTGGCGCAGTAGTCAGGCAGAGTTGTCTCCGTTGTCTCCTCGTGGGTCGTTACCGCCTTGGCCAGTAAGTCATAGCAAGAGATCTGCTCAAAATTCAGTTCCGTGTCCACTTCAATCACCCTCTCATATTGTGTCCTGTAAGCATTCTATGAGGGGGCGGTTTCCTCTATTCCTTTCCGCAGAATAAGCAGCGCAGAATGCCACGCAAAAAAGCTGGCGCTTTCCAAACGATGATGCGCATTTTCTTCCCTCCCTTCACTGCCGCAGGCAGCACAGCCCGCAGGCGATCAACAAAAATGCCACAATAAACATCAGGCATCCCACCGGAAAAATGGCGGCAATGAGGATGCCCACACCCAGGGCCAGCGCACAAATGCCCACGCCCCGCCCACAATTCCACCGTCTCATAATAACCCTCCTCTACTGCAATATACGCACCTTTGCGTCCCGGTGTTCCGTCCGGATCCATTGCCGCGCCATCGGCATGACGCAAAAAAGCGCCGTCTCGGGAGTGGTCCCGAGACGACACTTTTTCATTGGGGTGCAGAAGGTATTTTTCCCCTGTCTATTTAGGGGCACTCTGCGCCTATGTCTTTACGCACCGATCTGGTTGTCAATGTCGCACAGCAGGAACACGAAGTAGCTCTCCGCCGAATAACTCCCGACGGCATTTCCGCTTGCATCCAGGCCTGTCACCTTCGCCATAAGACGATAATTGGACAGGATACCCTGGTAGTCCGTTTTCATTTCTTCCAGCACATAGTCCAGATTTACAGACAGCGTGTACTGCCCCGTTGCCTTCCAGTCCGTCAGAGACAGCACGGTTTTTCCGTCGGCATCCACCGTTCCGAGGGTCCCCAGCAGATTTTTTTCGCTGTAAACATGCTTCTTCTTGGTCTCATCATACTGCTTTTGGTAGAGGAAAAACTCCACCTTGGCCGACTCAATATTCTTCCGATCCTTCTCCGGCACGGCGCTGAAATCCGCCACCAGATCAAACAGAATTTTACCGCTGTCGGTGCTGTCTGTCACGCCGCCCATGTTGATAGCCTGGCTTTTACGGTCCACCGGGATCACCGTCAGCTTCACCGGCACAGCCGTTTTTGCCGTAAAACTGAACGTACTCCCCTCTATTTTGCTGCCGTTGGTGTAGTGAGCCCGATCGCTGGAGATGTAGAATTCATCCTGCAGCGTATAAAGGCCGCCGTCGGCAAATACCCCGCTGAAATCCGCAGGCGACACCTCCGAGAAGTCCAGCGTAAGTACAAAATCATCCGTCAGGCTGTCGCGTGGGGCCAAGGACACTATGTTATCCAGCTCGTATCGCACCGTAGAGGTAGGCGTTGTGACGCGGGTAGCCAGCAAAGTCTTACCGTCCTTGCCCGTCAGGAGCGCCTTTGTCCCGGCAGGCAAAGAAACTGCCTTATTGCTTGCATCCATGATCTTAAACACATGGGTCCCGTAGATGTCCCGGTCATGCATGGCAGAGATATAGTTGTTGGGGAAATCCACCTGCACATGGGCATTCACCACCAACTCCTTACCAACCACATTGGAAAAGGTCTTGGCAGGCGTTTCCAGTTCCATTTTGCCTGTGGCCTTGCCCCACACATTCACGGAGCATTTTTCCTTATAATGATCCCGAACAATGATGTTCCTGTCATTTTCCGCCACCGTAGCGCGCAGCGTGTACTGTATCAGCTGCTCTGCCGTCTGGGGAATCACCATCAGGAGATACCGCTCCACATGGCCGTAGTTTGCATCCTTGCACAGGTGGTCTTTGTTTACAAGCAGATTCTTCACCACCTCCGGCAAGAGCTTCACGGTAAACGGTTTACCCGCCTCACTCCAAAAGCTGCTGAAGTTCAGTGTATAGGTGTCCTCTGGGGCGGTATAGTAATAGCTCTTGTAGCCATAGGCCCCGGGGCTGTTCAGATCCACCAGCACGAAGCCGGTGCCCTTGACAAAGGCACTCTTGTTGCCGATGGCGCTGCCATCCGAGGTGCCGGACTCGATCCGCTTGTCAAAATTGAAGTTCTCGATCTTCTTAGCCGTGTCATTATACGCATACTCCACATACAGGGAGTATTTACTGCCGGCAGACACATCAATGGAGGTCTTCGGAGCCGTCAGGAAAGAGCTGAGCTGGTATACCTCGCCCTCCAAAGCGGATATATAGGACTTGTATTCCAAAATCTGCGGGTAATATACCACCACATTCATGGAGTAGATCTGTGTGGGGATGGCACTGGAGCAGAAAGTCAGTGTCAGCACCGTCAGGGACTTATTCTCCGACTCCAGATCATCGTACTTACCGGCGGTGAACTTCTGCCCGTCATACAGCACGCTCCCCTGCCCCGCCGCTTGCAGGGTCAGGGTACCGTCGCTTTCGAGGGTATAGCGGTCCGCCTGAACCGTAAGCGTATAGGCGCTTCCCATAGCGCCGAACCCGCCGCCTGTAAGCAGATTCAGGAAAGAGGACATGGTCTGCTGGGTAGCCCCGTTGATGGAAAGCACGGGGAGGTCTGTATTCTGCGTGATTCTCAGCTTATCCGCTGTCAGGTCAGACAGGGTTTTTATGCCCGTGTCCGTCAGCTTTACGCCCTTATTATCCTTCCAGGCTGCCCAGCCTTCCAGGTTGGCATTGAGATAGTTCGGTGTGGCACTGCCCTGCGTCTTTGTCACCGCGTCGCCGTTGAGCTTGTCCGTCTTCACAGGTGTAACGCCATGGTCCGCCAGCGCCTGCGCCGGGGTGTAAGCCGTGTTTTTTTTGCCAAAATACTCCGTCTCGAACACCGACGGCGCACCGTACCCGGCGAAGATCACCGTGCTGCTGCTACTACTGCTCTCAGACCTAAACCGCTTCTGTTTGGCAACATTGTCATCTTCTTCGACGCTCAGAGCCAGAATATTGGCCGTACCCTTGTTCTCGTAGCCAATCAATCCGACTCTCTCGTAATCCGTCCCGGTCACATCGGATGGCTTCGTGGTCTCCATCTTCAATATATCGGCAATCGATTTCGCAGAACCGGTGAAGGCCATGTCATTGTTCTTCATCAATATATTACAGCCGTTCAGAACTCCTTTATCGGTGATCGTATCCGTAATGCCGCCGGTCCGTATATTGCTCGAACTACTTACATTGCGGATCATGTTATCAGCCAGGTAAAGCCCGTTCAGATTAACGGTCCCTGACACGGTGTTAATGACCCCGGCCAAAGAGTAGTTAGTCGTGCTCTGTATGTAATTGTTGTAGGCCTTGATATTATTCAGTTCCGTGGCCTTACCGTCGCTGTTGTTGATTACCCCAGCCGTTTTTTGAGACGCAATGACACATCCAGAAACTTCCGCGTCCGTTATGGTCACAGTCGTTTTGTTTACCACGCCGAACAGGCCTCCGGCAAACACATCTCTTTTCGAGCTCTCTTGTCTTTTCGTCCCGAGAATATACACCAGGCCGCCGTTCGTTCCCGTCACCTTGACCTTTTCGGCCTGGATGGTGCCACCGCTGCTGGAAGCGTCCCACGCCAAAAGTCCGGCAGAGCAGGACCGTCCGACGATATACAGAGGATTCTTTGTAGCCTGAACGCTCGCATCGGTAAAGCTGTAAGAAACCGCAGAGGGCGAATTCCCCACAAAACCGCTTCCATTTCTGTAACCCAATACGACCGCAGGAGCGGTGTCGGACTTTACCACGCAATTCGTGTATGTACTAGCCTGTGCGGTTACGCCCACAAATCCGCCCGCATTTCCGGCAGCCGATGCATCGCTGCTGAGGGCATAGGCTATGGCATTATTTGTTCCCTCAGAGATGCCGCTCACTTTCACAGTCGAATTCGTATACTCCGTGGGATAAGGTGCCGTGGCAGTATATCCGGCACAAGCCACCACCTCCGCCCCGTCCAGGGTGCAATTGCTAAAGGTCACGCTGGCCCTGCTTGTCCCAATAAAGCCGCCGGCGTTTCCGTTATACGAAGAGCTCGTCGTTTTTTTTGATACAAACTGCACGCTCGAGCCGCTAACCGACGAATCTGTAACCGAAATAGTCCCGTTCATAATACAGCCGATCAATCCGCCCGTAGCCGCATTGTAAGTATCGTTGTTTGCGTCAGAGAATTCAGAAACCTTTGTCTGGACCTGTGCATTCGTCACTTTCACATTGGAAAGCTGCGTGTTGCTGCCCGCCCGAAGGAAAGCGTACACCGCCCCGGTACTCTGCAAGCCTTCCAGCTTCACACTGTCTATAACACATCCATTTACAGAAGAACCCTTTTGATTGTGCTCACTGGCGACAAGACCACCGGCCCAACCGGGAGAGTGGATAGTCAAATCTTTCAGCGCCACATCCGTGAATTTTGCTCCACCGGAATAGCCCAAAAATCCGCCCAAGCAGAACAGCGTTTCCTTATTATTGCTTCCATCCAGCTTCAGCCAGTGGCTCATTTTCTTCGTCAGCTCTGTGTTATTGGCAATGTCATATACAGAAAGGGAAATTGTGCCGCTCACAGTTATATTAGAGATCAAGACCGGTCCACCGCCGGTGGGCTCCATCACCAAGGCCATATTGCGTACGGAGTCCGGCTCATATTTGCTGCTCGCCTGATAGCAATACTGTTTCAAGGACGCATTGAGTTTGACCAAAGTCCCAGTGGCTGCTCCATATACCTCCAGCACATTGTAGCACTCCGTACCTAAATAGGGGCTGCCAAGTCCACGAAAGGCATTGCCGAACTTGCTCATATCATATTCTGCGCCTGTCAGGGTCGCGGTAATTTTCCCTTTTCTGCTTATCCCGGTCCCCGCCGGAATACTGAAATACCTCCGAATCAGGTTATCCCCGTCCGTCCGTGCATCCTCGGCATAGCGCCCGGCGGTAATGGTCACATTCGGGTGGTTCGTCTCACCCACATACGCATAATTCCCACTGCGGGATAATACATCTGCGCCATACGACAGTGAGTTCGTCTCGTCCGACAGGGCCCCGCTGTACATGGAGTACCCCAGCATCATCAGGTCCGCCGCATTATCCAGCGTGAACGCGCCGCCCTGATCTCCCTGCGCTGTGAATGTCCCGGTGGTCTGCTTCGCCGCAATATAGGCGACGGAGGCATACTTCTCTGTATTTTTGTATTCCTTGTCATCCGAGATAGCATAGCCGCTGAACGCCTTGCCTACATAGGGCGCATAGTAAAAATACCGGGAATCCTCCGCAGTCTCGACCTTGTCAACGCCCGGGCCCAGGCTCCGCACCGTGACACCGCCGCCGGAAATCAGGCCCACATAGCCGCCAAAAACCGAGGTCTTATGCCCCGGCGTCAGGGAATTCACACGGACGGTCACATGGTCCAGCACATTGTCTCCGCCGACGATCCAGCCGATAGCGCCGCCAAAATGCGCCACACTCGTGGCAGCCCGCTTAGTCGAAAAGGCTCGGCTGGTCGGGCTGTCCCAACTGCTAAAGCTCCCTGAAAGTCCGACATTTTCATACTTCAGCTCCAGCCCGTACACCGCGCAGCCGTTGGCCACATTGATAAATCCGCAGTAGCCCGTGTTGCCCACATTCGTGTTATCCGGCATGGTGATAACGGTCCCGCTGCCCACGATGACTCCATGGAAAGGATATTGCTCCGTTCCGATGCCCGTGAACTCCATATCCGTCAGGTCAAGAGGTCGATCGATCTTGAAGTACGCTCCCCGCAGATACTCCCGCAGCGTCTCCGCTTTCAGGGTCTTTTTCCCGCTCGTCAGCGTGTTCGAGGCCGATGCAGTGTATACATCACAGCCGGTATAGTCCAAGGCGGTGCCGCTGGCCTTGGGATAGTTGATGATCCACTCCGGCTGGAACAAGTACGAACTGCTCATACTCACCAGCTTCGCCAGCTCCTCCAGCTGCGCAGCTCTTTCGATGATATAGGGGTTCTCATAGGTGCCCCAGCCCTGCTTAAAATTCACACTCTTGCGGTTTACCCGCAGGCTGGTGCCGCCGTCCATGGTGGCATATACATAGGGCATATACCCGGTAGAAAATGCTGTGTTTGGTTTTTGGGTATTACCCGCGCTGGTGGGGTCCACCAATATCTCCTGATCGTAATACTCGTACTGCTTGGGGTTGGTAGAAATTTCCGTACCGTAGGTCACGGCGTACTTGTGATTGCCGCCGTCCCAGTCCTCCGCCAGGTTGAAGTTATAGATGTATGCGCCCGTGCCGTTCACGCAGTTGATGGCCTCAAAGTAGCTGGCCTTGGTGAAGATGGACTTCCCTTCCTCCGCCGCAAAAACGATGTTTTTGAAAGTCACAGAGATGTTGGAGGAGGCCGTACTGCCGTTTTCGTTTGCTACGCCGCCCTTGCCGATCAGCGCACTGGCCGCCTTAGCCGTGTAAGCGGTCGTCTTATTGACCTCCTCATAAGTGCCCTGTGTGTACTGAGAAACGGAGGTCAGGGCTCCGGTAACATTGCTGCCAATGGTATCTATCAGCAGCGGCGTGGCCGCGCCGTCCACCGTCAGCCCGTCAAAGAACACCTTTTCCACCTTGAAATTGGCGTCCGCCGTCACAGTGGCCGTGCGATTGCCCACCACCTTGCCGCAGATGAACGCGCCGGATCTACCATTCACCGGGTATACGGTCCCAGCCAAGGTAATATTCGTAAGCGAAGCGGTGACACTTTCGTTTGTGGCGATCACATCAGACAAAATACCGCTCTGAATGCCGAACATCTGCCCCGTCCGGGGCAGGTCCGCCACCTTATAGCCAAAGGTCAGCTTGTGCCCACTGAAGTCAAAGGTCACCCCCTCCTTCTTCGTGGGATAGAAGGAGTAATTGGTCATGTCGATGTCCTTGCCGGCCCCGGTGATGTCCGTGATGGCCGTGGGGAAGCTCTTCTCCAGCACATAGTCCGGAAGCGCCCCCTGCACATAGTCGTACACATGCCAGTAGATCACATCCGCCGGGTAGGTGGCTACAGCGTTGAGCTTATAATGGCCCGTCACCGCCTGGTCCAGCCCAGCGATGTTGAAATAATATCTTGTATTGCTGTTTTGCCGGGCGGAAATCATGCTATACCAGTCGCTGTTTTCGGGAATCCGGCCGATATTTTTTTCACCCGTTTCCACCGAAACCAGTCCGCCGGTGGCAGCAACATTCATAGACGCACGGGAAGCAATATTCTTGCCCACGAACAGGTCAAACCCATTATCGGCTGTTACATTATTAAACCCCGAGGGGGTGCAGTTCACAACTACAAACGCCTGGGTGCCATCTCCCACCAAAATGCCCTTCGTGGCATTGTTGGATGTAAAGGTAGAGCCATTTACAGAGAAGCCGGTATTTACCGTCAGCTTGCCGTCCAGGTCGTAAATAAGTCCGCCCACGGACGCATTGCCGCTGCTGACCGTACCCTGCCAGGCCCCATCCAGCACCAGCTTGCACCTCTGCACCGTGTGTCCGATCAGGCCCCCGGCGCTACCATCGGCATTTGTTGAAACCGAAGTAATGGACGCTTTCTCAGCCTTTGTCCCAGTCATGTCTACATCCACATAACTACTACACGCCAACTCCCCGAAGCACCCGCCTATTCGGGCATTTGGGGTATTGACCTTTTTATCTATGATGGTGCTAACAGTGTTACCCGTAAAAGTAACCTTTGCACCCGGAGTCGCCCTACCCACAGCGCCGCCCAGGTAAATACCATCATAGCTGTAATTGCTCTCCTGAATGATATTTGCAGCCAGAGTGCTTCCCGTGATAGAAAAGGTTTTTCCGAAGACATTTCCAATAAAGCCTCCCGCATAGAGGCTTGCTCCCACACTCCCCTTTGAAAGTGTCAACTTTACTTTTGTGGTGCAGCCCGAAATCGTGACCGTACCATTCTTGCTATAGGCCGCCAATCCGCCAAAGAAAAATCCTTTTTTTACATCGGCATGGAGCTTTATATCTCCGGCTACAGTGAGTTCATCCACTGTTGCCCCATTCATAGAAGCAAATGCGCCCAAAAAGCTGCGTATATTTACCGAAGATATATCCTTCAGCAAGCCCACATTGGCAGATTCACTCTCATTCACCCGGGCGCTCTCCCCGATCGACAGGGTCAGCGTATGGCCGCCGCCCAATATCTTGCCGGTGAAAAAAACATCCAGTTCATTGGCCGGCGTAAACTGCTCCACGCCGCTGCCCCGCAGGTCAACATCCCCTGTCAGGGTAATGGTGGCAGAAAGCAGCTTTCTATAGTTGTTTGTCGAAACCCCGCTGACCGCGCCGTGGGTGTGCAGCGTCAGGGCCAGCTTGGCCGCATCCGCCGCCGAATTTAAGGTAATATTGGACGCAGAATCCAGCGGCGCAATCACAGACACTGTATGACTTGCGGCATCAAAGTTGAGAATATGCAGCTTATCATTGCGCAGAATCTGCCCGTAGTTGCCCACATCGTTGCTGGTAAGTGTCCCGGTGCGGGTAAAGGAGTAGCCCGCATCCGCATAGAGCAGCGATTGGTTCTGGGTGCGCACGATGTGTCCGGAGCTGGCGGAGCTGTCCGTGATAGCCCCGGCCAGGCGCAGCACCGTTCCACCCCCGGTAGCGGAGACCAGCACCGACGCCTGCCCATTATTCGTATATGTGACGCGGCCTACATCCACAAGCGCTTTAGCCGCAGCCTGCCCCACCAGGTCGCCGACACCCGCCTGCAAAGCGGCGTTCATGGTGTTATTCAGCGTGAGGTTGTCCAGCTTGCAGTAAGCCCCCTGCTTCACGCAGCCCACAGCGCCGCCCAGGGAGCCGGAGAAGCCGCCGCTCGCAAAGGTATTCGTCACCGTCATACCCCCGCCTACCGTCACAACGGAGTTAGCCTTCACCGTGCCGATAACGCCGCCATAGCTTCCTGCCGCCAGGGAATTAAATGTAAAGGCAGAAGCCTTGTCGCTTGTAAGCGTCACAGCATTTTTACCCGAAATCAGGCCGAAATAGCCGCCCACATTGTGGTCTGCCGCGCCGGTTCCGTCGAAGGTGGCGCCGGTCACGGTCACATCGGTGAAGTTCGCCGCTTTCTCGGCGGTAAAGCTGCCTATAAAGCCGCCTATATTACCACTTTTGTCAAATGTGTTCCCGGACAGGGCAAAGCTGCCCACCGGAGCCGCCGTGGCCTGTCCCACCGCACCCCCCAGCATCGGCAGGGTAGCCGCCGAAGTAAAGGTGCTGCCTGAAACGGTGCAGATTTTCCCCGTTTCCACGGTGATCTTGCCGTCGGATTTGCCCGCCACGCCACCTGCATACGCGCCCTTAGCTGTAAAGGCGTTCACCGTTACATTATTAGCAAAATTGACCGTTCCCGTATTCGCGTTCACGCCCACCAGGCCTGCGGCGTAGTCAGTCGCTGCCGTAGCGCTGCCTGTATAGGTGCTTTCGCTGCTCACGGTGAAAGTGCCCTTGTTTTCGCCCACCAGCAGACCGACATTACCCGCACCGGCACTGGAAACCAGGATATTCAGGTTCCCTGTGGTCACGGAAACCGACGCATCTTTCTCAATCACGCCAAACAGACCGCCTGCGCTGTCGCCGGCCGTCTCCAAGGCGTACTGGGCTCCGTCCTTGAAGCAGGGACTCAGATCCACGGCGCAAGTGCCACTGCCCGTGACCTTACCCGCCACCAGGCCCGCCGTCTTATTCCCTTGCACTACACCCTTTACGCTTCCGTCCTGCACCTCTCTGGCCGCAAAGCGGAATGCGCTGATATCCAGGGGGCTATCCTTTGTAATGGTGAGCGTATCGCACAAAGCAAAGGGCGCATTAAAATCCGCCCACAACTCAATTTTATCATTTTCTGTGGTAATAGACGCCTCATTGGACAGATTGTTAAACAGCACATTCCACCCACTAATCTTCAGGTAGGTCGATCCGGTCACTTCGGCCATATAAATTTTGCCCTTAAAGGGATGTTCGTCGTTGCCGATGCCGTAAAAACTTTTCTCCAAAGCCCCCGCATCTACCGTCAATTCCCAAGTATCTCTTGCTGAGATTTTGAAGGTATATCCCTCCAGGCTATCCGACTGAGACACCCTGGCCAGCGTAACGAAGCCCTGAGCCCCGGTAATGCCGAATTCCTTATCCCCATTGCGGGTAATACCCCCATAGGAGCCGTTAACAGCAAGGTTCAAAATTGTGGTGCTCGCATCCAGAGCATATCCGGCCGGTATCTCCGCCGCATAGGCCCGGCTCCACCAAGTCAAAGCGATCACCACCACCGCCGCCAAAGCTGTGAAAAGGCATACGGCGGACCGCACCGACAGTACGCCCGCTCTCCCCTTTTTATCTGTTTGCAATCTACTTTTCATACACATTCACCTGTTGTCTGTATGTGTGTCCTTACGGCAGCTGCTGCCACTTTACAAAGCCCTCCAGGGTCGACCAGGTATAGGCCGGCTTGGCTGTCGCCCAGGGATTGTCCTCATCTTCTATCCCCTGCACTCGCATGAAGGAGAGCCGGCCATAGTAGTCCGTCTCCTGAGGAATATCGATATATTTGTCGAATCCGTCCGTTGGATTTTCCACATTCTGCGCCGTAAAATTATTATGCTCCATCAGCGTCAGCCGGTCCGACCGCCACAGCACCCGTAAAACGCCGTTCTCCGGCGGCTCACCTACCATGGAGATTCCATAGATAAACGCTGCGTAGTCCTCTATATCCACCTTTCCGTCGGTTTTTTCAAACCCGCAGTCCACATGGAATCCCTCTGACCGGGACGGCACGATGCACGCCCCCAGCATCCGGCTGGCCATATATCGGGGCGTATCGGGCACAGCCACCATCAGCAAATTGGGGAAGGTGGTCAGGTCGTCGGTTTGTCTGGCGTTAAACTGCACCGTTATGGCCAGCTCCGAGGCCTTTTTCCCCTTGAGCGTGGCGGTAAATACCGCTTTATCATGGGCTGTGCTGTTCACCGTCACCGTCTCACTCGTCGTAGTACCATAGGAAATGGTATAGGCCCGCCCGGTATCGCTCCTGTCCAGCCAGGCATACACGGAGAAGGTCGCATCAAAGTCGTTATACTCCCCCGTGGAGCGGTCATAGTTATAGAAGCTGATGCTCTTGGCCGCCATACCATGGGGCCGCACCACATTTTTATCCGCCTCCTCAAACCCGGAAACGCTGCTGAGCACATCGCTGGAAAAGGAGTGCTTCCGATTCACGAACACATCCTTAAAGTTGCCCTTGCCATAGTAGGCTGCCAGCACCAGCGTGGCCGACAATGCCAGCACCAGCACCGCCCATAGGGCCGCAGGGAGCTTCTTTTTTCTTAGTCTCATGCCGTCACGCCCCCCTCTTGGTGCCGCCCTGGGTCACGATATACACCACATCCGTCTCTTTCTCCAGCTCCGCCTCGGAGATATTCTCCTTCCAGGTCACCTGCAGCACATAAAAGCGGTAGGCTTCCGTGTCGTTGAGCTTGGCATAGATGTCTGTTCCCTCGGCAGTATAATCCTTAAACTCGTCGCTGTATGTCTTATATACGCCCCGGTTCAGGTGCGTCTGCTGATAAGTTGCATCAGGATTTCTCTCCTTGGTATAGCTAACCGTTGCTTTCCAGCTCGCATCCGAAGTGGTATAGTTAAAATAGCAGTCCTGCCCTTCCAAAGTCCGCTTCTCATACTCCGCGCTCTCGGGCTTATCGGTGATGCTCTGCACCGGATACAGGTTAATGACCATGCCGATGTTCTCCGTGTAGATCACACCCAAATCAAAGTCCTTCACCGCCCCCTCATAGGCCGGAGCCACGCAGAACAGGGCGTTATAGGTCTTATTGATCTGCAGGCCGTCCAGATCGAAGGAGGTCATCTCCCGCAGATTGTCGTCCTTGATGTAAATGATGGGTGGCATTTCAATTTCCAAGTCCCCCGACCGGCTTCGGTTGGCCAGCGCGAACCAGGCAACGGCGGAGATCATCAGTACCCCCGCCATCACCAAGATCAGTAGCATTTTCTGTGAAATTTTCCGTTTCCCGGCTTGCATCGTCTTTTACTCCTCCTGCACGGTCAGGTCAAAGCACATATGCCGCAGCGTGGTGCCGATGATGTAGTCGGCCTTGTTGTAGCCGTCCTCGGACTTTTCGCCGCTTTCAAACATCTCTGACAGGTGTTCCTTGCTGCCGTAATATGCTGCAATATTCGCCCGGTCTTTCTCGGCAATGAGCGTGCCGTTCGCAAAAATGTCGCTGTACCAGGGCACCCATACCCAGTACACTGTCACCGCCTGCTCCTGCGCAGTGGCTTTCACCTGCTCCGACTGCCCACCGGGTATCCACCCGGAGTAAGTACCGTCCGCATTTTTCTCCCGGAAGAACAGCAGATGTGCGTTGATGTGCTGCAAGGCCTCCTTCTGCATAGCCTCCGTCGTGTCGGCGTAGAACCCTTTGTTCTTCGTATCGCCCGGAAAGAATTCGTTGTTCGTCACCGTCAGCACATAGGAAAAGTCAAATTCCGTCCTACCCGGGTCGTACACATAAAAGGTGAATCTCCCGGATTCTCCGGGCCGAATGCCTGTCAGGTCCGCGCCAAAGTGCTTCATATCGGCGGAGGGCTGCATCACGGCGATATTCGCCCCGCCGCTGACGGCTCGTATTTCCAGGCTTCCCTTGGCCGACACGCTCATGCCGGTGGCAGACGCCCCAACACTGTTTGTAAACCAGCTAAAGCCGACACTGGCTGCGAAAATGGCAAAGGCGATCATGGCCGCTGCCAGCAGCAGGCCCACAAAGGCCGATGTTTTCTTTGACACAGGCGTCCCTCCTTTCCCCGTAGGCCGCACCGGTTTCCCTGTAAAAGACAAAACGCCGCAATATCCAGGATATTGCAGCGTGGCTGACTTTCCGAAAAAAGTCCCGATAGCTTTGCGTCACCGCCTCACGACGGTTTTGCCTAAATCATTCAGTTGAATCACCCCGTACGCTCGCCCCCCCGGTCAGCTCCGGCTATGGTAATTCGGTTTTGCCTGAAAATTGTAACACATTTCCATCCCTCTGTCAATGCTTTGTTCCCTATTGCAGCAGATTGTTGCAACAGATATAATACTTTTTCCTATTTCTTCCGCAGCACGCAGAGCTTCGTATTGCTTTTTTCAGAATAACGGCGTAAAATGAAGCAAAATAGATTTCCCGAAAACATACAAAGGAGAATCGACCATGCAATCTATCTTTGCCAAGCTCCTCTATGAAATGGAAAAGCGTCACGACACCGTCCTGGTCACCATCATCCGCGAGTCCGGCTCCACCCCTCGGGGAGAGGGCGCCCAGATGCTGGTAGGGGCCCAGGGTCCTCTGAGCGGCACCATAGGCGGCGGGAATGTGGAAAATCTGTCCATTCTTCACGCCCGGGATCTAATCGCCCAACGCTGCAGTGACCTCCATGAATACCCGCTCCATCGCAGTGATGACGAGGACATCGGTATGGTTTGCGGTGGGGATGTCACAGCCCTATTCACCTTCATTCCCGGCACGGACGCCGCCTGGGCCGCCCTGGCCGCTGACCTGCTGCAGCATATTGCGGACCGCCGACCCGGTTACCTGGCTCTGCCCTTGGATGGCACGGTTGGCTTTCTTACGGACGATCCGGAAAAGGAAGGCTCCTTCACCATGCCTCTTTCCATAGGCGAGCGGGCTATACTTTTTGGCGCAGGTCACTGTTCCCTGGCCCTGACCCCGGTGCTGCGTTCCGTGGGCTTCCGCGTCACGGTGTTCGACGACCGGCCCGAACTGATCACCCCAGAGCGTTTCCCTGCCGCCGAGCGCCTGATCTGCGGCGATTTCAGCCACATAGACCGCTACCTGAGCTGCAGCGCCGAGGACTATATCGTGGTGATGACCAGCGGCCACACCCATGACTTTATCGTCCAGGAACAGATTCTCCGCCGAAACTTCGCCTATGTGGGCGTCATCGGCTCCCGGGCTAAAACCGCCTCCGTCAATGCCCGCCTCCGGGCCGCCGGAGTCCAGGAGACCGCCATAGCCAGTGTTCACACCCCCGTGGGTGTAGCCATCAAGGCCGTCACCCCGGAGGAGATCGCCGTCTCCATCGCCGGCGAAATGATCTGTGAGCGTGCTCTGCGCCGGGAAAAAGACGGCCCCCGGCACCATGGCTGCCCCATGCACTGAGCGACGGCTGCACTAAAAATGGGGTTGGCCATTCCCGGTCCTAATGCACACCCAACATACTTATTTTAAATAATCTTATAGTTTTTTAAAAAACATTGTTAAAAAAGTTGACAACTCATGTTTTCTGCGGTAAAATATTTTCTGAAATTAACGCCAATGAAAAGGACCGATCCTATACATGAAAAAGCAAAAAGTCTCCGATGCTGTCATCCACCGTCTCCCCCGTTACTACCGCTATCTAGATGACCTGTATAACAAGGGCGTTGTGCGCATCTCCTCCAACTCCCTGGGCAGCAAAATGGATATCACCGCCTCCCAGATCCGCCAGGATTTGAGCTGCTTCGGTGAGTTCGGCCAGCAGGGCTATGGCTACAATGTGGCCGAGCTTCGCTCCGAGATCGGGCATATCCTGGGCATCGACAAGGGCCACCGCCTTATCATCATCGGCGTAGGCCATTTGGGCCACGCTCTGCTGCAGAACTTCGACTTTGAAAAGGTCGGCTTCCATGTAGACACCGCCTTTGATATCTCCCCCGACCTCATCGGCACCAGCATCCATGCTGTCACCATCCGCTCCATGGACGAGCTGGAGCAGTATATTGCCGACTATCGGCCCGATGTGGCGGTGCTTACCGTTCCCCAGCATGTGGCCCAGCCCATGGCCAGCCGCCTTATCGACCTGGGTATCAAGGGCTTTTGGAACTTCACCAATGTGGAGCTGAGCACGGATAAGCCCGATGTTTTCTTCGAGGATGTTCACTTTGTGGACACGCTCCTGACCCTAAGCTATCGCATTTCCCGACCCTGACGCACCTTTCCTCCCGCCGCGCATACTATGGATTGAGGCCAGCGACATGGCCGTAAATTTCATAGGGAGGTCACATTATGTGCAATCAGGGGAATAGCTGCTGGATCATCATCTGCGTCATCATCCTGTTCCTGTTCTGCGGCAACGGCTGCGGCTGCAACAACAACCAGAACGGCTGCGGCTGCGGCTGCTGACCGGCAAAACTCCACAGCCAAATAGCCAAATAGCTGAATTATCCCCTCATCCGTTACGGGTGAGGGGATTTCTTTCTTTTAAGTCCGTGCAAAATATGCTATACTTTCAGAAAATGGAGGTTTCGCCTATGGACACACACACTCTCAAATCCTATTACAACCATCATACCCCTACCCTGCAGGATGCCTCCGGCGCCTACGCCGTACTCGTTCCCCTGCTGGAGAAGGAGGATGGGCTTCACCTGCTCTACGAGGTCCGCGCTTCCTCCCTGCACCATCACCGCAGTGAGGTCTGCTTCCCCGGCGGACATATGGAGCCGGGAGAAACGCCCGCCCAGTGCGCCCTGCGGGAAACCAGCGAGGAGCTGGGCATCCCGCCGCACCGGATACAGCTTTTTGGCCCGGCGGACTTTCTCTACCTGCGCTCCGAGGCCCTCATGTACCCGGTGGTGGGTCTGCTTCCTCCCCGGTGCGAGGAAAATCTGACCCTGAACCCTCCGGAGGTCAGCACGGTTTTCACCGTGCCCGTCGCCTGGCTCCTGGAAAATCCTCCTCAGCTTTTCCGCTATCCGCTCCGCCCGGAGGTCGGGACGGATTTTCCCTACGATGCGGTACACACCCCGGCAGACTACGCCTGGACCCCCGGCAGCATGGAGGTGCCCGTATACCGGGGCCTCCCCTATCCTCTCTGGGGCTTGACCGCCCGGATTACAAGGAAATTTATTGAGGTCTATCAGTCTCTGTAATGTCCTTTACTTTTACAGCCTTTTTCCGCCGCAAGCACTGTGCATAGTGGATGCAGATACACACAATAATGCCGATGCCGATGTAGCCGAACACCGGGAACACCGTTCCCACCAGGTTGCCGAAGCCTGCCAGACTGGCCGCCCACACCAGCACCATCAGCACCGCCATGGTGCTCTTTCGGTGTGTATTCAGCACACGAATGTTGCTGTTCATGTACTCCATAAAGGCCACCAACGACGCCAGCGCATTGCTGAACATTCCGAATAGCAGCAGCATCCCGTACACGATGCCCAGGGCCGGGTTCAGCCGGGAGGCCAGGGCCACCATGGGCATCTGGGCCGCCGTGGCGTCCAGGTAGCCCGAGAGCGATGTCAGTACGCTCCCGGCCACCACCGCCAGCAGCAGCCCGCCCAGGGCGATGCCAAAAATTGCGGTCTTTCTCCCCTTCAGATACTTTCCCAGGGGCGCCATAATGCCGATGGCCCCCAGCAGATTATAGGCCACATAGGTCAGCGCCGCCACGAACCAGGTGGGCATCAAGGGGTTATTATGCGCCTGCTCCGGCAGGGTCAATATCCCCTCCGTGCCGAACTCCACCCAGCTCATCACCGCGAAGCCCAGGGTGGCAATGACGATAATGGGTACCAGGGCGGAAAACACCTTCATCATGCCCGAAACGCCCAGCAGGGCCACCACGCCCAGCAGCACCACGAACACAGCCGACGCCAAAGCCGATGGCACGGACAAAAGCTGCTCCATGGCCGCGCCTACCCCGGCGGTCATAATGATGACCACACCCAGGAGGAATACATTCAGGATTACCCCGGAGAGCCGCCGCAGAATCGGCACATTCCACGGAATCATGACCTCTTCCACATTTTCCAGCCCCGAGAGCTGCAAAAGCCGCATCATCACAATGCCGAAAGCCACCAGCAGCCCGCAGGCTATCAGCAGCCCCACATATCCCTTCACACCGAACTCGCCAAAAAACTGCCATAACTCCTGGCCGGACACGAACCCGGCCCCCAAGAAACATCCCGCATAGGCCGTGGCCAGCGGGATGATTTTTATTTCCTTCATCTCTCTGCTCCTTAAACAAATTTTAACAGGCATTGTATACTATAACAAAGCATGTCTCTCTCGTCAACCCATCTGCCCCGACACTTTCTTGACATATTTTTTACCAAATCATTCGGTAAAATTTATTGACGCCGTCCCTGAAATACTATATAATCGCCTTGATAAGGAGGCTGATTTTCATGATTAACACCATTCAGGGCATCGTAGACGCCGCCAAAGGCGGTGCCGGCGGTGTCATCGCCGTAGCGGCTGCCCACGATGAGCCCGTCATTGAGGCCGTGGTTG
>OFMD01001068.1_pt1 | contig 18675 bp, 15 predicted proteins | sample 1541211 | NCBI WGS metagenome assembly OFMD01 (sample SAMN04209231, study PRJEB22552) | human gut metagenome | biome: gut; material: feces | host: Homo sapiens | place: USA: Oklahoma | reverse complement strand
ACGGTGTAGCGTCATTCATATCAATTTCGTCCACCACATCACGCTGACTGTCCTCGTCAAGATACGACAATTCAACCGCCGGTCGCATTTTAATTCGCCCCTCATCAACGAATTCAAGCAGTTCGGGAACAAGGTTTGTTAGGCGGACATATCTGCGTATCTGTTCTCGACTTTCGCCGACCTGATTTCCTAATTCTTCATTAGTTCTTGACTTTGACACCAGTGGTGTCGAAGTTAAATCTGTTCGCTGTCCTTGTCTGTTCATTGCTTCCAAACGCATTTTGTAGGCATAGGCTTTTTCGCTTGGCAGTATCTGCGACCTTTGAAAGTTGCTCTCAACCATTAGGATTGTAGCTTCATCTCGGTTAAGGTCAACAACCTCACAACGGAGCGTATCAAAACCGGCAAGTTCACTTGCTCGCTTTCGCCTGTGTCCCGATATGAGTTCATATCTGCCGTCCTCTTTCTGCCTTACCGTTGCCGGAGTAATCACTCCACGCTCCTTGATACTCTCGACAAGCTGCTGCATATCTTCATCGTCCCTGACCTTGAATGGATGGTCTGGGAAATCGTCAATCAGCTCTAACGGAATATCTCGGATTTTTGAAAGTTTTTCCTCATCTCTCTGCTCCTGTGTTGAAAACAAGTCATCGAGCCTCGTGAGAGTGAAGTCGCTCTTTCTTCCTGCCATCAGCTAACACCTCCTTTGTAAATTCGGCATACGCCTTTGACACCGTACTGTTCGGTTCATATGCAAAAATGCTCTTACCTTTTGAAGAAGTTTCTGCGGCTTTTACGGCAATCGGTATATGTGTTCGATACATCTTGATTTGACTGCCGAAGTTTTCTCGCAACGCTTCTACAGTACTTTTGGCGAGGTTGGTACGGCTATCCACCAAGGTGAGAAGCATACCGTCAATCTTTAAGTTTGGATTGATACGCTTCTTTACTCGTGAAATGGTCTGCACAAGTTGCGTCATACCCTTAGCCGGTAAATACTGAGCCTGAACAGGAATAATAACGCTGTCGGCAGCGGATAAAGCATTGATTGTTACCATACCCAGCGAGGGCATACAATCTATAAGGATATAGTCGTATTTGTCCCTTACTTCGGTTAGATAATTTCTTAATGCCGTTTCTCTGCTCATTGCATTAACAAGGTTAAATTCCATTGCCGAGAGTTCAAGATTTGCCGGAATAAGGTCAACACCTTCGTCGTGGTGCAAGATACCGACCGTAGGGTCTTTCATCGTTTCGTTAATTATTTCTGTAAGTTTCGTTGCAAGCGTGATACCCAAACTATCTGTATCCTGCCAACCGAGACAAGTGGTCAAGTCGCCCTGTGGGTCTGCGTCTATGAGCAATACTTTCTTGCCCTGCATTGCAAGACCTACACCGAGATTTACCGTAGTGGTTGTCTTTCCAACTCCGCCTTTTTGATTGCATATAGCAATCGTTTTGCAGTTCGACACTTTTGCGTCCTCCTTTCGTGAAATTCATAGTCATTAAAATACGACTATGTACTTGACCGTTTCATTTCCTAAACGGTCGTGGCAATATTTATTCTCAATACCCCTTGCCGAGCATATCGCTTTCGGGAAGTCGCTAAGGAACAGACTGCTATCTGTATCATAGGAGTTTCACCTCTGCCGGGTTCTCCGCCAGCTCCGTAGAGAAGTATCATTATCCTTCTGACTGTCATCGCCGTAACAGGGGCAACCTGTTACTTATACCGGGAGTTCTCGCTATTCTCAATGAGAAGTTACGGCGTACCCGATAAAGTGGCTATCATCAGAATTAAAGTCTTAGCGACCTGTATATTCAATTTTCAATGTCCAAATGAAAGGCTCCAAATTGTCATTCGGAATTAACCCCTTCACTCATTTGGACAAAGGGGTATGAAATGCACACCCAAAATCGCCGTTTTTCCGAAAAATTTTTCAAAAAAATTTTCTGCAACAAAAAAAGCCGCCTGTTTCGGTTGGAAACAGACGGCATAAATGCGTGAACTATTCAATTTTCAATTTCTTTTTCTTTGCAGACAACACTTTAAAAAGAACATCATCTACTGCGTCGGTGTATCTTCCTTGTGCTATCAAATTGTTTTTCAAATCTATAAGCGACTGTATCACTTTGCTTTGCTCATCGGCTGTCAGGTAGAGATGATATTTCTTTTCTCTCATCGGTTATCCCTCCAATTCTCAAATATTCTTTTAATTATCCTGCAATCTTCTTCCGTATCGGAAGAAATAAATATATGTACGCTTTGAAATGCTGCTTTTATACGCTGTGCATATTCGGTTTCCGTTTCATTCTCTTTTATCGGTAGCCTTATGAGCTTTACATCTCTTTGCTTGCATAGATGTTCTTTCAGCGTTTCTATTTTCTCGGAGCCTAAATTCACCTCGATTGCTACCTGTTCGGACGGGATATATACATCAATAGGAATGCCGAGTAGCCTGTCTGAACCGAGTTCGATTTTTAAGCCTTTCATTTTTGCGTAGTAACTAATCGCAAATGCGGGGAACAAAGACCTATATTCCTGTTCGCACTCTCTGCACCCTTTTCCAAGAACAGTACGCTCAACTATCTTCATACTCCAAGAGTGACCGTATCTGCATTTCCACCAAGCTCTCTTCGCCGAGTTTCTTGAAACTTCTGTCGGTTTCAAGTTGTTTAATTCATAATCCCACTCAGAAAGCAAGTCGCTGTCCGTCGTTGCAAGGTCGTTGTATCCTGCAAGAACTGCTCTTTCTGCACACACGGGGCATACTGTTCCTTTGACACGGGCGTTGATAACTGATTTCCACTCGTTACCGCATTTCTTGCAATGCCACCATACATTCTTTCTTGATTTGGCATTAACCTCATCAGGCTGCAATGGGAAATTTTGTTTCGACCATTCCTCGGCAATGTTTGGGTGAGTGGTTTTCAAATCATTTCTGCCTTTCACAAGAACATATCCGCTACAACAAGGGCATTTGCTGCCATAGGAGCGTGTGGAGATAAGTGTATTCCATTCATAGCCACAGGTTTTACACTTCCACCAAGCCTTGCTGTTTGCAAACGCCGTAACTTCTGTGGGCTTCTTTTCGTTTCTATCAGACCATTCGGCTGCTACATCCGGAAATACTGTCGCAAGGTCATTAAATCCTGCAAGCACTTTGTTATGGGAGCAGTACGGGCAACCTGTTCTATTGATGGTTCTGCTCTTTACAGTAGCAGTCCATTCGTGTCCTAATTTACATTTCCATATCACTTTCTTGTGTGAGCCGATAGAAACCTCGGTCGGCTTTATTTCGTTCTTCTCAGACCACTCAGAAGCCAATTTAGGCTTCAATGTACTTAAATCGTTAATTCCTTCAATCACTCTCGCACCGGAGCATATGGGGCATTTCTCGCCGTTGGAACGAGCCTTTACACTTGTTTCCCACTCGTGACCGCAAGCACCTTTCCACCATACTTTCTTATTCGAGCCGAAAGTTACGCTGTCCGGTGTCAGTGGTAAATTCCTATCCGACCATTCGACAATCAATTCTGGATGTACTGCCGCTAAGCTGTTACTCATATCAAAACCTCCACTTCCTCTGTGATTAAAGTATATGAGGTTTCAGCTTTTTCTTGTAGTTTGCGATGTTTGGCAAAAAAATAACCCTGAAAGAGTTAATCTCTCTCAGGGTTAAACACTAAAATTATGCGATTTTTAAGGCTCTGCACAAATTTCTGCATCAAATGATGTAAGTTTGATGTAAATCACTTAGTTTTGCGATTTTCAGCATTTGAAGTACATCTCGTTTATTTGGTTAAACGGTACATCGTTACATCAGCTTAATAGAGCTTTGCACCTGCCGGGATATGGTCATCTACCATAAGCAGATGGAGCTTTTCTTCGCCTTCTTCTTCGTGAATAGCGGAGAGCAACATACCGCAAGAGTCAATGCCCATCATAGCACGAGGAGGAAGATTTGTGATAGCGATAAGTGTCTTACCTACAAGCTCTTCCGGCTCATAATATGCGTGAATACCGCTTAAAATGGTTCTGTCTGTGCCTGTGCCGTCATCAAGAGTGAACTGCAAGAGTTTCTTTGACTTCGGTACTGCTACACATTCTTTTACCTTAACGGCTCTGAAATCTGACTTTGAGAATGTGTCAAAATCGACCTGTTCCTCAAACAAAGGCTCGATTTTTACCTTAGAGAAATCAATCTTTTCAGGCTCAGCCTTCATTTCCTCGACAGGCTGATTTTTTACATCATTGACCTTGTTTACATCATTCAAAGGTTTCATCGTCGGGAACAGCAGTACATCTCTTATGCTTGCACTGTCTGTAAGCAGCATTACAAATCTGTCAAGGCCCATACCAAGACCGCCCGTTGGGGGTAAGCCATATTCGAGTGCTGTTAAGAAGTCCTCGTCTATCTGAGCGTTTGCGCCCTGCTTTCTCTTCTCCATAACCTGCTTTGTGAAACGCTCACGCTGGTCGATGGGGTCGTTAAGCTCTGAGAATGCGTTGCCGAATTCGCACGCATTTATGAAGTATTCAAAACGCTCTGTGAATGCGGGGTCGGTGGGCTTTCTCTTTGCAAGAGGCGAATTTTCTACAGGATAATCATAGATGATAGTAGGCTGAATCAGCTTGTCCTCTACAAATTCCTCGAACAGCTCGATAAGCACCTCGCCCTTTGTGGCTGTGTCGGCAATCTCTGCGTGCTTTGTCTTAGCCTGAGCCACTGCGTCGGCATCACTTGTCCAGCTGTCATAGTCAAGACCAGTGTATTCCTTTACGGCTTCCTTCATAGTCATACGCTTCCAGGGCTTGCCGATTTCGATTTCATTACCCTGATAAGGAACTGTATCAGTGCCGCATACCTTGAGCGCTACTGTACGGTACATTTCTTCTATTAAGTCCATCATACCGTAGTAGTCTGTGTATGCCTGATACATTTCGATAGATGTAAATTCGGGGTTGTGAGTTGCATCCATACCCTCGTTTCTGAAGATACGGCCTACTTCATATACCCTGTCAAATCCGCCTACGATAAGACGCTTTAAGTAAAGCTCCGTTTCGATACGCAGATACATATCAATATCAAGAGCGTTGTGGTGTGTTACGAAGGGTCTTGCAGCCGCACCGATCTCAAGTGTGTGCAGTACGGGTGTATCAACCTCAAGATAACCCTTGCTGTCAAGGAAACTGCGTATCTCACGCAGTATCATTGAACGCTTGACGAAGGTATCCTTTATCTCGGGGTTTGCGATAAGGTCAAGGTAACGCTTTCTGTAACGCTCTTCCTTGTCCTTAAGTCCGTGCCACTTTTCAGGCAGGGGAAGGAGCGACTTTGAAAGGAGCTTTATCGACTTTGCGTGTACGCTTATCTCTCCTCGTCTTGTCTTGAATACAAAACCGCTCACACCAACAATATCACCGAGATCCCACTTCTTGAATTCCTTGAAGTTATCCTCACCTATATCGTCAATGCGGACATAAACCTGCATTCTTCCGCTGTCGTCACGGATATCAATAAAGTTGGCCTTACCCATATCACGCCAGCTTGTGATACGGCCGGCAATCATTACATCCTTTTCTTCAAGCTCCTCAAAGTTATCTCTTATCTGCTGAGCCTTGTGAGTGAAATCAAACTTTGTGATCTCATAAGGGTTCTTGCCGTTTGCCTTTAAATCGTTCAGCTTTTCTATTCTTATGCGGTGCTGTTCGTCAAGCTGTGCCAGAAGCTCTTCTTCGGTAAGCTCAACCTGCTCTGCGTTGTTGTTTTCCATTATTTTTTGTTTCCTCTCAGTTTACTTGTCTATTTCTACTATCTTGTACTTCTTTACTCCTGCGGGAGCTTCAACCGATACTTCCTCGCCGAGTTTTTTACCAATGCACGCCTTGCCGATAGGTGACTCGTCGGAAATCTTCATAGCCTTCATATCAACTTCCTTTGAACCTACTAAGAAGAACTTGATTTTCTTTCCGCTCTCGTCCTCGATAACTACCGTGTTACCTATGTTAACGTGCTCTGTAGAAAGTTCGTCCTCGTCAACTACCTTTGCGTTTTTGAGAGTAGCTTCAATCTCTGCGATTTCGGCCTCAACGATACCCTGTTCGTTTTTAGCTTCATCGTACTCTGAGTTCTCGGATAAGTCACCGAATGAAAGAGCTACCTTGATTTTTTCAGCTATTTCTTTTCTTGTGACCGATTTTAAGTGTTCTAGTCTTTCTTCGAGATCCTTAAGACCTTGCGATGTTAAAGTTGTCTGTGTTGCCATTGTAAATGACCTCCATAATTATTTTTATATGATGCGGGCGGAGTTTTCCGCCATTAATATCATTATTCTGTAGCCACTATCTCAAGCGCCTTCTGAAGCTGCACGTCGCTTTTCTTGTCCGCGAACCTTATCTGCTCTGCCTGCTGTGCGGTAATATCAACCGTGTAGTCGGGCTTTATTCCTGTATCTTCAAAATCATCGGATTCGACAGGCACTATATTTGCGGTAGAAATCGAAACCGCACTTCCGTCCTTGAAGCTCTGCGTTGTCTGAAGCTGTGACTTTCCCGCTGTTGACGATCCGACTACAGACGCCTTTGCGAAGTCACGCAGACCTATTGCAAATATCTCTGCAAGGCAGGCGGTGTTTCCGTTTGTAAGCACCGTTACGGGTTTACTTACAAACTGATTTCCGTCTGTTTCTATAAAGCTCGTATCCCTGCCGTTTGCGTCGACCTGAATTGCTATCTGTGCCTTCGGAAGCACACGGTTCAGCATTGCCCTCACAGGTTCTGTGATACCGTCGGACACATCTCTCACATCGAATACATATCCGAGAACCGACTGTGCCTCATACTCGTCTATAAGCTGTATGAAACGTTCGTCTGTAGTTTCGTTGAAGGTGTATATCTTGATGTAGGCGTAACCGTCTATAAGCGTACCCTTTACCGATGTCAGCTTTATGCTCTGTCTTACAAGAGTTACCGTCTTTTCAACACCGTCGGGAGTGCTGTAAGTAACTGATAGCTTTGTGCCCTCCTCGCCATCAAGCTGAGCCTGTGCCTGCTCGGCACCTATCTCAAGTATGCTCTTTCCGCCGACCGCCGTTATAGTACAGCCCTTGGTTATTTCTTCGACCTCAGCCGATGAGCCTTCATAAACGTTCGTGACCTCAAGATAATCGCCGTTTACAACGGTTTCGATTCCCGTTCCGATAATCACGCCGCTTTGTAGCTTCTGCAGCTTGTAATACTCATCTGCCGTGTAATATTTTGCGTATTTGTCGCTCGTTCCGCTGATATAGCCGTTTGCGATACCCGTTATCAGAGTGTTTTCGTTAGGCTTATATATCGACGAACTGCGGACAAATGTATCTATTTCCTTTATCTTTGCGTTGATGGTTTCCCGTTCCTGTATACCCGCTACCATTGAGTTGTACATATTGAGCGATACCGTCATAGTCAGTACAAATGTAATAGCACACGCTACGGCTATAAGACTTATCATAACGCCAAGCGATACTTTTTTATTCATTCGGGATTCACCCTTTCCTTGTTCGTTTGTCTGTAATTCCTTTATGCCGTTTATGCCATAGTAACATAATTGAACGGATTTTCGGGTTCGCCGTTAAGTCTTATCTCAAAGTGGAGATGAGGACCTGTCGAATATCCCGTACTGCCGACAGCACCGAGCGATTCGCCCTGCGCTACCTCCTGACCGACATATACATACACATCGCTGAGATGTGCGTAGGTCGTGGTATATCCGCCGCCGTGATCGACAACGACATACATTCCGTAGCTGTAGCCGGGTATGTAGCTTGTTTCTGCAACTATTACAGTGCCCGCCTTTGAGGCAAGAACGCTGTCGCCGTAAATACCGCCATCGCCTATATCAACGCCTTTATGCCATCTGCCGAAATCAGCATCCCAGCCGAAGTTACAGGATATGTACGAGCGTCCCGGAACAGGCCAGTACCACTCGCCCTCCTGATATGCCTTGTCGGGATTGGTCTGCTGCTTTATGATTTCTTTTATCTGTTCTTCATACGCTTCAATATCAGCCTCGCTTACGTTTATCAGATACTGCAGATTGCTCTTCTGATCCTCAAGTTCGCTTACTGCCGCCGAATACTTGTTGTAATCGGACTCGTATGTGCTTTTTGCACTTTCGGCATCCGTTACAAGACCGTCAAGCTCCTCCTTTTCACTGAGCAGCTTTGTCATTTGCGTATCAAGCTCGGTCTTCTTGCCCTCAAGATCCTTCTTGTCGGTTTCAAGCAGCTTCTTGTCCGAATCCAGTTTCTTCATATCTGCGGTAAGCTCGTTCATGAACTGAAGATTCTGCTCGCTTATCTTTCCGACGACCTCACTGCTTATCATAAGGTCGTAGAAATCGGCAGAGCCTGCCAGTACCCCGAACATATCCGCAGAGCCGGTCGTGTACATTGTTCTGACTATCTGCGCAAACTTTTCAAGGTTCTGCTTGTTCTCCTTGTCAAGCTCGGCAATGTCGGATTCTGCTTTCGCTATAGCCTTGTCCTTTTGCGCTATCTCGTCTGTGAGCGTGTCTATGTTGCCCTGCAGAGTGCTTATATCCTGATTTTTGTAATAAACAAGATTGTAGTAGTAGTCAACAAGCTCCTTCTGCTCGTTCAGCAGATTGGCGGCTTTGTCGAGGTTTTCCTGCTTATCGGTTATATCGCCTTCGATACGGTCTATTTCATCACGCCTTTGAGCGTTGTCCTGTTTTATCTGCTCTATTCTGTCCTTTATATCATCGACAGTAAGATCCTCCGCACCTGCCGGAGAATACGTTATGATTATACCCGATGTCAATGCAAATATTGTGACGAATGAGGTCAGAGAGTGCAGAATTTTTTTCAGCTTCATCCTATATCCTTTCGCCGTTATACCTTAAGGTATTTGCCTGTGCTGAGTACCGTACCGATAGCTCCGAGCAGTGCGCCAGCACCGCAGCAAGCCGCCAGTACATACCAGCCGATTTCCGAGAACTGCAGTATGTCGCCCATTCCGAGCGCATTCCACATTCCGAGGTTCTGCGTAAACAGATTGTACAGATTCTCATAAACGAGCTTTGTCACAAACCACGAAAGCAGTCCCGAAAGAAGTCCGATGAACAATCCCTCCACAAAAAACGGGGTCTTTATAAAGGAATTTGTTGCTCCGACTATTCTCATTATCGCTATTTCCTTGCGTCTTGAGAAAACGCTAAGCCTTGTTGTATTCGAAATTATTATAACACTTACCGTACCGAGCGCCACTATAAGCACTATTCCGATAATTGTAAACGTCGTTCTCAGGTCCTTGATAAATCCGGCAAAATCCATAGGCGCATTCACCTTGTAAACGCCGTCTATCGCCTTGAACTGCTGAACGGCAGTGCTTATCTTATCAAGGTCGTTTATAGTTACCATATAGGTCGCAGGAACGGGATTATACGGAAGATTCTCAAACAGCTCCTTCTGCTCGCTGTACTGCTCGACCATCTTCTTGAGTCCTTCTTCGGCGGAAACGAAATCCACCTTCTCCGTCAGCGTGTTGCTTTTAAGCACCTCGCCTATATGCTTTATATCTGCGTCATCATTAAGATAAACGCTTATCTCGTTCTTGTCCGAAACGTTGTCGAGTATTATTCCGCAGTCAAGCATCACTATAGCCGACATTCCGACTAAAATAAGACTGACAGTCATAATGCAGAGGCTGGCAAATGACATGAAACGGTTCTTCCATACCGATCTTATGCCCTGCTTTATCAAGTAGCTTAAATTATTCATCCTGCGCCTCACCTTCCACATATTCGTCGAAAATAACTTCGCCGTTTTTCAGGCTGACGATTCTTCCGCCGAAATATTCGACAAGGCTATGCTCATGAGTAACCATTATTACGGTAGTACCGCACTTGTTGATTTCCTTGAGCAGCTTTACTATATCATAGGATAAAGCGGGGTCGATGTTTGCCGTAGGCTCATCTGCTATGATAAGCTTAGGATCGCTCGCAAAGGCTCTTGCTATCGCAACTCTCTGCTTTTCACCGCCCGACAGCTTCTCAGGATAGGATTTTGCCCTGTCTGCCAGCTTGACCAGATTCAGAACATAAGGCACCCTATGTCTTATCGTCTTTTTGGATTTGTTTGTAACACGCAGTACAAAAGCCACATTGTCATAAACATTCAGATCCGGTATCAGACGGAAATCCTGAAATATCATTCCTATGGAACGTCTGAAATACGGGATCTTCTTATTCTTTATCTTGGCAAGATTATATCCGTTTACGAATACCCTGCCCGATGTCGGCGCTATCTCTCTTGTCAGCAGTTTGAGCAATGTCGATTTTCCGGCACCGCTGTCACCGACTATAAATACAAATTCGCCGTCCTCTATTCTGAGATTGACACCGTTAAGAGCGTCAACTCCGCCTCCGTCCTTGAAATGAACGTCAACGTTCTTTAATTCAACCATTTTACCATTCCTTCCTGATACCTGCCGTGCAATAACGGCACACAGCGATGCAGTCCGGTTATGGCGTAACCGGGGGAATCACAACGCTATCCCCTTCTGCACCCACAATACTTTTCGAACACTTATTTTTCAACGATCAAAAGTATGGTGGAGTAATTCAACTTTTCTCTCCTCATATCCGGCCGATATTGCCGATAATCCGCAGCTTTGCAATGACACTCTTACACCAAATATTCAGACAAGCACAATCAAGTATCTGTCTGAATAGTCCGGTATTATTAAATTTGACTTTATTTCCCGACCGTTTAACTGCGTTACGAATACAAATAACGTTTCAAAAGATCGGAATTGTCTGCGGCACTTTAAGCATAGTGCTTTCCGCCAACGTTTGCTCCCGACCGTTTCACCGTGTTACACATAAATGCAACATTTCTAAAGGTCGGAATTGTCTGCGGCACTGCCGTCTTGGTTTGTGCCTTGCACCGCCGTTTATTCCCGACCGTTTCACCGTGTTACGCATAAACGCAACGTTTCAAAAGGTCGGAATTGTCTGCGGCACTGCCGCCTTGGTTTGTGTCTTGCACCGCCGTTTACACCCGACCGTTTCACCGTGTTACGCATAAACGCAACGTTTCAAAAGGTCGGAACAGTCAGCGGCGACCCGCCGCATTAGAATTTGACGGGATCTGCGGCAAGGTATTTCTTGACCATAAGAGCAATCTTGAAGATGATAGCGTGATCGAACTCTCTTAAATCAAGACCTGTGAGTTTCTTTATCTTATCCAGTCTGTAAACCAGTGTATTTCTGTGTACAAAGAGCTTTCTTGACGTTTCGGAAACGTTGAGGTTATTCTCGAAGAATCTCTGTATCGTGAATAACGTTTCGTGGTCAAGCGACTCTATTGAGCCCTTCTTGAAAACTTCCTTCAGGAATGTTTCGCACAGGGTCGTTGGCAGGTGATAAATAAGACGGGCGATACCGAGGTTATCGTAGCTTACGATAGTCTTGTCCGTATCGAACACCTTACCTACCTCAATAGCTATCTGTGCTTCCTTGAAGGAACGGGCAAGATCCTTTATGCCTGTAACGGGAGTACCGATACCTACGTTTACCTTTGTGAAGAACTCGCCCGAAAGCGTATCCGAGATGGAGCGTGCGAGCTTTTCGAGGTCCTTGTTGTCTATGCCTGCCTTTATTTCCTTAACAAGAACGATTTCGGTTTCTGTGATATTGAACACGAAGTCCTTGTTCTTATCGGGGAACAGATTCTGTATTACATCATAAGCCGAAACCTCGTTTGCGGAAACGATGCTTATAAGGAATACAACACGGCTTATATCCGCATTGAAGTGAAGCTCTCTTGCCTTGAGCGTTATATCGCCGGGAAGAACGTTATCAAGGATGATATTCTTTACGAAGTTATTTCTGTCATATTTCTCATCATAGTACTGCTTGATGCTTGACAGTGAGATAGCGAGGATAGACGCATACTTTGCCGCCTGATCGTCCGTACCTTCGATGAATACCGCATAATCGGGCTTTACGTGAACGCCGAAGGGCTTATATGTATAGCCGTCACGGATGAACACATCGTGTGAGTCACCAAGCTCAATTGTAAAGAAGTCGCTGTTTGTTCCTATTCTGGAAAGCTCACTGCAAGCGACTATCGTACTGTTTTCATCGATAACACCGATAACACGACCGATAGTATCTCTCATCTGATGAACTACGCCCTGAAATAATCTGTTTGACATTTTCTTACCTCTTTTATCTTAAAAATGGTTTGCTCCTGTGTCCGCCGAAGGCTATAACCCTGTAACTGCCTTGTATGCGGAAATTACTCTTATAATTGTATCTTTGAATCGGCCTGTGAAAAGTCTCGGAAAAAGGCATAAAACAGCCGAAAATAATACACCAAATATATTTTACTAGAAAAACCGAAAAAAATCAAGGGTTTTTTAGACAAAATGTAAAAATTGCATCAAAAATTTTTGCGTTATTGCAAAACCGACTAAATAGTGGTATACTAAAATTTATGTATGGGCATCAGGAACTTATGACCTGTACCATAATAAACATATAAATTACATTCGGAAGGACTGATTCTTATGATCCTGAAAATTAAAAACGCAAAGAACGGTGTGTATGCACGAATGTGCAATATGTGCCGAATGTGCGGTACTGCACGAATGTAAAAAACACGGACAGAATATCACTTAAAAACAAGGAGAAAATAGAATGAACAAGACATATTATTTAACCACACCGATATATTACCCCTCCGGTAATCCCCACATAGGTCACTGTTACACAACGGTTGCGTGTGACACGATAGCACGCTTCAAGAGAATGCAGGGCTATGACGTAATGTTCCTTACAGGCACGGACGAGCACGGTCAGAAGATAGAGCTTAAAGCCGCCGAAAAGGGCGTGACCCCCAAGGAATACGTTGACGAGATAGTAGCCAACTTCAAGCGTCTTTGGGAAACAATGCACATAAGCTATGACCGTTTCATCAGAACAACGGACGACTATCATATAGAAACCGTACAGAAGATATTCAGGAAGCTGTACGAAAAGGGCTACATCTATAAAGGCACCTACAAGGGCAAGTACTGCACACCGTGCGAGAGCTTCTGGACAGAGAGCCAGCTTGTAGACGGAAAGTGTCCCGACTGCGGACGTGAGGTAAAAGAGGCAAACGAGGAAGCATACTTCCTCCGCCTTTCCGATTTTGCCGACAAGATTGAAAAGTTCCTTACCGAAACCGACTATTTACAGCCTAAGAGCCGTGTAAACGAAATGGTAAACAACTTCATAAAGCCCGGCCTTGAGGATCTGTGCGTATCAAGAACCAGCTTCACCTGGGGCATACCCGTTGATTTTGACAGCAAGCACGTTGTTTATGTATGGGTAGATGCACTTTCAAACTATATCAGTGCGCTCGGCTACGGCAACGAAAAGTACAACGATTTTGAAAAATACTGGCCGGCAGATATGCATATGACCGCAAAGGAAATTGTACGTTTCCACTCTATCGTATGGCCTATAATCCTTATGATGCTCGATCTGCCCCTGCCCAAGCACCTTTACGGTCACGGCTGGATAAACTTCAACGGCGACAAGATGAGCAAATCAAAGGGCAACGTTGTAGACCCGTTTGTACTTTGCGAGCGTTACGGCGTTGACGCTGTACGTTATCAGATACTGCGTGATATGCCCTACGGCAGTGACTGCAACTTCACAAATGAGCTTATGCTCACAAGAATAAACGCAGACCTTGCAAACGATCTCGGAAACCTTGTTTCAAGAACAGTAGCAATGGCTGACAAGTATTTCGGCGGAACACTGCCCACAGACAGAGTTTCCGACGAGCTTGACAATCAGCTTATCGGTATGGCTCAGTCACTGTGCGATACGGTTACTCCCCTTATCGAGCAGGCTCAGCACTCAAAGGCGCTTGAGGAAATATTCAAGGTAATCTCCCGTGCCAACAAGTATATCGACGAAACTGCACCGTGGGTACTTGCAAAGGACGAAAGCAACAACGCCCGTCTTGCGACCGTACTCTATAACCTGCTTGAAACTATTCGTATCTGCTCTGCACTGCTCAGCCCATTTATGCCCGCAACAATGCCTGAGGTATGGGAGCAGATAGGCGCAGGTGCAGAAGATACCGCTTTCGACAAGCTCGGCACATTCGGCGTTCTGCGTGCAGACGTTACGGTAAAGAAGGGCAGAGTTCTCTTCCCCAGAATCGACATAAAGAGCGAGATTACAGAACTTGAACGCCTTATGAAGCCCAAGACTGTAATCAAGGAGGACGAGGATCTTGACAAGGCAGGAATAATCTCTATAGATGACTTTGCAAAGGTCAAGCTCAGAACAGGCGAAATTACTGCCTGCGAAAAGATAAAGAAGTCAAAGAAGCTGCTTAAAATACAGGTGGACGATGCAAGAGGCGGCAGACAGATAGTATCGGGCATTGCCGAATACTACACTCCCGAGGAGCTTATCGGAAAGAAAATTATATTCGTTGCAAATCTTGCCCCTGCAAAGCTCTGCGGCGAAGAAAGCAACGGTATGCTCCTTGCCTGTGACGCAGGAGAAAAAGTACAGGTCGTATTCCTTGATAAAGATACACCCAACGGCAGTACGGTAAGATAAACATTTGCAGAAGACAACGAGTGACATAAAGGAACAAAAAGATGAAAATTAAAGACTTATACACACCCGGCAGGACGGTGTTTTCGCTGGAGGTTTTCCCTCCCAACAAGAATTTCCCCATCGAAACGGTGTATAACGCCATCGAGGGACTTGCGGCAATAAATCCCGCATATATCAGCGTGACCTACGGCGCAGGCGGAAACCGTGCAAACCGCTCCACCTGCGAGATAGCGTCGCATATAAAGAAAAAATACGGTATCGAAGCAATGGCGCACCTTACCTGCATAAACAGCACCCGTGACGATGTTGATTTTATGCTTGACGATTTCGCCGCAAACGGAATAGAGAACATTCTCGCCTTAAGAGGCGACAACAAGCCCGATGAAGAACCGAAGAACGATTTTCCCCACGCAAGCGACCTTACGGCATATATAGCGTCAAAGGGAAATTTCGATATTGCAGGTGCGTGCTACCCCGAAACCCACGTTGACGCAGAAAGCGCCGAGGAAGATATAAAGAACCTGAAGATAAAGGTTGACGCAGGTGCATCTCACCTTGTTTCACAGCTTTTCTTCGACAATTCCTGCTATTACGATTTTGAAAAGCGTGCAAGAGCCGCAGGCATAGACGTGCCTATCGCCGCAGGAATTATGCCCGTTACAAACAAAAAGCAGATTGAGCGTATGGTAACGCTCTGCGGCGCAAGCCTGCCCTCAAAATTCGTAAAGATGATGCAGAAGTATGAGAACGACCCCGAGGCGCTGAGGAGTGCAGGAATAGCCTATGCCATCGACCAGATAGTAGATCTTATTTCAAACGATGTGCAGGGCATACACCTTTACGCTATGAATAACCCCGCTGTCGCATCACGCATCTACAACGGGATTAAGGATCTGTTATGATACTTCAGCCGATAGACAGGAACGAGGCTCTGCGTTATCTCGGCTGTAAGGACGGCACGGATAACGAGCAGATGCTCGCAATGCTCGATTCCTGCGAGAAACAGCTGCTGAAAGCCGCAAGCCCGAAATACCTCTATGCTGTATACCCGATAAGCTTTACGGACGATGGTGTCAGAATTTCGGACAGCAATATAATACTTAAAGGCAATTCAGCCGCCGCTCATTTAAAGAACTGCGACAGGATAGTGCTTATGTGCGCCACGCTCGGACAAGGAGTAGACGTGCTTTTAAGGCATCTGCAGGTTTCTGATATGGCAAGCGCAGTTATCGTTGACAGCCTTGCAGGTGCGGCAATAGAGCAGGTCTGCAACAGGGCTGAAACAGAGATATTCGAAAAAGTACACTCGAACAGCCGTACATGGAGATATTCTCCCGGCTACGGTGATCTGCCCCTTGATATACAGTTTGATTTACTGACGCTTCTGCAGGCTCAGAAAAGGATAGGTCTTACCGTAATGAACAGCAATATGATGGTGCCTACAAAATCGGTAACGGCATTTATAGGGCTGTCGGAGGGCGAAGTTGACAGAAGTACAAGAGGCTGTGAAAGCTGTAATATGAAGGACAGATGTAAATTCAGGAAAAGCGGAGGTCACTGTGGAAATTAAAACATTACTTGAACAAAGAGGACTGCTGATTTTCGACGGTGCTATGGGTACTCAGCTGCAGGCTAATGGACTTAAGACGGGCGAAACCCCCGAGCTTTTAAACCTTACTGCAAAGGATCTGCTCAAGGAAATACACCGCAGCTATATAGACGCAGGAGCGGATATAATTTCCGCAAATACATTCGGTGCAAATTCCTACAAGCTAAGCCACAGCGATAAAAGCGTAGATGAAATTATCACCGCAGGAATAATAAACTGTAAAGAAGCGATAAAGGAAAGCGGTAAAGACGTTTTCTGCGCTCTTGACATAGGTCCTATAGGACAGCTCCTTGAGCCTACGGGAAGCCTTAAGTTTGAAGAGGCTTACGACATATTCAAAGAGGAGATAGTTGCAGGCTATAAGGCAGGTGCGGACGTTGTTCTGTTTGAAACGATGACCGACTTATACGAGCTTAAAGCCGCTATACTTGCCGCAAAGGAAAACTGCGATCTCCCGATAATATGCAGTATGACCTTCGAGGAAAACGGACGTACCTTTACAGGCTGTCCCGCCGAGGCGGAAATACTGCTGTGCGAGGGACTTGGTGTAAGTGCCGTCGGCGTGAACTGCTCTCTGGGTCCGAAGGAGCTTATGCCTATAATCAAAACGCTCTGCGAAAAGTCGAAGATACCTGTTATCGTAATGCCGAACGCAGGTCTTCCCGACCCTGCCACAGGCGAATATTCTATAGATGCCGAAGAATTCAGCGACTATGCCGTTGAGATAGCTGATCTCGGTGCAGGAATAATCGGCGGCTGCTGCGGTACAACACCCGAATTTATCCGCCGTACAGCCGGGAAGGTAAAGGGCAGAAAGTACGAGCCTAAGAAGATAGAGCGTGTCTGCACGATATGCAGCGGCACAAATGTTGTAGAGGTAAGCCAGCCGAGGATAATCGGTGAGCGTATCAACCCTACCGGTAAAAAGCTGTTCAAGCAGGCGCTTATAAACGATGATATAGATTATATCTTAGGTCAGGCTATAGAGCAGGTCGGCGCAGGAGCGGATATACTTGACGTAAACGTAGGACTTCCCGACATTGACGAAAAGGCAATGATGATAAAGGCTGTCAAGAGCATTCAGGGCGTTACTAACGTACCTCTCCAGATAGACAGCACTATCCCCGAGGTACTTGAAGCGGCACTGCGTGTATACAACGGCAAGCCTATGGTAAACTCGGTAAACGGCGAGGAGGAGAGCCTTAAAAACGTTCTTCCGCTCGTAAAGAAATACGGTGCGGCAGTAGTAGGTCTGACGCTTGACAAGGACGGCATACCGCCTAAAGCCGAACAGCGTGTAGCCATTGCCGAAAAGATAATAAAGCGTTGCGAGGAAATCGGTATTCCGAAAGAGAATATAGCGATAGACTGCCTCACGCTTACCGCATCCGCAGAACAGCTTGCGGTAAACGAAACGCTCAAGGCTGTGCGTGCGGTAAAGGAAAGGTTCGGAGTAAGAACGGTACTCGGTGTATCGAATATATCATTCGGTCTGCCAAACCGTGAGCTTTTAAACCACATTTTTCTTACGATGGCGCTTGAAAACGGGCTTGATCTGCCGATTATAAATCCCAACGTAGCGTCTATGACAGGCGCTGTAAGAGCATTCAAGCTGTTAAAGGCGATAGATGTAAACTCGGTAGAATACATTGCCGCTTACGGCAGTGACACCACAACGGCAGTCGCAAAGCCGAAATCCTCCGAGGTAACGCTTGAATATGCCATCGACAACGGACTTAAGGCGGATGCGGCGAAGATAACCGAGCAGTTGCTTACCGACACCGACCCGATGGTAATAATAAACGAGCGGCTTATCCCTGCCCTTGACAAGACAGGTACGTTGTTTGAACAGGGAAAGATATTCCTCCCTCAGCTGATTTTATCGGCAGGCGTTGCACAGAGCTGTTTTGATGTTATCAAGGCACACCTTGCAAAGAACAATTCCGAAACGGTAAGCAAGGGCAAGATAGTGCTTGCAACGGTAAAGGGCGATGTACACGACATAGGCAAGAACATAGTAAAGGTACTGCTTGAAAACTACGGCTACACCGTAATAGATCTCGGCAAGGACGTTGAATATCAGGCGGTAGTCGATGCCGCAAGAAAGCACGAGGTAAAGCTGGTGGGACTGAGCGCACTTATGACCACTACGCTCAAATCCATGGAAGAAACCATAAAGCTAATCCGTGACAACGGACTTCCTTGCAAGGTGGTTGTCGGCGGTGCGGTACTAACACCCGAGTATGCTGAAAAGATAGGCGCAGACTTCTATGCAAAGGACGCTAAGGAAACGGTCGATATTGCGAAGAAGGTTATAGGATAAAATATAATACAACCTGCGGAAAAATTCCGCAGGTTGTATCAGTCTGTCTATAAACCTTTGTGTTTTCTGAAAATGGGGTCGCAGGGGCGTAGCCCCCGACAGGG
>OFMD01001067.1_pt1 | contig 18702 bp, 12 predicted proteins | sample 1541211 | NCBI WGS metagenome assembly OFMD01 (sample SAMN04209231, study PRJEB22552) | human gut metagenome | biome: gut; material: feces | host: Homo sapiens | place: USA: Oklahoma | reverse complement strand
AGGCCGAGGAAATGGAAGTCGACATCTTCTCGGACGACTTGGTCAACGGCAACGAGGCCGGCAAGAGCATGAACGTCGATCCCACCGAGCTGCTCGAGAGCGTCGCCGATACGCCCGAGCAACAGCAACTCGACGGCCTCGAGAGCACCCAGCTCAACGACGCCAACTTTTAGCGACGTCATAAATCAACGACAGCGGCCCTGCACCTCACGAGAGACGCAGGGCCGCTTTGCATTGCAGTAAAGCTAACGGCTACGAACGACGCGGCTCGGGAACCACGAGCCTATCGGGGCTTGCGCCCTCGGCATCCATCAGGCTCACGTAGCGAATCGACGGATCATCATACATCGCGTAGTAATAATTGCCCGTGCGCGCGCTAAAGCATCCGGTGTAGATAGTCTTCTCGAACTTGCCATCGCCCATCCTGGACGCCCCCTCAATCATCACCACGCCCTCAAGTGAACGGAACATGCGGACGACGTTTTCGGTCTCGCTCTCCTTTTGCGGGTAATTGGCATTGAGGTACGCCGCCTTTACAAAACGGCTCGGCGAATAGCAGTCACCCGGAATACCGCGCATGCCGGCGCCCGCGCCATAGGGCTTGAGCTCGGCGCCACGCCATGTCGCCGTCTGCGGAAAATCACTTGTGGCCGTGATATAGGTGCGCAGGTTTTCCATGTGCCACGGGAAGGTGGGCTGATTGGCAAGGGTGTCGACCGGATCGTCGTATACATGCAGGCCGTCAGCCATCATCTCGACCACGATGCTACGCTGGCTGTCGCCGATAATCCAATGGAGCAGCGACACGCCCAGCCCCTCTCCGGCAGATTTGGCGACAATCACCGTATCGCGCAGCGCAGCCTCGACCTCGTCGACCGTCGAGAACGTCGCTGCCACCCACAGGGGAAACTCATAGGCCGCGATATTGGTCTTTCCATCAACCGGTCCCTCGGCATACTCGGCATAACCCGGGAAATTGAGGCCCGCCACGGCGAGGCCCGCATCGTTGCCGCAATCGAAGAACATAGGGTAGTTCTTGTAATCGATGCACATACCGATCACCGCGTGTGCCGCTGTCGCGTCGTCGATAAACGAATATGGAATGTGAAACCCGCGCGGCATCACGCGAACCTGTTGGCCGTAGTCAAAGCTCCAGTCGAGGTTGCGTCCCAGATACATGTGGCCGGAATCATCGGTAAATCGAATACTCGTGCACATAGCGCCTCCTAGCCTTACGTTCTTGCTAAGCTTATTGTCACCAAACAAAAAGGCGCTAAACACAAAAGCCCGGACATGACAACAACGTCATACCCGGGCTATTCAAGCAGGATAAACTCAACCAAGTTAACCCCGCAGGTCGTCTAAGGGGTCAAAGTGCCGCAGATTGCCACGAAAGAGGAGCGAAGCGTACTTAAGGTACGCGAGCGACGATTGAGCGGCAAGGTGCGGTGCTTTGGTCCCCTTAGACCAACTTTCCAAGACAGTGGTCAATCATGTGCTGAACCATCTGTGCCTCGAAGCCCACAAAGTCCTGCTTGCGCTCGCGCATCTTGCCGTCGACGATCTGGTCAAAGGCAACCTTGCACTTGATATAGCGCGTGGACTTGGTGGTCTCCTCGTGCGTCAGGCAGCTCTCCTCCATCTTGCTGGCACCCAGACCAAACACCAGACGGGGGTTATAGAGCACGTGGGGCTCGCCGGCATCGTCCAGGTAGACACAGACCTTCTTGGTGACGCCGATCTGGTTGGCGGCAAGGCAGCCGGCATCGTCGAGCGACTTGATGGTATCGATCAGGTCCTGTGCCACCGACTCGTCCTCGACGGTCGCGACCTCGCAACGCTGGGACAGGATAGCCTCGTCGTGGCAGAGCTCTTTAATCATACGTTCCTCCATAGGGGTCGTTGTAACTGCTTAAGTATACGGTACCCACACATTTTCATACGGAAAATACCGCCCGTCCGCTACAAAGCGCCGAACATCAACATGTGAGGAACAGCAAGGTTGTAAAGGCGATATAGTGAGTGAGTTCGTGTCAATCGGCCTAAACTCGGGGCCGAACAAGGAAAGGGTATGCATGGACGAACTATTTCACGTCAGCGAGCGCAAGTCCACAATCGGGACCGAACTTCGCGCTGGACTGACAACGTTCCTGGCAATGGCCTACATCATTGCCGTCAACCCCGCGGTGCTCTCGGGCGCCGGCATCGATGCGGGAGCGCTCGCCTGCGCCACTTGCCTGGGCGCCGGCATCATGACCATCTGCATGGGCATCTTCGCCAACCGCCCGCTCGCCTGCGCTTCGGGCCTGGGCATCAACGCCATGATCGCGGGCATCGCCACCACCATGTGCGGCGGTGACTGGCACGTGGCCATGAGCGTTATCCTCCTCGAGGGTATCGTCATCTTGCTGCTCGTCCTGTGCGGCCTGCGCGAGGCCATTATGGACGCCATCCCCGTGGTCCTGCGCCACGCCATCTCCGTGGGTCTGGGCCTGTTCATCGCCATGATCGGCCTGTGCGACGCCGGTATCATCACCGCTGGTGCCGGTACGCTCGTCGGTCTGGGCGACATCGCCTCCCCCACCTTTATCGTCGGCATCATCTCCATCATCGTGACGGTTGCCCTGGCTTCCCGCAACGTGCCGGGCTCGCTGCTCATCGGCATCATCGTCGCCGTTATCGCCGGTATCCCGCTGGGCGTCACCCACGCCCCCGAGGGCCTCATCGCACCGCTCGACTTCTCGACCTTTGGCGCCCCGTTTGCCAGCACCGCAGACGGCAACATGGCCATCGTGAAGGTTCTGACCGACCCGATGCTGCTCGTCGTTGCCTTCTCGCTGCTCATGAGTGACTTCTTCGACACCATGGGCACCGCGATGGCCGTCGCCAAGCAGGGCGAGTTCTTGACCGAGGACGGCAATGTCGAGGACATCCGTCCCATCCTGGTCGTCGACTCCGTGGCCGCTGCTGCCGGTGGCTTTATGGGCGTCTCCTCCATCACCACCTTCGTCGAGTCCACTTCCGGCGCCGCCGACGGTGGCCGCACGGGCCTCACCTCCGTCACCACCGGCGTGCTGTTCATTCTCGCCGCGTTCTTCTCCCCCATCGTCACCATCGTTTCCAGCGCCGCCACCTGCGGTGCTCTGGTCTACGTCGGCTACCTCATGATGAGCGAGGCCTCCGAGATCGACTGGTCCGACGTGTCGCAGGGTTTCCCGGCGTTCATGATTGTCGCCGGCGTGCCCTTTACCTACTCCATCTCTGCCGGCATTGGTCTGGGCTTTATCGCCTACGTGATCGTCGCGCTCTTTAAGGGCGAGGCCTCCAAGATCAAGCCGCTCATGTGGATCGCAGCCCTCGCCTTCCTCGTCTACTTCTTTGTAGCGTAGCGGCAAAGCTGCCAAAGCAGAACACCAAAGCGCGGAGTCGCATCGAGCGGCTCCGCGCTTTTCTTTTAAAGCCAGGCAACGCACGGACGCGCGATGTTGTGCTTCCCAAGTTTTGGACATTTTGCCCTCCAAACGGCACTACCGCCGGCTACATCCTGCAGATATGCTGGGCTTAATCGCATAGGCCCTATGAGGATGGGAGTAACCATGGCCGCCTTGTTCACGACCCCCAAGCGCAATGACAAAACCTCTGGAGCCCATTTTGTCGAGCCCGACGTGCGCCGTCGCACGCTGCTCGCACACGGCAGCTGGCGTCGCGTGACGCGCCGCATCGTCTGCGGTCTGGCCTGCGCGCTCACGGTAAGTTCGCTGCTCATGCCGAGCGTCTCGCTCGCGGCCGAGTGGGTGGACGTCGGCGGCGTCCGCCACGAAGCGGCCGCGGGGCCCACGGGAGACGCCGCCGGCACCTGGTCATGGGATGGCGCCGACGACATGAGGCTCAACGGCTATGACGGCGGTGCGATCCAGGCTGCAGGTAAGCTCAACATTGCCTACGAGGGCAAAAACACCGTGAAAACCGAGCCCGATTACACTGGAGCCGCCATCAAGGCGCAGGATGGCACTAACCAGAAGGCAGAGCTGAACATAACGAGCTCGAAGAGCTCGGATGAGCTCAATGTGACAGCCGAGGCCGATGCAATTAAATCCACAGGCGACCTCTCCATTTCTGGCCCAGGCACTGTGAACACCACAAGCACTTCTTCCGACGGAATTGAGGCAAAGGGCGATCTCTCTATCACGGGCTCGGGCACTGTGAATGCAACGGGCGGTACCGAAGGCATCCAATCCAAGGGCGAGACCACCATCGATTCCTCTGGCACAGTGATCGCTAAAGGAGGCGAAGGCTACGGCATCGCCGCGGGCAGTGACCTCATCATCAAAGGCGGTGGCAAGGTAGAAGCAAGCTCTATAGAAGAAGCGGCGATTTGGGCTGACGGCGGCATTAACATCTCGGGCGGCAGCCAGGTCAAGGCGAACTCCGAGGGAGATCTTGCCGTCGACACTGAGGGTAGTCTCGCGGTCACGAACGCCTCCCTTGACGCAAGCGGTGTTGAATATGGTGTCTATGCCTACAAGGGCGTTACGCTCGATGGCGCAACCGTGACGGTCCGCACAAGCGCGAGCGGCGGCCAGGCCATCGCCCTCATCACTGACGGGGACGACATCGTCATCAAGAATGGTTCCAGCGTGGACGCGTTCGCGGAAGGCAAATTCTCGGTTGCAATCTCTACCAGAAACCACCAGCCAAACGTCGCTGGCGGCCACATCTACATCAGCGACTCCGTTGTTAAGGCTATAGCCCGCTATGTCGAGACCGGTGGCGATGGCCCCGATCACTACAGCAACGACCAAAGCGGCGGGGTCATCCCTGAGCCTAGGGGTCTGAACATCGGTATCTTCGCCCAGACCTACGAGGGCATCACGCCCGCGAGTATCTCGATCGTCCGCAGCAAGCTCACGGCCGAGGGAGATACGGCGGCAATCTTCGCTCTTGCCATAAGCGAGGACGGCAAGGCGATCGGTACCATCGAGATCGAAGGCGCTCCCATCCAGACGCCCGCAGGCGGCAAGATCATTAACTATCGCCACGAAGAAGAGTACGGCCCCAGCATCTCCTACGAGGCAGGTCAAACCATCGGCACGGGCGACGCCACGATCGACTCCCCCTATGACGCCGCTGTCGCCAAGAGCACGGTCATCGTGCCTCCCGAGGAGATCAAACCCGAGGAAAAGCCCGGCGAGACCAAGCCCGAGGGTTCCAAGTCCGAGGGCACGAAGACAACCAGGACCGTTGCAGTTGCAGCCACGGGAGCCAAGACCACCGGCAAGCTCGCGGCAACCGGCGACGCCTCGAGCGCAGCCATCGTGGCAGCCGCCCTTGCGGGAACAGCCGCCATCGCCGCAGGCGCCGTGGTGAGCCGCAAGCGCTCGTAAACACTTTTTCGCACGGGACGGGTGGATCGCGGCCCTTGCCTTCCTCGTCTACTTCTTCGTAGCGTAAGGGCAAGGCTGCAAAAGCTGACAATAAAGCGCGGAGTCGCCATGCGGCCCCGCGCTTTTCTTTTAGCGTCGGTCCCTGCGCCGGCGTGCGGCCTATTTCTCCCCCATTTTGGCCATTTTGCCCTCCAAACGGCACTACCGCCGGCAACATCCAGCAGATACGCTGAATCTAGCCGTATAGGCCCTATGAGAACGGGAGCAACCATGGCAGCCTTGTTCACGACCCCCAAACGCAATGACACTACCGCCGGAACCCATGTTGCCGAACCCGACGTTCGCCGTCGCATAGGACTCGCGCACGGCAGCTGGCGCCGCGTGACGCGCCGCATCGTCGCGGGCGCCGTGTGCGCGCTCACGGTGAGCTCGCTGCTCATGCCGAGCGTCTCGCTCGCAGCGGAATGGGTCAAGGTCGGCGGCAACAAGTACAACACCGCGGCGAGCGACGAGGCCGGTACCTGGTCGTGGGACGGCGCCGACGACTTGAAGCTCAACAACTATAACGGCGGCGAGATCCAGGCCGCAGGCAAGCTCAACGTGAATTACTCGGGAACCAACATCGTCACCGCCGAATTGATCGAAAGCATCAACGTTTTTCATGGCACTAACGAGAATGCCGAGCTCAATATCCAAGGCGACGAGGGCGGCACGCTCAGCGTGACATCTACTGAGGACGCTATCCTCTCCACGGGTAATATCAACATCGACGGAGCCGGATCCGTCAACGCCACGAGCACTGGGTTTGATGCCATCAATGCCGGAGGTGATCTCGCTATCAAAGGTTCGGGCAACGTCAACGCCACGGGTGCATCGGATGGCATCAGGGCAAACGGCAATATCACGATTGACGACAGCGGAGCCGTCACCGCCAGGGCTACCAAGGACAAGGGTATTGGAGCCGACAAGAACCTCACCATCAAGGGTGGCGGGACGGTCGAGGCAAGCTCCGAGAAAGATGCTGCCGTCGAGGCCAAGGGCAGCCTCGCAGCCACAAACGCCTCCCTCAACGTAAACGGTGTTGAATATGGCGTCTATGCCCACAAGGGCATCACCCTCGATCATGCAAACGTGACGGTCCGTGCAAGTAAAGGCAGATACGGTGGCGCCAACGCCCTCTTCACCTACCAGGACGACATCGTCGTCAAGAACGGCTCCACCGTGGACGCGTTTGCGGAAGGCGAGGTTTCGGCTGCATTCTCCACCAGAAACGATCGACCCAACGAGAAGGGCGGCCACATCTACATCAGCGACTCCGTTGTCAAGGCCATAGCCCGCTATGTCGAGAACGGCGACGGCCCCATCCCCTACAGCGAAAAACAAGATGGCGAGACGAGGCGCGAACCCCAAGGCGAGAACATCGGCATCATCGCCCAGACCAGCGAGGGCGTCACACCCGCAGTCATCTCGATCATCCGCAGCAAGGTAACGGCCGAAGGAGATACAGCGGCAATCTTTGCCCGTGCCATGAGCGCTGACGGCAAGACAATCGGCACCATCAAGATTGAGAACGCCGCCATCAAGACGCCCGAAGGCGGCAAGGTCATTGACTATCGCAAGCTCCGTGACGGCATCTACGAGGCAGGCCAAGCCATCGGCACGGGCGACGCCACGGTCGACTCCCTCTATATCAAAGCAGTCGCCAAAAGTACGACCATCGCACCTCCCGAGGTAGCCAAGCCGGAAAACCCCAAGCCCGACGAGACCAAGCCCGCAGAAAGCAAGCCCGCGGAGTCCAAGCAGAACCCCAAGCCTGAGGGCTCAAAGCCGACCAAGGCCGTTGCGGCTTCAACCACGAAAGCCAAGACTACCGGCGTGCTCGCGGTAACCGGCGACACCTCGGGTGCGGCCATCGTGGCAACCGTCCTTGCGGGAACAGCCGCTATCGCCGCAGGCACCATGGCGAGCCGTAAGCGTTCTTAGACGCCTCTGCGCACATGGCAGCTCCCGCGAAGGCCCCGAGCCCCAGCACCGTTTAACAACGCCACCGCCGAGCTCCCCTCCGGCGGTGGCGTTTTCCATATGCGTCCGCAGGGGATGCACGAGATTGTCTTTGGTCTAGCCCAACCGGCATACGCTGGCGTGCGACAATTGGGGCTGCCGATATCACAACACTGAGAGAAGCCCGTCATGGAAGCGCATCAAAAGCAGATAACCGTTTATTCGAATCATACGGAAAGCGCGCCTGTCATCTACCTTCCAGTGGTCGTGGGCGACGGCAGCGAGGTTTATAAGTGTTGCCGAGAGCTCGACTGTCCGCCATTCGCCTTCGTCACCATTGGCGGGCTCGATTGGAATCGCGAGCTGAGCCCCTGGGCATGCGACGGGACCGTACGCGATGCCGAGCCTTTCGGCGGCCAAGCTGCCGATTTTCTTGATGAGCTGCTGAATCAGATAATCCCCCAGGTCGAGTCGTCGCTTCCTCAACCGCCCACCCGGCGCGGCATTGCCGGTTACTCGCTCGCGGGCCTCTTCGCACTCTGGTCCCTCTGGCAAACCGACGCCTTTGACCGCGCCGCGAGCGCATCGGGGTCGCTATGGTTTCCCGACTTTGTCGACCGTGCCAGCACGGCCCCTTTTGCCGGCAGCCCGCAAGCCGTCTACCTCTCACTCGGCAAAAAGGAAACCAAAACGCCCAACCGCATGATGCGGCATGTACTCGACGACACACGCGCGATGGAAACGTTGCTCGTCGAGCGCGGCATTCCAACAACGCTGGAGCTCAACCCCGGCAATCACTTTGCCCAAACCGTCTTACGCATGGCCCGCGGCATCCACTGGATACTGACACATTAAAAATGGTGCCCACACGCATATACGCATGGGCACCATATCTTGTTTTAGCTGAACGCAGCTGCTACTCAGCAGCCTCCTCAAGCTCGGAGACATCAAACTCAAAGTCGTTACCCGGCAGGATGGCGTTGAGCACAATGCCCACCAGTGAGCCCACGGCAATGCCGGACAGCGAAATGGTCACGCCGCCCAGCTCCAACACGATGGCGCCGGCGGTGCTGTACGCGATGCCGAGCGAAAGCACGAGCACCAGCGCGGCAACCAGCACGTTGCGGTTGTTCTGGAAATCGACCTGGTTCTCGATGAGGTTGCGGACGCCCACAGCGCTGATCATGCCGTAGAGCACGAGCGACACACCGCCGATCACACACGCCGGCATGGCCGCAATGACAGCCGCGAACTTGGGGCAGAACGAAAGCACGATGGCGCAACACGCGGCAATTCGAATTACGCGCGGGTCGAACACGCGCGTCAGGGCGAGCACGCCGGTGTTCTCACCATACGTAGTGTTGGCCGGAGCGCCAAAGAGCGAAGCCAGAATCGTGGCAAGGCCGTCGCCGAGCAGCGTGCGATGCAGACCGGGATCGGCAATGTAGTTGCGCTCGCAAGTCGAACCGATAGCAGAGATATCGCCGATATGCTCGATCATGGTCGCGAAGGCCAGCGGCATGATGGTGATGATGGCCGTCGTGGCAAGACCGCTATCGAACTGCGGCCCAAAGAGTGCAAACACGGTGTTGTCCCACACGATGGGCAGACCGACCCACGAAGCGGCGGCAACGCCCGAGAAATCAACCTCGCCGAGCGCAGCCGCAACGGCATAGCTCACCACAACGCCCAGCAAAATCGGCACGATCTTGACCATGCCACGGCCCCAGATGTTGCAGATGACGATAACGGCAACGCCATTGACAGCCACAAGCCAGTTGGTCTGGCAGTTAGCAATAGCGGAACTTGCCAGGATCAAGCCGATGGAAATGACGATGGGGCCAGTCACCACCGGCGGAAAGAAACGCATGACACGCTTGGCGCCAAACGCGCGGAAGAGCGCCGCCAGCACCGGATAGAGCAGACCGGCACAAGCTACGCCCAGGCAGGCGTAGGGCAAAAGCTCGGTCTCGCCGTTGGGCGCGATTGCGGCATAACCGGCAATAAAGGCAAACGATGAGCCCAAAAATGCCGGCACCTTACCGCGCGACAGGAAGTGGAACAGCAGCGTGCCCAAGCCGGCAAACAAAAGCGTTGCCGATACCGAGAGGCCGGTGAGCACGGGCACCAGCACGGTGGCGCCAAACATGGCAAACAGGTGCTGTAGGCCGAGCAGGAACATGCGCGGGCGGCCGAGCGACGATGCGTCGTAGATGGCATCGCTGACGGCGGGCGTCGAGGACTGGGACATGGATGTCCTTTCGAATGGAAGGGCGATCAGGCATATCGGATAACCTGCCCGAACGATACGATCCGAACCATTGTACGCGATACACTATGCCTCGCACGCGCCGCCACCTGCAAACACTAGCGCTATTTCCAAACGCGCTCGGCAATGCGCTTGACCAGCGCGATCTTTGCCCATTGCTCATCCTCGGTCAGCTTGTTGCCAATCTCGCAGCTGGCAAAGCCGCACTGAGGCGACAGATACAGGTTCTCGAGCGGCACGTACTTTGCGGCTTCACGGATGCGCTCGACGATGGCATCCTCGTTCTCGAGCTCTGCCGCCTTGGTGGTTACCAAGCCCAGCACGACCTTCTTGCCCGGGGCAACGTACTTGAGCGGCTCAAAACCGCCGGCGCGCGGCGTATCGAACTCCAGGTAAAATGCATCGACATCCTCGTTTGCGAACAGGTACGGCGCGATGGGGTCATAGCCGCCCTCGAAGGCATAGGTGGAGTGGTAGTTGCCGCGGCACACATGCGTGTTGATGACCAGATCGTCGGGCTTGTCCGCGATGGCGGCATTGTTGAGCGCCACGCCCAGCTCGCTTACCTTTTGCAGGTCGACCGGGCTCATGCCGGTTTTGGCGACAAAATCGGTGTCGCAGTAGATGCCCCAGGTGCAGTCATCAAACTGGATGTTGCGGCAGCCTGCTGCGTACAGGTCGGCGATCACCGTGCGATAAGCGGCTGCGATGGCGTCGGCAAGTTCCTCATCGGTCTTATAGACAGCGCGCAGGCTCTCCTGCTGGCCGTCGCAGCGGTCGAGCGTGACTTCGGAGAACGTCTGGATCGGCGCCGGAATGGTTTGCCGCGCGACCTGGCCCTCCCCCTCGAGCGCCTTGACAAATTTAAAGTGCTCGACGAACGGATGGTTCTCGCCGCTAATGGGACCGGTTACCACGGCGGTGTCGGCTGTGGTCTCCTCGTCGTGGAACATATAGCCCGTACGCGAGGTACGGCGTTCAATGCCGTTGAGCCCCCACATAAAGTCGAGGTGCCAGTAACTGCGGCGAAACTCGCCATCGGTAATCACCTGCAGGCCAGCGGACTTTTGCTTGTCCACCAGGCCGCGAATGGCCTCATCCTCGACGGCCTTAAGGCCGGCGGCGTCGAGTGTGCCCGCAGCATAGGCGGCACGGGCGTCCTTTACGGCCTGTGGACGAAGAAAGCTGCCGACGATATCGGCGCGAAACGGCGCGTTCAGCGTGGTTAAAGCACTCATAGATATCTCCCTTTGCATTGGTTGCTTTACTGGGACAAAGTATGAGCGCTCATATAGCCATCGTAAAATATACGTTTATAACAGTTTGATATAGATGCTTCCTATATCAGTTGGGACTGCCATGAAGAGATTTGACCTGTACAGGACGCAGCAGTCTAGATATGCTGGCGGATCGCGTCGATATAGGCTTGGCCGTAGCGCGTGAGCGTCGTGTTCTTGCGAGTGATGATGCCAATCTCCATGTACTCGTCTACATCAAGCGGAATGGAGATGATGCCGGGGCCGTTGAGCTCGTGACTGATCACGCCCGAGCATACCGTGTAGCCGTTAAGGCCCATAGCCAGGTTGAACAGTGTCGCGCGATCGCGCACGCGGATATTCTTGCGACGCTCAAACGTCGAGGTCAGTTCCTCGGAATAATAAAACGAGTTGTAGCTGCCCTGCTCATAGGACAGGAACGGGTAGTCTTCCAAGTCCTCGAGCGTCACGCTGGAGCGGGCCGCCAGCGGATGGTCGGCGCAGACGAAGACATGCGGCGTGGCGCAGAAGAGCCCTTCGAACACGAGCTCGTTGGCCACCAGCATGCGCTCGATGACCTCGCGGTTGTGCTCGGACAGATATAGGATGCCCAGTTCGCTTTTCATATGCACGACGTCCTCGATAATCTCGTGAGTCTGCTCCTCGCGCAGGGTAAAGTCATAGCGCGCGGCATCGAACTCACGGATCACATCGACAAACGCGTTGACGGCAAAGGAATAATGCTGGCAGCTCACACTAAAGTGCGGCACCTGCTCGGACGCGCCCTTGTACTTGCCTTCGAGCAGATCCGCCTGATCGAGCACCTGGCGCGCGTAGCCCAAGAAGGTCTCGCCCTCCTCGGACACAATGACACCCTTGTTGGTGCGCTCAAAGATGTGCACACCCATCTCGTTTTCGAGATCGCGGATCGACGCGGTAATCGAAGGCTGCGACACAAAGAGCCGGCGCGAGGCCTCGGTGATGCTGCCGCATTCGGCAACTTTGACGACATACCTGAGCTGTTGAAGCTTCATGATGGCCTCCCTAGACGTCCGCGATACCCGAACCCGCCGCATCTGCCTGACGCATAAACGACGGCATCTCCCCCGTCGCGGCGCAGGCGGCAATCTGATGCAGAGCCGCGGCGACCGCATCATCTGCCGCAGCGCCGATATGCCAGCGCGCGGCAGCCGTGACGGCCTCGTTGGCATTGGCGACTGCAACGGAGTTGGGGACGGCACCGATCATGGGCAGGTCGTTATCGGAATCGCCAAATACGGCCACCTCGTCGGACGTCAGGTCCAAAGCGCGCGCCAGCTCCAGCGCAGCGCAACCCTTGTCCCAACCTGCTGGAAGAATGTCGAACAGGCGCACACGATTGTTGGGAAACACGAGCGAGAGTTCCGGCACCTCAGCGGCAACGCGCTCGCGTAGCTCCGCGAGCTCCTCACGCGAACGAGCACTCCAGATATTCGCCTTGAACACCGGCGCGTCATCGACGACGGGACGGCACGGGGCCTCTTCGCCCTTGAGCCACGCGTTGCCACCCGACTCCATAGCGCGACGCACGCGCTCGGGGTCGCTCGTCACGCAATAGGCATCGTTATCCCAAAAGTCATCACCCAGGCTGTAGACCTTTAGATAGGTATCGTCGGTCTCTTGCTCGAGGTAATCGGCCAGACGCGTCAGGGCATCGTTGTCGGTCGCGCGCGAAGCGATCGCCTGACCGTCGACAAACATAACCTGGCCGTTACAGAACGCACCAGTCGAAAAGCACTCGGCGCGATTGCGGAACATCCAGCCCATCGCAGACGGCTGGCGACCCGAAACCGGGCCAAAGTGCAGACCCGCCGCCTGCATGGCATGAATGCCCTCGATGGCGTAGTCGCTGGCGCCGTCATGCCCGGCCGGAATCAGCGTATCGTCCATATCGGTCAGCACAAGTTTGATCATGAGGTCCCCATTCGTATCGGTCCTACCTATTGTAACGACCTGCCAAAATAAACCCGTCCCTTTTTGGCAGGTGCGTTAGTATAGGGAACAACAGATTCGATGCGGGAGTGCCGGCGGTGCAAACCACAAGGCTGAGAGGGCATGGGGCCCAATCCTTTGAACCTGTCAGTTAATGCTGGCGTAGGGAGCATGCCGCCTTTACAGGGGCGCTGTCTATGCACAGCGCCCCTTTTCTATGCCAAGGAGGCATGTGCAGTGATTGATTCGGAACAGCTTAAGCAAAATGTGGTCAAGGCCGTGGATGAGATTCGCGCCACCAATCCAATGGCCGGCTCCATCACCAACACGGTGACGATTGACTTTGTCGCCAACGCGCAGCTCGCCGTGGGCGGTTCGGCCGCCATGGTCTATCTGCCCGACGAGGGCGAGGCGCTCGTTGCCGGCGGCGGCGCCATCTATCTCAACATGGGCACGCTCTTCCCCATCTACGAGCAGACGATTCCCCGCGCGGCCAAGGCGGCACACGACGCCGGCAAGCCCTGGGTGCTCGATCCGGTGGGCCTGGGCATCGGCAGCCTGCGCACCCAGCTGGTAAACGAGCTCAAGCAGTACAAGCCCGCCATCGTGCGCGGCAACGCCTCCGAGATCATCGCGCTCGCCGGCCTGTGGGGTCTTGAGGGCGAGGCGGCTGATCTGAGCCGCGTGCGCGGTGTCGATACCACCGACACGGTCGACGCCGCCCGCGATGCCGCCGTGGCGCTCGCCCGTTACACCGGCGGCGCCGTAGTGGTCTCGGGCGAAGTCGACCTGATCACCGACGGCACGACGGTGGCCAAGTCCCACGGCGGCAGCCCGCTCATGTCAAAGATCACCGGCTGCGGCTGCTCGCAGGGCGGCGTGCTGGCCGTGTACGCCTGCGTCACCGATCCGTTTACGGCAGCCGTCTGCGGCACCGCGGTCTACAACGTTGCCGGCACGCGTGCCGCCGCTGTCGCCGATGCCCCGGCAAGCTTTAAGGTGGCCTTTATCGACGAGCTCTACCGCGCGACCGCCCAAGACATCGCCAACAACCAACTCGAGCTCGAGGAGGCATAGGCCATGTCCGAGCCCGCAACCAATACCGGCATGAACACGCTCGTCGCCGTGGCCATCGCCCCGTGCGGCACCGGCGATGAACTCTCCGCCGAGGTCGCCGAGGTCGTGCGCGTCATTCGCGAGAGCGGCCTTCCCAACCGCACCACCTCGATGTTCACCGAAATCGAGGGCGACTGGGACGAGGTCATGCAGGTCGTGCGCGACGCAACCTTTGTGTTGGCGAGCAAGGGCATCCGCACCGAAGTCGTGCTCAAGGCCGATATTCGACCCGGATTTACCGACACCATGACCGGCAAACTCGAGCGCATGGAAGCACAGATCAAAAAGCAGGAGGAAGCACGATGAGCATCCGCGACAACCTTGATATCTCGGCCTATCTGGTACTCGGCCCCGAAAACACGCTGGGACGTCCCGTGGGCAATGTGGTGGCCCAGGCGCTCGATGCCGGCTTTACCTGCATCCAGGTGCGCTCCAAGGTGGCAAGCGCCCGCGAGATCATCGCACTGACCGGCGACGCCGCGCAGGCAATCGCACAGGCCGGCAAGACCGGTCAGGTCGCCCTGTTAATCGACGACCGCCTGGACTGCGTACTCGCCGCGCGCGAGCAGGGTATTGCTGTCGATGGCGTGCATGTAGGCCAGAGCGATATTCCCGTCGAGGTCTGCCGCAAACTTTTGGGCCCCGATGCCATCGTGGGCCTTTCGGCCCGCTGCGAGGAGATGCTCGAGTACGTCAAGACCGCCGACATGAGTCTGGTCGACTACCTGGGCATCGGCCCGCTCCACGAGACCGAGACCAAGCGAGATTGCGGACGCGCGGCCGACGGCTCCATCATCACCAAAAGCTTTGAGGACCTGGCCGCACTCCACGCGGCAAGCCCCGTGCCCATCGTGGTGGGCGGCGGCGTCAAGACGGCCGACCTGCCACAGCTTAAGGCCACCGGCGTCGACGGCTTCTTTGTGGTGAGCGCCGTCTGCAGTGCCGACGACCCCTACGCCGCGGCCAAGGAGCTTGTCGACACCTGGCAGCAGGCATAGACATAAGCCGAGCAGCTGCTCCGCGACTACAAATCTTCAGCTACGGAAAGCGCATCCCAGTTTGGACGTCCATTCTGGGATGCGCTTTCCGCCGTGGCCCCTACCCTGCCAGGTAGGCCTCCAGCGCGGGCAACGTCGCCTCCGCATCGCGGCGACCAATCTGGTAGATGCGCTCGAGTTCATCGGGCTCGCGGCACAACGACGGCACTTTCACCGATTCACTCGGCCGCACCACAAAGATCTCACCAGCGGCCTCACGACGTGCAAGGTCGTCAAGCGTGGCGTTATACACCTCATGTCGATCTCTAAGCGCTGCAACAAACTTTGGATAGCGACAGAACGCGCGTCGCAGCATGGGCATCAGGCTATTGGCCTGTTTTACAAAACCCGCCGGCTGCGTCAGCACCACCACATTGCGGTCGTAACCCTGTGCAAACAGCCAGGCGCTGGGAATAGAATCCGCAACGCCGCCATCCAAATACCGATGCCCATCAATGGCAACAGGCCTGGTCGCCACGGGAATCGCCGACGAAGCACGAATCCATTCAATATCACGCTCGTCACCGTAGGGCAGGTCACGGTAGACAGCCTCGCCTGTCTCGATATCGGTGCATACGCACGTAAACCTCATGGGATTGGCGCGGTAGGCATCCAAGTCGATGGGGTCGAGCTCGATAGGCACCTCGTGATACGCAAACTCGGCATGAAACATGTCACCGGTGCGCAGCCAGCTGGCCACGCTCGCATAGCGTTTATCGTCGCAATAGGCCTTGTTGTAGCGGATGGCACGGCCGATCTGGCGCGACTTAAAGTTGTATCCAAACGCGGCGCCTGCCGAGACACCCACCATATGATCGCAGGTCAGGCCATGTTCCATCCAAACGTCGAGCACGCCCGCCGTATACATGCCCCGGTAGCCACCGCCCTCGAGCGCCAGACCCACCGTGTGCGCCGTCTTTGGCAGTGCCATGCAACCATCTCCGTCCTCATGCTTTTGAACGGAACAAGTATACCCGTCAACATATACCGTCTCGGTCACATTTGCCGATGCAAACTAAACACTACCACTCGGCGATTATCATTAACGACTGAGCTGTTTAAACAAAAACGCCCCTATAATGATGTTCGTATCATTAGGCAACAGAACCAAACAGTAGACAACAATCTAGCCCATCGATGAAACAAGGCGGGGACGAAAGTTCACGCGTCCATAGACCGCAGAAGGTCACATTGACAAGAAAAACATCCGACGCAAGCCATCTCGACCCCAGAAAGCCACTCACATATGGACACAGCCAACACCTATACAAAGACGCTCGAAAAGATCGTTCAAGACCTGTTCGAGCGCCCGGAAGACCTGGTAAGAACAGCCTTTACCGACCAACTTACCGGCCTTGGCAACCGCGGCGGCTTTACCCGCTCGTTGGAAGAGCTCTGGGAGCAGGGCACGCCGGTCACCATGGCGTTTATCGATATCGATAACCTCAAGCACTGCAACGACGCCTTCGGTCACGACGAGGGTAACCGCTACATTATGCAGGTGAGCCTGTACCTTAAGCTCTATATCAAAGTTGACGAGGCGGTGTTTCGCCTGGGTGGCGACGAGTTCGCAATCTTGTCCACCGTCGCGACCGAAGACGACCTTGCCGAGCGCCTTGAGCATTGCCGCTCGGTGCTGCTCAAAAACAACGACGCCGAGATGCCTCACTCGTTTAGCTATGGCGTATCGCATGCCGACCCAAAACTGGGCGAAACGTCCGATCGTATGACGCTCGATGCCGACCACCGCATGTACGACTACAAGCTGCGCCATGCCGTACACCTGGATCGTCGCAATATCAAACAAGTTCATGCAGACGATTTTGAAGTCAGCGACCGTGTCTTCGACGCCTTCTCGATGCTTGACGAGGGACGATATTTCTTTATCGAGAACTTGGACAAGCATCGCACCCTTTGGTCACAAGGCGCCTTGCGCGATTTCGGTCTTCCTTCGGAGCATATAGACAACTGCCATGATTACTGGAAAACGCGCGTCCATCCCGATGACCTCGAGGCCTATATCAACGATATCAACCAGATTTACAACGGCTCCAAGCACTATCGCGTCATGCAGTATCGAGTGCGCAACGCTGCTGGCGATTACGTGCTTTGTCGCGTCCGAGGCTATCGCATCGACGGAAACGGAGACACGCCCTCGCTCTACGTTGGCGAACTCGTCAATCACGCTCTGGTCGAGACGATTGACCCCGCAACAGGGCTTGGAACCCAGCGCATGTTGATCGGCGCCATTGATACTTGCCGCCGCGATAACCGCGGGATGGGCCTTGCCGCCGTGCGTGTTCGCGGTACAACGCAGCTCAATGAACGCTATGGGGCCGACGCCGTCGATGCCATGCTTTCCGAGTATGCCGGCCGCATGCTCTCGCTCATCCGCGGCAGAAGCCGTGTATTCCGCTCGCGCAGCGCGCAGTTCGTTGTACTTACCGATAGTTTTGACCGCAATGCCTTCGATCACCTCGTTGGGGATTTGGAACATGTTGTCTCAAAACCCATCCAGATTGCCGGCGACGTCATCACCCCCACATGCCTGGTCGTGCCTGTCTACTACGAGCGCCTTGTTAACCAGGCACCGGCCGTTTTGGACGAACTCGACCGCCGCATTCGCGCCATAAACGGACCGTTCCACAACGACAGTCCCTGCATTCCCGAAATCAAGCGCAAAGGCGCAATCGCCGAGCGCATCGACCCGCTCACCGGCCTCTACCGCCCCAGTGAGTTTATGCGACGCGCCAATGCCTTTCTGTCGACGGCACAAGGCAGCGCATGGTGCATTGCCACCGTCGACATGGGACACATGCGCCTGTTTAACGAATGGCACGGACAAACCGAGGGCGACCGCGTGCTTGCCGATGTGGGCACGGTGCTTAAGGATATCGAGAACGCGGGCATGGGCGTTGCGGGCTACTGGGGCATGGACGACTTTTGCATCCTTGCTCCCTTTGACCGCGATACGATTCATCGAATTTATGCCGGCGTGCGCGAAGCGGTTGCCAGGCACGACGACGGCGTGGGTTTTTGGCCGTCCATGGGCGTCTACCCCGTCAAACCCCGTGAGGAAATCACCATCGACGCTCAGGCAAGGGCCATGTATGCCAACCGTCGCGCCAAAAATGACTTTAAAGACCGCATCGCTGTTTTCCGCCCCGAAGAGTACGCCCACGAGGTTGCGTTTCACAACACCCTCACCGAGTTCCAATATGCGCTCTCCAACGATCGTATCACCTACTACCTGCAGCCCCAGGTGGACATGGAAACCGGCGAGATTGTTGGTGCCGAGGCGCTCACGCGCTGGATTGGTAATGACGGCACCCTCATTCCGCCCGTTTCCTTTATCCCGACGCTCGAGGAAAGCGGTTTTGTGGTGACGCTCGACAAATATATTTGGCAGGGCGTTGCCTTGTGGCTGTGCAAGCGCCTTGACCAGGGGCTTCGCGTGGTTCCGATCTCGCTTAATGTGTCGCGCGTGGATATCCTTGCCTGCGATGTCGCCGAGCATATGAGCGCGCTTGCCGCCAGCTACAATCTATCGCCCGAGCTCATGCGCATCGAGATTACCGAGACTGCCTATACCGGAGAGCCCGAGGCTGTGGATAAACTGACGGCCGACCTGCACACCCGCGGCTTCTCGACCTACATGGACGATTTTG
>OFMD01001036.1_pt1 | contig 19120 bp, 22 predicted proteins | sample 1541211 | NCBI WGS metagenome assembly OFMD01 (sample SAMN04209231, study PRJEB22552) | human gut metagenome | biome: gut; material: feces | host: Homo sapiens | place: USA: Oklahoma | reverse complement strand
CGCACGATCAGCTCCATGCGGTTTCGTGCCGCTTCGTCAATCTCGGCGCAATGCTGTCTTACGTACACCCAGCTATCGCGCGGAATGCCTTTTCTTTTGTTTTACAGCGCAGTCCCCTTTTTCGGCACGAAAAAGGACTTCATATCCGCCCTTTCAAGCTCGAGCAGCTTGATCTTTTTGTCGACGCTGCCCGCGTAGCCAGTCAGGCTGCCGTTTGCGCCCACCACGCGGTGGCAGGGGATGATGAGCGAAATATCGTTGTGCCCCACCGCGCCGCCGACGGCCTGCGCGGACATGTGCGTTAGGCCCTGCTTCTCCGCCAGCTTTCGCGCAAGCGTGCCGTAGGTCGTCGTTTCGCCGTAGGGAATTCCCAGCAACAGCGCCCATACTGCCTGCTGGAATGCCGAACCCACGGGGTGGAGCGGCGGCGTGAAGTCCGGCTCGCGGCCCGAAAAGTAGATATCGAGCCAGCGCTTGGCCTCGCACAAAACAGGCGTCTCGCTCTCGGCATACTCTTTTGGCAGCGTGCGGGCAAAATATTTCTGCCCGTCGAACCACAGGCCCGTCAAGCCCTCTTCGTCCGCCGCAAGCAGGATGCCGCCAAGCGGCGAATCATAATGCTGGGTGTAAGTCATCGTCCTCGCCTCATTTCTTCTCTTTCGGCGCGTAATCGTGCAGCTCGGGGATCGCACCGCCGGACACCGCCCAGAGGTACAGGCTCGCCACGCTGCCATAGGGCGAAAAGCGGCGGCGGTACTTTTCAAAGAGCCCTCGGTCGATCTTTCGGTGGTGGTACACCATGCGCAGCCCCCGCTGGATGGCAAGGTCGTCGTAGCTCAGCACATCCGGACGCTGCATGCAGAAGAGCAAAATCATCTCCGCCGTCCACACGCCGATGCCCTTGAGGGACGAAAGCTCCCGGATAGCCTCCTCGTCGCTTTTTTGCCAGATACCTTCTAAATCGAATACGCCGGTGTGGACCTTTTCGGCAAAATCCGTGATGTACTCCGCCTTTCTGAACGTCATGCCGAGTGATTGGAGCTTGGAAACACCCGCGGCGAGGACCGTCTCGGCGTTGACCTCGCCGAGTGCCGACAGCATCCGCTGCCAGACCGTCTCCTGTGCCTTGGTCGAGATCTGCTGGCCGACGATGTGGTGCACAACGGCGGAAAAGAGGTCAGTATCCACTTTTCTCTCGACATGGCCGATGCGGTCGATGACCTCGGCCATGCGCTTATCCTTCTTTTTAAGATAGTCGGTCTCCTCTTCCCCGTAGGCAAAATACATTGAGCTTCCTCCCCGCCGCGTTATCTAAAACGTATGTTCTATATATTATATGGTGCCATTTTCTTTCTGTCAAGCGTGCAAGCTTTTGTAACGGACTATCGAAAAAATTTTCGAAGCCCTCTTGACTGAAAGTGTACTTTAAGTTGTAGAGTATCAGTGAACTTTAAGAACAACAAGTTTTTTCAGGAGGAATGTCTCATGAACAAGCCTTATATCGTATGCCACATGATGACCTCGGTCGACGGACGTATCGACTGCGCCATGACCGAGCACCTACCCGGCGTGCAGGAATATTACGACACGCTCGACGCGCTGGACGCGCCCACACGTATCAGCGGCCGCGTGACCGCGGAGCTCGAAATGGCGCTGCCCGGAAAGTTTGAGGCCAAGACCGCCGAAGCACTTGGCAAGGAGGCCTTTTCCAAGGCCTCCGACGCCGAGGGCTACGAGATCGTCGTTGACACCCACGGCACGCTCCTCTGGGGTGAGAGCGCCGAAGACGAGCGTCCGCTGCTCATCCTGACGAGCGAGCAGGTCAGCAAGGAGTACCTTGCGTATCTCAACGGCAAGCACATCTCGTGGATCGCCTGCGGCAAGGAACACGTCGACTTGAAGCGCGCGTGCGAAATTCTCGCCGCGGAGTTCGGCGTCAAGAGAGCCGCCGCGGTCGGCGGCGGACACATCAACGCAGGCTTCCTCGCCGCGGGGCTACTCGACGAGGTCAGCATTCTGATCGGCGCCGGCATCGACGGCCGCGGCGGCATGCAGAGCGTGTTCGACGGCCTGCCGATGGAGCGCGGCGTCACGCCGCTCAAGCTCACGAGCGTGCAGCAGTACGGCAGCGGCGCGGTCTGGCTGCGCTACAATGTGGAAAAGTAAAGCAGAGGAGGCTTTTTAACATGAAGTACGAAAATAAAGAAGCATTTGAACAGGTCAACATGTTCGGCACCGGCACGCCGAACACCGCTTACGCCAAGTTTTTCATCGGCGATTCGTTCTTAAATCCTCTGACTGACCCGAAAGGCAGCCTCTTCGCCGCGAACGTGACCTTCGAGCCCGCCTGCCGCAACAACTGGCACCTCCATCACGCGACTTCCGGCGACGGACAGCTCCTTCTCTGCACCGCGGGCGAGGGCTGGTATCAGGAAGAGGGCAAGGACGCCGTCAGCCTGCACGAGGGCAGCGTCATCATGATCCCCGCGAACGTGAAGCACTGGCATGGCGCGAAAAAGGACAGCTGGTTCAGCCACATCGCCGTTGAAGTCCCCGGCAAAAACTGCCGGAACGAGTGGTGCGAGCCGGTCTCGGACGAAGAGTACAATAAGCTGTAATCGGAGGCAATTTCCATGATCTTAAACGAAACTTATACGCTCGAAAACGGCCTGAGCATCCCCAAGCTCGGCCTTGGCACCTGGTTCATCGACGACGATCAGGCCGCCGAGGCCGTCCGCACCGCCGTGAAGCTCGGCTACCGCCTCATCGATACCGCGCAGGCCTACGGCAACGAGCGCGGCGTGGGCGAGGGCGTGCGCACCTGCGGCGTTCCGCGCGAGGAGCTTTTTGTCGCCAGCAAGGTGGCCGCGGAGCTCAAAACCTATGACGAGGCCAAAAAGTCCATCGACGAAACGCTCGAGAAGATGGGCCTTGACTACCTTGACCAGATGATCATCCACTCTCCCCAGCCGTGGAACCAGTTTCGCGTGGAAAAGCGCTATTTCGAAGAAAACAAAGCCGTCTGGCGCGCGCTCGAGGATGCGCAAAGCGAGGGCAAGGTCAGAGTCATCGGCGTGTCGAACTTTCTGCGCGACGACCTTGAAAATCTGCTCTCCGACTGCCGCGTAAAGCCGATGGTCAACCAGATCCTGCTGCACATCAGCAACACCGACCTCGCGCTGCTCGACTACTGCCGCGAGCAGGGCATCTAGGTGGAGGCCTACTCCCCCATCGCCCATGGCGAGGCGCTCAAGAACCCCGCCATCGCGGAGATGGCGAAAAAGTACGGCGTCAACGCCGCGCAGCTGTGCATCCGCTATGTCATCGAGCTCGGCGCGGTCGCGCTGCCGAAGACGGCCAACCCCGACCACATGGCGAGCAACGCCGCCGTGGACTTCACCATCTTGAGTGAGGACATGGAGACGCTCAAGCACACGGACCGCATCGCCGACTACGGCGAGTTCAACATCTTCCCCGTCTTCAGCGGCAAGCCGCTCGCGTAACGAACGCAAAAGGAAAAGGAGAGAACGCAGCAGCGTCCTCTCCTTTTTTACAAAAGCATGCAGAAACCGATCTGCATACAGAGCCATCTTTCAAAAAGCCTCTTATTTCTTCTCTTCCTCGCGCACAAACATCATCAAAAAGCTGACTGCGAGCAGCAGGCAGGACACCCAGATGCCCTTTTCGGCAAAGCGCGCCGTCAGGACGCTGCCAAGCCCCGCGCCGACGGCAAAAATACCGATGACGCAAAAATACGTCAGTGCCTTTTTCAGCACCTCGCGGTCGTGCGTGTGGAAGTAGGCGCACAGCGCCTCGGTGCCGCTGCGCATGTTGCCGATGCACATGGTGCTCGCGTAGGCGTGGCCGCGCACCTTGCGGAAGGTCTGCACCTGCATCGCGCAGACGAACGAGACGAGCGCGTTTGCAAAGGTGTTGACCTCCTGCGGCAGGAAGCCGACAAAAAACAGCAGCACGATCTCGGCCAGAATGATGAGCTGGCGCCAGTGCACCTTTTCCATGCACTTATAGCGGCGGTGGACGCATTCCGCCACAAAAATGCCCGCCATAAACGAGATCAGCGGCACAAAATAGCGGAAAACACCTGCCCAGTCACCTGCAAAAAGGTGTGTGCTCATCAGCACGATGTTGCCCGTCTGCGCGTTGGCAAACACCTTGTCGCGGCAGCAATAGGTATAGGCGTCCTGCAATCCGCCGGATAAAATGATAAACGCGGACATCAGGAACGAATCGGACATCTGCCCGTGCGGTCGATCAAGCTGCATGGTTACATTTTGGCTCCTGTTCGTTAAAATTCCGCCATGATTATACGGCGGTGGCCGCGCTTCGTCAAGTGGCTTTTGCGTCGAGCCGCGCGGTGTATCTGCGGATGCACGCCGCAGCGTAAACGGCGGTGACAAGCTCCGTGATGGGCATGGCGAACCAGAGCGAATCCGCGCCCGCAAGAAGCGGCAGCATCAGGATCAGTGCACCGCTGATGACGAGTCCGCGCGCGACCGACACGATAAACGCCGCCTTCGGCTGTAAGATGGCCTGGAAATAATACGTCGAGAAGATGTTGAACGGCAGCAGCAGGAATGAGATCGCATACGCGCGGATGATGGCCGGGGCCATCGCCAAGATCGTCTCCGTCGGGCTCATAAAAATGCGGATGTAGAGATTCAGGCACGCCACGCTCGGCACCGTCCAGAAAACGCCGAAAAATACGACCGTCCACAGCGCATATCGCAGCGTCTCGCGGATGCGAGCCTCTTTCCCCGCGCCGAAATTCGTCGAAATGATGGGCTGGGATGCCTGTCCGACGCTGTACGCGCAGCACTGGACGAATGTGCTGACGTTGATGATGGGGCCGTAGATCGCGAGCGCGTCCGAGCCGAGGTATTGCATGATCTGGCGGTTGAAGAGCACAGTCAGAATACCCATCGCCATGTCGATAAAAAAGCTCGAAAAGCCCGTGACGGTGATCTTCCACAGCTTGCGCGCAGGCCTCTTTGGTTTCACGAGGCGCAGCGTGTTCTTCCTGCTCGCAAAGTGCGTCAGCATCACGAGGAACGACACCGCCGAGCCCAGCGCCGTGGCAAGACCCGCGCCGTAAACGCCCATATCGCATGGGAAGACGAAGAACCAGTCGCCGAGCACATTGAAGATGCCGCCCGACAGCACACCAAGCGTCGCAAGTGCGGGCGCGCCGTCGTTGCGCAGAAATGCCGCGAGCATCTGATTGAAGAGGAACAGCGGGAATACAACTTTAACGGGGATCATGTACCGCTGCGCGAGGGCGAGCAGCGTCTCATCCGTGCCGAAAAACATCAGAAGCGGACGCTCGAAGAGGATGAGCCCGACCCACGCGAGCGCCGCCAGAACGACCGAGCCGATGACCGCTGCGGTAAAATACTGCTCGTCCTCACCGTCGGCGCTCATGCCGCTGCCGCGCTTCGTGCTGAAGATCACACTGCCGCCGATGCCCACGAGAAGGCCAATGCTGTAAATGACGTTCCACACCGGCGCGACCGCAGCCAGCGCCGCCGTGCCATCAGGCCCTCACCATCGCCATGTCGACGATGCCGTAGATGCTGGAGATCAGCGCGCTGCCGAACGCCGCCGACAAGTATTTGAAGTAAAGCGTTTTGATATTTCCACGCAAAAGGTCCATCCCAAATGCTTCCGCGGGGCTGTCGTTTTTCGCTTTCCCCTTGGAACGAGGTCATTATTGCCCGCCAACCTAAAAAGCTAAAGGAAAGTTTGAACATTTTGTTTTTCACGAAAACGCAAAAAGCAGTGCCGCCTGAAATCAGGCGGCACTGTTCCTATTGATATGATGTTCCCACCGGCGCGGCGCAAGCGGTTAGTTCGCTCTAACTTGCAGTCTTTTGAAAAGCCGCCGCAGGGCAGCTTTCCAATATATCCTGCTTTCCCGCTTGCCTTCGGGAAGGTGATCGACCTTGCGTATTGTAGCACAGCGGTTTTCGCATTGCAAGAGCGGTTTTCAAATTTTTGCGATATTTTCTGTGCATTCTACGCGTTTTCGCCCCGCTTGCCGCGATAGGCTTTTCCCATTCCGCGCCCCGCGGCACTTGCATCCCGCGGCTTTCGCTGGTATACTATGTCCAGAAGTTAGATGTATTTAACAGAATTGATATTTCACACAGAAAAGACGGTGAACGATATGGAAGCATTTTACGGCATTTTGATCCCATTTCTCGGCACGTCGCTCGGCGCGGCGTGCGTGTTCTTCATGAAAAAGTCGCTCAGCGACGCTGTGCAGCGCTCGCTGACGGGCTTTGCCGCGGGCGTGATGGTCGCGGCCTCGGTCTGGAGCCTGCTGATCCCCGCCATCGAGCAGTCGTCGGCGATGGGGAAACTCTCGTTTCTGCCGGCGTTTCTCGGCTTTTGGGTCGGCATTCTCTTTTTGCTGCTGCTCGACCACGTCGTCCCGCACCTGCACGCCAAGAGCGGGCAGGTCGAGGGGCCGAAGAGCCAACTCCAGCGCACGACGATGATGGTGCTGGCCGTCACACTGCACAACATCCCCGAGGGCATGGCCGTCGGCGTGGTGTATGCGGGCTATCTCTCCGGCAGCGCACAGATCACGGCGGCGGGCGCGCTGGCGCTCTCACTCGGCATCGCGATCCAGAATTTTCCCGAGGGGGCGATCATTTCGCTCCCGCTGCGCGCCGAGGGCATGGGCAAAGCAAGAGCTTTCTGGGGCGGCGTGCTCTCGGGCATCGTCGAGCCCATCGGCGCGGTGCTGACGATACTCGCCGCGTCGCTCATCGTTCCGGCGCTGCCGTATCTTCTGAGCTTTGCCGCGGGCGCGATGCTCTATGTCGTCGTCGAAGAGCTGATCCCCGAAATGTCGCAGGGCGCGCACTCCAACATCGGCACGGTGTTCTTCGCCGTGGGCTTCAGCCTGATGATGGTGCTCGACGTGGCGCTGGGATGAAATACGGCAGGAATGCAAGCAGGAGGCGATACCGAGCGGTACGCCTCCTGCTTTTTATGCTGACGCCAGCCTTGCGCCTATTTTTCCACCCGAATAAGATTGCTTTCATACGGCCGCTTGCCGGAGAGCACTTCGTCATAAAAATTCTGCTTCCAGTCGATATAGGCGACGCTGTCCTGCAATTCCCGAATGCCTGCGCGCAGTGCCTCCTGCTTCTGCGCCAGCAGGATCTTTCGCTGCGGGATGGTGCGCTCGCCTTGCAGGCAGAGGGCGAGGTAGTCCTTCATCTCCTGAATGCTCATGCCGCATTTTTTCAGGCGCGTCAGGCTGCTGATCCACGCGACGTCCCGCTCGTCAAACACGCGGCGGTTGTTTTTGTCGCGCTTGACGTTGGGGACAAGCCCCTCGTTGCAGTAAAATTTTAAGGCCTGATAGGTCATGCCCGTTTCCTTGCAGACCTGCATCATGGTGTAGCGCATGGTAATCCCTCTCTGCTGCGTAAAAATTGTGTTTTTTCCTCAAAAACCTCTTGACCGGTTGTTACAACCGGTATTTATAATCGGCAGTATCAACCGGAAGTTGCCATCGGCAATGATAGCACACAGCGGCGAATACCGCAAGAAAAACGGTCAGAGAGGATGCGTTATGATGAACAACTTTATTTTTGAGAACAAGACCAAGGTGTATTTCGGCAAAGGCGGCGTAAAGGAGTACCTCGGCGGCCTGCTCGCAAACTTTGGCGAAACCGTCATGCTGGCCTATGGCGGCGGCTCGATCAAGCGCAACGGCGTGTACGAAGAGATCATGGGTATCCTGAACGCGCAGGGTAAGTGCGTTGTGGAGTTCTCCGGCATCATGTCCAACCCCACCTATGCCAAGGTGCAGGATGGCGCAAAGCTGCGTGGGCGTCCGCCATGGCAGAGAACGGCGTGCTGAAGATCGGCAAGGTCTCGGATTTTCAGGCGCATCAGATCCAGCATCAGCTCGGCGCTTACACCGACTGCAATCACGGCGCGGGGCTGGCGGTCATCCACCCTGTCCTGTACCGCCACATCTACAAATCCGGCACGGCGCGGTTCACCCGCTGGGCGCAGAACGTCTGGGGCATTGCGCCCAAGGGCAGCGACGAGGAGACCGCGGCTGCCGGTATCGACGCGCTGGCCGCGTTTATTAAGGAAATCGGTCTGCCGACCAGCTTTGCAGAGCTTGGCATCCCCGCCGACACCGACTTCCGCGCCGTGGCGGATTCTACCAACATCACCGCTAGCTGCTGCAAGAAGCTGACCCGTGATGAAATTTGCGAAATTTTGCAGGAATGCCTGTAACATCTGGTGTTTCCGTGGCGGCAGGACGTCGCCATTTTTGGCTTTTCTGCCTCTTGCATTTGGCTCAAAGCGTGATATCATAGGCCAGACAAATTGCGGAAAGGGGCGGTAGAGTTGAAAGCTGCATCGCAGAAAAAATCATTGGATATGCTCCACGGGACGCTCTGGGATAAGATCCCGCGCTTTGCCGTTCCGGTGGCGGCCACGGCGATTTTGAGCCAGCTGTTCAACGCCGCGGACATCGCCGTCATCGGCAACTTTACCGGCGAGCTCCGCACTGTGGCGGTCGCGGCCGTCGGCACAAACAGCTCGATCATCAGCCTGATCGTCAACCTGTTCATCGGCATCGCGCTGGGCGCGAACGTGACGATCGCGCACGCCATCGGCGAAAAGAACGACACGATGGTGCACCACGCGGTGCACACCTCCATCGTCGTGGCGGTGCTGGGCGGTTTGATCGCGGCGGTCATCGGTGAGCTGTTCGCCGTTCCGCTGCTGAATCAGCTGAATGTGCCGGACGATGTGTTCCCGCTGGCGCTGCTATACCTGCGCATCTATCTTGCGGGCCTGCCGGTGATCCTGCTCTACAACTTTGAGGCGGCAGTCTTCCGCAGCGTGGGCGAGACGAAAATTCCGCTGATCGCGCTGACGGCCTCCGGCGTTCTGAACGTGATCCTGAACCTCTTCTTCGTGGCCGCGCTCCACATGAGCGTGGACGGCGTCGCGATCGCAACGGTGCTGTCGAACGCGGTCAGCGCGGCGATCTTGTGGGGTTTCCTGCTCAAAACGGACAAGGTCATCCGCCTTGAGCCGAAAAAGCTGTGCATCGACGGGCTGTGCCTCAAGCAAATTCTGCGCATCGGCGTTCCTGCGGGTGTGCAGAGCGCGATGTTCTCCATCGCGAATATCGTCATTCAGGGCGCGATCAACAGCCTCGGCACGGTCGTCATGGCGGCATCGAGCGCGGCCTACAACATTGAGGTCATCACCTACGATATCCTCAACTCCTTCTCGCAGGCCTGCACGACATTCGTCGGACAGAACTTCGGCGCGGGCGAGATCAAGCGCTGCAAGAAAACGCTGCTGCTGTGTCTTCTCGAGGGCATCATCAGCCTCGGCGTCGCCATCGCTCTGATCCTCTTTTTCGGAAAGTCGCTGCTCACCATCTTCAACGGCGACCCGCAGGTGGTAGAGACGGGCTATATTCGCCTCATGCTGATCATGCCGTCGCACCTGTTCAGCCTTTGCTACGAGGTGCTTTCCGGCTACCTGCGCGGCTTTGAAATTTCACTGCCGCCCGCCGTTTTGACGATGCTGGGCGTCTGCGGCGTCCGCCTGAGCTGGCTGCGCTGGGTCTTCCCGCAGTACAAGACGTTTATGAACATCATGCTGGTCTTCCCCATCAGCCTTGCGACCACGGCGCTTCTAATGCTGGCAGCGGTGCTGTACTTCCGCCCCTCGCGCCGCTATGCGCATCTGCAAAAGAGTGATGGCGCGGCTTCGGCAAAAATCGAAGGATAAGACCATTCCCAAAATCGACAAAGCAGGGCGCTTGCCTTTTAGGCAAGCGCCCTGCTTTACTTTTTTGATGGGGCAGCCGTTTCTAAATCGCGGATGGGAAATTTTCACATCAGCTCGCGCGTGAAATCAAGCACGCACTCGCGCAGACGCAGAATTTCCTCTGGCGTGTTCTTGCTCAGGTGCATACCGATGCCGAGTTCCCGTCCCGTTTTCGGCCTGACCGGCAGCGTCTTTACGCCGTGCGTCCGCCCGCGCATCATGATCTCCGTCATCATTGTGATGCCAAGGCCCTTGCTGACCATGCGGATGACCGTTTCATCGTCCACATGGCAGGGGCGGATATTCGGCTTCACCTTTTTGGGACTCAGCGCAGCGTTCACGTCGATGTCGAAGCGCCCGTAGGGCATCAGGAATTCTTTTCCGTCGAATTCCTCGATGTGGAAGGTCTCTTCGCTGCCGGTGGGATAGTCCTCCGGCAGGATGGCGTACATCGCGTCGTAGTAGAGCGGTGTCCAGTCGCAGTTGATGTGGCTCTGCCGCGCGGCAAAGATGACGTCCGTGCGCCCCTCCTCGAGCAGCTCAAAGGGTTCGAGCTCGTGGTCCACCATGCGAAGATCCACGTCGGTCTCCGGACACACGCGGCGGAAGCGGTACAGAATTTCCGGCATCCAGTGCATGGCAAGGCTCGCATAAGCGGCGATTCGGATCGTCGCCGTCCGCTTTTGCGTGATGGTCTCGATCTGGTTTTCGAGCTTCGCCGTCGCGCTGAGGTATTCGCGGATCGCGGGCAGCAGCGCCTCCCCGTCCTCTGTCAGCGAAATACCGCTGTGGTCGCGCTGGATGAGCTTCATGCCGATCTCGCGCTCCAGACCGTTGATGAGGTGCGTCAGCCCCGACTGTGTGTAGCCCACGACCTCAGACGCTTTGGAAAAGCTGCCGAGGTTGACGGCGGTCATCAGAATTTCAAATTTTTTGCTGTCCATATCCCCACTCCTATAAAGGGTATTTTGATTTGTAATATATCTATTATAACCGAGCGTTTCTCTTTTTCAAGTGCAGGGTGTAATATTTTCAACACAAAGGAGTTGATTATCCCATGACTACTAAAAAATTGACCTTCCGGCAGAAGATTCTCGTCGCCGGAACGCTGTTTGGAATGTTCTTCGGCGCAGGCAACCTGATCTTCCCCGTACATCTCGGCCAGATGGCCGGCCGCAACGCGGTCGTCGCCATGATCGGCTTTATCATCACGGCGGTTGGCATCCCCATCTTCGGCGTCGCCGCCATCGGCATCACGCATTCCGACGGCCTGCAGACGCTCTCGAGCAAGGTCGGCAAGGGCTACGGCATTTTCTTTACCTGCCTTCTGTACCTGACCATCGGCCCGCTCTTCGCCATCCCGAGATGCGCGACCGTTTCCTTTACCACCGGCATCACGCCCCTGCTGGGCGCGGATTCGCAGGAGTGGCTGTATCTGCTTGTCTTTTCGGCGGCGTTCTTCGCCTTCGTGCTGTTCTTCTCGCTGCGCCCCGGTAAGATCACCCTCTGGATCGGCAAGATCATCAATCCGCTCTTTCTGTTCTTCTTCGCAGTGCTGATCATCGCGGCGCTGCTCTCCCCCGGCGCAGCGATCTCCTCAGTCGAGCCGACGGAGGCCTATCAGAACGGTTCCTTCTTTCCCGCGCTCATTGAGGGCTACGGCACGATGGACGCCATCGCCGGTCTCGCCTTCGGCATCGTGGTCATCGACGTCATCCGCCGCATGGGCGTGGACAATGACGACGCCATTGCCGAGGACGTGCTCTCCTCCGGTCTTCTTGCCGGTGCGCTGATGGCGCTGATCTACGTGCTGTCCATTCTGGTCGGCGCGCAGTCGAGAGGCATTTTCGAGCTGTCCGAAAATGGCGGCATCGCCCTCACGCAGATCGCGGGTCATTACCTCGGCGGCGTGGGCCAGTTTATCCTCGCCTTCACCATCACCTTTGCCTGCCTCAAGACCTCTATCGGCCTTGTCACGGCCTGCTCGGAAACGTTTGTCAAGATGACGAACGGCAAAATTTCCTACCGCACCTGGGCGATCCTCTTCACGGTGTTTTCGTTTGCCGTTTCCAACATTGGACTGAGTGCCATCATCGAGTATTCCGTCCCGATGCTCATGCTCATCTATCCCCCGGCCATTGCGCTTATCCTGCTGGCCTTTATCGGCAAGTTCTTCGCTCATGACCGTGCCGTGTATGTCGCAACGATGATCGGTACATGGGCAGCCGCTATTTTCGACTGCATGAAGACGCTGCCCGCGTCGGTGCAGACTTCGCTCCGCCTCGATGTGCCTATCGCCTTTGCGGAAAAATATCTGCCGTTGTTCGACAAGAACCTCGGCTGGCTGCTGCCTGCACTCGTCGGCTTTGCGATCGGCATGCTCATCCGCTCGAGCCGGAAGGGCGCGCTCGTCCCCCATGCCTGACGAACCAAATTAAAGTAAAAACGCACCGCATGGCAGAGTTATTTCTGCCGTGCGGTGTCATTTTTTCAGCGGCTCTGAAAACGGAGAATCAGCAAGCTGAACCGCAACCCGTCAAGAGGACAGTGAAAAAATATAAAGTTTTCCCGGCCGGCAGCCAAGCGCTGCTGGCCGCTTTTATGCGGCGAGACAAAGTGCGTGCTTTTCCATCGGCGTCAGGATACCCGATTGCGCTGGACACGTCTCGTGTTGTAATAGCAAATATACTGCTGGATCTTCTGGACAAGCTCGTGCTTGCTGGTAAACCGTCTGCCGTAATAGCGTTCCCGCTTCAGAATGCCCCAGAAGCCCTCCATCGGACCGTTGTCAATACAATGCGCCACACGGGACATACTCTGCGTCATGCCTGCCTGTACGAGCTTGTGGTGGAAAGTGCGGTTGGTGTACTGGAACCCTCTGTCGCTATGAAACAGGGGCTGTGCGTCCGGATTGGCCTGCACCGCTTTGTCGAAGGTTTTGAAAACCAACGGATTATCGTTGCGTTCGCTGAGTACATAGGACACAATACGCCGGTCACAAAGGTCGAGGATGGCGCTCAGGTAGAGCTTGTGGATCTCGCTTCCCTCATACCACTTGAATTCTGTCACATCGGTGAGCCACTTTTCATTGGGCTTTGCGGCATAAAACTGCCAGTCCAAAAGGTTTTCGGCAAGATACTGCGGATTTTTCGCGTGCCTGGTGCAGCCACGGTTGTTATATTTCACGGTAGAGCGGATATCTCTGGTCCGGCAGATGCGGAGCACCCGTTTGTCGTTGACATGGATGCCGCAGTCATGGCGCAGATCGTCATTGAGCCTCCGGTATCCCTTATCCGGGCTTTCCTCGTGGAGCTGTTCGAGCTTTTCAGCAAGCCGCTCATTCTCTGCGGCCCGTTGGCTCACTATACCCAAGTTTTCCTTTCAGCATTGTTTCTACCACCAGCTTCTTGAATTCTGGTGTGTATTTCTTGTTTGGCACTCTTTTTGGCATAACAAAACACCCCACTTGTTAGGTAGTATATCATACTGTCTAACATGTGGGGTGCTGTTCAGAAGCAGCGGCTCTTTTTCAAATCTTCAAATCTCTTACAGCGTGCGTACACGGTTATCAAATTTCGGCACGCGAATGCGGATGGTCACGTTATCATCCACGACCTCACTGATCTGCACATCGCAGGTCGCGCTGAGCAGACGGTAGGCGTCGGGAAAGTTGATATCAAATTTCTTCATCAGGAACTTCACCGTATCCTCGGTGCCGAGCTTGACGCTTTCGTCCAGCGTGCGGCGGGAAGCAAGGAAGTACAGGCTGTCCGCCGTTTCGATGACCGGGCGCTCAATGGGGCGGTCGTGGTAGACCGTAACGCGCAGGCACATCCGTCCGGCGATCTCAATGCCGGTGCCGGAAAGCTCGCCGTCGCCCATGCAGGCATGCATATCGCCCACAGCAAGCCCGGCGCCCTCGGCATTAACAGGAAAATACACGCGCGAACCGACGCGGACCAGCTTGGTGTCCATGTTGGCACCGTGATCCTCGGGGACAGCGCAGTGGATCTCGCCGCTTTTCGTGGCGACACCCATCACGCCGATCATCGGCGTCAGCGGAAGCTTGATATCATCCGAGAAATGTGCAAAGCCATCGTGCACGGGAATGATCTTGGTGTTCGGCTCCGTGATATGATCACCCAGCACGCCGAGTCCGACCGATGTGACCATCACGCCCTGCGGCGCAAGGTCGATCGCCATAACTTCCACGCAAAGGGTATCGCCGGGGTGCGCACCGCTGATCGCGATCGGGCCTACGGCGCAGTCCATGATGCCGATGTCAATATCCGGGCGCTTAACGCTTTCGTCGGTGATCTGACCGCTATAGCAGTCGTCGCACTCGACCCAGAAGGTCTCTCCGTCCTCGACGGTATAGTTTGCGGGATTTGTCGGGTTGAAGTGGAAGATCACTTTATCTTTCGGGATCACACGCATGACATCTGTCCTCCCTTTCCCTTACCAACCTGCTGGCAGGATGCCGATCATGGAGCAGATGAAGTAGATGGCCGCAAGGCTGAAGATCACGATGATCATGCCCTGCACTGCGGGATGCGCGTACCAACCGCACTTCCACTCCGGCTCGATATCGCCCTTCTTGCGGGCGTTGTTGAGCATCAGAACGGGAACGATCGACATAATCACGCCGCCGAAGGTACCAGCCCAGCCAATGGCGTCAACAAAGCTGACAAGACCGGCGTAGGCAAGGATGAACGGGGGAAGCACCGTGCAGGCGATGGCGATGAGACGGGTCTTGGTGTCCTTCTCATCCTTGAGCTTGAACATATCGACGATGTTCGTGAGCATGGAACCGCCGACCGCCCAATAAGAGGTCATCATGGCGCAGAGGGCAAAAATGTTGGCGGTATAGAGCGCCCAGGTACCGAGTGCCTGACCCCAGGCGAGCGTAGCGACCTGTGTGACCTCCTCCGCGCCGGTCAGAGAGAGAACGGCAAGGGGAACAACGGCCAGCAGCACGCCGGTGATGAACATACCGAGAATGATGGCAACCGGGAGCTTCTTGGGCGTGTGGCGCATACCGCGCGCCAGCTCAGGCACGGCATACTGCGCGATGTAGCAGAAAATAGCGCTGCTGAGAAGGGGAACGGCATAGGTCCAGTTTGCGTATACGGCGCGGGAGACATCCGCCTTGCCGGAGAGGAAGGATGCGATCACAATGATGCCGAGCAGCACGACCATGCCCGTGGACATGAATTTCTCCCAAAGGCCGGTGGCTTTGAGGCCGAACCAGACGACCAGCACACAGGGAACGGTGAACAGCAGGCTGCCCGCCCAGTTGGGGAGACCGAGCAGTGTGCAGAGGATGTTGCCGGAACCTGTCGTGTAGGCGACCATGCAGCCGATGGAGTTCGCGCAGACAGAGATGAAGATCAGGACCGAGCCGACCTTACCGACATATTTTTCCGCAAGGCCGGGCAGCTGCAGGGGCTTTTTTGTACGCAGTGCGGACTCCGCCACATAGAGCATGGAGAACGTGGTGAACAGACCGGCCACCGCCAGCCAGAGCACCAGGATCGGCCATCCCGCAAGGCGGGAAGAATATGCAAGGCCGAGTATACCGGAACCGACATTGGCACCCACGATGATCGCTACCGCCTCATAAAGTGTGAGCTTTGTTACCTTGAGCGCGCCTTCTTCGACGTGCAGGTTTTTTTCTTCCATTGAGCTTTCCTCCTAAAACGTTGGGAGATAGGTTTTGCAGCCTTGCTCCTCTTGTGATTCATTTTACCGGATCAAGGACAACAAAAAGACAACAAAAATGCAGAGCATTTCGATCACCTCTGCATTTTCGCCGTTTTTGATAGTTTTTAGCGAATGATTTCAGTCATCTTGCCCTGTAGCGATGCCGTCGTGATCTCCGCCCAGCTATACTGCGTCATAAACTCTCCGACAAAAGCATTGATCGCCGAAGATTCGCCGTTGAGAAACTGATAATAATCACAGGAAAACTTTTCTGTATCCACGCTGAGTTGATTCCGCCCCTTGATGACCGCACCTTCGCAATCCACCTTTCGCAAGGTGCGCATCATATCAGACTTAAAGGTTTCGATCTGATTTTTCAGCGCGCTGCCGTATTCCCGGTCCTCATAGAGAATGGCCGCACATTCCCGGATGCTGCAGGCCGAACCGCGGCGAAATACCAGATACGCAAACAGCTCCTTGCTCTTTGCACGGGCAAATTCGAGCGGTTTTCCCTCATAAAACACTTCAAAATTGCCGAAGCACTGGACACGCAGGGAAAGCTCCTTCCTCACAGGCACTGTGGTCAGGCCGATATTACGAAGTTCCTCCTCGATTGCCTCGGCCGTAACAGGCTTCATCAGGTAGCCGCGTGCATGGAGGGAATAGGATTCCAGCGCATACTGCGAATAAGCCGTAACAAAAATGATCTCGAGCGCCGGGATCGTCTTTTTCAATTCCAGTGCAAGGTCCAGTCCCGTCCAACCGCGCATCTGAATGTCCAGGAAGGCGATATCCGGAAGGATCTCCCCCGTTCTCACCGCCTCAAGCGCTTTCGTCGGATCGGTATAGGCGTGAACCGCTGCTGCCGGCTCGGCAGTTTGCAGCGCCGCTGTCAGATCGCTCAGCGCCAAAGATTCATCGTCAACAGCCAACAAGCAAAGTTCCATCATTCGCTCTCCTTTCGATATTTGGGGATGCACATCGTCACATTTGTCCCCTTGTCGATCCCGCTTTCGATCTCCATGTGCCCACCGCACACCGCGGCAAGGCGCTCACGGACGTTCCACAAGCCGATATGCTTGCCGCCCGCCGCAAGCTGCTCTGCATCAAACCCGATGCCGTCATCCGAAACAGTCACGACGAAATCCGACTCGGTCTCGCTTGTAGAGATGATCACCGTCCCGCCCTGAAGCCGCTGCATCACGCCGTGGCGCACCGCGTTTTCGACGATCGGCTCCAATGTGAGCGGCGGCAGGGAGAATTGCGTGACCGGCGTGTTGAAAAGGACGGTCAGATCCCGGCCAAAGCGCATTTTTTCCAGATCAACATAGTGTTTGGTATGCTGTAGTTCCTGCAAAAAAGGAATGCAACCGGTATTGCTCAACGAATCGAGATTCCCTCGCAGGTAGAGGGTAAAATCCGTCAGCGCGCTCTCAGCCTCGCGCGCGTCAATGCGGCAGAGCGCGCGAATGCTGGTGAGCACATTGTAAAGAAAGTGCGGCTGTATCTGGCTGATCATAATGGAGATACGCTGCTGCAAGAGCTGCTCTTCCTGCTGCTTTTCGTATTCGATCTGCACAGTGATATATATCTGGATGAGACAAAACGCCACAACGACATGAGCCAGTGTGATCTCCCCGATGACCGTGTCAACCACTACCGCGGCAGCCACCAGCAGCTCATAGAAAAGGAAAGAGATCGCCTTGCGGTTGGTCAGCATCCTCCTGAAGTTCAGAATGATGCCGATGTTGACCACCATCGGCATGGCCAAAAAGAAGAAGTAAAGCCACGGGTGATCCGACAGATGCCACGGGGCATTCTGAGAGCGCGACGTGATGACAGAGATCATCACGAGCAGAAATCCATCCGCGCTGAGGCCGGTCATCAAAACGGTATATCGCTGCAATTCCTTCGAGTCTTCATTGATGTAACTGATGAGATAGGTGCTGTAAAAAATGAGCAGTGGAAATGCCGAGGCGTAGCAGACAAAATAGCAGGTCTCGCGAAGCTGCGGAAGGGCAGGAAGAAAATCAAGCCCGATCCCCCAATAGATCACATCGCTCAAAAGCCCAATGGTGTTGATCGCCAGCATCCAGAGGAAATAGGAGCGAAAGCGCCTGCGCGAATGACTGCCAAAGACCACGCTTGCATAGGTCGAGGTCGTCAGGATGGCGCAGACGAGTTCCAGTACCACGCCGACCGGCGTGAGCGGATTTTCCGGAACATCACCGCGCGCAATGGCGTGAAAGGTCACGATCATCAACGCGAGCACAATACCGATCGTCACAAGACAGCCAATGCCCGTAGCTGTTCTCTTGTCTATCCGCACAGCCGTGTCCCTCCCCACTCGTTTGACCATAAGGGTATTTATTTTATCTTATTTTGACGGCCAATGCAAGCCGCTGACAGATGTTATAGAAAAGGCCGATTTAGTATTTTATTTCGCGTTTGTAGGTTTGTATGTTGTAAGAAATAAACCTAAAATGTAGTAATGCCATACAGATAAATCTTACGCAAAAAAGAAAAATTATGAAACCAAATGACCGTGTTCCACAATATTAAAGATGGCGGGTCCTTAAATGGATATCCGAAAGAGGGCGAAGCTGTGGATGAACAGGAAGCCTTAAAGAAGTGAAGCGCGAAAACGAAAGTGCGTTAGAATGGGTTATTAATCGACATACAGCTTACGTCAACACAATTATTTAAGGATTTTTCCCAAAGATGCTGGCAATAAAGGCTCATCCGTTCAGGAATGACATGGCAGCCAAAAGAATCGTCAAAAAGGCAAAGCTGATCCCAGAAAAAAGAAAAAGGAACTGTTTTCCACCATTAGGAACATGGTGAGTATATTCCCGAAAGGTAATAAGGCTTGCCAGAGAAGCTACCAGCGTTCCTGCGCCGCCCACATTGACGCCAACCAGAAGCCCGCAGGCATCCTGCGTGAAGCGGCTGAGTAAAATGGCGGCAGGAACATTGCTGATGATCTGGCAGGTAAGCGCGGAGACCAGCATGGTCCCGTGGGACAAAAGGCGAGCGAACAGTATGTGGACAGCTTCCATTCGAGCAAGGTTGCCGGAAAAGGTGAAGAACGCGGCGAAGGTGGCCAGCAGTCCCCAGTCCACGGTTTTTAGTGCGTGCCGATCCAAAAACCAGAGCGCCAGAACAATGACCGTCAAACCAAGGACATAGGGTACCAGCCGCAGCACCATGGCAACGGCTAAACAGAATAGTCCACCATAGATAACGGCTCGGCATGAGTCTACCGTGACCTGTGCTTCCGGCACGGAAAGTTGTTCTTTTGGAAACACTAAGCAACACAGGAGAATGAGAACAGTAGACAGGATGAATGGCGGCAGCATTGCCGAAAAGAACGTTTTCGTAGAAAGACCGTAATAGCTGAAAAGATAGAGATTCTGCGGATTGCCGAAGGGCGTGATCATTCCGCAGAGGTTGGCGGCGCAGTTTTGCAGAATGAACAAAAGCGCGGCGTGCTTTTCCTGACCGGTAGAGGAAAGCACAAACCAGCCCAGTGGCAGAAAAGTCAACAAGGCGGTATCATTGGTCAGGAGCA
>OFMD01001033.1_pt1 | contig 19155 bp, 16 predicted proteins | sample 1541211 | NCBI WGS metagenome assembly OFMD01 (sample SAMN04209231, study PRJEB22552) | human gut metagenome | biome: gut; material: feces | host: Homo sapiens | place: USA: Oklahoma | reverse complement strand
TCGGCTCTTTTCGGTATCCAGTACCGGTTAAGTGCGTGATTTAGTGAAATCACCGAAGTTCTACCCTATCCACACAAAAGGTAAAAGGGAGTATTTTATCAGGAACAATACAGACCGCGTTTGACCGCCCCGGCCACTGTCCCGTCGCTTTTCATCAAAAAGTTTTTTCCGAAAACCCGCCGTTTTCCCCCATTAAAGCCCCTTTTTATAAGGTTTTCTCTTCACAGCAAGGTTTGTTTACAATTTAATCCTTGACGTGAGGGGAAAATCATTGTATCATACGCTTTGTAACTATTTGTAACTTTTAGGGGCTTACACCATGACGCAGGATCAACAACAGAAAAAAGCCGCCGACCGCGACCCCAACCGGGAGCACATGACCCTATCGGAGCTGTGGCAGCTGTGGCGTGACAATTTAATGAGCTGGCGGAGCTTCTGCGATGAGCACCACGATCTGTTCACCCTGAACATACAAGCGGGCTTCCGCCGCATCGGTCGGTGGCTGTCCGATCTGCACAGCAATGCGCGGGCTCTGGCGGCCGCCAACCGCGACAGGCGGTTCCCCGAATCCGAATACGGCGCAGCCCAGCTGTTCCTCTTCTTCCGCGGCAGCCTGGAGCGCCGGGCCGCCGCCATACGCGAGGGCTTCTCCAACCGGCGCAAGGCACTGACCTGGATGGGCGGCAAACGCCGCCACTTTTTTGAGAAGATGCATCTGCACCCGGTGGCATTCCTGTGCGGCGCCATGGCCATCGCCGCCGCGGCCACCGTTCTGTCCCTGTACACCCTGGGCGCTCAGGTGACCTATGACGGTCAGGACCTTGGCATCGTCTCCTCCCGCCGCGCCGCCGAAAAGGTGGTGGCGGAGCTGGAGGATGTCACCCGCGCGACCACCGGCGACGGCGGCTACACCGTGGATACGGCGCTGCTCACCGCCGAAACAGGCGTTTTCCCCCGCCGCGAGCTGATCTCCGACGACGAGTTTGAAGAGACACTGAGCGACACCCTCGGCGTGGTGGATTACGCCTATGTCCTGTATGTGGACGGCGAAAAGGTGGTGGCCACCACCCGCTCCGGCGCGCTGGAGGACCTGCTGGAGCAGCTGAAGCTGGGCTATGAGACGGCGGACACGGTGAACGCCTACTTCGTGGAGGACGTGGACATCCGGCAGGAGTACGTGGAGTCGTCCTACGTGATGAACCTGGGCTACATCGCCGAGATCCTCAACGAGACGAAGGAGGGCGAGGTGACGTACACCGTCACCTCCGGCGACAGTTATTACAGCATCGCGGAGAAATACGACCTGAGCGTGGAAGCGCTGATGAAGCTGAACTCCGGCTATGACCCGAAGATCCTGCGGGTGGGCGATGTGCTGACCATCAGCAACGCCGTGCCCTATCTGACCGTGGTGAACGTGGAGCGGCAGCGGTACGTGCAGGATGTGCCGTACCAGGTGGAGTACACCGACGACAGCTCCATGTACCAGGGCGAGTATAAGGTCACGTCCGCGGGCGTGTACGGCAAGGCGGACATGACCGCCAACGTGACGTATATCAACGGCGAGGAGACGGAGCGCGAGGTGGTCGCCAGCGTGACGCTGTCCCAGCCGGTGACGGAGCAGCAGCTCCGCGGCACGAAGGAGCGGCCCACCTGGTATCCCACCGGGTCGTTCTCCTGGCCCTGCACCGGCATCCTCACCAGCCGGTTCGGCTATCGAAGCCTGCTGGGCAGCACCTACCACAGCGGCATCGACATCGGCAACAGCTACGGCACGTCCATCTATGCCTCCGACGGCGGCACGGTGACGTACTCCGGCTGGATGAGCGGGTACGGCTATCTGATCATCATCGACCACGGCAACGGGTATCAGACGTACTACGGGCATAACAGCAGTTTGGTGGCGTCCCTGGGGCAGAAGGTCCACAAGGGCCAGCTCATCGCCCGCATGGGCTCGACGGGCCGCTCCACCGGCAACCACTGCCATTTCGGCGTCAAGTTCAACGGCACGTTTGTCAACCCGCTGAACTATCTGTAAACCGCAGCGCCCCTGCCCATCGGCGGGGGCGCCGATCTTTCCCTGCGGCAGGGCGCACGTTTCCGGGGTTGCAAAACCCAAAAACTATGGTACAATAGACCTGCGCCTGTATGTATTTCCCCGCCGGCGGCGGTGGAATGGAGAAACCGTTAAAATGAGGTGAAAAAGATGAAAAAACTGATCGCGCTGCTGTGCGCGGTGTGCGCCGCGGCCATGAGCCTGTGCGTCGCCTGTGCCAGCCCCCTCACCGGCGACACCAGCAACATGGGCCTGTGGATCACCCTGGTGGTCGTGGCCGTCATCGCCGTTGTGGTGCTGCTCATCGTGGGCAAAAAGAAGAAAAAATAAACAGCGTGCAGACCGCCCCGGGCCAATGGCCCGGGGCGGTTTTTATTTATTTCGCTTGCCTTTTCTATCCATACATGGTATATTTTAGTTGTATATCCGTTAAAAGGAAAATTCTGGAAAAGGAGAGAACGACATGAAAAAGTTCATCACCCTGCTGCTGGCTCTGGCTATGATCCTGAGCCTGACTGCCTGCGGCGAACAGCCCACCGGCGCCGCCGGTGACGACGGTAATACCGTATCCGCGGAAAGCGATGGCCGCACCCTGTACGAGGCCGCCATACAGCTGGCCTGCGACGGCGATTTTCCCGGCAGCATCGAGGGCCTGAAAAAGGCTGTGGCCGCTGAGGAAACCGACGACTGGACCTCCTGGGACATCATGACCGCATGGCTCCGTATGGCGCAGATCTACCGCCTGCAAGGTGATGCCGAAGGTGAGGCGCAAGTAAAGGCGGACTATCAGGCCGCCACCGGCGAAGAACTGCCGTTCCTCAACGAGCACCAGTTCGACGGCACCTCACCCTCCGCATACTTCCAGGAATCTCTCATCACCGACGCCAGCTACGGTATTCTCGTCTATGGCCAGGACGGCAGCACCATGACGCTTGAAGAATACCGCGCTGCCGGGCCGGTGGATACGCTTTCCAATGGCAGTCTCCGGTTGGGCGAACGGGTGGATTTCTCCTTCTTGGGAATTACTTCCGGCATGACGCGGGAGCAGGTCTACGATGCGTTGGAAATGACCGACTGGGCACGAACCGTCACCGACCACCTGAACTTTGTAGAATTTTCTTTCTATGTGGACGTCACTGGTGAGTATTTCACCAGGTCTCTTGTAGTGAGCACCCAGGAGTCTGACCGGGATACCATCTACATCAGGATCTACGAGATGGAGGAAGACAACTATCTCAAGGGCGGACTGGTTATCCTGGATTTTGAAAACGACACCCTCATGGAGGGCGCTAACGGCATGATCTATTTCGGTGCATGATCCAGACCCATAAAAAAGAGACGGCCTCGGCCGTCTCTTTTTATGCCTTTTATTCAAACAGCCCCGCCTGTCCCGGCACCTCCGTATGCCCGATGGACTGTATCTGGCGGACATTCTCGGCGGTCAGCGCGTCGCTGATGGCCATCTTACGGATGATGTTCTGCACCGTCACGTCCAGCCCCGTGCCCTCCCGGTAGTCGGCAGGGAAGATGAAATCCACCCGTCCCTTGGCCAGCAGGTCCTCCACGCCGGCCCGGTTGCTGCTCTGGTACACGGCGATGGCCTGCCCGCCGTAGGACCGCATCATCTTCATACACGGCACGTCGGAGAGCCCGTCGCCCACATAGATCATGTTGGTAAAGGGCACCCGCTTGCTGTCGTCGGGCATGGAGTCGTTCAGCGTCTTGTCATCGGCCACGTCCAGCACACCCTTGTTGATGCGGTAGACGAACTGGGTCTTGTTGGTGAAGTTGACGTCCAGCTTGGGCCAGCAGGCGGCACCCGCCTCGTCATAGTAGAACTCGCAGGCGTAGATCTGCTTGAACTCGTGGGCAATACCGCTGCCCTCAATGATCTCCTTCAGCCCGGAGGACAGCACATAGTGCTCGATGGTCACGCCCTGCTGCTCACCGAAGGCGTTGATCCGCTGAAACCACTCCCGCACGCCGGGAAACAGCTCCATGCTGCGGCCGCACGCCACCAGAAAGTCCCGCTTCAGGTCCTTTCCCTGGGCGCGGCACTCGGCGATCATGGTGTACATATACGCCAGCAGCCCGTCCATCCGGTTCTCCCGGCCGAAGGTGTTGGCCTTGTGCCAGAACTCCGCCGGGGTGTATCCCAGGGCCGGGATAAAGGCGTAGTCCTCCATATCCGTGGTACACAGCGTCTTGTCAAAGTCATACAGCAGTGCGATGATGGGCTTTGTCATACCGTCTTCCTCCGTGGAAAAAAGGCGGCGCAAGGCCGCCTTTTTTTGTTGTGCTTACTTGTCACCGCTGTAGTTCCGACCGAACTTCAGCTCGTCCAGACTCAGCCGGAAATCGCTGGGGATGGCGCTGCCGTCCACCGGCGGCAGCTTGATGGTGGGCTCGTCGGTAACGGCGCTCCCGGCGCCCTTCTCCTCCGGCGCGTCGATGTACTTGCTGAGGATATCCTGCTCGATGGCGGACACAACATCGGCCTGGGGCTCAGCGGCAGGGGACTCCGGCTGCTCCGGCACGAAGTCCAACTCCGGCAGGGACTTCAAAAAGGCGCTCTGGGCCTGGCACAGCTCCTCGCTGCGGCGAATGAACGCCGCGGTCTTCTCCTGTGCGGCCTGCAGCTTCTTCTCCGCCGCCCTGCGCTCATCGTCCAGCCGGTGGATCTCCGCCTGGGCCTCCACCTGCGCGTCGGCCAGGATCTTCTCCTTCTCGCTCTGGGCCTCCTGCACCAGCTTGGCGGCCATCTTCTGGGCCGTCAGCAGTGCCTGACGCATGGCCTCCTCGGTGGAACGGTACTCCTCCACCTTCTCGGCCAGCACCTTCAGCTTGGCCTTCAGCGTGACATTCTCCTTGAACAGGGCGGTGTAGTCCTCCGTCAGCGCGTCCAGAAACTCATCCACAGACGCCATATTGTATCCGCCGCCACCGAATGACGCCTTCGGGAATACTTTTTCGGAAACTTCCTGGGGTGTAAACATTGCCGATCCCTCCGTTATATGATTTCTTTAGAAGTACAGTCCGTTGTTCTCCAGCTCGTCGATCAGGTCGCCCATGATATCCACGGAGTAGGGGGTGATGATGTACGTATTGGCCGCCACCTTCTTGATCTTGCCCTCGCCGGCATAGGCCACGCCGGACAGGAAGTCGATCAGCCGCCGGGCCACGTCCTTGTTGGTGGACTCCAGGTTCAGCACCACCGTGCGCTTCTCCTTCAGATGGTCCGCGATCTCCGAGGCGTTCTCGAAGCGTTCCGGCTTCACCAGCACCACCTTCAGCTGGGTGGTGGCGTGGATGTTCACCACCTTGTTGTGGCGGTCCTCGCTGCGGCGATCCTCACGGCGGTCGTCCTTGCGGTCGTCAAACAGGGAACGGGAGGACTCCTTTACCGGCTCCTCAAAATCGTCCTCATAATCATAATCCTCATCATCGTAGGGATGAATGATCTTCTTCAGCTCGTCCATCAGGCCCATGTGCAATACCTCCCGCGTATTATTTGGAATAGTCTCTTGCGCCGAAAATGGCGGTGCCCACGCGGACCATGTTGGCTCCCGCGCGAATGGCATCGGCAAAATCGCCGCTCATACCCATAGAAAGATATTCTAATCCATTATCGTACATTTTTCTGTTTATGTCAACATATAGTGCCTGTACTTTTTGAAAATATACCACATTTTCTTCCCGTGTGGCGTCCGCCGGGGGGATGGTCATCAGTCCCCGCACCCGCACATGGCCCATTTCCTTCGCCTGTGCCGCCGCGTTTTCCACCTCCTGCGGCGCAAAGCCGCTTTTGGCCGCCTCGCCGCCGATGTTCACCTCCAGCAGGATATCCTGCACGATGCCCAGCTTATCCGCCTGCTTGTCCACCTCGGCCAGCAGCTCCGGCGAGCCGATGGACTGGATCAGGGCCACCTTGCCCACCACCTGCTTCACCTTGTTGCGCTGCAAGTGGCCGATGAAATGCAGCGGCGCGCCGCGATAGGCGTCCTCCGCCAGCTTTGCGGTCATCTCCTGCACCCGGTTCTCGCCCAGGGCGTCGATGCCGGCGGCGATGGCCTCCTGGCAGGCGGCGGCATCGTTCATCTTGCTGGCGCCCACCAGCGTGATATCCGCCCCGGTGCGGCCCGTCTCCCGTGCCGCCGCGTCGATCTCGGCGCGGATCGCTTCCAAATTTTCCCGAATAGACATCGCTTGTGCCTCCTTGTCTCTTTCGTATCTAAGCCGCGTGCGCCCGCTGGAGGCGGGTGCCGCCGTGTTTATCGGATGACCTTGCCGTCATACAGCTCGCCGGACGTGGCGATGACCTGATCGCCGGAGCGCAGGGTCTGCGTGTCCCGCACGCCCTCGGCGGGCTTCACCAGCGCATAGCCCTCCCCCTGATATACCAGCTCGATCGGCCGGAAGGAGGCGTTCTCGCCGTCCACACAGTACACGCCGGTGGTGCCGTCCGCGCTGACCCGCAGCGCGTCGGCCGGTACCCGCAGTCCCTGATAGGTGTGCAGCACCGCGTCCGCCGCCTGATGGCGCAGCAGCGTGGTCTGTGCCAGATACCGTGTGCTGGACAGCACCACCGCCGCCTGGCCGTTCTCCTCCCGGGACACGGACACCACGCTCATGCGGATGCTCTGGTCAAAGCCCTTGGCCAGGCGTACATCCACCCGGCCCATATCCTTCAGCGCCGCCGCCTGCTCTGCCGGCAGCACCACCGCATAGTACCAGGTGTCGCCGTAGATCAGCTTGCCCACGTTGCTCTGCTCCGCCGCCGCCTTCACGCCGTTCAGCTTGCTGGGCGTCACGTCCTCCAGAAACGCCTCCGTCAGCACGCTCTCGTACCCGTCGCACACGGCGGAATAGGTGCCGGAGGCCTTGGCGGTCACGGTCTTCGCGCCGGACAGCGCGGCTTTCTGCTGCTGTATCTCGCTCTCCACCGATTTGATCTGCGCCTGTATGTCCTCCTGGGAGGTATACGCACCGTGGTCCCGCTTCAGCACGGCGGCCTTCAGCGCCGCCAGGTCGCTCTCCGCCGCGGCATAGTCCCCGGCGCTCAGCGTCTGCCGCAGGGCCAGGATGTCGCCGGTGATGGAGGTATCCAGCTTCAGCGCCGCATCCGGGTCCAGATAGGACGTCAGGGCGAACTGCAGCTGCTGCAGCTGCAGCTCCAGCGTCTCGATCCGGCTGACGGTCTGCAGCGCGCTGTCGTCGCTGTACACCGTGGCCACCGTCTCGCCGGCGGCCACCCGCTGGCCCTCCTGCACGGCCCGGGACACGGTGCCGGTCTGGCCGGGCAGCGGCTCCTCCGTCCGCACCAGCCAGCCCTCCATGGAGATAACGTCCTCCGCCTGTGCCTCATAGACCAGCGTGATGGTCATCGGGTCGGCAAAGTAGTTGTATACCTGCGCGGCGAAGTACACCAGCACCGCCGCCAGCACCGCGATGGGCAGCACCTTCAAAAGCGGCGACGAGCGCTTGTTGTTCCCCGCCGGGATGTTCGTGTTGTTGTCTGGGGTGTTGTTCATGGGCTTTCCTCTTTGTCTATGTTCTCTTACTCCGCGTCCTCCCACAGCGTGACATTCCGCGCCGGCGCGATGGTGGAGATGGCGTGCTTGTAGATCACCTGCTGCCGCCCCTCGCTGTCCAGCACCACCACGAAGCAGTCGAACCCCGTGATGACGCCCCGCAGCTGAAAGCCGTTCACCAGGAACAGTGTCACCGGCACGTTCTCCTTCCGGGCCTTGGTAAGAAAGATATCCTGTAAGTTGTTTGTCTTCTGCATGATCGTCCACTCCTTGTATGTCTGTACGGACGATATGCACAATATCTGCCTCCGCCCGCCGCTATCAGCATACCCCGGCGGACAGGAGGAATTCTGTCGCATTTTGTAACCCCGCCGAAAAATCCGGCGTTTTTTCCCATAATATCCAGTGGATGGCCTCGTTGCGCCGCAGCCAGGTCAGCTGCCGCTTGGCGTACTGCCGTGACCGCAGCTTCACCTCCTCGATGGCCTCGGCCGTGGTGGCGCGGCCCTCGGCCACCGCCAGAAACTGCTTGTACCCGATAGCCTGCAGGGCCGTGGCGTCCCGGGGCAGGCCGCTTTGCAGCAGTGTCTCCACCTCCTGCAAAAGCCCCTGTGCCACCATCGCGTCCACCCGCCGGTCGATGCGCTCCTTCATATCCTCCCGGTCCCGGAAGGCCAGGCCGATGTACGCTGCGTCGTACCGGGGCGGTATCTCCCGGCTTTTTCTGTCGTGCGCCCCGATGGTCTCCCCCGTCTCGTAATAGACCTCCAGCGCCCGGACGATGCGCTTTTCGTCCCGCAGGTGCAGCCGCGCCGCGCTCTCCGGGTCCACAGCCCGCAGCGCCTCCAGCAGCACCTCCGCGCCATCCTTCGCCAGCTTTTCCTGCAATTCCCGGCGTATCTCCCCGCCCTGGCTGCCGGCGGCAAAGTCCTGCCCCCGCACCAGCGCGTCCAGATACAGCCCCGTGCCCCCCACCAGCACCGGCCGCTTTCCCCGCCGCAGGATGTCCTGCACACACGCGTCCGCCTCCCGGACGTACCGGGCCACGGACCAGCTCTCCGCCGGGTCCGCCACGGCCACCATGTGGTGGGGCACGCCCTCCATCTCCTCCGCCGTGGGGGCGGCGGTGCCGACGGTCATGCCCCGGTATATCTGCATGGAGTCCACGGACACCACCTCGCCGCCGAAGCGCTGCGCCAGCGCCACACCCATCTTCGTCTTGCCGCAGGCCGTGGGCCCTACGACGCAGATGACGCTGTTATCCATGGGCCTCACCTCGCTTCTCTGTACGTTCTTTCTGCGCCCTCCGGCGGGACAGTCCCCGCCGTTCACGCTCTCTTAAACATTTTTTCTATCTCATATTCCCTCAGCTTCACCGCCACGGGCCGCCCGTGGGGGCAATAGCGCACCGCGCCGGACTGCACCTGCGCCGCCAGCGCCCGCAGCTCCGCCGGATCGCTGGTCATACCGGCCTTGATGGCGCTCTTGCAGGCCACGGTGTGCAGCACCTCGTCCCGCAGGGCCGCCCGGTCCGCGCTGTGCAGGCGCAGCTTCTGCGCCAGCTCCTCCAGCGTGGCGGCGGCGTCCTCGGCCCGCACATCGTCGGGCACCTCCCGCACCAGCACCGTGCCGTCGCCGAAATCCTCGCACAGGAACCCGCAGTCCGCCAGCAGCTCCAGATCCTCCAGCACGGCGGTGTATTCCTCCGCCGCCAGCGTCACCGCCGCCGGCGTCAGCAGCAGCTGCCGCATGGGCGGCTCCGTGCGCGCCTTCAGCGCGTCGAACCGCATCCTCTCATGGGCGGCGTGCTTGTCAATGAGCCACACGTTCCGTTCCGCGTCCTCGCAGATGATATACGTCTTCAGCACCTCGCCCGCCACGCGCCAGGGCTGCTCCGCCGCGGCGGGGCCCTCCGGCATGGCGATCTCCTGCTGCTCCGGCTCCGCGGCCGGGGCAGGGGAGGGCGTCGTCTCCGGTCGTTCCGCCGTTTCCTCCGCCGGTGTGCGGACCTCCGGCGGTGTGATGTGATACACCACGCCCGGCGCGGCCGGTGCCGTGAACGGCTTGTCCGGCTGGCACACCACGTCGTGCACCGCCATCACCGGCGTGACCGGGGCGGGAGCGGGCGCGGGTCTGACCGGCTCCGTAGCCGCCGGTCTTGCGGGTGCCGAGCCGATGGCCTTCCCCATGGGCAGCGTCGCCGCCTGCGAAGGCTTTGGCGCATCCGGTCGTTTCAGGAATTCCTGTGCCGTCATGGTCTGATAGAAGGGCTTTTCCGCCGCTTTTGGCCGCCCCTCGCCGTCCAGCGCGTCTTTTACGGTGTAGTGCACCGCGTCGAACACCGCTTTCTCGGCAGCGAATTTCACCACCGTCTTGGCCGGGTGGACGTTCACGTCCACCTCGTTCACCGGCAGCGTGATGTGCAGCACACAGCCGGGGAACTTCCCCTTCAGCAACCGGTTGCGGTAGGCCTCCTCCACGGCGGCGGTCAGCAGCTGGCTTTTTACCAGCCGCCCGTTGACAAAGAACAGCTGCCGCGCCCGGGTGCCGTGCCCCGCGGCGGGACTACTCACAAAGCCGCTGGCCCGCACATCGCCGCTGCCGCCGTCCACCTCCAGCAGACTTTTGGCAAAATCCCGGCCCAGGGCAGCGTAGATCGCTGACAGCAGCTGCCCGTCGCCGGGGGTGTGCAGCACCTCCTGCCCATCCCGCAGCAGCTTGAAGGACACCTCTGGGTGGCTGAGCGCAAGCTGTGTCACCACAGCGGCAGCCGCCGCGCCCTCGGCACTGTCCTTTTTCATGAATTTCATTCGCGCCGGGGTGTTGTAGAACAGGTCCCGCACGCACACGGTGGTGCCCTCCGGGCACCCGGCGGCCGTGACCTCACCGGGTACGCCGCCCTCCAGATGCAGGGACGCGCCGCTGTCGGCGCCCCGCGCACGGGAGAAAATATCCAGCCGTGACACGGCGGCGATGGCCGCCAGCGCCTCGCCCCGGAAGCCCAGCGTCCCGATAGCCGCCAGGTCCTCCGCCCGGCGCAGCTTGCTGGTGGCGTGGCGCAGAAACGCGGTAGGCAGCTGCTCCGGCGCGATGCCGCAGCCGTTGTCCGTCACCCGCAGATACGTCATGCCGCCGTGCTCCAGCTCCACGGATACGGCGGACGCCCCGGCATCCAGGGCGTTCTCCAGCAGCTCCTTGCACACGCTGGCGGGACGCTCCACCACCTCGCCGGCAGCGATGAGATCGGCGATATGGGCAGGCAGTTGTTGTATCTGCGGCATGGTATTCACTCCTTTTCTATTGCAGCTTGCTCTTCAGTTCATACAGCAGGTTCAGCGCCTCCAGGGGGCTCAGCGCGTCTACCTGCGTCCGGCGGATGATATCCGCCACGGCGCCCTCGGCCATGCCCTCCAGGGATACCTGGTCCTCCCGCGCCGCCGGGGTGTGGGGCTGCCGGGGCTGGTTCTCCAGCTCCCGCAAGATCTCCCGCGCCCGCTTGAGCACCGTGTCCGGCAGGCCCGCCAGCTTGGCCACCTCGATGCCGTAGCTCCGGTCCGCGCCGCCGGGGACGATCTTCCGCAAAAAGACGATATCCTCGCCCCGGGCGTGGACGGCCACGTTGTAGTTCCGCACGTTGGGCAGTTCCTGCTCCAGCGTGGTCAGCTCATGATAATGGGTAGCGAACAGCGTCTTGGCCTTCAGCTTCCCGGCACAGTGCTCCAGCACCGCCCGGGCGATGGACATTCCGTCGAATGTAGACGTACCCCGGCCGATCTCATCCAGAATGAGCAGGCTGTTCTTCGTGGCGCAGCGAAGCAGCTCCGACACCTCGGTCATCTCCACCATGAAGGTGGACTGTCCCGCCGCCAGGTCGTCGCTGGCGCCGATGCGGGTGAAAATGCGGTCCACCACGCCGATGTGCGCCCGCTGGGCGGGGACAAAGCACCCCACCTGGGCCATCAGCACGATCAGTGCCACCTGACGCATATAGGTGGACTTACCGGCCATGTTGGGACCGGTGATGATGGCCACCCGGTCCTCCTTTGCACCCATGTGGGTGTCGTTGGGCACAAAGAATGCGTCGCCCCGCACCTTTTCCACCACCGGATGGCGTCCCGCCGTGATCTCGATGACCCCGGACTCATCCACCTCCGGCCGACAGTAGTGGTTCTGGGCCGCCACCTCGGCAAAGGCGCACAGCGTGTCCAGCTGCGCGATCAGCGATGCCGCCAGCTGCACCCGCGTCACCTGTCCCGCCGCCTCTGTCCGCAGCGCGGCGAACAGGTCGTATTCCAGCGCCGCGTCCCGGTCATGGGCGGTGAGCACCTCATGCTCCAGATCCTTCAGTTCCTGGGTGATATAGCGCTCGCCGTTCACCAGCGTCTGCTTGCGTATGTAGTCCGCCGGCACCTGGTCCTTAAAGGAGTTGCTCACCTCGATATAGTACCCGAACACCTTGTTGTACCCCACCTTCAGGGTACGGATGCCGGTCTTCTCCTTCTCCCGGGCCTCCAGCTGCGCGATAAACCCCTTGCCGCCGGAGAGTATCCCCCGCAGCCGGTCCACCTCATCGTCATAGCCCTCGCGGATCATGCCGCCCTCCCGGACGGAGAACGGCGGCTCGTCTACCAGCACGGCGGCAATGCGCCCGCTGATGTCCTCCAGCGTCTCCAGCTGCTCATCCAGCTTTCCCAGCGCCCCTGTCCGGAACGGCACCAGGCACCGCTTGATCTCCGGCAGGTGCTCCAGCGCCGCCCGCAGGTTCACCAGGTCCCTGGCCCCGGCAGTGCCGTAGACGATCCGGCTCATCAGCCGTTCCATGTCGCCCATGCCGGTCAGGGCCAGCCGCAGCTCCTGGCGGCCCACGGTGTTGTCCGTCAGCGCCGCCACGGCATTCAGCCGCCGGTCGATAGCCGCCACGTTCACCAGCGGCTGCTGCAGCCACATCCGCAGGTTCCGCGCGCCCATGGGCGTCTTGGTCTTATCCAGCACCCACAGCAGGCTGCCCTTCTTCTCCTTGCCCCGCAGCGTCTCCGTCAGCTCCAGATTGCGCCGGGCCGTCAGGTCCAGCTCCATGAACTGTCCCGTCCGGTACCACTCCAGCTTGTCCAGCTGCTTCACGTCGGTCTTCTGCGTCTCGTAGAGATACGTCAGCAGTCCGCCCAGAGCCAGCAGCGGTGCGCTCTCATTCCTGGGCAGGTCCCGCAGCGCCGCCTCGCCGAACTGCATCCGCACCTTCTTCTCCGCGTCCGACACGTCGAACCGTCCCTCCGCCAGCCTCTCCCGCCGGCAGGAAAAGCGCTCCTCCAGCGCGGCGGTCAGCGCCGGGTCGTCATAGGCCGCGGCGTTCATCACCGCCTCCGCCGGGGCGAAGCGCCCCAGCTCGTTGATCAGCCCCGTCAACCGCTGCGCCCCGGTGAACGCCGTCACCTGGGCCTGCCCGGTGGAGATGTCCGCCGCGCATAGTCCCGCCGCCGTGTCTGTCAGATACACGCCGCACAGATAGTTGCTGCGTCCCGCGTCCAGGCATGCCTCGTCCAGCACCGTGCCGGGGGTGACGGTACGGATGATCTCCCGCTTCACCAGCCCCTTGGCCAGAGCCGGGTCCTCCATCTGCTCGCAGATGGACACCTTGTACCCCTTGGCGATCAGCCGCGCGATATACCCCTCGGCGGAGTGATACGGCACGCCGCACATGGGGATGCGCTCCTCGTCGGACTTGCTCTTGTCCTTGTCCCTGGTGGTCAGGGCCAGGTCCAGCTCCCTCGACGCCGTCCGGGCGTCCGGCCCGAACATCTCGTAAAAATCACCCAACCGGAAAAACAGCAGGGAGTCGGGGTGCTTCTCCTTCTCCTCCATATACTGCCGCATCATGGGTGTCAGCTCAGCCATAGCTCGGCTCCTTTCTCCCTCCGGGAAATCTGCGCCTTACGGCGCGGGGCGCTCAGCCCAAAAAGCCCAGCAGGCCCAGAATGCCGAAGGTGGTGTACAGCAGGCACATGACCACCAGCAGAATGGTGATGATACTGTACATGGCGCTGGTTTTCTTCGTGTGCTTGTACTTGCGGATATAGAACAGCGTGCCGCAGGTGATGCCCAGCGTCAGGGAGGACAGGTGGGTCATCACCGCGCTGTCCTTGAAGGCTGTCAGGCGCAGGATCAGGATCACCAGCACCACGGCAAACTCCGCGATCAGCGTCACATTCAGCCAGGTGGGCAGCTTCACCTTCTCCTGCTGGTTCACCTTCTCGGCCACCTTCTGGGCCATGTACGCGCCGGTGGTGTACCCGCCGTAGTTGCTGTTCTTCTTCTTGGAATGGATATTCTTATTGGGGTTGCCCTTGGCCTTGCGGATGGCCTCCTCCTGGTTGGCGTACTGGTTCACGTTGGCCTTGTAGCTGTTCTTTGCCATGGTTTTATTCTCCTTCTGTCGGTAGATTGGTAAGATAACGCCGCAGCATATCAAAAGCGTGGTGGGCAGACAGCGTCCGGATGCGCTCCCGGTCGCCGCCCAGGGTCAGATGCCGCACGGTCACGCCCTCCGGCGCGGAAAGCCCCACGAACACGGTGCCCACCGGGTTTCCCCGGTCGTCCCCGTCGGGACCGGCCAGTCCGGTGACGGACACCGCCAGGTCCGCGCCTGTCAGCACCCGGACGCCCAGGGCCATGGCCCGGGCCACCTCCGCCGACACCGCGCCGCAGCGCGCCAGCAAATTCTCCGGCACACGCAGTACCTGCTGCTTCACATGGTTCGTATAGCTGACTACGCCGCCCAGAAAGACCTGCGACGCGCCGGGGATATCCGTCAGCCGCTTGGCGATCAGTCCGCCGGTACAGCTCTCCGCCGCCGCCAGCGTCAGTCCCCGTTCCCGGCACAGCGTCAGTACCGTCTCCTCCAGCCCGGACACATCCACGCCGTAGAGATACGCGCCCAGCCGGGCCCTTACCTCCGCCAGCACCGGCGCCATCCGCGCCTCACAGGCACGCTCGTCCGCCCCGCGGGCGGACAGCTGCAGCATCACCTCGCCCGGCTTGGCATAGGGTGCCAGCGTCATGTCCGCCTCCCGCCGCAGCAGGTCGCCCAGCAGCTCCTGCACCTGCGGCTCCGTCAGGCCGAAGATATGCAGCGTGTGGGACCGCACCGTCTGTCCCCGGACCTGCTCCAGCCAGGGCAGCAGGCAGTGCTCGGCCATATAGCGGCACTCATGGGGCACGCCGGGCAGCAGCGCTGCCGTGGTCTTCCCGGCGGTGAACACGCACCCCGGGGCCGTGCCCACCGGATTGCGGAACACGGTGCACCCCTCCGGCAGATAGGCCTGCTGCATATCGCATTCCGGCATCTCCCGGCGGAATACCCGGTCGAAATACCGCCGCATATCCTCCACCACCTCCGGGTGGAGCACCAGCGGCGTGTCCAGCGCGGCGCACACCGCCGTTTTCGTCATATCGTCGTAGGTGGGGCCAAGCCCGCCGGTGAACACCAGCAGCTCTGCCCGTCCCCTTGCGATGGTCACGGCCTTTTCCAGCCGCGCCGCGTCGTCGTCCACAGTGGTGTGGTACAGCACCTCCACACCGGCGGCGGTCAGCAGCCGGGAGAGGAACGCGGCATTCGTATTGGTCACGCCGCCGGTCAGCAGCTCGCTGCCCACGGCGATGATCTCCGCGGTACGGGGCATAGACGCGCCTCCTTATAGCGTAGGTTTGATCCGGATCATCTCGCGTCCGGCCATGGCCCGCTGGCACAGGCCCTCCACATCCAGCGCGCTCTCGTACTCCCGCGTCTCCTCCACGCTGGGCTTCGTCTTGGGGTGCCGGGGCGTGAACACGGTGCAGCAGTCCTCATAGGGCAGGATGGACGTGTCGAAGGTGCCGATATGGCGGGCGATCTTCACGATCTCCTCCTTGTCCATGCCGATCAGGGGCCGCAGCACCGGCATGGTGGTCACGTCCTCGCTGACGGCCAGCGCCTGCATGGTCTGGCTTGCCACCTGCCCCAGATTCTCGCCGGTGACAAGGGCGCGGCAGCGCAGCTCCAGCGCCAGCTCATTGGCAAGGCGCATCATGAACCGCCGCATGATAAGGGTGAAGTGATCCTCCGGGCACTTGCGGCGGATCTCCTCCTGAATTTCCGTAAAGGGGATGATGAACACCGCCAGCCGGCCGCACCAGGGGGTCAGCTCCTCCGCCAGCTTCAGCACCTTCTCCCGGGCCAGCTCGCCGGTATAGGGCGGAGAGGCGAAGTGAATCATCTCCAGCTGTACGCCCCGCTTGGCGATCATATAGCTGGCCACGGGGCTGTCGATACCGCCGGACAGCAGGCTCACCGCGTGGCCGCCCATGCCCAGGGGCAGGCCGCCCGCGGCGCTCTCGGCGGGTCCGTGGACGTAGGCCGCGTCCTCCCGTACCTCGATGTACACCGTCAGCTCCGGGTGGTGTACGTCCACCGTCAGGTGGGGGAAGGCGTCATGGAGCGCGCCGCCCACCCACTGGCTCAGCTGGATGCTGCCCATGGGGAAGGACTTGTCCGCCCGCTTGCTCTCCACCTTGAAGCTCTTGGCCGCGGTCAGCGCACCGCCCAGATAGGTCTTTGCCGTGTCGAAAATGGCCTCCTTGCTCTTTTCGCAGGGCAGCGCCCGGGTAATGGCGATGATGCCGAACACCTGCTTGCAGGCAGCGTAAGCCCCGGCGATGTCGCATTTCTCCTCCGCCGGCTCCACATAGATAGTGGACTGGCGGGAATAGATCTTCCACTTGCCGAACCGCTGGGTGCGGCGGCGGATGTTGCTCATCAGCTTCATCTCAAAGCTGCGGCGGTTCAGTCCCTTCAGGACCACCTCGCCCAGCTTGCACAGAATGATCTCGTGCATATGGTTCTCTCCTTGTTGTTGGTGTACAGATGTGGGGACGGCAGGCGGGCAGCTTCGTCCGCCCCTACAACGGGACGGCGTACCCCAAGGGCATTTGTTCCGCTGCGCTCCACTGCGGGACGCCGTCCCCTACGGACGTTTATCGGCGGCATACCGGGTCTGACGATGGCAGGGCGGAAAATATCCCGCCACGGCGGTGAGATTTTTTGTCCCGCCGATGGCAGACCGACGACGGCGTACCGGGTATACGTCGAGGAGGTCTGACGCAGGCAGGGCGGAAATGTATCCCGCCACGGCGGCGAGATTTTTCGTCCTGCCGATGACAAGCTGACGACGGCGTATCGGGTATACGCCGAGGAGGCTTGACGATGGCAGGGCGGAAAAGATCCCGCCGTCATTTCAGTGTACTGCTGCTGCGGTACTGTATGGCCTCGGCAAGATGTGCCGCCTCGATGCGCTCGCTGCCCTCCAGGTCGGCAATGGTCCGGGCCATACGCAGTATGCGGTCGTGGCTGCGGGCCGTCAGGCCCAGGCGCTCAAAGGCGCCCTGCATGAGCTTTTCGCCGGCGGCATCCAGCGCACAGTACTGGCCGATCATGGCGGGGGTCATGTAGGCGTTGCAGGACACCTCCGTCCCGGCAAAGCGCTTTTTCTGCACCTCGCGGGCGGCGTTGACCCGTTCCCGGATGGCCGATGACGGCTCCGGCTGCTCCTTGCGGCGCATGGCCTCATACTCCACTGACGGCACATCGATGTGCATATCGATCCGATCCAGCAGCGGGCCGGAGATGCGCTGCATATACTGCTCCACCTGCTGGGGTGAACAGGTGCAGCGTCCGGAGGGGTGGCCGTACCAGCCGCAGCGGCAGGGGTTCATGGCGCACACCAGCATGAAGCGGCTGGGCAGCGTCAGGGAGCCGGAGGCCCGGGTGATGGTCACAAAGCCGTCCTCCAGCGGCTGGCGCAGTGTCTCCAGCGCCGCCTTGCTGAACTCCGGCAGCTCGTCCAGAAACAGCACGCCGTTGTGGGCCAGGGATATCTCTCCCGGCCGGGGTATCCCCCCGCCGCCGGAGAGCGACACGGTGGACGCCGTGTGGTGGGGGCTGCGGAAGGGCCGCGTATCCACCAGCGGGTGCCGCGGGTCGGTCATGCCCGCCACGGAATAGATCTCCGTGGTCTGCAGGGCCTCCGCCCGGGTCATGTCCGGCAGGATGGACGGCAGCCGCCGGGCCAGCATGGACTTGCCCGCGCCGGGCGAGCCCACCAGCAGCACATTGTGCCCGCCGGCGGCGGCGATCTCCAGCGCCCGCTTCACATTCTCCTGTCCCATCACGTCGGCGAAGTCCGGCAAGGGCCGGTCCTGATGTCCCGGCGTCCACCGGGGCGCCGGCGTCATGACCTGCTCGCCCTTCAGGTGGGCGATGAGCTGTCCCACGTCCGTCACACCGTACACGGTCAGCCCGTCGGCCAGGGTGGCCTCGGCGGCGTTGGCCTCGGGCACATACAGCGTGTCGATGCCCAGCCGCGCCGCCGTCAGCGCCATGGGCAGCACGCCCGTCACCGGCCGCAGCGCGCCGGAGAGGCTCAGCTCGCCCAAAAACGCCGCGCCCTGGGGCAGGGGAGATATCTCCTCCGCCGCGGCCAGAATGCCCAGCAGGATGGGCAGGTCGTACACCGTGCCCTCCTTCCGCACCCGCGCCGGAGCCAGATTGACCGTGATGCGGCTGACGGGGAACTTGGCCCCGCAGTTCTTCACCGCCGCCCGAACGCGCTCCCGCGACTCCTTCACCGCCGCGTCCGGCAGGCCCACCACGTCGAACCCCGGCAGCCCGCCGGACAGAAAGCACTCCACCGACACCTCATAGCCGGTGATGCCCGTCAGGCCCAGCGACCGTACCGTCACCATCATGGACAGCGCCCCCTTTACACTAATTTTATAGCACCGTACATTTTACCACAAAATTTCCGCCGTGAACAGCCACTTTTTCCAAAAAAGTCCCCTGCCTTTTGCGCGGAGTGCATGAACCTGTCCCGCCGCCGTGAGAATTTTTGTGCATGGCGCTAAAAAAGTTTTATCGTGGCACAAATCACGAAAATATGGGTTTACATCCCGGATTTTTTGTGCTACTATGACGGTGCCTAACATTCCGTACAAAGGGGTCTTTGCGCCCTTCTGGCGGTACGGAAGTATATAATGTAAGGAGGCTCATTATGGTAAGAAAAATGAAGTCCATGGATGGCAATAACGCCGCGGCGCACGTTTCCTACGCGTTCTCCGAGGTCGCAGCCATCTACCCCATCACCCCGTCCAGCCCCATGGCGGACTTCGTGGACCAGTGGAGCGCCAACGGTCTGAAAAACATCTTCGGCACCAAGGTCAAGGTCGTCGAGATGCAGTCCGAGGCCGGTGCCGCCGGTGCTGTCCACGGCTCTCTGGGCGCCGGTGCCCTGACCACCACGTACACCGCGTCCCAGGGCCTGCTGCTGATGATCCCCAATATGTACAAGATCGCGGCTGAGCAGCTGCCCTGCGTGTTCCACGTGTCCGCCCGTACCGTGTCCACTCAGGCGCTAAACATCTTCGGCGACCACTCCGACGTCATGGCCTGCCGCCAGACCGGCTTCGCCATGCTGTGCGAGGGCAACGTCCAGGAGGTCATGGATCTGTCCCCCGTGGCCCATCTGGCCGCGCTGGAGGGCAAGG